>VFSW01000454.1_pt1 | contig 60373 bp, 56 predicted proteins | sample 5358111 | NCBI WGS metagenome assembly VFSW01 (sample SAMN11554181, study PRJNA540505) | mine drainage metagenome | isolation source: sediment from site ElyBrook_90M | place: USA: Ely Copper Mine, Vershire, VT | collected 2017
GCGGCTGACATGCGAAAGACTGTCATCGCATCGCCCTTGTGACATCAGGCGCTCATTCCACGCCCTTTGCTACCAGCGCCACGAGTTCGCGCATGATCGTGTTGAGCTCGAAGTTCTTTGGTGTGAAAATGGCGGCGACGCCGGCCTTGCGCAGATTGTCGGCGTCTTCTGGCGGGATGATGCCGCCGACCACCAGCGGCACGTGCGCCAAGCCGGCGGCCTTCAGGCGCGCCAGAGTGTCGAGCGCGAGGCCAACGTGCGAGCCCGAGAGGATCGACAGGCCGATGCAGTGAGCTTGCGTCGCCTTGGCGCGTGCCACCAATTCCTCCGGGGTCATGCGGATGCCTTCGTAAATCACTTCCATGCCGGCATCGCGGGCCCGCACGGCAATCTGTTCGGCACCGTTGGAATGGCCATCAAGCCCCGGCTTGCCGACCAGAAAGGTCAAGCGCCGCCCGAGTTTCATCGAAACGCGCTCGACCTCGGCGCGCACCGGATCAAGATCGCCATGCACCTGGCGGGCCAGCGCCGAGACCCCGGTTGGCGCGCGATATTCACCAAAGCAGCCGCGCAGGGTCGCGCCCCATTCGCCTGTCGTGACGCCGGCCTTGGCGGCGGCAATCGAGGGTGGCATGATGTTGTCGCCCGATTGCGCTGCGGCGCGCAAGGCCGCCAGTGCCGCCGAGACGGCCTGGGGATCACGCGCCGCGCGCCACGCGTTCAGCCTGGCAATTTGCTCGGCTTCGAGATGGGCAGGCACCACCATGATGGCATCCTCGCCCGCCGTCAGCGGTGAGGTGACGGTTTCGCGAAAGCGGTTGACGCCGACCACGATTTGCTCGCCGGTCTCAATGCCCTCGATCCGCGCGGTATTGCTCTCGACCAGGCGCGCCTTGAGCCAGCCGCTCTCGACCGCTGCCACGACGCCGCCCTCAGCATCAATCGCCGCTAGGTCGCTCAAGGCTGCAGCTTTCAGTTCCTCGACCTTGCGGGTGATTTCATGCGAGCCATCGAAAATATCGCCAAATTCGAGCAGGTCGGTCTCATAGGCCATGATCTGTTGCATGCGCAGCGACCATTGCTGATCGAACGGGCGCGGCAGGCCGAGCGCTTCGTTCCAGGCCGGAAGCTGCACGGCGCGGGCGCGGGCGTTTTTCGAGAGCACCACTGATAGCATCTCGATCAGGATGCGGCTGACGTTGTTTTCCGGCTGTTGCTCGGTGAGGCCCAGCGAATTGACCTGCACGCCATAGCGGAAACGCCGCAGCTTTTCGTCACTGATACCGAAGCGCTTGGCGGTGATATCGTCCCAAAGCTCCGTAAAGGCGCGCATTTTGCAGAGTTCGGTGACAAAGCGCATCCCGGCATTGACGAAAAACGAAATGCGCCCGACCACGTCGCCAAAGCCCTGTTCATCGACCTGGCCGGAGGCCTTGACGCTATCGAGAATGGCTATGGCAGTGGCTAGCGCGGTCGAGAGTTCCTGCACCGGCGTCGCGCCAGCCTCTTGCAAGTGATAGGAGCATACGTTGATCGGGTTCCATTTCGGCAATTCGCGCGTCGTGAAAACGATCAGATCGCGCGTCAGGCGCATCGAGGGTGCAGGCGGAAATACATAGGTGCCGCGCGACAGATATTCCTTGATGATGTCATTTTGTGTCGTGCCCTGCAGCGCGGCGCGCGGCGCGCCCTGCTCGTCGGCAGCGGCAATATACAGCGCCATCAGCCACGGCGCCGTGGCGTTGATGGTCATGGAAGTGTTCATTTCGGCAATCGGGATGGCGTCGAACAGCGTGCGCATGTCGCCGAGATGGCTGATCGGCACGCCCACCTTGCCGACTTCGCCGCGCGCCAGCACATGATCGCTGTCATAGCCGGTCTGGGTGGGCAGATCGAAGGCGACCGAAAGGCCGGTCTGGCCACGTGCGAGATTGCCGCGATAAAGCTTGTTGGATTCGGCTGCGGTGGAATGGCCCGCATAGGTGCGGAAAATCCAGGGGCGGTCGCGTGGCGCGCCGAGGTTTGCAGGCTGAACATTCATGGGCAATTGCATCCGGTTTGGTGCAATGATAACACTATGGTGCGCTGCATCAAAATAGCGAAAAGGCTAAGATGGTGGTGCCAACGGAGACCTGGCTATGGATCAAACTGGTGCGTCGCGCATTGTTACCGTCATTACTGGGGCGTCTGCTGGCATCGGTGCGGATCTCGCGCGTGTTTTTGCGCAAAAGGGCCATGATCTTGCGCTCGTGGCGCGCGATGCCAATAAACTCGCGGACCTTGCAGATGAACTGGGCCAGGTTGGCCGCCAGCGCCCGCTGATCATTCCGCTTGATCTCAGCCAGCACGGCGCGGCCGATGAGTTGTTGGCAAAGCTGGCGGCGGCAGGTGCGCGAGCGGATATTCTGGTCAACAACGCTGGTTATGGCCTTTTGGGCAAGGCGGCTGATCTTGATCGCAAGGCCCAGGTGGGGATGATTGATCTCAATATCCGGGCGCTGACCGATCTGACGCTGGCCTTCCTGCCGATGCTGCGGGCGGCCAAGGGCCGCTTGCTCAATGTCGCTTCCACGGCGGCTTTTGCCCCTGGGCCGGGCTTTGCCATTTATTACGCCACCAAGGCCTATGTTCTGTCCTTCAGCGAGGCCTTGTCGCATGAACTCAGGAGCGAAGTCTCGGTTACCGCGCTTTGCCCCGGCCCGACCGCCACCGAATTCCAGGGCCGTGCCGGTTTCGAGAAAAGCCCGAACATGAACAAGTTGCCGATGATGACGTCAAAAGCCGTGGCCCAGATTGGTTATGACGCGACCATGGCAGGCAAAAGGGTGGCTATTGCCGGGTTCAGCAATCAGGCCATGGCGATTGGCATGCGATTGTCGCCCCATTCCTTGCTTTTACCGATTTTGAGCAAGATCCAGGGTACGGCCCATTAGAACGTTTGAGGGGCCACGTTAGGCCAAGAGGGTCGCGCATGCTCGACAAGTCCGCACCAAAGTTACCGGTTCTCGTCATTCTGCATCAGGAACATTCCACCGCCGGGCGTATCGGTCGCCTGATCCAGGCGCGCGGCCATGCGCTTGACTTGCGCCGCCCGCGCTTTGGTGATGACCTGCCCTCAACCATGGCGAACCACGCCGGTGCGGTGATTTTCGGCGGGCCGATGAGCGCCAATGACGAGGAGGAATTCCTGCGCCGCGAGATCGACTGGATTGGCGTGCCGCTGAAAGAAAACAAGCCCTTTTTGGGCGTTTGCCTTGGCGCGCAGATGCTGACGCGGCATTTCGGTGGACGGGTCTACAAGGATCCCGATGGCCGGGCCGAGATTGGCTATTATGATATCAAAGCGCTGCCGGGTGCCGAGGCTCTGGCCGGCCACCTGCCAGACCATGTCTATCAATGGCATCGCGAGGGCTTTGATCTGCCGCGCGGGGCGCGGATGTTGGCGCGCGGCGAAATATTTGAGGTCCAGGCCTGCTGCATTGATCGGGCCTATGCCATCCAGTTTCATCCCGAAGTCACCTATGCCATGATCTGCCGCTGGACGACGCGCGCGGCTGACCGCATGGCCGCACCCGCTGCCCAGACGCGCGAGGAACATCTGGAAGGCTGGTTCCGCTATGACAGCGCCGTGGAGAGCTGGGCTCAGGATTTCGTGGGACGCTGGCTGGCCGCGTGACGCCGTGATGCGCGTCTGCTATGGCGCTGAACACTTCTCGCCGCTGAACACTTCTCGCCTAAGGGTCTGCCTTGATCAGCATCAGCATAAAGGGACTTTGCGTCGAGCGTTCGGAGCGGCGCGTTCTCGACGATCTGTCGTTTGACCTGAGCGGCGGCTCCGTCACGATGGTGACGGGGCCCAATGGCATTGGAAAATCGACGCTGCTGCGGGCGCTGGCGGGCTTGCTGCCGCTGGCGAGCGGTACGGTCGCAACCAGCGGTCTGGGCCCCGACGCCACGCTGGCTGAATCAAGCCATTACCTTGGCCATGCCGACGGGTTGAAAAACGCCCTCAGCGTTGATGAAAACCTCAGCTTTTGGGCGGCCATGCTCGGCGGTGGCGGACTTTCACCGCTAGCGGCGCTGGTCGAGGTCGGCCTGCCGCATGTCGCTGATTTTCCAGTGGGCTATCTTTCGGCAGGCCAGCGCCGCCGCGTCGCTCTGGCGCGACTGCTGGTGGCGCATCGTCCCATCTGGCTGCTGGATGAACCAACCACCGCGCTGGATGCCGCAGCCCAGCGCCAGTGCGCTTTGATGATTGGCGCCCATGCGGCGGCGGGCGGACTGGTGCTGGCAGCAACCCATGCGCCCTTGGGGATCGACAATGTCCGTGAATTGCCGATGAGTTCGCGCCCGGTGAAGGCTGCAGCCCCATGATCGATGCTTCCGCACGCAATGGTTTTGCGTTCAATCCGCTCGACCGGCTTTCCGAGCGCCGCGATGATGCTGACTTCATCGAAAGCCTCGCCCAAAGCCCCCTGGCGCGCAGCTTTGTGCAATGTGGCGACCAGATTGTGCTGAGCTGCGGGCAAGCCTTGCTGGCCATGAACGCGGTGATGAACCTTGGCGCCCCCCGCTACAGGGTGTTTCTGGGCGTGCAGGGTGACGCGCCGTGGTTCCAGACATATTTCGCAACGGCTTCGGCGGAAGACTTGGTTCGGCGCGGGCTGGAACTGGTGGAGTTGCGCGCATTGTTGATCAATGGCGTGCTGGCGCGCGAGCAGATCAGCGCGCTGGGGCAGGGCAAAAGCCTGTTGCACTGGCACCGGGGCCATCGCTTTTGTGGCCGCTGCGGGCGTGAAGCCAGGATCGAGGCGGCGGGCTGGCGGCGCGTCTGCCCGAACTGCGCGCACACAAGCTTTCCGCGCACTGACGCGGTGGTGATCATGCTGGCGGTGCATGGCGAGCGCTGCCTGCTCGGGCGGCAACCGCGCTTTCCGCAAGGCATGTATTCCTGCCTCGCCGGATTTCTCGAGCCGGGCGAAACCATCGAGGACGCCGTGCGTCGCGAGTTGCATGAGGAAGCCGGGATTCGCGCCGGGCGGGTCACCTATCATTCCAGTCAGCCATGGCCCTTCCCCGGCTCGCTGATGATTGGCGCGCAGGCGGAAACCGAGGATGATTCGCTGACCATCGATCACGAAGAACTCGAAGACGCCCGCTGGTTTACACGTGACGAGGCTGCCTTGATCCTGTCAGGAGGCCACGCGGGCGGCGTGACATCGCCCATGCCGGAGGCGATTGCCCATCAGATTTTGAAGAGCTGGGTTGAGGCTCGTCCTTGAGGTGACGCGAGGGCTGGGTGGCAGCGCTATAGTTGCGATGGGACGGGGCATGTGCGCCTTGTCGCGCAACCAGCCAGACTTCCAACCAGCCAGATTGATGAAACGCCGCCTGGCTCCCCGAGCAGGACTCGAACCTGCGACAATCCGATTAACAGTCGGATGCTCTACCAGCTGAGCTATCGGGGAACAGACCAAGGCAGGTGGCGTGTATAGCAAGGGCCTGCGCTTTTGCAAAGCCAGTTTTGACCGAATGCTGAACAAGGTCCGAAATTTATGGCCCTTGCCCGGCTCCGGGTCTCATCACCCGCCATAAAGCCCGGCATAGGTCTGGCGCAGCACATTCTTCTGCACCTTGCCCATGGTGTTGCGCGGCAAATCTTCGACCATAATGATGCGCTTTGGGCACTTGTAACTGGCGAGCCTGGTTTTGAGGCTGGCTAGTATGGCATCGGGCGCGAGTTGTGCGCCAGGCTTGGCCACAACGATGGCTGTCACCCCCTCGCCAAGATCAGGATGTGCGACGCCGATGACGGCGCTTTCAACGACGCCCTCCAAAGCATCAATTTCACTCTCGATTTCCTTGGGATAGACATTGAAGCCGCCTGAAATCACCAGATCCTTGCCGCGACCGATGATGTGCAGATAATTTTGCGCGTCGATAAAGCCCAAATCGCCGGTGATGAAAAAGCCATCGGCGCGGAATTCCTCGCGTGTTTTCTCGGGCATGTTGAGATAGCCTTTGAAAACATTGGGGCCGCGCACTTCGACGACGCCGATCTCGCCTTGCGCCAGCCTGGCACCTGTTGCCGGTTCCGCAACGCGAATGGCCACGTCGGGCAGCGGAAAACCGACGGTGCCGGGACGGCGCTCGCCGTCATAGGGGTTCGAGGTGATCATGCCGGTCTCGGTCATGCCATAGCGTTCGAGAATGGCGTGCCCGGTCTTGGTGGAGAATTCGCGATGCGTTTCGGCCAGCAACGGTGCCGAGCCAGAAATAAACAGGCGCATCCTGGCGGTCGCGGCGGCATTGAGGCCGGGGTGAGCGACGAGCCTTGTATAGAAGGTCGGCACGCCCATCAGGCTGGTGGCTTTGGGCAGCAATGACATGATCTCGTTCACATCAAAGCGCGGCAAAAACAAGAGCCTGGCTTGCGCCAGCAGCGCGACATTGATCGCCACGAACAGGCCGTGGGTGTGGTAGATCGGCAGGGCGTGGATCAGCACATCATCGCGGCTAAAGCGCCAGAGGCCGCGCAAAGCCTCGGCATTGCTGGCGAGATTGGCATGGGTGAGCATCGCGCCTTTCGAGCGCCCGGTGGTGCCGGAGGTGTAGAGCAGGGCAGCAAGATCATCAGGCCCACGCGCCGCATTGGCAAAGGTGCCGCTTCGGCCGGTCGCACGCTGCATGAGGCTGCCTTCGCCAGAGGCATTCAGCGTCAGGCAATGGGCGACATCGGCGCTGTTGGCCGCTGGTGTCAGCTCGCTGAGCCGGGACGGATCGCAGACGAACACCTTCGGGCGCGAATCGCTGAGGAAATAGGCGACTTCGGGCGCGGTATAGGCCGTGTTGAGCGGTAAAAACACCGCACCCAGCCGCAGGCAAGCCAGCATAAGCAGCACCGCCTGCGGCGATTTTTCCACCTGCACCGCGACAACATCGCCAGGTTTGACCCCGGCTTCCGCCAGGCCCTGCGCCAATTGCGCGCTTTGCGTCAGCAGATCGCCAAAAGTCAGATCGTGCCCGTGTTCCGTTGTGATGAACACCCGGCTCTGGTCGATGTCCTGTGGCAGGAGGCGGTCAAAAAGGTGGTTGGACATCGGCTGTTCAGGCTCCGCTGGCGGCAAACTGACCGGTGCGGCGAAAGCGCGCCAGATAGGTTGGCACAATTGCTTCAATGGTTTCGGGCGTGATGCCAAGCCCTTGCAGGGTGCGCCGCTCGGCGATGGCGGCAGCCGAGACGACATTGTCGGTTTTCAGCAAAGTCACCTGATCGCGCGTCATGGCGAGCATGGGCGGGAACAGGCCGAGCGACAGCGCGCTGGCAATTTCCGTGCTGCGCGCCATGAGATTGGCCAAGGGAAACGGCAGCGGCGCGAGCAGGCGGCGGCGTCCGGTGACTTCGCAAATATAGGCGAGCAACTCGTGGAAGGTTTTGATTTCCGGCCCGCCAAGCTCATAAACGGTGCCGGGCTTCGCCTGTCCGGCGGCAGCTTTGGCGACGAAGGCTGCGACATCGCCAACATAGACCGGCTGAAAGCGCGTGTGGCCACCGCCAATCAGCGGCAAACCGGGAAACAGCCGCGCCATGGCGGCAAAGCGGTTGAAGAAATCATCCTCAGGCCCAAAGACCAGCGAAGGCCGGGCGATGACGGCGTGCGGCACGGCGGCCAGCACCGCCTCTTCGCCCTCGGCCTTGCTGCGGGCATAGGCGGATGGCGCGTTGGCATCCGCCCCGATGGCTGAAACATGCACAAGCGTTGAAATACCGGCCGCCTTCACCGCATCGGCCAAAGCGCCAGCCCCAAAGCGATGGACGCCATCAAAGGTCTGACGGCCCCTGGGCGCAAGAATGCCGGTGAGATTGACAGCCGCCTGCGCACCACGCAGCGCCGCCGCCAGCGAATCAGGATAGCGCATGTTGGCTTGCACGGCGACGATTTGTCCGGCCTTGCCCAGCGGCTGCAGAAAAAACGCCAGCTCGGGCTGGCGCGAGGCCACGCGAATGCGCCACCCATCTGCCGCCAATGCCCGCACGACATGACGCCCGATAAAGCCTGATCCACCAAACACCGTAATCAGCCGCGAATTGTCCATGGCTTGCTTGCCCTGTTTCATGCCAAATTCAAGTGCAGCCGCTTTTAGCCGCTGGCTGTCACGCTGTATAGCGTCTTGCGCGGCCTGTCTTTGACTTTGCCGCCTCAGGGCCAGGCTTTGGCAATCCCCGGCTGCGGCGAGCCAGCCTGACGGCCCGTCAGGGGCTGCAGCCCTTGAGGCGGACGGAATGCAGGTTGAAGGAATGCAGGTTGACAGAATGCAGATTGACAAGCGTCGGGCGCGCCTTTAGGTGAACCTCTGTCGCCCAGATGGCGGAATTGGTAGACGCGCTGGTTTCAGGTACCAGTCTTGCAAGAGGTGGAGGTTCGAGTCCTCTTCTGGGCACCAAATCCTCGATGTCAAATGCGTGTTTTCTCTCAAAAAACACGTGATTTTCAATAATTTAGCAGGGTTTTCCGTCGCCTTGTGACCCGCAGGGCGAGAGCCGTTTCATGTCCCCTCGGGGTGCGGCACAAAATTGCCGAAGCGCCCGCCGTTGAACAGCAGCGGTTCGCCGGGGCCATGACGATAGGCTTCGACTTCGCCTAAAAAAATCACATGATCGCCACCGTAGTAGCGCTGGGCGGTGCGGCACTCAAATTGCGCCACGGCGGTGGTCAGCAATGGTGCGCCGCCCGCCCCTTCCAGCCAAATTTCGTCGCCGGAGAATTTGTCCACATTGGACCGGCCAAAATGCCTCGCGAGGGCTTCGTGGGGCTGGCCGAGCACATTGACCGCAAAATGGCTCGCCGCCTGAAACGCTGCCATATTGGGCGAATGCACCAGCAGGCTCCAGAGCACCAGTGGCGGGCGCAGTGACACCGAAGCAAAGGAATTGACCGTCAGGCCAACGCGGCTGCCATCGGGTGCCCGCGCGGTGATCAGCACGACGCCTGTGCTGAACGAGCCCAGCGCCTTGCGCAAATCGACCGGGTCGTGCGAGCCCTCCAGGTGCGTCATGGCTGCAACAACGGATTGTCAATGGGCAGACCGAGCGCCACCCGCCCATACATGGTGCCCGCGGCGTCAAAGGAAAACGCAATGTGGGCATCAATGGCTTGCGCGTCACGAAATTGCCGCTGCATGACATTGGTCCCGGCGAGGCCCGAGGCACCATTGGCCTTGAACAGCGTTGCCACCGCTTCGGTGCAAAGATTGACGGCAAACGCCCCATCACGGCGATAGCAGGCCCTGCGGATCAGATCGGGCGTATGGTCGGCGCGCGCGTCATCCATCGCTTCGATCAGTGTGCCGCGCATGATGCGGCGGGCGGCATCGACCTTGGCGGCAGCCCCGGCAATGCGCATCTGGATCGACTGGAAATCGGCGAGCTTGGCGCGGTTGTAATTGGCGGCGCGCTGACGGGCGATCTGGGTGAACTCCGAAAGGCAGGCCTCGGCATTGCCGAGCGCGACACCGGCCAGCACAAAGGGATAAAGCGCGAAAACCGGCAGGCGATAGAGCGGGGGCCCCGCTGCCTCTGCGCCGCCTGTCATGGCCGCCGCGCCGAGGCTCATGGCGCTGGGCACACGCAGCTTTTGCACGCTGACATCACCAGAACCGGTGCCGCGCAGGCCCATGGCGTCCCAATTATCGACAAGCTGCACATCAGCGGTCCTGACCAGAAACACCCGGTATTCGAAGGCATCGGCATCGTCATCCGAAATGACAATCGCGCCGAGCAGAATCCACGGGCAGAGCCCCGCACCCGTGGCAAAACGCCAATCACCCGAAAGCTCAAAGCCGCCAGCGACCCTTACAGCGTGCCCGGCGGGAAAGGCCAGCGACGAGGCGATGAGCGCCTGATTATCGCGGCCCCAGACGTGGGCTTGCGCCTCGGCATCAAACAATCCCAGCATCCACATGTGGCTGGCAAGGCTGGCCCAGGTCCAGGCCACTGACGCATCAGCGCGCGCCAGCGCTTCGGCAATGTCGAGCAAGGTGACAATATCACACTCCGCCCCGCCATAGCGCCGGGGTTGCAGAATGCGGAAAAGATCATGGGCACGAAGTTCGGCCATGGTGACTTCGGGCACATGGCGGGCGAGCTCGGTGTCGCGCGCCCGCGCCACCAGTGCCGGGCCAAGCGCCTCAGCGCGGCTAAGGGCGGCGGCGGTCGCGGCGAGGCGCATATCCTCATCGCGCCGTCGCGGTTGCTGCCTTGTGGTCATGACTGCCCGTCTCCGCACCGCCCTTGCGGGTTCGCAAGGCTCAGCCCGCCCAGCATCGCTGCAAAGCATGAAAGAAGGCTAAAACCACCCCTCAGGAGCGGTTTGCCTGCGTTTATTGCCGCTCCAGCATCATGCTCTTGATACGGGCGATGGCTTTGGCCGGATTGAGGCCTTTGGGGCAGGCTTTCGCACAGTTCATGATCGTGTGGCAACGATAGAGCCGGAACGGGTCTTCGACATTGTCGAGCCGCTCGCCCACCGCCTCATCGCGCGAATCGATCAGCCAGCGATAGGCCTGCAACAGCGCCGCCGGGCCAAGATAGCGGTCGCCATTCCACCAATAGCTCGGGCACGAGGTCGAGCAGCAGGCGCACAGGATGCACTCATAAAGCCCATCCAGTTTGGCGCGGTCCGCCACCGACTGATGCCATTCTTTTTCGGGCGCGGGCGTGGTGGTTTTGAGCCACGGTTCGATCGAGGCGTGCTGGGCATAAAACCGGGTGAGGTCGGGCACCAGATCCTTGATCACCGGCATGTGCGGCAAGGGATAGATCTTCACCGCGCCGGTGATTTCGTCCATGCCCTTCGTGCACGCCAGCGTGTTGGTGCCGTCAATGTTCATGGCGCACGAGCCGCAAATGCCCTCGCGGCAGGAGCGGCGGAAGGTGAGGGTGGGATCAATTTTCGATTTGATCCAGATAATGCCGTCCAGCACCATCGGCCCGCAATCGTCGCGATCAACAAAATAGGTGTCGATGCGCGGATTGGCGTCATCATCAGGATTCCACCGGTAGATGCGGAATTCCTTGAGCTTGGTGGCCGGTGCCACTTTGGGCCAGACCTTGCCAGGCGTGACACGGGAGTTTTTGGGGAGCGTTAGTTCAACCATGTTCAAGTCCTGTTGGTGTAACGGGAAGGCCGGGAACCCAATCGCGTAATGCGACAACGTTCAGTTGGGGATCAATCACCAGTTTCAACGGTCACGACCTTCCTGGATCAGCAACGTGCTGTGGCTCTGCATAACGCCCTTCGGCGTCTTCGCTGCGGCATCCGCCTCCACCGAATCATGAAGCAAAGCCGCAAGACGCGCGATTCCTTCAATCGTCTGGTCGCGCAAATTACGAATGGTGATTACATTCATCTTTCCGCCCTCGTCATCTGCCAGCGCCAACGCTAAACCCGCATCGGCCCGCGATCAAACCTGCTCGACTTTGTGCATGAATACGTGTATTCATATCTCTGTCCCGGATCGAACTGCCCTAAAGGCCGCACTATGCCAACTTCCATCCGCCTTGCCCCCGACACCGAGCGCCGACTTGACCAGCTTGCGCATCTCACCGGGCGGAGCAAGGCGTTTTATCTGCGCGAAATTATCGAGCGGGGTCTTGAAGAGACTGAAGATTATTATCTTGCCGCCAGGGTTCTGGAGCGCGTGCGCCAGGGCGAGGAACAGATTTTCTCGCTGAGCGAAGCGGAACGGCAGCTTGGCCTGGCAGATTGAAATCACGGCCACCGCAACGCGACAATTAAGCAAGCTCGGTAAACCGGAAGCCAGAAGAATTGTCGAGTTTTTGCGCATCCGCATCGCCTCGCTCACCGACCCGCGCCAGACCGGCAAGGCACTGAAAGGCCCGCAATTTGGTAATCTTTGGCGATACCGCGTTGGAGATTACCGCTTGCTCTGCGAAATTCAAGACGACCGCGTAATTGTCCTGGTTCTCGAAATTGGCCATCGACGCGAGATTTATCGCTAGGCCGCATCAGGCCAGACCGGTTTCCAGACATCATACGCGACCTCGCCATCCTCTCGCCCCTCAATATACGCGCGCTTTTGGCTCGATGTATTGAATGTCATTCGACATCGTGAAGGCGTGCACCGGGCGGTAATCCAGCGTTACCGTCTGTTTCACGTCATCGAGATAGGACAGCGTGTGCTTCATCCAGTCCTCGTCATTGCGGTTGGGGAAATCCTCGCGCGCGTGGGCACCACGTGATTCCAGCCGGTTGGCGGCCGAATCCATCGTCACCACGGCCTGCGTGATGAGATTGTCAAATTCCAGCGTCTCGATCAGATCGGAATTCCAGATCAGCGAATGGTCAGTGACGCGCAAATCGGCGGCGCCGGCCCAGACCTGATGGATGCGCTTCGAACCGGTGGCCAGGGTTTCCCCGGTGCGGAACACCGCGCAATCATCCTGCATGGTGCGCTGCATCTGGTTGCGCAATTCGGCGGTCGGCGTGCCGCCTTTGGCATAACGGAAGCGATCCAGCCGCGCCAGCGCCCTGTCCGCCGAGTCTTTCGGCAAGGGGGCCTGCTCGCCGCCCTTTTCCACCACCTCGGCCGCGCGCAGTCCGGCCGCGCGACCAAATACAACCAGATCAATCAACGAGTTGGAGCCGAGCCGGTTCGCGCCATGCACCGAGACGCAAGCCGCCTCGCCAACGGCCATCAGGCCCGGCACCACGCTGTCGGGGTTGCCATTGATCTTGTTCAACACTTCGCCGTGAAAATTGGTCGGGATGCCCCCCATATTGTAATGCACGGTGGGCAGCACCGGGATCGGCTCCTTGGTGACATCGACGCCGGCAAAAATCCTGGATGATTCTGATATGCCTGGCAGGCGCTCATGCAGGATTTTGGGGTCGAGGTGCTCAAGGTGCAGGAAGATATGGTCCTTGAGCTTGCCGACACCGCGACCGCCACGTATTTCCATGGTCATCGAGCGCGAGACCACATCGCGCGAGGCCAAATCCTTGGCGGAGGGCGCATAGCGCTCCATGAAACGCTCGCCTTCCGAATTGGTCAGATAGCCGCCCTCGCCGCGCGCGCCTTCGGTAATCAGGCAGCCTGCGCCATATATGCCGGTGGGGTGAAACTGCACGAACTCCATATCCTGCAGCGGCAGCCCGGCCCGCAGCACCATGCCATTGCCATCGCCGGTGCAGGTGTGGGCGGATGTGGCGGAGAAATAAGCGCGGCCATAGCCACCGGTAGCCAGAATGACAATTTTGGAGCGGAAACGGTGGATCGTGCCATCATCCATCTTCAGACAGACGACGCCAACGCAGCGCCCTTCAGCATCCATGATGAGATCAATGGCAAAATACTCGATGAAAAACTCGGTATGGGCGCGCAAGGCCTGGCCATAAAGCGTGTGCAAAATGGCATGGCCTGTGCGGTCGGCGGCAGCGCAGGTACGCTGGGCAATCCCCTTGCCGTAGTCCGTCGTCATGCCGCCGAACGGGCGCTGGTAGATTTTACCCTCTTCAGTGCGTGAAAACGGCACGCCCCAATGTTCGAGCTCATAGACGGCGGCCGGCGCGTTGCGCACCAGATATTCAATGGCGTCCTGATCGCCGAGCCAATCTGACCCTTTGACGGTGTCATACATGTGCCAGCGCCAGTCGTCCGGCCCCATGTTGCCGAGCGAGGCAGAAATGCCGCCCTGAGCCGCCACAGTATGCGAGCGGGTCGGGAACACCTTGGAAATGCAGGCTGTTCTCAGGCCGGCCTGCGAACAGCCCACGGTCGCGCGCAGTCCCGCGCCACCCGCGCCCACCACCACCACATCATACGTATGGTCGGTGATCGCATAGGCGGGCCCCGCGCCCCCAGCCGCCGCGCCGTTCATTGCACCATTTGCAGTCATGTCATGATCTCGCGATTTTGCGGTTGTTCACGCCAGTCCGATGCGAATCAGCGCGTAAAGACAGGTCGCGCCGAGCGCGACGCAGAAAAACAGATTGGCGATGAGCGCGGCATCTTTGGTGAGATGCGCGTGCACGTAATCATCAATGATCGCTTTCATGCCAATCTGCATGTGCCAGATGCCCGTTCCCAAAAACAGCATCATCAAGATCGTCGGGCCGGGGTGGCCGAGATAATTGCGCACACCATTGTAATCCGTGGCTGCCAGATGGAGCACCATGACGATGAAGGCAATGGCCAGGGGAATCAGCGCCAGTGAGGTCAGCCGCATTTTCGAATGATCGCCAGTGCCGCTATGGGCCGACCCCAGATAGCTGAAACGGCGACGGCTGGTGCGAAAGGAAGGGTCAGTCATGGCTCAGCCCCATATTGCATAAATCAGCCAGACAACCAGCGTCAGGCCTAACCCGCCCACCAAAGTGCCCATGGCGAGCCATTCACGCTCGGGCGCGTCAAGGCCCCAGCCGTAATCCCAGAGCGCATGGCGCACGCCGCCGAGAAGATGGTTCATCAGCGCCCAGGTGAAGCCAAACAGGATCACCATGCCAAACCAAGAATGCAAAAAGCTGCTGGCAACGGCAAACGTCGCGCTGTTCATCGAGGCGGCGATCAGAAACCACGCCAGCAGCAGCGTCCCCAGATAAAGTGCCGCCCCGGTGATGCGATGGGCAATCGACATCATCATGGTCAGCGTCAGCTTGTAGATTGTCAGATGCGGCGACATCGGCCGCGCCGCTACCGGTTTCAAGTCAGCCATGTTGCCCTCGAATTGTCTGCCCTATCGCAGCTAGATGAAATTGTGCGCTGCGGCAATCCGACAAGGGGCGCATAAGCGAACAATCACACATCTGGACGCAGGGCCTTGGGCAGAGGGAAAAAAACCGATTCATCAGCCAATTTGCGGGTCGTCAGGCTGATGTCGAAGCGCTCGGCAAATGCAGCAATGATTTCTTCGACCAAAGTCTCAGGCGCTGAAGCGCCTGCCGTGATGCCCAGCGAGGTGATGTTCGCAAAGCGTGCCCAGTCGATCTCGGAGGCGCGCAGCGCCAGTTGTGTGATGGCGCAACCCGCCCGCCCGGCGACTTCGCGCAGACGCTGCGAATTGGACGAATTGGGGGACCCCACCACAATCATCGCGTCCACCTCACCCGCAACGGCCTTCACGGCTTCCTGCCGGTTGGTGGTAGCATAGCAGATATCCTGTTTTTGCGGCCCCAATGCCGCCGGGAACCGTGCCTTCAGCGCGGCCACAAGTTCCGCAGTATCGTCCACCGACAGCGTCGTCTGCGTGACATAGGCGAGTTCGGTGGAACCCCGCGGCTCAAAGCCTACAAGATCCGCCACGGTCTCGATCAGCGTCACGGCGCCTTCCGGCAATTGCCCCATCGTTCCAATAACTTCAGGATGATTGGCATGGCCGATCAGCAAGACATGGCGTCCGCGCTTGAAATGGATTTCAGCTTCGCGATGCACCTTTGTCACCAGCGGGCAGGTCGCATCAATCGCCGCAAGACCACGGGCGCGCGCTTCGGCGGGCACCGATTTTGGCACGCCATGGGCGGAGAAAATCACCGGATGGGCGGCGGAGGGCACTTCAGCAAGACTTTTGACAAAGACCGCGCCTTTGGCTTTGAGCGAGTCAACCACAAATTTATTATGGACAATTTCATGGCGCACGTAGACCGGTGCGCCATGCTGCGCCAAGGCTTCCTCAACGACATCAATGGCGCGCACGACTCCCGCGCAAAACCCACGCGGCGCACACAACGTAATCGCTAAAGGGGGTTTATGTGCCAAACAGCTCGCTCCTGGTCTGAGGCGCGGGGGGACGGAATCCGCCCAAAATTCTCCTCGCCAAACTCTGGAAAACGCATTAGGCTCATTTTGCTGACCGTGCAAAATGAACCTTCACCTGCGGTGCTGGGAAGGATGGAGCGTGTGGGATGTTCAACCTCAATGATATCATGCAGGCCGCCCAGGGTGGCCAGGGCATATCAAACCTGGCGCAGCAATTCGGATTATCTCCAGAACAGGCGCAAGCGGCGGTCAGTTCACTGATTCCGGCCCTGTCACAGGGGCTGCAAAGCAAGATGGGCGATGCCAATGGATTGGGCTCGATCATCAGTGCAGTAAGCCAACCGGTCAACCAGCAGGCTTTCAATGATCCGGTAGCGGCGGCCCAATCGGCGGCGACGGCTGGATCGAATATTTTGGGCTCCCTGTTTGGTTCCCCGAATGTCACGCAACAGGTAGCGCAGGCCGCCGCATCGCAAACCGGGTTGCGGCCGGATATTCTCGCTTCCATGATGCCCATCGTGGCATCCATGGCCATGGGGGGCATGTTCAAATCCATGCAGAACCAGGGCATGGGTAATATGCTCGGCCAATTGACCAATGCGGCAGGTGGCGCGGGCGGCATGGGCAATATTCTCAGCCAGGTGATGAATTCGGCGACCAGCGGAGCGACGGGCGCGACACCTGCAGCCGGCGGCTTGATGGGCATGATGACCAGCCTGTTTGGCGGTTTGTTTGGCGCGGGCAGTGGGGCAACGGCTGGCGCGACGATGCCGGGCGGGCTCGATCCGGCGCTGGTTCAGGACGGCATTAACGCGCTGAGCAAAATGATGCAGCCAGGCCTGCAGGTTGCCGCTGACCATCAGGCGAATTTGCAGAGCATTCTGGGATCGGTACTGAAGCCGCAATCCTGAGCGGCCTGTGTCTGGGCCAGCGCGTGAATCCGGGCTGGCCAAAGATCGGGGCTGCCATTGTGGCCATGCCCCGCGCGCGTTGGCTGATCAGACGTAAGAAGCAACTTTATTGAAGATCGGCACGAGCGTTGTACCGATTTTCGTCACGCTCGCGACGATAGCCGTGGAGATAAGCAGCGCAATCATCGCATATTCGATCGCGGTTGCCCCGGATTCATTGTCGAGAAACTGCCTTAGCATTATGATTTGCTCCTGTCCGGGCTCGACTTAACAGCGCAAACATTCCAGACTGGTTAACGTCCGGCGATACAATCAGGCTTGGCTAATGTTTGCTTGCGTTGCCTTGCGAAACTGGCACTGAACGGCTCTTGACCGGCCCCTTCAACGGCAGGTTTTCGCCACTTTCGCCAGAGCCTGCTCCAGGCCGCTAAGAGAATAGGTGTCGGTTGTGACATGACCCTTGATGGAGGGGGCGGCCACCACGAGCTGATGTCGGTGGCGCAAGGCCTCCACAAATGCCTGGCGCTGCGCCGGATTTTTTAGCCAGAGCGTCGTTTCGGTTCCCACAAATTGAAACGTCGAGTTGCCGAATGCCGCCGTCGCATTCGCGCCGTTGCGCATATGGAATCCTTCGATGATTGACACTTCGTCCCGAATGTTGAGCTTGGGTTGGGTCGAGATGAAAATGTAGGCCGGGTCGCGTTTCAGGCCATCGGGCATCCGCTTTTTGGGTTGAGACAAGGCATAACAGGTTTTGTTTTTGCCTTCCTCGCCGACATAGGCATTCCAATCGCCATAAGACCCGACGAGGCTGGGGCCAGCCGCGGCGCTTTTGCTGTTTGCGGCGGGATGTTTGGCGGACTTCGAATGAGGCTTGTGATGACGGGTCCTGGCAACCAGCTCCGGCTTCGCCAGCGTGGTGGCCGAGGCAGCCCCGACTCCCAAAACAACGACCACCGCGCCAATCGCTGCGGCACCTCTCGACAGTCTGCACCTTGCCATCATGCAACTTCCTCACGCATCATTATGTTGCTGGACTCACGAATGATCGCAGCCGGGACTTTCCGAATCAGGACGAAACCCTAGCACAAAATCGTCGCGCCCAGCCCTTGTCCGCCCCGCGAAGCGCGTTGAAAATATCTGCACAAGGGTTGGTGGCGGCTCGGCCTCGATTCCTGAGGCATGAAAGACACTTGATAGACCCTCCTTTGTTGGGTTTCAGGTGCTTCAGGCGGCAAAAGCAAGTCGCGCGCGAGATCATGTCTCCTCCGACACAATTCTTGCTGCCCCCTTTGCCGCCGCGCAACAATACCCATATAATGTCGGCGCGATTTACCGCAGCCTCAGGGAGGCCGCCATGGCGTCTGATCACCACGATATGCAACCCGACACGCACCAAGTGTCGCTGGCGGATAAATATGATCTGGCCAAGGACCGGGTGTTTCTCTCCGGAACGCAGGCGATTGTGCGCCTGCTGCTGATGCAAAAGGCACGCGATGCGGCGGCGGGGCTGAATACGGCGGGCTTTGTCTCGGGCTATCGCGGCTCGCCTTTGAGCGGGATTGATGTCCAGTTGCAGCGCGCCAAGGCGGCGTTTGACAATGCGCATATCGTTTTTACGCCGGGTCTTAATGAGGATCTGGCGGCGACGGCCATTTGGGGGGCGCAGCAGGCTGAGATGCGCGGCGAAGGCCGTTTTGATGGCGTGTTTGCGATCTGGTATGGCAAGGGGCCGGGGGTGGATCGCTCGGGCGATGTCTTCCGCCATGCCAATCTTGCGGGCACCTCGCGCTATGGCGGTGTGCTGGCCTTGATGGGCGATGACCACACCGCCGAATCCTCGACCACGGCGCATCAATCCGAATTCGATTTCGTCGACAAGATGATGCCGATCCTGTCACCTGCTGGCGTGCAGGAATTGCTGGATTACGGCCTGATGGGGTTTGCTCTCAGTCGCTATGCTGGTGTCTGGGTTGGCCTCAAGGCGATGAAAGACACGGTCGAATCAACGGCCTCCGTGTCAGGCGCGGTGGGGCGGATTGTTACCCGCGTGCCGGACGATTTTGTCATGCCACCCGGCGGCCTCAACATTCGCCCGGGTGATGGCATTCTGGAGCAGGAAGCCCGCCTGCAGGAGTACAAACGCCAGGCCGTCGTCGCGTGGCTCAAGGTCAACCATCTCAACCACATCATCATGTCCGGCGGGCGGAGCCCCCGCATCGGCATTCTCACCACGGGCAAGTCCTACCTTGATGTGCGCCAGGCGCTGGATGATCTTGGGATTGACGAGGTGCGGGCCAGCGCGCTGGGGCTGCGGCTCATGAAGCTGGGTTGCCCGTGGCCAGTGGTTCCCGATGAACTCGTCGCCTTTGCCGCTGGGCTTGAACTCATCATCGTGGTGGAGGAAAAGCGCTCGCTCATTGAAGTGCAGGTGCGTGAAGAGCTTTATGGCACACCCAACCAGCCGGTGGTCATCGGCAAGCATGATGAACAGGGTGCGTGGCTGTTTCCGGTCAAAGGCGCGCTCGATGCCAATGATATTGCGGTGGCCATTGGAACGCGCATTCTGGCGCGCACGCCCGATGCGGAGGTGGCCGCAGCGGTGGCGCGGCTGAAAGCGGCGCAGGTGGCATTGGCTGAAACCCGCGATGCGGGCGTGCGCATCCCGTATTTTTGTTCAGGGTGCCCGCATAATTCCTCGACCAAAGTGCCCGAGGGCGCGCGCGCCTATGCCGGCATTGGCTGCCATTACATGGCGCAGTGGATGGATCGCTCGACTGAAGGTTATACCCAGATGGGCGGCGAGGGGGCCAACTGGATTGGCGAAGCGCCGTTTTCCAAACGTGGCCATGTGTTCCAGAACCTGGGCGATGGCACCTACAACCATTCCGGCGTGCTGGCACTGCGTTTCGCCATCGCGGCGGGCACCAACATCACCTACAAGATCCTTTTCAACGATGCCGTGGCCATGACGGGCGGCCAGCATCATGAGGGCGGGCTGACAGTGGCCAAGGTCGCGGCGCAGGTGGCGGCGGAAGGGGCTCAACGCCTCGTGGTTGTGACCGACGAGCCGGAAAAATATGGCAGCGGCACCTTGCTGCCGAGCGGCACCAAAGTGTTTCATCGCGATGATCTCATGAGCGTGCAGCGCGATCTTGCCGCTGTCGGGGGCGTCAGCGTCATGATTTATGACCAGACCTGCGCCGCCGAAAAACGCCGTCGCCGCAAGAGGGGCGAGATGGTCGATCCCGACAAGCGGGTGATCATCAATGAACTGGTGTGCGAGGGCTGCGGCGATTGCGGCGTTGCCTCCAATTGCGTCTCGGTTCAGCCGCTCGACACCGAATTTGGCCGCAAGCGCAAGATTGACCAATCGAGCTGCAACAAGGATTTTTCCTGTGTCAACGGCTTTTGCCCGTCGTTTGTCACGGTGTCGGGGGCGCGTATCAAAAAAGCTGAAACGCGACCGATGCTGGAGGCGCAAGGGTCGGCCTTGCCCGAGCCGCAGCGCCGCCAGATTTCGCCGGATCGGCCGTTTGGCATTTTGGTCAACGGCGTCGGCGGTACTGGCGTTGTCACCATTGGCGCGATCCTTGGCATGGCGGCGCATATCGAGGGGCTCGGCTGTGGCATGATCGACATGGCTGGCCTTGCGCAAAAGGGCGGCGCGGTGTTCAGCCATGTCAAATTGGCGACCACGCCCGAGGGTATCCATGCCATAAGGGTTGCGGCGGGCGAGGCCGACCTCGTGCTGGGCTGCGATCTGGTGGTATCGGGCTCGAAGAAGGTGCTGGCCAGCGTGCGCAAGGGCGAAACCGCGCTGGTGATCAACACGGCGGAAGTCTATCCGGGTGATTTCGCCCGCAATGCCGATTATTCCATTCCCGGTGTGCGGATCAGACAGGCCCTGGAAAAATCGGGCGCGCAGAGGGCGCATTTCATTGATGCGGGCTCCATGGCGACGACGCTGCTCGGCACATCGATTGCTGCCAACATGTTCATGCTCGGCTATGCCTGGCAGCAGGGCTACGTGCCGTTGGCGGCGGCTTCCATCGAGCGGGCCATCACGCTGAATGGCGAGGCCGTGGCGATGAACCTTGCGGCTTTCACATGGGGCCGCAGAGCCGCCTTCGAGCCGGAAACCGTGGCTGAGGCGGTGGCCGTTGCGCTGCCGCCCACGGCGGCGCGGCACCTCTCCGCCAGCTTTGATGAGATGATCTCGCGGCGCACGGCGTTTCTGACCGCCTATCAAAACAAGGCCTATGGCGCGCATTATGCCGCCCGCGTCGCCATGGTGCAGGAAACCGAGCGGCATGTTGTGCCGGGCTCGACCGCGCTGAGCGAGGCCGTGGCGCGGTATTTGTTCAAGCTGATGGCGATCAAGGATGAATATGAAGTCGGGCGGCTTTACAGCAACGGTGCTTTTGCCCGCCAGCTTGCCAACACGTTTGAAGGCGATATGAAACTCACCTTCCATCTCGCCCCGCCAATGCTGGCGCATGTCGGCGCGGATGGTCACCCGCGCAAAATGGCGTTTGGTGCGTGGATGATGCCGTTGTTTGGCCTGCTCGCCAGGGCCAAGGTTCTGCGCGGCACGGCGTTGGATCCCTTTGGGCGCTCGCCCGACCGCAAGGCCGAACGGGCGCTGCTCGCCGATTATGAGGCGCTGCTGAACGACATCATCTCCAACCTGACCGCCGAAAACCATGCGCTCGCCGTGGCGCTGGCCAGTCTGCCGGAAAAAATCAGGGGCTTCGGCCATGTCAAGGCCAGAAGCATGGACAATGTGGCGGGCGAGCGCGCTGCGCTGCTGGCGCAATGGCGCAGCGGCGGCGTCAACCCAGTGCGGGCAGCGGCAGAATAGCGGAGCCTGCCGTTTAATTGTGCAGTGCACAAATATTTGGCGTGTCATGACGGCCTGGGGAGTGGTTTTGACAGACGGTGATCCGCTCGTCAGAATATAACTTGTGCTATATCAATATCTTACGCAATTTGGCCCTGCCTTTGCTTGCATTCTGACGGGGAGCAGGTGCTGCGGAAGGTGGCTTGATGCGCAAGAGGCTTGTCGTTGTTGGCCATGGCATGGCGGCGGCCCGGCTTTGTGCCGAACTGGTCGCACAGAAGACCCGGCATTTTGATATCACCGTGATCGGCGCTGAACCGGGCGCGCCCTACAATCGGGTTTTGCTGTCATCGGTGCTGGCGGGCGAGATGGATGAAGGCGCGCTGCCGCTGCATGCAGCGGATTATTATGCCGCGCACCAGATCGACGTGCTGACATCTTCAAAAGTGATGGCGCTTGATGCGCAAAAGCATCAGCTCGGCCTCGCCAATGGCCGCATCATCAATTTTGACAAGCTGGTGCTGGCCACCGGCTCGCAGCCCTTGTTGCCGCCGCTGCCGGGCATGCATCTTCCTGGCGTCATGGCCTTCCGTGATCTTGCCGACACCCGGCGCTTGCAGGCTCTGGCGGCGCGCGGTGCCGAGCTTGTGGTTATTGGCGGCGGTTTGCTCGGGCTTGAGGCGGCGGCAGGGCTGGTGCGGCGCGGTGCCAAAGTGCGGCTGCTGCACCTCATGGACAGGTTGATGGAGCGTCAGCTTGACAGCGCTGGCGCAGCGCATCTGCGCCGGGCGATGGAGCGGCGCAGGATTGTGGTCGAGCTAGGGGCCAACACTGCCAGCATTTTGGGCGAAGACCACGTGACCGGTGTTGCGCTGAGCGACGGTCGCAGCTTTGCCGCAGAGGCCGTGGTCTGGGCGATTGGCATCAAGCCCGAGGTCGAACTGGCGCGCGCGGCGGGGCTGGCAATTGGGCGTGGCATCAAGGTCGATGATCAGATGCGCACCTCGCACAAGGACATTTTCGCGCTGGGCGAATGTGCTGAACATCGGGGGCAGGTCTATGGGCTGGTTGAGCCCGCCTATGCGCAGGCGCTGGCTTTGGCCAGCCATCTTGCCGGTGGCGAGGCGCGCTATGAGGGCTCGGTTCTGGCGACCCATCTCAAAATCGCCGGTGTCGGGATTTTTTCGTGCGGCGATGTCCAGGGTGCGCCCGGCACAAGCAGCGCCGTGTTTGAGGACGCTGCCAGCGGCATCTACCGCAAAGTGGTGACGTCAGGCGACAGGCTGGCCGGTGCCGTGCTGGTGGGCGACACCGACGATGCCGGATTTTACCGCGATCTGGTGACCAGCGGTGCGCCCATCGGCGCGTTTGGGGCCGATCTGGTGTTTGGCCCGCAATTTTTGACTGCCCTGCCGCAGGTGGCAGCTTGAGCACCGAGGTGATGATGAGTCAGGAACTGTCGGGCGAGCAGAAGCGCTATCTTGAGGGGTTTGCCTCTGGCATGGCCATCGCGCGCAACGCCGCCGCACCGGCTGCCGCGCCCTTGCCGGATGGCCCTGATGCTGCGGCTTTGCTGGCGATGGCTGCCACCGAGCGCGCTGGCAAAAAACTGGTCGATCAGGAAAAATGGAAGCGCAAGGCCCATCCCTTTGACCAATACCCGCGCTTGCAGGCCCAGGCTGCGGCGGGGACGTTCCCCTCGCCGGAAGACAATTTCCGCTGGCGCTATTTCGGGCTGTTCTATGTCAGCCCGGCGCAGGAGGCCTATATGCTGCGGCTGCGCATCGCCAACGGCATTTTGCGGGCCGGTCAGTTGGCCGGGCTGGCAGAAGTGGCCGAGCGCTTCGCCGATGGCTCCACGCAGGTCACCACCCGCGCCAATCTGCAAATGCGCCAGATTTCCGCTCACGACGCGATCCATGTGGTCGAGGCGGTGCAGGATTTGGGCCTGACCTCGCGCGGTTCGGGCGCGGACAATATCCGCAATGTCACCGGTTCGCCGACCGCCGGAATTGATGCCCAGGAGTTGCTGGACACAAGGCCCCTGGCGCGGGGCTGGCATTTTCATGTGCTGAATGATCGCTCGCTGGCTGGCCTGCCGCGCAAATTCAACGTCGCCTTTGATGGCGGTGGGGCCCTGCCGGTGCTGGAAGAAACCAATGACATTGGCTTTCAGGCGGTGGAAGTGCCGCCGGGCGTTGCCGGGGTTGCGCCGGGCGTTTGGTGCCGTTTGCTGCTGGGCGGCATCAGCGGCCACGGCGATCTCGCCCGCGATACCGGGGTGATTTGCCGCCCCGAGCAATGCACGACGCTGGCGGACGCGATCTTGCGGGTTTTCATCGAGAAAGGTGACCGCAGCAACCGCGCCAGAGCGCGGCTGAAATACGTGCTTGATGCCATGGGGTTTGCGGCGTTTCTGGAGGCTGTTGCCGCCAGATGCCCGTTCAAACTGCACTATGTCGATTCGGCGCAGCTCAAGGCCCGCAGTCCGCAACTGCGCAAGGGGCATATCGGTGTCCATCCGCAAAAGCAGACTGGCCTCAACTGGGTCGGGGTGGCGCTGCCGCTAGGGCGGCTCAGCGCGGCGCAAATGCGCGGGTTGGCCGAGATCGCCCAGAGCCACGGCGATGGCGATATCAGGCTTACCGTGTGGCAGAACCTGCTGCTCTCCGGGGTGCGTGAGGACGATGTCGCCCGTGTTGAAGCGGCCGTCACCGCGCTTGGCCTTGCGACAAAAGCCAGCGCGCTCGGCACCGGCCTTGTCGCCTGCACCGGTTCATCCGGGTGCAGATTTGCCGCCGCCGACACCAAGGCCGATGCGCTGGCGATTGCCACAGCCGTGGAGGCCAAAGTCACCTTTGAAACGGCGATCAACCTGCATGTCACCGGCTGCCACAACAGTTGCGCCCAGCATTATATCGGCGATATCGGCCTGATTGGTGCCAAAGTGCCCATCAATGACGAGGGTGATACTGTGCCGGGCTATGATGTCGCGGTCGGCGGCGGCTATGGGGCGGATGCTCACATCGGGCGGGTGCTGCGTGAAAAAGTCCGCGCCGAGGAGGCCCCGGCTTTGGTCATTCACATGCTGGAAGCCTGGCTGATGCAGCGTTCCGTCCCCACTGAAACCTTCGCAGCCTTTGCCAATCGTCACGATGTCGCAACGCTCCAGACCCTGCTGATGCCAACAGGCAATGCCGCATGAACATGTCCCTGCGCCCTTTGTCGATCACGCCTATGCCGCAAGTGCGGCTGCTGCCTGACACCGCGCCGTTCAGCGCCGAACAGCGCGATTGGCTGAACGGGTTTTTCGCCGCCTTGCTTGCCGCCCCGGCAGAGGACGCCAGTCCACCCGCGCCGGAAGCGGAGATCACCTGGCATGATCCGGCGCTGCCACTGGATCAGCGCATGGCTCTGGCCAAGGGGCAGCCGCTTGATTTGCAACTCTATGCGGCCATGGCGCAGCAGGATTGCGGGCAATGTGGCTATATCTGCTCCAGCTATGCGGCGGCGCTGGCCGGCAAAACCGAGGCGCGCCTCAACCTTTGCGCGCCCGGCGGCAAAGACACGTTTCGCATGGTCAAGAGCCTCATGGTCGATGCCGGGGCACCTGCTGCCTCGAGTCCGGCGAGCCCGCCTGCCATCGCGGCGGCGCCGCCCGGCGCTGGCCGCGACAGCCCCGTGCCGGTGCGGTTTGTGACGCGTGAACGGCTCAATCTGGCTGGCAGCCAGAAGGAAACCTGGCATATTGAATTTGATCTGGCAGGTAGCGGCCTCACCTATCAGCCCGGCGACAGCTTTGGCGTGTTCCCGCGCAATGACGAGCGGCTGGTTGATGCGATTATCGCGCTGATCGGCGCGCGGCCCGAAGCCATCATCAGCCTCGATGGCCGCGATCTGCGGCTGCGCGATGCGCTCATCGAAGTGACAGCGCTCGGCCCGGCTCCCGACACGCTGTTTCAGTTGATTTCCTACGTCACCGGCGGCGATACGCGGCTGAAAGCCAAAAGGCTCGCTGAGGGCGAAGACCCGGACGGCGATCTTGACAAGCTCGACGTGCTCGGCACCCTGCACAAGTTTGCGGGGGTCAAACTTGGCCCGGAAGCCTTTGTCGAGGCGCTGGAGCGCCAGCAGCCGCGGCTTTATTCGATCTCCTCCTCGCCCTTGACGGCAGAGGACCGGCTGACCCTCACCGTTGACAAGCTGCATTATCGCCTTGGCCAGCGCGAGCGCTTTGGCGTCGCCTCGACCTTTCTCGATGAATTGGTGGCACCGGGCCAAACATTGATGGCCTATGTGCAAAAGGCCCACGCCTTTGCCTTGCCGGCCGATCCCAGCGTGCCGGTGATCATGATTGGCCCCGGCACGGGTGTCGCGCCGTTTCGCGCCTTTGTGCAGCACCGCGCCGCCGTGGCTGCGCCCGGCAAAAACTGGCTGTTTTACGGGCACCAGCGCCGCCAAACCGATTTTTTCTACGAGACGGAATGGTCGCGCCTGCAAAAAAGCGGCGTGCTCAACCGCCTGACGCTGGCATGGTCGCGCGATGGCACCGAAAAAATCTATGTGCAGGATCGGATGCGGCAGGTCGGGCATGATTTATGGTCGTGGCTCGAAAAGGGCGCGCATCTCTATGTCTGCGGTGATGCCAAGCGCATGGCGCGCGATGTCGAACGGGCGCTGGTTGACGTGGTGGCCAGCCACGGCGGGCGCTCCAGCGAGGCGGCTATTGCCTATGTCGCGGGCCTGAAAAAGACCGGACGCTATCAGGCGGACGTCTATTGATCCCGGCCCGAACCGAACCCGGCATCCGCACCACCTGCGCCTATTGCGGGGTGGGCTGCGGTGTCATCGCCAGGCCGGACGGGCGCGCAGGCGCGGCCATCAGCGGCGACGCTGACCATCCCGCCAATTATGGGCGGCTCTGCGTCAAGGGCGCGGCGCTGGGCGAAACCGTGGGCACAGGGACACGCGTGCTGCATCCGCTGATCAATGGCACACGCACCACCTGGTCGCGCGCCCTGGACACCGTGGCGCGCGGTTTTCGCGAAGCCTTGCAGGCGCACGGGCCTGAAAGCGTGGCGTTCTACCTTTCCGGTCAGTTGCTGACCGAGGATTATTACGTCGCCAACAAGCTCATCAAGGGCTTTATGGGCAGCGCCAATTGCGACACCAATTCGCGGCTGTGCATGGCCTCGACGGTGGCTGGCCAGAAGCGCGCCTTTGGTGCCGATGTCGTGCCCGCCACCTATGCGGACATTGAAGAGGCCGAGCTGATCGTGCTGGTCGGCTCCAACGCCGCCTGGTGCCATCCGGTGCTGCATCAGCGCATGCTGGCGGCAAAGGCGGCGCGCGGCACCAAAATCGTCAATATCGATGTCCGCCGCACCGCCACCAGCGTTGATGCTGATTTGAATCTGACGCTGAACCCCGGCACCGACAGCGTCCTGTTTTCATGGTTGCTGGTGCAGGTGATGGAAGGCGGCGGGCTCGATCAGGATTTTGTCGAGCGCCACACAGCGGGCCTGCCGGAGGCCATGGCACAAGCCCGCCTCATCGCGCCAGATGTGGCCAGCGTTGCCGCCGCGACCGGCCTTGCTGCGGCGGACATTCACACTTTTGCTGCGTGGTTCCTGGCACATTCGCGCACGCTCACCTGTTTTTCGCAGGGCGTCAATCAGTCAGCGCAGGGCAGCGACAAGGTCAATGCCATTCTTAATTGCCACCTCGCCAGCGGGCGCATCGGCAAGCCCGGATCCGGGCCGCTGTCGCTCACCGGCCAGCCCAACGCCATGGGCGGACGCGAAGTGGGGGGACTGTCAAACCAGCTCGCGGCGCATATGGGATTTGCGCCCGCCGACATCGACAAGGTGCAGCGCTTCTGGAAGGGCACCGCCATGGCACGCCGCGAGGGGCGCAAGGCGGTCGATATGTTTGATGCTGTGGCGCGCGGCGAGATCAAGGCCTTGTGGATCCTGCACACCAATCCAGCCGTCAGCATGCCGCGCGCCGATTTCGTGCGCGGCTCGCTGGGCAAACTGGATCATCTGGTGGTGTCGGAAGCCTTTGCCCATGTCGATGGCCTGCTCGAGCGCGCCCATGTGGTGTTGCCAGCATCCCCATGGGGCGAAAAGGACGGCACGGTGACCAATTCCGAGCGCCGCATTTCACGCCAGCGCCGCTTTCTCGAACCGCAGGGCGAGGCCAAGCCTGATTGGTGGGCCTTGAGCGAAGTGGCGCGGCGGATGGGCTTTGCCAAGGCCTTTCCCTATCAATCGGCCCATGAGATTTTTGTTGAACATGCGGCGCTGTCGGCGTTCGAAAATAATGGCACCCGCGCCTTCGACATCGGCGGTTTGGCACAGATGACCCGCAGTGCTTATGATGCGCTTGCCCCTGTGCAATGGCCGGTTCGGGTTGGCGAAGACGCTGGCGGGCGCATGTTTGCTGAAGGCGGGTTCTTTACCCCCGATCAGCGGGCGCGCTTCATCGCGGTGGAAAAACCCGTGTTGCGCGAGCCGGTTTCACCGCAATTTCCTCTCGTGCTGAACACCGGCCGGGTGCGAGACCATTGGCACACCATGACCCGCACCGGGCTCAGCCCGCGGCTTTCGACGCATATTCGCGAGCCTTTTGTTGCGGTAGCGCCGGAGGATGCAGCGGTGCTGGGCCTCGTTGATGGCCACTATGCGCGGCTGCGCAGTGCCCACGCCAGCGCCGTGCTGCGGGTTGAAATTACCAACCAGCAGCCGAAGGGCCAGGTGTTTGCGCCGATCCACTGGAACGACGCCACCGCCGGGCAAGCCCGCGTCAGTGCGCTGATGGGCGCCCACGTTGACAAGATTTCCGGCCAGCCGGAGAGCAAGGCGACGCCTGCGCGCCTGGAAAAAATCGCCATGCGCTCCTTTGGCTTTTTGGCAATGCGGCGGCACGTGCCGCTGCCGCGTTGGCTGGTGCATGCAAGATTTACGATAGCGGGCGGCGAGGGCGTGGTGTTCGCCTGCGAGTGCCTGCCTGAAGAACTCTATGCGCTCATCGCCAATTATCTGCCGGATTCCGGCCAGCGGGCCACGATGCGCAATCAGGCGGCTGGGCTGTTTCGCACGCTGGTGACGACCCGTGCCGGCATTGAAACGCTGCTGCATATTGGCCCGCGCCGTGACGCGGCGGCGCTTGACCTGGCCATCCGCCATTTTGCAGCACCTGACCATGATGCCAATCTGCGCCGGGCGTTGCTGGCGGGCCATGCCGCCGAAGCCATCGACCATCGCGGCCCGATGATATGCGTCTGCAACAATGTCCATGCCGGAACCATCCGCGCGTGCATCATGGATGGCGCGCGCGATACGGCTTCTATCGGTGTAGCCTGCAAGGCTGGTACCACTTGCGGCTCCTGCCGCCCGGAGATTTCCGCGCTGCTGGCGGCTATGCCCGTCCCGGCGCTGGCGGCGTGCTGAGCCTGGCGCGGACGCGGCGCCCTCGAGACAACCACGCTTGATCTGGCTACTATCTCTGCCAGTGCCCGTCGATTCGGTGATCTTGGGGGAGTGGCTCTTGTTGAACGACCCAAGCGCAGTATTGCGCCTGATGTTTGAGGCCGCTGTTGGTGCGGCAGCGCCCGCCTTGTGCGTGCCCGGCCATCTGCCGCCACCGCCACGCGGGCGCACCCTGGTGATTGGCGCTGGCAAGGCGGCGGCTGCGATGGCGCAGGCGGTTGAAGCGCATTGGCCGCTCGACCGGCCACTCTGCGGGCTCGTTGTCACCCGCTATGGGCATGGCGTCGGCGAGCTCAAGCGCATCGAGGTGGTGGAAGCCTCGCATCCTGTGCCCGATGCCGCAGGCCTGGCAGCGGCAGGCCGGACGTTGGCCATGGTGCGCGGGCTGAGCGCTGATGATCTGGTGCTGTGCCTGATTTCGGGTGGCGGCTCGGCCTTGCTGGCTTTGCCTGCGCCGGGCCTTGAGCTCGCCGACAAGCAGGCCATCAACAAGGCGCTGTTGCGCTCGGGCGCGACGATTGAGGAATTCAACTGCGTGCGCAAGCATTTGTCCGCCATCAAGGGCGGGCGGCTGGCAGCGGCTGCCGCACCTGCCCGGGTGGTGACGCTGATGATTTCCGATGTGCCGGGTGATGATCCTTCGGTCATTGCCTCCGGCCCAACCGTGCCGGACGCGACCACCCTTGCCGAGGCGCGGGCGGTGCTGGCGCATTACGCCATCACCCCGCCGCCTGCCATCGCCGCCTGGCTGCACAACCCCGGCGCTGAAACCCCGAAGCCCGGCGATCCGGTTTTCGCCAACACGCAAGGCGTCATCATCGCGAAGCCGCAGGCCGCGCTGGAAGCCGCCGCATCCAAAGCCCGCGCGGCTGGCTATTTGCCGGTCATTCTTGGTGATGCGATTGAGGGCGAAGCCGCCGATGTCGCCCGCGTCATGGCGGCGATGGCGCGGCAATGCGCCCGCTATCATCAACCCGCTGCGCCGCCCTGCGTGTTGATTTCAGGTGGCGAAACCTCGGTCACCGTGCGCGGCCAGGGGCGCGGTGGACGCAATGCGGAATTTCTGCTGGCCCTGGGCGTCGCTCTCAACGGCCACCCCGGCATCAGCGCCCTGGCTTGCGATACCGATGGTATTGATGGCACCGAGGACAATGCCGGTGCCATCCTGTTCCCTGATAGCCTGGCACGGGCGGCGGCCAAAGGCCTGAATGCCCGCGCCCACCTGGCCAATAATGACGGTTACGGATTTTTCAGCGCCTTGGGTGATCTGGTGATCACAGGCCCGACACGCACCAATGTCAATGACTTCCGGGCAATTTTGATCGAACCAACGGATCAAGGTTGATCAGCGCGGCGCGCGTTTGGCCAGAATGCGTTGCAGTGTGCGCCGGTGCATGCTGAGGCGGCGGGCGGTTTCGGAGACATTGCGCCCACAGAGTTCATAAATGCGCTGGATGTGTTCCCAGCGCACCCGATCCGCTGACATGGGATTTTGCGGCAGTTCGCTTTTGTCATGGCCGGTTGCCAGCAGCGCCGCCTCGATTTCGTCAGCATCGGCCGGTTTGGCGAGGTAATCGAAAGCGCCCAATTTCACCGCCGTGACCGCCGTTGAGATGTTGCCATAGCCAGTGAGAATAATGGCGCGGGCATCGGGGCGCAGCTCTTTCAGCCGGGTGATGACGTCGAGGCCGCTGCCGTCGCCCAGCCGCATGTCAATAACGGCGAAGGCGGGCGGTGCGGCGAGAATGGCGGCAATACCGGTCGCGACACTGTCAGCTATGGTCACATGATAGCCACGCGTCTGCATAGCCCGCTGCAATCGCGTCAGAAAAGCCTTGTCATCATCAACCAGCAAAAGGCTACGATCAGTCTCCGCCTCGGAGTGCGATCCTGCTGCCCATGTAACGTCTGCGCCGCGCTCGTTCATGGCGAAGCCCTCCCTTTGCTTAAGCCAATGAATATGCACGATTGCGCAGAGTCTTCAATGTCCAGACCCAATTTTGTCAAAATTGCCAACCTCCGCCACCTTGAATTCTTCGAATCTGGCGCGTGGCCAGCGGATTGTTATAATGGCACCCGTCGCGGGGGCGCGCGCGTTTTCCGATACGACGCTTGCACCGGAGCGCTCCAGCAAAGTTTTGGCGATGAACAGGCCGAGCCCGAGGCCGGAGCCTTCCTCGGCCTTGGCGCGGCGGTTCTGCCGCGTCGTGACATAGGGCTCACCCAGTTGTGCCAGCACTTCGGGCAGAAAACCGGGGCCATCATCAGCGATGGTGACCGTCACCGTCTTCGCGTTCCATCGAGCAGTGACGCTCACTTGGGTGCGGGCGAAATCCAGCGCGTTTTCAACTAGATTGCCAAGGCCATAAATCACGCCGGCATTGCGCGCGCAGACCGGTTCGGTGCCGGCACCTTTCGCCACGATCTTCACGTCAATGCCGAAATCACGCTGGGGTTGGACCACTTCGGCGAGCAGAAGGCTGACGCTCATGTGATCAAGCAGGCCCGACTCGCTGTTCAGAGACGCCAGCTTGCCGAGAATGGTGCGGCAGCGTCCGATTTCCTCGCAGATCAGCAAAATATCTTCGCGTACCGGCCCCTCTTCGGTGACGCGGGCGCGCAATTCACGGGCGGCCAGGGTGATGGTGGACAACGGCGTCCCCAATTCATGGGCGGCAGCGGCAGCAAGACCATCGAGTTGGGTCAGATGCTGCTCGCGCGCCAAAGCCAGTTCGGTCACGGCCAGCGCCTGCGCCAGATTATGCGCCTCGACCGCAACCCGGTTGGCGTAAACCCCGATAAACGCCGCCCCCAGCACCAGCGCCACCCAGACACCGCGCACGTAAAGCGCGGGCAAGTTGAGAGGCACGCCCGGATACCAGGGAAGCGGCAGGTGAATCACCGCCAGCAAGCTGATCAGCGCCGCTGCCAGCAGACCCACGAGGATGGTGTAGCGCGGCGACAGCGACTCAGCCGAAATCATCACGGGTGCCAAAAACAGCAACGCAAACGGGTTTTCGAGACCGCCCGTAAGGTAGAGCAGCGCCGAAAGCTGGAATATATCATAAGCCAGCAACTTGGCGGCCGACGCTTCGCGCAGTCGATCATTGCGCGAGTAGAGCAGCCGCAGGCCGATATTGACCCAAACGGAAGCAGTAATCACCAGCGCGCATAAAACCAGTGGCAGGTGAAAGCCGAGGCCATAGGCGGTTCCCACCACCGCCAGCGTCTGGCCCAGCACGGCCAGCCAGCGCAGCCGCACCAGCGTGTCAACCCGCAGGCCCCGGGCCTGGCGCGTTGCCGCGATGCTGATCGTGTTGATATGGCTCATGTTTGCGGGGTCAATTTGGGGTTCACGGGAGGTTCAGACGGTCTAGGCATTATTGCAGGGTGTTGCAAATTTAACGCAGAAGCCGACAAATTTCGTGCACTGCAGCATTTTAACCCCATATTGGTCCGATAGTAGGGTTGTCTCAAGGTTTCGGTAGGTACCATTATATACAGTAACCGGAGGTGCGGTGGCTATGGTTCGCTTTTCATATAACATGTACGAAATGACAATGATGTCATTGGCACCGGCGCGGGCGTGGTCAGATGCGACAAAGCTCGTTTTCAATAATCCTGCCAATCCCTTGGCCCATACCAACCTGGGTCGCAAGATCGCTGCTGGTGCCGAAATGTTCGAGCGCATGACGCGGCGCTATGGCAAGCCTGCTTTTGATCTGACTTCGACGCTGGTGGCCGGCGAGCGGGTTGGTGTCCACGAGGAGGTCGTCTGGCAGAAGCCATTCTGCCGCCTGCTTCATTTTGTGCGCGATTTTGAGCGGCCGCACGCGCCGCAGCCAAAACTGCTGATTGTTGCGCCACTTTCGGGTCATTATGCCACGCTGCTGCGCGGCACAGTCGAGGCGTTTCTGCCCCATTACGAAGTGTTCATCACCGATTGGCAGGATGCGCGCACCGTGCCGATGTTGGCTGGCGCCTTCGATCTTGATGATTACATCGACTATCTGATCGAGATTTCGCAACGGCTTCAAAGCGATGAATTTGCTGGAAGTGGCCTGCACACTTTGGGCGTGTGTCAGCCCTCGGTGCCGCTGATTGCCGCTGTGGCTTTGATGGAGGCGGCGGGCGACCCTGCCGCGCCGCTGTCGATGACTCTGATGGGTGGGCCGATTGATACCCGTCGCAGCCCGACGGCCGTGAACAGACTGGCGCAAGAGCGCGGCACGCAATGGTTCACCGATAATTGCATCCAGTATGTACCATTTCCCCAACCCGGCACGGGCCGCGCGGTCTACCCCGGCTATCTGCAACTCTCCGGCTTCATGGCGATGAATTATGATCGTCACGTCGATGCGCATCGCGATATGTTCCAGCATCTGGTTGAAGGCGATGGCGATCTGGCGGAAAAGCACCGCGACTTTTACGATGAATATCTGGCGGTGATGGACCTGACAGCCGAATATTATCTGCAAACCATTGAAACTGTGTTTGTCGAACATTCCCTGCCGCTGGGCACCATGAAGCATCGTGGTTCTTTGGTGGATTTGAAGGCCATTTCCCGCTGCGGTCTGTTGACGGTCGAGGGCGAGAAGGACGATATTTCCGGCGTTGGCCAGACATTGGCGGCACATGATCTTTGTCCCAACATCCCGGCTTCGCGCAAGGCGCATTATTTGCAGCTAGGCGTTGGCCATTACGGCGTGTTCAACGGCTCGCGTTTCCGCGCCGAGATCGCGCCGCGCATCAATGATTTTATCGGCACCATCACGCAGCAAAGCGCGAGCAAGGCTGGCAAAAAGCGGCTGGAGCTGGTGGGGTGAATTGGCGTGGGCGCGGCTATCTTCTATGATGGCATATGTTTGCGGCGATTCGACTCCGGTCAACTGAAGCCCTGACCTCACATCTGAGCGTAACGCTTGAGGGCGATGCGCATAGCGTTGCCCTGCGGCGTTCACCGCGCGCCAGACGCATGACCTTGCGACTGCGCAACGCCAGCCGCGATTTCGTGTTGACCTTGCCGCAAAATGTGACGCTGGCGGTGGCACGCGATTTTCTTGAGCGCCAGAAGGGCTGGATGAGCGAGCGCTTGCGACGCTTGCCCGCTACTGTGGCGCTGGCTCCCGGCGCGATTATTCCTTTGCGGGGCGTTGCCCATCGTGTCGTCCATCGTCCTGCAGGTCTGCGTGACGTCACCATCGAGGCGAGTGGCGAAGGCGGCGGCCCGTTCCTCAACCTTTGCGTATCGGGGCCGCAGGCCCACGTGCCCCGGCTGTTGCTCGCTTACCTGAAGCGCGAAGCGCAGCGTGATCTGGACGCCGCCGTGCGCTTTCATGCCAGCAAAATCGGCAAGCCGGTGAAGCGTGTCACCATCCGCGATACCACCAGCCGGTGGGGATCTTGTTCATCCACAGGCAATCTTAATTTTTCCTGGCGGCTTGTGTTCGCTCCAGCCTACGTGCTGGATTATCTGGCGGCCCATGAGGTCGCACATTTGCTGCACATGGATCATTCGCCGCGCTTCTGGAAGGTGGCGCACCAACTTTCCAGCGATGTCGACCGCGCCGAAGCCTGGTTGAAAACCCAGGGCGCAAAACTGCATCATATCGGCGAATAGGCGTGGGTTGACTGCAACCTGATAAATCTCGTTAATTAAATTTACAACCTTTACGTGTAATTCGTCTGCAAGGGTTCACTTGTTGCGGTGTTGGAGGCGTGTATGGTCAGGCAGGCTAGTTTGGGGATGGACATCGTTCAGGCGATTTCAATGCAAGAGGATTCGGCCCGCGTCGGGGCCTTGCGGCGCCTCGCTGACGTGCTTGACGATGACAGCCGCCCCTTGTCGCGGCGCGGCCAGCCGACGGCGCTGGCCCCGGCCTGCGCCGTGCCACCGGAGCTTGAAGGCTCCTATCAGCGGGTGGCCAAACTCGCCAGTCTGCGCCCGATCCACGAACTCGACATCATGGCTTATGTTGACCGCGGCGAGCCGGATTGTGCCATTCAGGCTCTGGCGCACCTTGCTCGATTGCCGGTCGCAACGGCCTTCCGGCTGTTTTCTCTGCAACGGGCGGATTTCTTGCTGGTGGTCTGCCGTGCGCAATGCTTTGCCTGGTCCACGACCGAGCGGTTGCTGATGCAGTTGCGCGGCTTCAGCCCGACGCGCGACACCATCATGACGCTCTGTGACGAATATCATGACATGCCGGTGGCGATGGCGCAGCGCTTCGGTCGCTTCCTTTGTGCACACTTCCCGCAGGATCGCTCACGATTGTCGTAGCGTGGGCTCCGCTTCGCGCTGGGCAAGGCTGACAAACCGCAAGATCACCAGAAACGCTGCTGCCATGAAGCTGTGCAGAAAGGCCGCCGGAGGCACCTGCGCACCGAGGTTGAATCCAAGGCGGAAGCTGGCACCGCCGAGCAGCAGCAGCAGCCCGACCATCTGGCGCGGCCGGTCCAGACGCAAGGCGCCATCGAGCAAAATCGCCAGCATCGCCACAATGGCGACGCCATCGAGCAGGGCTTTCGGGCCGTTCAGCCCGACCACGGCAAGACCCGCCGCTGCCGCAACAAGGGCGAATGCCCAGGCATAGGCGGGGCGGCGCACCAACGGCAAGGCGGGCCGCATGAGGCTGACCGCCAGCAGCGGCAGGCCGCTGGCGGTGGCAAGGAGGGTCAGGGCATCATGCAGGCCATAGAGCGGCAACAGGTCGGCAAAGGTGATTGCCCCAACCAGGGCAGCAATGCCAATCACCAGGCTGCTGACGCGCAGGCCCGGCAGGCCTTGTCCCGGCCCGCTGGCAACGGCAAATGCCGCGATGGCCAGAACAAGATCCGTGAAGGCGGCTGCGATCATGCTTTGTCCTTGCGCGTGCGGATTTCCGCGAACACCGCCGCAGGATCAGCCCCCGCCATGCCTATCGCGCGTTGCAGCCCCGGCTCATCGGCTCGCAAAAACGGGTTGGCGGCAAATTCCTGTGCAAGCGTTGAGGGCACGGTCGGTTTGCCCGCCGCCCGCAAGGCCGCAACCTCGTCCACGCGCTGGTGCAGCGCTGCATTATCGGGCTCGATCGTCAGCGCGAACCGGCCATTGTTCGCGGTATATTCATGTCCGCAGTAAAGCGCGGTGGCGGGCGGCAGATGGCGCAACTTTGCGAGCGAATCCCACATCACGGGCAGCGGGGTTTCAAAAACCCGTCCGCAGCCGAGCGAAAACAAAGTGTCGCCCGCAAACAGCAGCGCTTCGGTGCCAAAATAATAGCTGATATGCCCAGCCGTATGGCCCGGCGTCTCGATCACGCGGCCCTGCAAAGCGCCGACGTTGACTTGATCACCGTCTTTGAGGCGCACATCAAGCCCGCCGATTTTGGCTTCTTCGGCAGCGGGGCCGCTGACCCGCACGTGCGGGACGTGCTGACGCAGCGCGCCGATACCCTGCACATGGTCTTTATGATGGTGCGTGACCAGAATATCGCTGAGCAGCCAGCCTCGGCGCGCCAGCGCCGCCAGAATGGCACCAGCTTCGGGCGCATCAATCGCCGCGGTCGCGCCGCTCAGGGGGTCATGCAGCAGCACACCATAATTATCAGAAAGGCAGGGGAAAATTTCAATTTCATGTGCCATCATCGCCTCGCTGGCATGGTATCACCTCCCATAGCGCCCCAGCAGGGCCAGGGTCAAACGCCCGGGATCGGGGACCGTAGCGGCATGAGAGCGGCATGAGCGCGATGATGAAGCCAGATATTGTTGATCTGCAAGGCTTTTATGCTTCGCAGTTGGGCCATGTCGCGGTCCTTGCCATCAAGCGCGTCATCACGGAAATGTGGCCCTCAAATGTGGGCCTCAGTGTGCTTGGCCTTGGCTATGCGGTGCCTTGGCTGGATGATCTGGCGCACGATGCGGTGCGCGCCATCGCCTTTATGCCGGCCGAAATGGGGGTGGCGGCATGGCCAACGGAAGGCGCTTCGGCCACAGCTCTGGTCGAGACCTTGCGCCTGCCCTTGCCCGATGCCTGTATCGACCGGCTCCTGCTGGTGCATGCCCTCGAAACCTCTGCGGATTCCGAGCGGCTTTTGGCCGAAATCTGGCGTGTGCTGGCACCGGGCGGTCGGCTGATCGCCCTTGTTCCGAACCGGCGCGGCCTCTGGGCGCGCTTCGACCACACACCCTTTGGCATGGGGCGGCCATTTTCGCGCGGGCAATTGCGCGAGATCATGCGTGATGCTTTGCTCTCGCCGCTGACAATCCGCGAGGCGCTTTATATGCCGCCGTCGGATGATCGGCTGTTTTTGCGGCTCGCCCCGACGCTGGAAGCAGCAGGGCGGCGGTTGGGGCTGCCGGGCGCAGGCGTGCTGGCGGTGGAGGCGACCAAACTATTGTTTCGCCCCGTAACCCAGCGCGCCACACGCCTGCGCCCGACGCCAGCCCTGAAACCAGCGCTGGCTCGCGCAGGGTTGATGCCGGGGACATGGTCGCAGAGCGGCCTTGGTACCTAAAAGGGGCGTCTCAGCCGGCAAGCCGCGCCGCGCCTTGCCAGAGGCCGGTTGCCAGCATTGCCGCCAGCAGCGTCTTGATGACCGTCGCGGCATAGAACGGTGCCACACCGAACATCCAGGCCTTGTCAGCCCCGACGAAATGCGCCAGCCAAGCGTAACCGAACGCGAAAATCAACACATGGCCGAGGCTCATCACCACCAGTCGCCGCCAGATCGAGCGATCAAGACCACGATCCGCCGCAACGCCAATCAGCAACACTGCCGCAGCGAACCCAACCAGATAGCCACCCGTTGGCCCGGCCATATAGGCAAGCCCGATGCCTTTTTCCGGTGTGCCGGCAAAAACCGGCAGGTTGGCCGCGCCCTCCGTGAGATAGAGCAGAACACTGGCAAGCCCGAGTCGCGCGCCGAGCAAGGAACCCAAAAGCAAAACCACCAAGGATTGCAGCGTCATCGGAATCAGCAATGGCACCTGCACCTTGGCCGACAGGGTCAGCGCGAGCGCGCCGCCCGCTGCCAAAATCGCCCCGCGCACCAGCCGAGCGCCGCGACTCTCGGCGTTTCCCGGCCACACAACATCAAGAATCGAGCCCGCGTTAACAGGCTGAGCAACAGCGTCCAGCATTTTGGTTCCTCAATTGATCCAGAAAGAGGCCTGCATAGAGATAATGCTGCATCGCAACAAGCTTCCTGCTGGAATAGATTCCAAACCTGTGCATATCCTGCAGGAATTCCTGGGGGGCATCGTGACCACAACCGGCATCATCGAAATTCCGCTCAACACCGCCGCGCCGCAAGCGGGCCTGGTGGATGTGCTTTCGGCCCGCGTGCGCCGCCTGATCGCGCCCAATGGCGGGCCTTTCACCTTTACCGGCACGTGTACCTATCTGGTGGGCACCCGCAAACTTGTTGTCATTGATCCCGGCCCGGAGGATGCGGAGCATCTGGCACGCTTGCTGGCGGCGATCGGCGATGCCGAAGTGTCGGCCATTATGGTCACGCACACCCATCGGGATCACGCACCGCTGGCCCGCGCGCTGGCACAGGCGACCGGCGCACCGATTATCGGCTGCGGGCCGCATGTTCCGGCGCGTGCCTTGGCGCTGGGCGAAACCTCGACCATGGAGGGCTCCAATGATCTCGCCCACCAGCCGGCCCGCATTCTTGCCGACGGGGATGGTTTGGCTTGCGAGGATTTTGAGTTGGTGGCCATCGCCACGCCCGGCCACACCATGAACCATCTGGCTTTTGCACTGCCGCAGGAGCGCGCGTTGTTTTCAGGCGATCACGTGATGGCGTGGTCAACCTCCATCGTTGCGCCGCCTGACGGTGCGATGGGGCCTTACATGGCCTCGCTGGCCAAAATGCTGACGCGCGATGACCTGGTCTATTGGCCTGGTCACGGCGGGGCTCTGACCGAGCCGCAACGCTTTGTGCGCGCGCTCATCACCCATCGCCGCCAGCGTGAAACCTCGATCCTTGGCCAATTGCGCCAGGGCAATGCGACCATTCCGGCGATTGTCGCGGCGATTTATTCCGGGCTTGACCCGCGCCTCAAGGGCGCTGCCGCACTCTCGGTCTATGCACACATGGAGGATCTTGTCGCCAGGGGCAAAGCCGCCTGCGAGGGACCGCCTCTGCTCACCGCGAGCTATCGGGCGCTGTGAGCCCGCCCGAACACTGCAAGCCGGGCGCGTGATGGCTGCGCTTGGATGAATTGTGCTCCCTCTCGCCGCGTCCGCGCCGAGTATCCGCCAAGGCAGCGACATTATTAATCCAATCCAACACGCACCACCACATTGCCGCACAAAAGCTGTAAGCTTGACGTCAGTTCAAGCAGTCTAAATGTGGTTTTTACATTTCCTGCTGGCGGATGAGGCCATGCCTGACCGGCGTCAATTCATGGGGGCAAGCATCTCGATGGGGCTGCTGGCGCTGCTACTTGCCGACCCGGCCTGGGCAGATGGTGACGGTGGCGATGGGGGTGGCGGAGGCAGCGCCAGTTCCGGTTCCGGTGCCAGTGGTGGCAATGGTGAAAGTCCTGCGGGGTCAGACGACGTCGAGCGCGATCAGATCGAAATGCGCGAGGCGCAGGAGGCGCTGAGCCATCGTGCAGCCGTCCCCCTGGAATTGGCCATGGGCCATGCGCTCGCCCTGGTGCCGGGTGAAGTGCTGAATGCCAGTCTTTATACGCGTCGCAACAAGGCCCTCGCCTATCACATCGTGGTGCTGTCGCGGCGTGGTCGCTACGTTGATGTTTATATCGATGCCGCCAGCAATAGTCTTATCGCCAGGAGCTCCCGCTAATGCGCATTCTTGTTGTTGAGGACGAGAAAAAAATTGCCTCGTCCATTGGCCGTGCCCTCAAGGACTCTGGCTACCTGCCGGATCTGGTGCATGATGGCGAAGAGGCGTGGTTTCGTGCCGGGACGGAAGATTATGATGCCATCGTGCTTGATCTTGGCCTGCCCAAACTGGATGGCCTGACCGTGCTGAAGCGCCTGCGCGAGGCGGGCACGCAAGTGCCGGTTTTGATCCTGAGCGCCCGAAGCGCCTGGCGCGAGCGGGTGGCAGGCATTGACGCCGGAGCCGATGACTATCTGGCAAAGCCATTTTATGTTGAGGAATTGGTCGCCCGCCTCAGCGCCATCCTGCGACGCGGCAGCGGTGCGGCCACGCCGGTGCTGAGCGCGCGGGATCTGAAAATCGATACGCGGCGCATGCTGGTGACACGGGCCGAAAAGCCGATCACCTTGACCTCGCTGGAATATCGCATGATGCGCTATCTGGTCACCAACAAGGGGCGCATCGTGCCGCAAACCGAGTTGCAGGATCACGTCTATGCCAGTGAGGCCGTGCCGGATTCCAACGCACTGGAAGTGCTGATGAACCGACTGCGCAAGAAAGTCGGCTCGGATATGGTGGTGACGCGGCGCGGCCTCGGCTATATTGTCGAGGACGTTGCTTGAGCGCGCCACCAATGAGCACCCTTAAAGTGCGCAGGGCGAGTGCCCGCGCAGCACCTGATATTGAGGAACGCACTGTCATTGCAACGTGGTCGGTGCGCGCCCGCATTTTCCTGATCTCCGGGTTGATGGTTGGCGCGACCATGGGGGCCGCCGCCTGGTTCATAACCCATGCTTTCGATGCCGCGCTTCAGGCGCGCATGGGACAGGAACTGAACATCAGGATTCTCGAACTCGAGCGCTTGTTCAGCCTGGATCAGGGCAAGGCTGTGATGCGGCACCGCCCGGCGGATCCCCGCTACAACATTCCGGAGAGCGGTGCCTATTGGCAAATCAGCGAGAATGGCAAAATCATCCTGAAATCTCGATCCCTATGGACGACCAGCTTGCCCGATGACAAAGAAATCACGGGCGTTTTCCATAGCGATACCGGGCCTGACCGCACCCGTTTATTTGCACTGGCGCGCAAAGTCGCCTTTCTCGATCCAGCGCGGACGGGCGGTGCGCAACGCCATTTCGTGCTCGAGGTGGCTGAAGACAAGCGCGCCATCGCCCATTTGCAGACGGTGTTCCGCCGCAACCTTTATGGCGCGTTGCTGCTCATTGCGCTGGTTCTGCTGGTGGGCACGATTTTGCAGACATTGATCGGCCTTGGGCCGCTCACCACGCTTCAATCACGCTTTGCCGCAGTGATTTCCGGCGATAGTGACAGGTTGCGTGGCAATTTTCCCAAGGAGGTCGCGCCGCTGGCCGAAGTGGTCAACCGCCTGTTGGCCCATCAGGAAGATCAGGTCGCCAAGGCGCGCCGGCGGGCGGGCACACTCGCGCATGGCCTGAAGACGCCCCTGACCATCATTTCCATGGAGGCCCAGCGGCACACGGCCGCGCAAAATGCTGAGGGGGACGTTCTGGAAGAGCAGGTGGCGCTGATGCGCGCCATTGTTGAGCGCGAACTTGCCCGCGCCCGCACCCACGGTGCCAGCGCGGCGGGCGGCATGCAGACAAAAGCCCATGCCAGTGTCGAGCGGCTGATCAATCTGTTCGAGCGGATGCCGGGGGCCGGGGATCTGATCTGGACAAATGCCCTGCCGGAGGACTTGAAGCTGGCGATGGATCCTGATGATTTTGGCGAGGTCATGGGCAATCTCATGGACAACGCGCGCAAAAACGCCCGCCGCCACATCCTCATCAAAGCGCATCTGGAGCCGGATCAGGTTGTGATGGAAGTGCGCAACGATGGCTATGACCCTTCCGAACAGGGCGCAGAGGCAACTGGCGAGCAAGGCTCGGGCCTTGGCCTGGCCATCATTGACGATGTTCTGGAGCTCTATGACACAAAGCTGAACCTTACCCGCCAGCGTGGCAATGCCACGCTGGCGCAATTCAGCATAAGTCGCCGCCGCTAAGCGCAGAAGGACTTTACGGGGCTGCGCCATTCATTGAAAGGTTATCACTGAGTGCAGGCCGAAAATTGCCTCATCGGCAAGATTGGCGCTGCCAATTCCCGCCACATTGATGCCGCCGCCAGGCCTGACGATATACTGGAAATCCGGTTGCATCACCCACCATGGGTTGATTTGCGCCTCATACGTCGCCTCAAACAAGGTTTCGCTGGAGCGCAAGCGATAGGGTCTGCCACCAAATAACGCCGTATCAGCGTCAAGTTGGGTGGCGTGCGCGCCGATGTGGGCATAGCTGAAGGCAAAAGCAAGCCGATCATGATCGCGCCCCGGCAGCGGGCTTTGCAGGTTCAGCCCGGCGTCGACCGAAAAATCTACAAGATTGCGATCGCTGGGTCCGGCCATCACGCGCACGAAGGCTCCGAGGTTGCGCTGGTCATCCGTCGCGTCGCGCCAGAGCATCTGGCTGGCGATAGCATAAGGCATCATATTGCCGCGATGTTTCAGCGCCACACCCGAACTTGCTGGATTGGCGAGTGACAGGCCATCCGCGCCCAGGCGCCGATCGGGGAAACTGCCGCTGTCATACATGAGCCCCAGTTTCAGCGCACCGGGCAGCCCGCAGAACAGGCTGGAGCAATCCTTGGCAGGCTTTTGGTGGGTTTGAACCTGGAGTTCTGCCATCCACAAGGCCCCGGTGCCAAGATTGAAGCGCGTGCCGGTGGCTTCCGCTCCCAACACCTCCGGGTCAGCATTGAACGGCCCGCCGGGCGGATTATCGTCGAATACGCCCACCAAAGCGGTGAGGTTTGCGCCCAGTTTGGCGCGCAGCCGAACACCCAATGATGACAGAGGATCTGCAGGGCCGCCTGCGTAAAGGTCATTTGTCGGCATCACCGGCCATCCGAGCGAGGCATTGACAAACACGGCTGAATAATCGGGAGCAATAAACTCTTGATCGACGCTCTGCTGGCCAATTTTGATGTCGAGGTTCGTGCCGGGCAAGTCCTGATCGTACCATAGCTCCCAGAGGCGCGTCGCTGGCATGCCCTCGCTGTTGGTTGCGGTGTGCAGGGCCAGCAGATGGTCATTGGTGATTGAATGGCCGTGAAGCTGTAGCACACTGGCGTTGAAGGTGCCGCCCTGCCACCCGAAAGCCTTGGCCGTATCCACCATCAAAGAGGCTTCAGCCAGACCATCATAGACCGGCCCGCGGCGGATGCCGCCTGTGGTGTTGTCCCACAACTCGTCGGTTTCAGTCAGCCCGAATGTGACGCCATGACTTTTTAGCCAGGGCCGCAATCCGCCGAGGGAGCCGAGCAGGGTGCTTTGCGTCCAAAGATCAGGCGTTGCCGGGATGCTGGCCACAGGCGTGGCGCTTTGCGCTGCTGCCTTCTGGAGAAAAAACGCGACCAGCAGGGCGGCAAGCAGCCTGCCCGGCAAAGCGTAACGCCCGCCCCTCGCCCGATCCGCTCGCCCCATAGCTTCAATGTCTCCATTCATCGACAAAAAATATAGCTGAAACCAACGTCAGGCCAAAGCGCTAAAGCACACCCAGAACGCCTGTAACGGCATACTCAGGTGATTGCGATACTGGTGTGACATTCTGGACACCGCAGCCGGGGCGCTCTTGCCGTGCGGCCAGATCGGGCGGCGCGCGACAGCCTGGCCGTCGCGAAAAAGTCCGGTCGTTTTTCAGAAGTCTGGCCAGATATGCACGCCAAATCTCTGAGAAACGCGCCTCACGCCAGCGCCGCATAACAAGTTGGTGCTAATCGTCGCCTGCCGCTTTCTGGCATTTTTAAAATGGCGTCATGTCGCTTGCTTTTCTTCTGAAAAAATACTACATCACACACGTCGATAGATGGTTCACTCGTTTTTTCCTTTCTGAAATCATTCTGAAAAGGCAATAGAGAGTTCGCCTGAACATGCGATTTCGGCCGTCGGCGATAGCGCGGACGGGAAATGAAAACATACGAGAAAGGGGTTTCCATGCCTACGGGAACCGTAAAGTGGTTTAACGCTGAAAAAGGCTTTGGTTTCATCGCGCCGGATAATGGCGAGAAAGATGCCTTTGTGCATATCAGCGCAGTCGAACGCTCTGGCTTGAGCCAGTTGCGCGAAGGCGACAAGATTTCTTTTGAGCTGGTGGCTGACCGCAAGAGCGGCAAAGTCTCGGCTGACAAGCTCCAGATTCTGCCCTGACCCAATGTCAGTTGGCTGCGGCTCTGCATAGCAAGGCGAACGGCCACGTAAACTCAAGTCGACCACGGATGTACTGACGACTTGGCTGAGTGTCCTTTGGACGCTTATCGGCGTGGCACAATGCCAGGCTTTTGCAATTGCTGCTGTAGCGACGCCCCGCGCCCTTTAACGGGTTTGCGGGGCTTTGCAGTTTTTGGTGCCCGCGAAATGAAGTGCCGCGAAATGAAGCTGATGGGGCCTTCATCATCGCGTTGATGGGGCGCATGCTCAAACAAGCCTTCACCCCAACGCCTTCCCGACTGAAGTCCATCTTTCCAAGGAGCTCATCATGGCCAAAGAACACCAACGCAGCAACCGCGAAGCCAAAAAGCCGAAGGCCAACAAGCCGACCGCTGATCGCGCCCCAGCGACCTTGGGATCGGGCAGCCTTACCCCGATCAAAGGCCCCAAAAAAACCCGCTAAGGGCGCTTTGGGGCACTTTCGCGCAGATCGCATGACCATAATCGCGGTCGGCGCGCAGGACATGTGCGTGCCAATGCCATGAACCGCCAACGCCTTGCTGGCGGCATCCGTGCGGACCTGAACCATATCCCGGGTCAGAACTCTCAGGGTGGCTTTGCCAAGTGGCGGCGGACATGGCATAATCGACGCGTCACTGTTGGGCTGGATCATCAGCGTGATTGAACAATTGATGTATTTCGCCATCGGTGCTCTTGGCATGGGCCTGTTTGGGGCTTTTTTCCTGCCGGCCTACCGTCGCCGTGCCGTGCGGCTGGCGCGCCATCACCTGCAATTGCAAATGCCGATGAGCATGGCGGAGGTGACGGCGCGGCTTGATGCCGTGCGGGCCGAAGCTGCGGCCGCGCAACGTGCCGCAGAACAACAGGCCGAGCGGGCGAGTCTGGCTTTGGCCGAACATCAGGCCCAACTTGGCCATCAGAGGAACCAGTTGCTGGAGACCCAGCAAGCCTTGCGCGCCTTGCAGGCAGAGCACGCCGTGGCAACACAGGCTTTGGCCAGCGCCCATGCCCAGGTGGTCGAGCTTGCGGCCATCCAGGGCGCGACCTCTCAGGCTTTGTATAACACCGATGCCATTGCCACGGCCCAGCGCATCGCACTGCTCGAAGCCGACCAGCTCCGCGAACACCTTGAAGCTTTGGGCCAGTCCGACCGCATGACCATCGCCTCGCTCAGCACGCGCATTGAGGGCGACAGCCTGACGATTGGCGACTTGCGCCGCGCCCTGACCGACAGCGCCGCACAGCTCGATGGCGCTTTGACCGTCTCGGCAAATCTGCGCCAGGCGCGCGATGACATGCAAACGGCGTTGCGGCGTCAGGTCGAGGCCGTTCAGCACTTGCAGGGGCGTCACGAGACGCTTCTGGGCCGTCACCAGCAAGTTGAAGCGACGTTGGCCCAGGCCCGTGACACGAGCGCTGCGTTGGAGCGCGAAGTCGAGACCTGGAAAGTGCGGTGCCGCGAACTGGAAGCTTCGCTTGAACGCGCCAAATCAGAGGACACGCGGCGCGTAGCCCAAAGCCTTGGCAAAACCGAAGCCATGGCAGAACGGCTGGCGCAGTATGAAAACGATCTGCGGACGCTACGCAATGACAACGCCATGCTTCAAGGCCGCATCGACACGTTGCAAGATGACCGCCGCACCCGCAGCGCTGCCATGAAGCCACCAACGGCCGGGCCGAGCGCTGCGGATCTCGCGTCTTTGCGCCAGACCATCCGCGCGTTGGGCGACGAGGTCGCAGCCATGGCGAGCAAAGACAGGGGTGCCGATTCGCCCGCGGATGACGAAGCGCAGCGCCAGGCGCCCGATAAATTGGTGCAATTGCAAACACGGGTAGTGCGCAGCGCTGCGGCTAGTTGACCCGTCGTCGCTTCAGGGTTGACGGATCAGTGCCGCGCAAGGGGTTGGCAGTTGCGCGAGCGTCAGCGGTGGCTTCGGCCGGTAATGCGGATTGGGCTTGGGGTGCATCACCGCATTGCTGAACCAATAGGCCAGATGTTTGCCGCACATTTCGCCCTTGAAAAACGGGGCCTGCGGCTTGCAATCTGGCGCACCGCGCGGACAGGACAGCCGGACGTGAAAATGGGATTTGTGCCCATAATAAGGATGGATTTTGTTGAGCCACGCGCGATTCCCGGTCGCGCTTGCGCAAATCGCCTTCTTGATCGCCGGGTTGACAAATATCCGATCGACCTCAGGATCGACCGCCACGGCTTTCAAGGCCTGCAATTGCCCGTTGGTCCAGTTGCGGTTGACACTGAGGCCATTGCTCGCAACCATATTGATGGCTGACATGCTCTCGCGCTCGTGCGTTGTCAGGGTATGTCGCGGCATGGGCGTGAACCAGATATCAGCCTCAAGACCGACTTGATGCGAGGCGTGCGATTTCAGCATGGGGCCTCCGCGCGGCTGGGACATATCGCCGATCAGCAAGCCTGGCCAGCCGCTATAGCGCGCCGCACGGGCACTGACCCTCTTGATAAAGGAAATGAGCCAGGGCGTGCCCCAATCGCGGTTGCGCAGCGGGCGCATAACCTGCCAGGTGGGGCCGGTCAGTGGCAGCGCGACCCCGCCCGCCATGCATCCGCGCGAGTAGAAGCCGATAGGCTGAGACTGACCTTGCGACGGCAATTTCTCATGTCCGAACAATAATTTGGCCGGTTCAGTCAGGTGCCTCGTTGCCGCGAATCCATCAGGTGCACCCAGAAGCATCGGCAAACACGTCACAAGGCCTGCGAGGGCCAATTGCGAGCGACGGGACGTCAACATAGTCATCTCCTCGGACGGTGGACATTATGAATTTGGCCAAACCTCAACCAGCGCAAATCATCGACCGCATTCCACTGTTTTAGATTACACCGCTGGAACGTCAACTGCCCTTCATGTGTCGGGGGCATTAACGGTATACGTAAACAAGCTCTTGCGTGGATTGCTGAAAATTGCAACAATGGCATTGTAAGTTGCTGTGGAGACGCGTCATGCGTAAATTTTCAACGATTATTTTTGGTTTTATGGCGTTAGTTTGGTTAATTGTTCCTGCTGCAGCCAAGGTGCAAATCGACGTCAATCTTTCAACAGAAAGAATGCATGTCACGACAGACAATGGCCAGACTTATGACTGGCCTGTGTCTTCTGCCCGGCGCGGTTACATCACACCAGACGGGAATTATCACCCGCAAAGCCTGCAAGTGATGCACTATTCTCATAAATACCATAATGCACCCATGCCGCATGCGATTTTCTTCCGGGGTGGCTATGCAATTCATGGCGGTTATTCGGCAGCATCAATGGGTGTTCCGCACTCGCACGGTTGTGTCCGGTTGACGAATGCTCATGCCGCCACATTGTTTGCCCTCGTGCGGCACGAGGGTGCCGATATTCACATTCATGGCCAGCCGTCGGCTGCGATTTATGCCAGAGCGCGCCGCCCGGCGATCCATCATGTACGCTACGTCCGTCAAGCGGCGTATCGCGTGCGATATGTCGCCTATCGCATGAAGCGCGAACGCATTGTTGCAAACCGGCGTGTACGCGTGCGCACTGTCCATTATGTCCGTCACATGATCCACGGCCGTTGGTATAGCCGCCGCGTCGTTGCCACGCGCTGGCAGACCCGGCATGTTGTGCGATATGGCATGGTTCGCCAAAAGGTTTACCACTACCACTACGCCATGGCTCACCACAGGGGCCATCATTATGCCTTCACTGGCGAGAGGGCCCATGTAAGCCGGACGCTGGCTTATGCTCCCACCTATCGTCATTATTCGCGTCGCCCGGTGGGCGCCTGGCAGTTCAATCCGCTGCCGGCTTTCCTGCTGACCCGGTGAGGGCGGTTCGCCGATCGGGTCGGCCGGGCGTTCTGACTGTTGCGCCACACGGTTGATCGGTGCGAAGCGCGCGTTCAATCCGCGAAAACCACCGTTCTGCGGCCGTGCGGCAGAACACGGTCTTCGAGGTGCAGCCGCAACGCCCGCGCCAGCACACGACGTTCGATGTCGCGACCCTTGCGAACCAGAGTTTCAGGTGTATCGCGGTGGCTGATGCGCTCGACGTCCTGCTCGATAATGGGGCCTTCGTCGAGGTCAGAGGTGACGTAATGGGCGGTGGCGCCGATCAGCTTGACGCCGCGATCATGCGCCTGGTGATAGGGCTTGGCCCCCTTGAAGCCGGGCAGGAACGAATGATGGATATTGATGCAGCGCCCGGACAGTTTGGCGGTCAGCCCGTCTGACAGCACCTGCATGTAGCGGGCGAGCACCACCAGATCGGCATCGATCGCGCGGATGATGTCCCAGATCTGCGTCTCCTGCTCCATTTTGGTCTGTTTGCTGACCGGGAGATAATGAAACGGAACCGAACCAAAATCCAGGTGGCCGTAAGTTTCACGCGGATAATTGGCGATAATCGCAGCGAGATCCATTTCCAGTTCGCCAATCCGCCAGCGGTAGAGCAAATCGGCGAGGCAGTGATCGAATTTCGAGACCAGAATTACCACGCGCCGGTGCTGCTGATAGGGGCGCAGCATGATATTCATGGAAAAAGTGCGCGCGGTATCGGCCAGCGCGTCATTCAATGAAGCCGCGCCTTGCTCCGCCTCGAACACGACGCGCATGAAGAAATGTCCCGTTTCAACATCGTCAAATTGTTGTGCATCGAGAATATTGCCGCCCTCGGCGGCGAGGCGCGTGCTGACGGCAGCAACGATTCCGGGGCGATCAGGGCAGGAAAGCGTGAGAACATGTTGCATGGCGGACATGGGACGACCTTTTCGGGATGACCATTTTGGAATGAATGTTCCATCCTATCGGTATTTCAGAATTTTTGGAACAGATATTTGATGGCACGTTGACGTATCCATGGCACGTGTCGCATTGGTATTGCCGAAGTTTTCCCCCAAGGTAAAGTCATGCCGTCATCCCCCCGTTTGCAAGGTAAAACTGCGCTTATCACCGGCGCGTCACGGGGCATCGGACGGGCCGTCGCCGAGCGCTTTGCCGCTGAGGGGGCAGACGTGGTTATCACCTATATTCGTGATCATTCCATATCCGAAACCTTTATTCAGAACCTGATTAATATCAGCCATTCCGCTGGTTTCCCGGGGCGCCACCTTGCTTTTGAAGCCGACGTCGCCGATCCAGCCGCCGCTGGGGCGACGTTGCAGCGGGTGGTGGCGCATTTTGGCCGCCTCGACTGCCTCATCAATAATGCTGGCATTCAGGCCCCAACGCCGGGCGATGATTGGGATGACGCAACGTTTGCCCGCATCATCGATGTCACACTCATGGGCGCAGCCCGCATGTCGCGGGCAGCTTTGCGGCATTTCCAGTCGCGCCCCGGCGGCGGCAACATCATCAACACCTCAAGTGTCCATGAAATCATCCCCAAGCCGGGCTTTCTGGCCTATTCGATGGCCAAGGGCGGGCTCGGCAACCTCACCCGGACACTGGCGCTCGAATTTGCCGCCAGCGGCATACGGGTTAATGCCGTCGCCCCCGGCGCGGTTGTCACCGACATGAACGCCAGTTGGGCGCAAGACCCTGAAGCCCGCGCCAGGGTCGAGGCGCATATACCGCTTGGCTATGCCGCGACGCCTGAGGAGATTGCGGGCGTTTTCGCCTTTCTTGCCAGTCAGGATGCCAGCTATATCACGGGCCAGACCCTTCATGCCTGCGGCGGGCTCACTCTTTTTGGTGAGTTCAGAACCAATTGGGCCTCTTGACCTGAGCCCGCCTCTGCGTCGACACTGGAACCCATGAAAGTCGCATTGATCCAGATGAATTCCGGCCCGGACAAGGCCGCCAATCTCGCCGCTGCGGCGCGCATGATTGACCAGGCGGTAGCCGACGAGCGACCGGACTGGATCGGCCTGCCCGAAGTGTTTGACGCCATGGGCGGCACGCGCGCCGATAAATTCGCCGCCGCCGAAACCCTGCCTGGTGGCCCGGCCTACAGCATGCTGCAAGGCCTGGCCCGCCACCATGGCGTTTACATCCACGGGGGCTCGATTTTGGAGCGCGGCGCTTCGGGGGAGCGTTTGCACAACACCACGCTGGTGTTTGATCGCACTGGCGCTGAAATCGCCCGCTATCGCAAAATCCATATGTTTGACATCACCACGCCCGACGGACAGGCCTACAAGGAAAGTGCCACCTTTGCGCCCGGCGAGGCGCTCGCCACCTACCGCTGCGGCGATATGCTGATTGGTTGCGCCATCTGTTATGATTTGCGTTTCCCCTTGCTGTTTCAGAAACTCGCCGAAGCGGGTGTTGATATGATCGCGCTGCCGTCCGCCTTCACACTTCAAACCGGGCGCGACCATTGGGAGGTGCTGTTGCGCGCCCGCGCCATCGAGACGCAGACGTGGCTCTGCGCGCCTGCCCAATGGGGCAACTTCAGCGTCGGCAATGAGGCCCGCCAGACCTATGGCCACACGCTCGTGGCCGACCCATGGGGCCAGATTGTTGCCAGCGCACCCGATGGCGTTGGCTTTGTCGCGGCCCGCCTCGACCCCCAGCGCGCCGCCAGAGTGCGCGCCCTCATGCCGCTCGCCCGTCACCGCACTCCTCTCCCGGAAGCCTTAATTTCATGACCCCTGTCACGCGCATCGACCTTCGCCGCCTCGTCGCCCCGGAGGCCCGCCGCTCGCCGGAGATGGCCGGCTTATGGGATTGGATTCAAGCCGAGGATGCGAAAGACCCGGATTACGGCAAGGACTTGCCTCCAGCCGAACTGCGCGCCCTGCAACTGCGCTTGAGCCGCAAATGGAATGAGGATCTGCCGGACGTCGCCGAAGTCCGCCGGTTCACCGTGCCTGGCCTGATGGCGGCACCACCGATCGGCGTTGATCTCATCATCCCGCATCAAGCCCGCCCAGGGGCCATTCTGCACGCGCATGGCGGCTGCTGGGTTTTTGGCAACCTCGACAGCCATCAGCGTGCCAAGCGCCTGCTGGCGATCGAGACCCGCACGGCGGTGCTCAGCGTGGATTACCGCCTCGCGCCCGAGCACCCGTTTCCCGCCGCCCTTGAGGATTTGCAGGCCTGCTGGCGCTGGCTGCACGAGCAGGCCAAAACCGACCCCCGTTTCAAGGGGCCCCTCGCCGTCGCAGGGGACAGTGCCGGGGCCAATCTGGCGCTGGCGCTGACCTTGCGCGAGCAGGATTTGCGCCGCCCAGCACCGGAAGCTGCCTTGCTGTTTTACGGCGTCTATGCCGATGATTTCGAAAGCCCGTCCTACAAGCGCTTTGCCGAGGGCTATGGCCTGACCCGCGCACTGATGCAACGCTGTTTCAATCTTTATGCGCCCGGCGACGGCCCCGAAGCGCTGAAGCGTGATCCCTTGGTCACGGCGATTCATGCCAGCGAAGCGGCGCTAGCGCGCCTGCCGCCCCTGTTTCTCAATGCCGCCTCCCTCGATGTCTTGCTGTGCGACACGCTGGACTTGGCCAAAAGGCTGGATGCGGCCGGCGCCAGCTATGAACTCATGCTGCATGAGGGCGTGCATCACGGCTTCATGCAGTTTTCCGCCCACCTCGAGGAGGCGCGCCGAGCGGTGATGCTCGCTGGCGATTTCTTCAGGCGCACCTTCCCGCATCGCCCCTGAAGCGCATCGCGCCACAGGTCATGAAGCGTGATCAGTCATGACCGCGCGCAGTCAGGGTCTCTCGGTTCTTGCTTGCCTGAACGGCAAGGCCTGTCCCGTTCCAGCCTGTGCGGAACCCGGGCGGGCCTGGTGCGTTGAGATGCGTGAGCGCCAAGCCAGGCTCTCGGGAGGTTCTGATGCGCTTCAGGTTGATCGCCACGCTTCTTGCTGTTGGAACGTCGAGGGTAGCGCTCGCTGCGGTGCCTGCCCTGGCACCCTCCATGCTGGCCTTGCACAACATGCATATCCCTTCGGGCTATATCGCCGCTTTGGATGTAATTGATGGCACGCAAAATCCGCGCCTCACCATCGATTACATCGCCCTGCGTCTGCCGCTCATTGCCACGCCAGGGCCGGAACTGCGGCGGGTCGCGTGTTTTGAGTGAAGGCAGGGCTTTGGCGCGCCGTTGATGCGGCGCGATGTTGCGGCAGTGCCCCTGTGCTTCATGCTTGCGGGGGCTGGAGCTGCCCCTTATTCAAGGCTATCGACAAGTGTTTGATATTCATTGATGAATCTTAGAATTCGATTCGCGTTGGCCCCGAAATCCGGCCCGCCCAGCCGCGAGACCGAGCGGATGTCGACCCGCGCCTGGCCATTTTCGGGTTCGACCCTGATGGTGATGTCATCGACCAGATGCAGCAGCGGCATCTGGTCGGTGGCATCAATATGATAGGTTGGGTCATGCTTTGAGGCGGCTTGCGTCGCAACAATCGTCCAATGCAGCGCTTTGGCGGCGCGCAGCGCCAGTTCAAAGGCTTGCAAGGGTGTCACATCCACCAGGATGGGTTGCACATCGGGATAGGCCAGGCTTTGCTGCGCCCGCTCATCGGCGGTAGGTTCGGCTGGTGTTTGCCCATGCCGCGCTGCCAAAGCCGTGCCATCACCGGAAAATTGCAGCGGGTGACTGGTGTCGGTGGCGACATCATGCAGCAGCGGCAGCCGCAGGGCCTGAACACCCAGATAGGCTGGCGCGGCCAGCAGGCAGCAGGCGAACAGCAGCCCGGTCAGCAACGGTGCCATGCCGCGTTTGCCAAGAAGCCAGATTGACCGTGCACCACGCCAGGCAAATGCCAGCCCGCCAAGCCCAAACAAAGCCGCGCAGGCCAAAATGACCAGCGCCACCCGTGGCGACACCCTGTTTGCAGCCGATAAAGCCAGCGCCATCGCCGCCATGAGCGTGCCGATCAGGCCAAGCCGCGCTGACCAGACCGCCGACTGCGACACGCCTGGATCATATTCGGGAGCTTTCACCTTTATCCGTCCTTGAAAGGCACCTTGAGGCTTCGGTTTTGGGCACGCCCGCGAGGGAAGTCAACCAGTCGGCTTCACGCGCGCTTGAGCGCCTCGCGGACGCGTGCTAGGCGCAAGGCACGTCCCCGCACCGATCGCACCGGTGCCCAGCCCGTTTTCCCAGAGGCCCCAATGATTCATGTCACCTTCCCCGATGGCAACCGGCGCGAAGTGGTGGAGGCCACCACCGGCCTCGAGGTCGCCCGCGCTATCTCGCCCTCGCTGGCCAAGCGCAGCGTTGCCATGGTGCTGGATGGCGCGTTAAGCGACCTTTCGCAACCGCTGACCCATGACGCCGCCATCGAATTCATCACACGAGATGATCCGCGCGCGCTCGAACTCATCCGGCATGATTGCGCCCATGTGCTGGCGGAGGCGGTGCAGACGCTGTATCCCGGCACGCAAGTGACTATCGGCCCGGTGATCGAAAACGGATTTTATTACGATTTTGCCCGCAATGCGCCGTTCACGCCCGATGATTTTCCCGCCATTGAAAAGAAGATGCGCGAGATCATCGCCCGCGATGCGCCCTTCACCCGCGAGGAATGGACGCGCTATCAGGCCAAGGCTTTTTTTGCCGAGAAGGGCGAAAATTTCAAGGTCGAACTGATCGACGCCATTCCCGCCGACCAGTCGCTCAAAATCTACCGCCAGGGCGAATGGCTTGATCTCTGCCGTGGCCCGCACATGACCTCCACCGGCAAGATTGGCCAGGCCTTCAAGCTGATGAAAGTGGCGGGTGCCTATTGGCGCGGCGATTCCAGCAAGCCGATGCTGTCGCGCATTTACGCCACCGCCTTTGCCAAACAGGAAGACCTCGACGCCTACGTGCACATGCTGGAGGAGGCCGAGCGCCGCGACCATCGCCGCCTCGGGCGCGAAATGGATTTGTTCCATTTTCAGGAAGAAGCGCCGGGCGCGATTTTCTGGCACCCCAAGGGCTGGACGCTGTTCCAGACCCTGGTGGCCTATATGCGCCGCCGCCTTGCCGATGATTATGTCGAGGTCAACGCCCCGCAGGTGATGGATAAATCGCTCTGGGAGACCTCCGGTCATTGGGGCTGGTATGCCGACAATATGTTTGCGGTGAAATCGGCAAGCGCCTTCATGCGGCCAGATGATCCCGAAGCCGACCAGCGCGTCTTCGCGCTGAAACCGATGAACTGCCCCGGCCATGTGCAGATTTTCAAGCACGGGCTGCGCTCCTACCGCGAGTTGCCGATGCGCATGGCCGAGTTCGGCATCGTCCACCGCTACGAGCCCTCCGGCGCGATGCACGGGGTGATGCGCGTGCGCGCCTTCACGCAGGATGACGCCCATATTTTCTGCACTGAGGATCAGCTCGCCGAAGAATGCATGAAGATCAATGATTTGATCCTCTCGGTCTACGGCCATTTCGGCTTTGATAAAATCGTCGTCAAGCTGTCCACCCGCCCCGACAAGCGCGTGGGCACCGACGCGATGTGGGATCATGCGGAGGCGGTGATGGGCCGCGTGCTGGACGAAATCAAAGCCCGCTTTGGCAACGTGGTCGAAACCGCGCTCAACCCCGGCGAGGGCGCGTTTTACGGCCCGAAATTTGAATATGTGCTGCGTGATGCCATTGGCCGCGACTGGCAATGCGGCACGACGCAGGTTGATTTCAACCTGCCGGAGCGCTTTGGTGCCGTCTATATCGCCAGTAACAGCGAAAAAACCACGCCGGTCATGGTGCATCGGGCGATTTGCGGCTCGATGGAGCGGTTTATCGGGATTCTGATCGAGAATTATGCCGGACACCTGCCGCTATGGCTGGCCCCCTTGCAGGCCGTCATCTGCACCATCACGCAAGACGCCGATGATTACGCCCGCGCGCTGGTGAAACTGGCGAAAAAGCGCGGCCTCCGGGTGGAGCTTGATCTGCGCAACGAGAAAATCAACCTGAAAGTACGCGAACATTCGCTGGCCAAAGTGCCGGTGCTGATTGTGGTTGGCAAAAAGGAAGCCGAAACCCGTCAGGTCTCGCTGCGCCGCCTCGGTTCGCAGGCGCAGGAAGTGCTGGCGCTCGACGCGGCGCTTGATACGCTGGTAGAAGAGGCAACACCGCCAGACCTGCGGTGAGGCGATAGAGCCCAAATCCCGCAAGGGGAGAACGGGTTCACGCCGTCGGCAGCTTGTAATCCTTGAAAATCTCGCGCAGTTTCAGCTTGTTGATCTTGCCGGTGGCCGTGTGAGGGATTTCGGGTATGAGTTGCATGTCATCGGGCACCCAGAATTTTGCGGTGCGGGTGCGAAGGTAATTGATCACGTCGTCGCGCTGCGGGGTTTTGCCTTCCTTGGGCACGACAATCAGCAGCGGACGCTCGTCCCATTTTGGGTGGGCGATGCCGATGACCGCAGCTTCGGCGACATCGGGATGGCCGATGGCGATGTTTTCGAGATCGACCGAGGAAATCCACTCGCCGCCGGATTTGATGACATCCTTGGCGCGGTCGGTGATTTGCATATAGCCGTTGGGATCAATGGTGGCGACATCGCCGGTGTCGAAAAACCCTTGATCATCAAGGATATTGCCGCCATCGCCCTTGTAATAGGCCGAGGCCACGGCAAAGCCCTTGACCTTGAGCCGCCCGAAGGCGTGGCCGTCCCACGGCTTTTGCTTGCCTTCGTCATCGGTGATTTTCATCTCGATGCCAAACAGCGCCCAGCCCTGCTTGGCTTTCAGTGCCATGATCTGATCATGGGTCAGGTCGCCGAGCGTGCTCTTGATGGTGCCGGTGGAACCCACCGGGCTCATCTCGGTCATGCCCCAGGCATGGCGCACATCAATGTCATAGACTTCCTCAAACTCGCGGATCAGCGCCTCGGGGAAAGCCGAGCCGCCGACGCCCAGCCGTTTCAGCGTCGAGAATTTCAGCTTGTTGCGGCGCAAATGGTCAAGCAGCATCATCCATACGGTGGGGACGCCCGCCGTCATCGTGACTTTTTCCGATTCGAACAGTTCATAAACCGACGCGCCATCAAGCTTGGGGCCTGGCATCACCAGCTTGGCCCCGCGCATCGGCGCAGCGTGAGCCAGCCCCCAGGCATTGGCGTGAAACAGCGGCACAACGGGCAGCACCGTGTCATGCAGGTCGATCATCAGGCCATCGCTGGAGGTCGCGGTCATGGCGTGCAAAATGTTGGACCGGTGTGAATAGAGCACGCCTTTGGGGTTGCCTGTGGTGCCGGAGGTGTAGCAGAGACCGGCCGCCGTCCGCTCGTCAAAGTCCGGCCAGACATAATCCTCGTCGGTCTCCTTCAGCCATTCCTCATAGGCAATGGCCTTGCGGAGGCTGGTTTGCGGCATGTGCGCGGCGTCGGTCAGCACCACATAGCGCTCGACGGTGGGCAACAGCGGCGCAAGCTTTTCCATCAGCGGCACAAAGGTGAGATCGACAAATATGAGCCGGTCTTCGGCATGGTTGACGATCCAGGCGATCTGCTCGGGAAACAGGCGCGGGTTGATGGTGTGGCACACGGCCCCCATGCCGCTGATGCCATACCAGACTTCCAGATGCTTGTCGGTGTTCCAGGCCAGCGTCGCCACCCGGTCGCCGAGCTTGATGCCGTCCTTGATCAGCATTTTGGCGACGCGCAGCGTGCGCTGGCGGATGGCGCCATAAGTGGTGCGGGTGATCGGCCCCTCAACCGAGCGCGTCACCACTTCACGCGCGCCGTGCTGACGGGCAGCGTGATCAATGATCTTGTGGAGCAGCAGCGGCCATTCCTGCATCAGTCCTTGCATAGCGTCTCACTCCCGGTTTGCTGTTTTACCTATGGTATAGATAGGAACTGTTGGTCTGGCAATCGCCGGAGCGCCCGGCGTTTGGCATCTTTGGCGTCGAGCCTGTCGGCGGAATGCTTGGACCGATTGTGGTCGCGTCGTGGCGGCGGCGTCAAGGACATGATGCGCTGGGCACGGCAATTTGCTGGCAATTGTCAGCACTGATTTTTGCCGGTTCCGTCTTGATCCTGCCGCTAAAAGGCGGCACATTGATGTGATCGGAATATTGGGTTTGATGTGGACGGTATGCCTTGAACGAAGTCCTGGTCGCAAAGCCGCTTTATGAGGCGCGGCTGCGCCCTCATCGCTCGCTGAATGCGCGGCAGTTTCACCGGCTGATGTGGTTTGTAGCGGCCGCTGGGGCCTTCGCGACCCTGCCTTTCTGGCTGATGGGTGCCTGGCCAGTGATCGGCTTCATGGGCCTGGACGTGCTCCTGGTCTATCTTGCGTTTCGCGCAAATTTTTTGGCGGCGCGGTCTTATGAGGATGTGCGTCTAACACCGCTGGCGCTGGATTTTGTCAAGGTTTCGGCCAAGGGCAAGCGCCGCGCCTGGCAGTTCAACCCCGCATGGGTGCGCCTGACGCGCGTGGAACACGAGGAATATGGTATCCTGCGGCTGGCCTTTGCCTCGCGTGGGCGCGAAGTTCAGGTCGCGGGCGATCTCGGCCCGGCACAACGCGCCGATTTCGCGCGAGATTTTTCCCGCGCCCTCCACGAAGCACGTCGGGGCATCCGCTACAACTAGGGCACGAGCATCGAGGCCATTGCCACCCATGTTGGCCTGACACCCAAGCAATTCCCTGATGTGCTCCGGCGTGGGCCGGGCTTAGAAGGGACAGGTTTTGGACAAATGGGTATCGGGCTCACCCTTGCTCCAATGACGAAAGGCGCGAAAAAAGCGATAGCCGGATTGTCCGTCTGGGGTTTGCATTCCGTGATTACCTTCCGGCTCAAAGAAATAACTTACATCATTCCTGGTTTTGGCCAGAATTGAACAGGCTCTGCGTGCAGACTCGACGGGCACTGTTTCATCCTTGCCGCCTTGCGCCATTAGCACACGCACATGTAATGGCTTGATGGACTGCAATCCTGAAAGGCCCGCCATGTCCTGGAACCAGCCGACAGAAAAATCTGGATGGGAATGCGGAAAGGCTCGAGCTTGCGGGTCAGTTCGTTCCAAAAGCGCATTGAGGCGAGCCATCCACTGCGCTTTGTTGGCGTCACTGGCATAATGGCGCAAACTCGTAGCCTCAAAATAGTTTCCATCCCCGGAGGAAAACAGGACGATATGATTTACAGCAGGCGTTTGTGCCGCGATGGAAGGTGCCACCCAACCGCCTTCGGAAACGCCGAACAAAATATTGGCATGTGAGGGATATTTCTGAAACATCGCTTGAGCAAACTGCGTCTGCTCATCAATCTCTCGTCCCACGCGAAAATTGTGGACATAGTAGTCAGAACAATTGTGATCTCCTATGGCGCTTGGATCGACGCCGATCTTGTTCATAGCCAAAATTCGATAACTGCCTTGCAATTTTTTGAACCAGACACGCAAATAAGCGTCACTGCGGCAGCCGCTGCCGGTCAGAAAGACAATTGTCCCGTCCTGCCCATGACCATCGTCTGTGACAAATTCGTAGGCGTCCCGTATGTCGCCACTGCGCAACGCAAATTTGAAACGCTTTGGCGGTTGCGCCAATATAGTGCCTGCTGCCGAGGCAAACTCCGCACCGCTATTGACAACTGCGCACCCAGACAAAGCAAATAACAGCGGCAGCCCGAGAACTGCCCCGAGAACTGCCCCGAGAACTGCAATAAGCCACGCGTAGCGGCGGCCGTATCTGTTGTTAGGCAAAAATGTCCTGGCGTGTGGAACGCCTCTTCGCCGGGTCAGCAGCGAAGAGGTTGGAGCTCGCTTAAAAAGACGCAATATTACGAACTCCGAAGCATAAATAGGGAAAATGTCAAACAGATGGCCAAATATCATTCGAGCAAGGCCGCAAAAATGGCGGCATAAAGCTCAAAGTAGTGGTCGTCCGTCAAAAACCCCAACTTTTACCGCCTCCGACGGTTCCGGGAGGCCCACCAGTCCATTGGCCACCTTCAAATATGATGTTAAGTTTCGGATGTTGCATGAGTTTTCTCCGCGTTATCAATGTGTATTTAATGTGACTTGCAAGTGCGAATGCCGCAAGTCACAAAGCCACGATATCAAGGAAAAATGTGATGTCAACTCGAAAAAATAAAGCATTAATGTGTTTTTGCAATTGTTATACGTGATAAAGTAGAGATGTGAACTGTCGCATAAATGTAATAACAGTGATCGCAAATGAAAAAAGTGATAAGACGCAAAGGGTTATAGCTGTAATCGAGCGTCGCATGTGGCCTTGCTGCCGCTGGGAATTGGAGGCGGCGTTGGCCAAGGCGTGCAAGGATGTGCGGCCACGAATCGTTCGCTGCTTCTGACGATGAAGAGCGGCCTATTGTGCGCGGGATGGATCAATGCGCGGTGAAAACGGGTGGCGCGGCCGTGGTGCTTGCGGCATGATGAAGCCTCCTTAACGATGCAAGGCTGTCCCCATGATGCAAGCCCACACAATGGATGTGACAGAGGACGATGATTACGCCCGCGTGCGCGATGCCATTGCTTTCATGAGCCAGAAATGGCGTTCGCATCCGAGCATCGAGGCCATTGCCGCGCATGTCGGCCTCACCCCGAAGCAATTTCACGAGGTGTTCCGGCGCTGGGCCGGGCTCAGCCCCAAGGACTTTCTGGCGGCGCTGACACTCGACCACGCCCGCAAACTGCTGCAGGAAGGGGCCAATCTGTTCGAGACCAGCCTCGATCTCGGCCTTTCCGGGCCCTCGCGGCTGCATGATCTGTTCGTCACCCATGAGGCGCTGTCGCCGCAGGAATATCGCAAGGGCGGCGCTGGGCTGGTGCTCGCCTATGGCTTCCACCCGTGCCCATTCGGCGAGGCTATTGTGGTGGCAACGCCGCGCGGCATGGCCGGACTCGGCTTTATCGATGGCGACCGGAATGTCGGCCTTGCCGATATGCGGGCGCGCTGGCCAGCGGCGCGCTTCGTCGAAGATCAGGCGCTCACCGCAGCCTATGCGGCGCGTGCCTTCCGGCCCGAGTTATGGCAACCCGAGACGCCGCTGCGCGTGGTGCTGATCGGCACCGATTTCGAAGTCAGCGTGTGGGAGACTTTGCTGGCAATCCCGATGGGCAAAGCCACCACGTACGGGCGCATTGCCGCAAGGATTGACCGGCCCAAGGCGGCACGGGCGGTGGGCGCAGCGGTCGGTCGCAATCCGGTGAGCTTTGTGGTGCCCTGTCACCGCGTGCTCGGCCAAAGCGGCGCGCTCACCGGCTATCACTGGGGCCTGACCCGCAAACAGGCCATGCTGGGCTGGGAAGTTGGGCAATGCCGGTGAGCTTTGGCGGCGTGGCTTGGGCCACCCGCCTTCAAGCCATCAGGCTGCCATCAGCTTCTGCAGGGCGGGGGGCAAGGCCCCTGACTC
>VFSW01000455.1_pt1 | contig 60329 bp, 45 predicted proteins | sample 5358111 | NCBI WGS metagenome assembly VFSW01 (sample SAMN11554181, study PRJNA540505) | mine drainage metagenome | isolation source: sediment from site ElyBrook_90M | place: USA: Ely Copper Mine, Vershire, VT | collected 2017
GGTCAGGGAGGTTGGGGGGGAGGAGGATGATGGCGCAATCGGGGTTGGTACGGACCTTCGCGGGCCGCTCGCAGCGCGGGTCGATTCTTTTCTTCACGTTGGTGGTCATGCTTCTGCTTTTCCTCGGAGCCGCGTACACCTTGCGGGGCGCGATCACCGACTCTGGATTGACCGACAGTTTTTCGGAACGCCAGAAAAATATTGCGACGAGTGACTTGGCGACCCAAATGATTGCGAGTTTGATCGCGACCACCGCTGCCGTGCAGCCGCTTGAAATCTCGGCCGCATCGCAGCCGTGGTTCATCAACCCCGGGGTCGGGAATTTCATCCAGCCGACGCCGTCGTACTGGGCCACCTGCATGGCCGGTGCCGACGCGAGCCACAAGTGCCACCAGCTCAGCGGCTTGCCCAGTTCCATCTCCCAGACGGTCTGGTTTTTCGTACAGCCAACGGGCCAGAGCGATGCGAGTGCCTGCCAGGCCCAGACGTCGAGCCAGAGCTTCATTGCGCTTTATTACGACGTCTGGGTGCACACCATCGATGCGCGCGGGCGCGCGCCTGCGGACGTCGAGTCCGTGTACAAACTCTGTGTCTCCAACGGGGGAAATTCGTGATGCGACGTATTCATTGGTACCGGCAAGGGTCCGTACTCGTCGGCGCAGCGTTGAGCGCCGCCTTGCTTCCAGTCGCGTTTGCCCAGACCACGACGAACGTCATCGCCGATGATTTCACCGGGGCCGCGGCGACACAGAATTGGTGGACCACCGGAGCGGCCTGTCTGACAGCGGGGAGTGGCTCCGGATCGATTCCAGCGTGCACGTCGTTGCAGGACACCGTCGGCTCGGGTGCCTTGCGCCTGACCAGCGCTGCCACGGACCAGCGGGGAGCCATCGTCTCGAATTGGACGTTTCCGAGCAACCAGGGTATTCAAGTCACGTTCACGACCTACACGTACGGTGGTAACAATTACGGCGGCACCGGTGCCGACGGCATCGGGTTCTATCTGATGGATGGGGCGAATTCGCCGAACATCGGTGCGTATGGAGGCTCACTTGGATACAGTTGTTCGAATACCAATCACCCGAAGGATGGCATGAATGGTGCCTATCTCGGGGTTGGCTTGGACGAGTACGGGAACTTTCTCAACCAGCGCGACAACACCGCCTCAGGCTGGACCAATGGATCGCAGACCCACAACGAAGTGGGCGTGCGCGGCTACGGAACGGTGAACTGGAGTTGGTTGAATACGAACTATCCCAACTACTACCCGTCCGGTCTCACCGGGGTCACGGATCCACAAGACTCCAAGCAGACCCTGGCGCAGCGGGCGGTGTACAACACCTGCAGAACTGGCACGCTTTGGGACTACAGTGACTCGACATCTCCCAAGCAAACCAGCACCGCGGTGGCTGACTACCCCATGCTGTACGGAGTGACGATCCCCACCAGCCAGGCGCTGTCGGATGAAGGAACGTCGACGCGCAGCGGCGCGACTCCCATCACCTACAAGCTGGTCATCACACCAACGGGTAGTCTGTCGCTGTCGTACGAATACGGGGGCAGTGCCACGACGTTCACGCCCTTGCTCGAAAACAAAAGCATCACGGCATCAAACGGCCCGTTACCAAGCAGTTTCCGGTTCGGGTTCGGCGCGTCGACCGGGGGTGGAACCAATTTTCACGAGATCACCTGCTTTTCCGTCACGCCGTCAAACCAGACGGTGGGGGCGCCGGTACTCCCGGCGCAGATCAACAATGGCAGCCTGATCTATTCGCTGACCACAGGCCTGTCACCGATCGCCGGCCACGTGTCTGCCTACCCGACAGATGCCAGCGGCAACCCCTCCAGTACGGCGTCGTGGGATGCCGCAACCTTGATGAACGCAACGAATCGGGCTACCAGACTGTGGTCCACCAATGCTGACGGAACCACGCCTCAGTTGCTCAGCCAGCTCGACAGTGGCGCGTTCGCGCTGAGCAGCACCAACCAGCAATGTGTGCCCGACACGGCGACCATCGTCTCTTACACCGTCAACCCGAGCTATGCATGGAGCGCAATGCCGAGTACTTGCGCCAGCTACCTGGGCGCGAGGCAGTCCAACTGGTTTCTGGGTCAGTTCTCGGTGAACGACATGGCGGCCTTGCTCACGCCGCCGAATGACGTCGCCAAGCTGGCGTTGCCGGGTTACGTGACCTATGCCAGCGGTGCGGCAGCGCGTCGCGCCGCGCTCTTGTTCACCAACAACGACGGTTTTCTCTATTCCGTCGACGCGAGCACGGGCGCCCTGAATTGGGGTTGGATGCCGCGCCCGATGGTCGCGCAGCTGCAAAACTATGCCACTGTTCCTGGCGCCGGGTTGTTCGATGGCGCGTTTCGCACTGTCGACGCCATCGATGCCAACGGGAACTGGGGAACCTATGTCATCGGTTCCGCCGAAGGCGGCGCGTTGTGGTGGGATCTGCAATTGGGGTCGACCGGAGCGCCATCGAAAGTGATTTCCCTGCCGTCTGTTGGCAGTACGGCGGTCTACCCGCAACGGCAGGCGCCTGTCGTTGCGAATCTCGCTGCTGGAGCGCCAATCTGCGCGAGCGCCACCCAGGTTTGCCAGGTCGGGGCTTTCACGGCCGTGACAGGCTCCGTGAGCTCGCCGGTCAGCACTCTGTACGAATTCAATGTCGCCACGGGTGTCGCCAACCCGAGCGCCGGCACAGCGTTCCCGACCGGTACGGGCAGTATCAGCAAGCGCGTGACAAGCAACCTGTTTCTGGATCCGACCGCTGACGTCGTTTACTTCGGTGACAATGCTGGCCAGGTATGGTTGATGCCGATGACGGGCAATGCAACGCACGACGTCGCAGCGCTTGGATTTCTCGGCACGACCCAGGATGGACAGCCGGTGAAGTACGTTGGGGTACAGACGATCAATGGTGCCCCCTATCTTTGGGCGGCGAGCAATACGGGAATCACGATGTTTGGCATCGGCCCATCTGGCTGGCAGGCGCTGTGGGCAGCGACCGCGGGGCAGGGCTATACCGTCTCGAGTACCGGGGCGTTTACGGCGAGCGCGTCGGTCCACACGCTGCAAGCGGGGGCGGTGATTTCGTCCCCACCCGCCGTGAATTCAGGCGTGTTGATCGTGCCGGTCTACGTGGCGCCAAGCAATGCCGCGTGCAATGTGAATGGCCAAGGTTACGAAGACCTGTTCTCGATGAGCAGAGGTACATTTCCCATCAATGTTCCGGCAGCATCTGGTGGGTATCTGACCACCGACATCAGCCTCGGCCAGGGCCTCGCCTACAGTCCCAGCATCGGAGTCGGATCCAACGGGCTCCCAACGTACGGCGCGTCGCAATACCAGTCGGCCAATCAGACCCCGGTCGGCTTCACGCGCTCGACGACGAGCAATGTCGTGCAGTGGCGGGTTCAGTAACCGGCGTGGCCATGCTCAGGCAGGTTGTGCCGACCGCCCCTGACGGCCGATGCGCAGCACCAGTATCGCGGCAATGATGCCAAGCATGCCTGCCAGGGTTGTCGCCAGGGTGTAGCTGCCCAGGGCGCTGCGCAGCACGCCACCCATCAATGCCGCGAAGGCGGCGCCGAGCTGGTGACCGGCGACGATCCAGCCAAACACAACCGGGGCGCGCTGGGTGCCGAAGGCGTCGTTGCACAGGCGCACGGTGGGAGGCACCGTGGCAACCCAGTCGAGCCCGTAGAACATCGCGAACACCGGTAGACCGAAATAGCCGAGACCAAACGCGGACGGAAGGTAAATCAGCGCCAGGCCCCGCAATCCGTAGTAGAAAAACAGCAGGATCCGACTGTCATACCGGTCGCACAACCACCCGGACAAGCTGGTGCCGAACAGATCGAACACCCCCATCGTGGCAAGAATGCCGGCACCTTGCACAGCACTGAGCCCCTGGTCCCCACACATGGCGATGAAATGCGTGCCGATATAGCCGTTGGTGGTCGCGCCGCAAATGAAAAAGCTTCCGAACAGCAGCCAGAAATCGCGTACCCGCAGCGCTTGGCGCAGGGCGTCAAAGGCGATCTTGATCGGGTTCCCGCGTTGCATCGGCATCGGTGGGGCGTCGGCAGCCTCGCCGAGGCGGCGAAGTCCGAGACTTTCAGGACCCTCGGGGAGAAACAGCAAAACCAGTGGAATCACCAGCGCGGCGGCGACGGCAACAGTCACCACGACGGCGCGCCAGCCGACATGCTCGGCCAGGGCTGCCAGTGCCGGAAGAAAGACCAGTTGACCGGTGGCGGTGCTGGCGGTCAAAAGTCCCATTGCGAAGCCACGACGCGCGGCGAACCAGCGGTTGACCACGACCGCACCAAGGGTCATGGCAGTCACCCCGGTGCAGGCGCCCACCGCGGCGCCCCACAGCAACCAGAGTTGCCAGCGCGCGTGCATCAAACCTGAGCCCGCGACGGCGACACCCAGCAGACCAAGAGCTGCGAGCACGCTGCGGCGGACGCCAAAATGCTGCATCGCCGCGGCGGCGAACGGCCCCATCAACCCGAACAACGCGAGATTGAGGGACAACGCTCCTGAAATCGTCGCGAGGCTCCATCCAAACGTCTGCTGCAGCGGCCGCAGCAGCACGCCCGGCGCGGCACGGGCGCCGGCGGTCACCAGCATGACCAGAAACGTGACGGCGAGGGTGACCCACGCATAGTGAAGACGCTCCGAATTCCAGCGGCGTGGGTGCAATCCGGGCGGCATGAAAGCTCCTTGTTCGACGGTGTCAGGACGCGTGAAGCCGCCGTATCAGTCGACCACGACGGCCTGTGCGGTGAGGACCAGGACGGGTCCGAGAATGAGTCCGGTGAGCCCAAACATCGCCACGCCGCCAAATATCGCCAGCAGCACCAGCAGGAATGGCGCGTGGCTGGCGGCGCCGATGATTTTCGGTTTGACGATGAAATCTCCCGAAAGGGTGACGACGTGACCGAGTACCAGCACCGCCAGCGCCGCCGGCACGTGGCCGCCGGCGCCGAGCAGCGCGGTGGCGAGGACAAGCGCCAGCCCCGTTCCACCGGGCAGCACCGACAGCATGCCAACCGCCACACTCCACGCCGCCCAGCTCGGCAGACCCGCAACTGCGAACAGGGGAAGACTGAGGACGACGTCCCAGATCGCCAGGCCGAGCATGCCGATGATCACCGACTGCGTCGAGCGCAGCGCATGGCTTTCAATCCGGTCCGCCAGCGGAATCGAGACCACTCTGCGCAAGCTGGATTGAAGTGCGCGCCCGATCGCGTGTCGGGACGTGAGGATGGCCCATAGCAAGGCCAGCGCGAGGCCGGCATCGAGCAGCACGCCAAGCATATGCGCGCCGAGTGCGCGCACTTCAGCGAAATGCTGGCTGAACAGCGCTTCGGGCTGATGCTGACCGATCCATGTGCGGATGGCATCCTGATGGCTGGCCGCAAAGGTTCCTACCCAGGGGGCACGTACAGCGGCAGCGACCATGGCATCCGGATTGAGGCTGGCCTGATGCAAGGCGGGCAAGACCGGCGCGAGCAACGCGACGATGGCAGCGACCGGAATGACGGCGAGCAATGTCCACCCAAGCGTGACCAGGGACGCGGCCACCCAGGGCGCCAGACGCTTTTCGAGCCGGGCCTGCAGCGGCAGGCTTGCTGCAGCCAGCGCGAGCGCGGTGACCACGGGGATGGCGAAAGGTACCAGCGGCAGCAGGCCAAGGGCGCCAAGAAGGGCAAGGATCCAGGGGTCGAGACGGCGTGGCAAGGGAGGGGTCGTGGGAGGTGCGTTGGACCGACATGGTAGCCGGTGGGCTTGTTCTTATACTGTGTTCCGTTGCGGCGCGCAATCGGGGTCGCATTTGCCAGGAATTGAAACCATGTTTCCAGAGTATCGCGACCAAATTTCCAAGCTCAAGATCGCTGACGCGCATTTTGCCAAGTTGTTTCATGCGCACAACGACCTCGATCAGCGCATCAAGAACATCGAAGCCGGGGTCGAGAGGGCGGACGCGTTGACGGTCGAGGGGTTGAAAAAGGAAAAGCTCCGTCGCAAGGACGAGATCTACGCGATCCTTCAAAGGCTTGCGGCGGCCTGATCGAGACGCGCTTGCCGCTTGCCTTGCCCGGGGACGATGCATCCTGACCGTGGCGCGGGGGCGGGTTCCATGCATTCCTTCCTTGTTCGTCCCAGCTTGAAACTCTCTGCCGGACTACGTCGCCTCGTTGTCTTCATCGCGGTCTGGCTTCCCTTGGGTATGGCGGCGGTCTGGACTGCGCTGGACGAGCACGCGCGTTTCGTCGCTGCGCAGCACGCCGTCGCCAGCGCAGCGGCCGAGGCGGCGCGGGCCGAAGCGGAACTGGTACATGTGCGGCTGATGCGTCAGTTCAGTGCCTTGGGCATTGCAGCAGAGGGTGTCGTGGGACCAGCGCAGCCTGGTGCGCTCGATGCGCAAACCGCGCGCATGCTCCAGCGCTTCGCGCAGAGCAACAGGGAGTTGTTCGCGCTCAACATCCAGTCCGCCGATGGCAACCGCATTTTGTGGTCGACGCTGCGGCAACCGTCGGCGCCGATCACGCCGGCCCACGCATTCACGCCGCTGCCGACAGATCCGGACTGCTTGCTGGGGCGCAACAGCTTCGCGCCGCGCGCGCAAGCCGCGTTGCTCACCATGCGTCATCGCGTGCTCGACGCCTCGGGACACGTGCGGTTTTACGTCGGATCTCCCTACCGCATCAATGATCTGCTGCGCACGACGGCAGTTTCTCCGTTCATGCTGTTGGTGCGTGACCAGCGTGATGGATCGCTGATCGGGGCGGTGCATGACGGGCGGGTCGTGCATCTGGCGAGCGCGCCGGCCGCGCACGAGGTCAGGGTGAACGTCGCCGATCTGCCGCTGACGGTTGCGGCGCAATGGACACCAGCGATGGTGCGCCGCGTCTACCGCGGGGATTTCGCACTGCGTGTGGGCGCGCGCGGATTGATTCTCGCCACGCTATTCGCGGTCGGGATGACCATGTCCGCGCTGTTGCGTCGGCGGGCGCGCCAGGCGCGACGGATCGAACGCTTGTCCGGCTTCAATGCCATGCTTGCGGAGGTCAATCAGGCCTTGGCGCAAGCCGAAGACGAGCGCGGACTGATGCAGGCGGTTTGCGAGTTGGCGGTGCGACATACGGGACTGCGTCTGGTCTGGATCGGTCGGCCAGACCCGGGTGGTCGGTTCGCTTTTCCTGCCGCCGCCGGCCCCGCAATCGGCTATATGGACGATCTTTTCATTTCCACCGACCCGATGATCCCGGAGGGGCAGGGCAGCGTCGGTAGAGTGTGGCGGGAGGGGCAGGCCTATTTCAATTCGGGTTTCGGGCAAAAGCGCTATCTGTTGCCATGGAGTGAGCGCGCCGCGCGTCAGGGTCTCAAAGCCAGTGCCGTCATGCCGATTCGCCGACGCGACGCTGTGTGGGCCGTGATGGCTTTGTATGCGCCGGAGAACAATTTCTTCGACGTCGACCTGCGGCCCGTCCTGCTCGGACTCGCCGATGATGTCTCGCACGGGATGGATCTGGTCGAATTGCGGCAGGCCAACAAGGCATTGACCGACCACGCCGACGCAGGTGTGGTGCTGGTACGCAACCGTCGCATCGAGTACGCGAACGCACGCTTTGTGCAGATGTTCGGCTTCAAGGACGCGGCGCAGGTGCGTGGCATCGGCACCCGCAGCCTGTACGCGGATGACGCCTCGTATGTGCGCGCCGGCAGCGCCTACCGGGATCTGGGGCCCGGGTCGATTGCTCGGATGCAAGCGCTGCATTATGTGCGTCAGGACGGTTCCACATTGCCCTGCGATGTCGTCGGCGTCGGTCTGGCGGACGGGCAGTCGGTGTGGACACTGACCGATGTGGGACAACGCGAGGAACAGGCGGCGCGGCTGCTCCGGCTGTCGACGATGAACGCCTTGCTGGCCGCGGCCAACCAGGCTGCGGCAACGGCCACCGACGCGCGAGCCTTGTTCGCTGCGGTGTGTCAGGCGGGCGTCGACCGCGCCGGCATGCTGCTTGCCTGGGTCGGCCAGCCGCTGCAGGACGGCAGCTTCGCGGTGGTGGCGGCCGAAGGGCGCGCGCGGGCCTACCTCGATCAGACGTCGATCAATATCGATGACGACCGACCCGGCGGGTGGGGACCGACCGGTCGCGCCTGGCGCGACGGCGCGCCGGTTTTCGTACAGCGCTATGACAGCAGTGATTCCGGCCGCGTCTGGGTGCAGGCGGCGCGCCGCTACGGGTTTGGGGCGTTTGCCGCCTTGCCCCTGCGCCGGGGGCTGGCAGTGCAGGCTGTATTGACGGTGTACTTCCGGGAGCCCGACATTCTCGATGAACCGACCCGCGGTCTGCTGCTCGAACTGGCCGCCGCGGTCGACCGTGGACTGCAGATGTTGTGGCAGCGGCTGCGCATCCAGCAACTGCAGCGGCTTTACCGCGCCTTGTTGGCCGAGGGCGATGTCGTCCTGCAAACGCGCAATGTCGAGGAAATGATGGCGCGCACCTGCTCCAAGCTGGTGCGCGGAACCATTTTCCATGCGGTCTGGATCGGGCGCCCGGGTGAGGATGGCTTGTTCCGGGTGCTGGCGCGGGCGGGTTCGGGTGCGGAACTTGTCGATGAACTCCGCATCTCGGTCAACGACGAGGGGCCACTGGTGGCGCGGGCGTGGCGCGAGCAGACCCTGGTGCATTACAACGAAAATCTGAAAGTCCAGCACACCAGCGCCTGGCTGGACAAATTGCGGCGGCATGGCTGGGCGTCGGCGCTGGCGGCCCCCATTCGCCGGGGGGGTGAAATCTGGGCTGTACTGACTTTCGTCGCACCGGAAGCCCAGGCGTTTGACCCGCAATCCATCGAGGTGTGCCGGCGCGTGGCCGCGTTGTTGGGACATGGACTCGACGAGCTCGATCTCAAGGAGAATCTCCGGCGCCTGCAGTCGGAAGAGGCTCGCCGTGCCAGGCTCGATTCGCTCACCGGCCTGCCGAACCGATTGGCGCTCGAGCAGCACCTTCCGCAAGCGATCGCGCGCGCGCGGCGCCAAGGGCGTGCGCTGGCGTTGGGGATGCTCGACCTCGATGATTTCAAGCCGATCAACGACAGGTTTGGGCACGAGGCCGGCGACGTTCTGTTGCGCCAACTCGGCGCGCGGCTGCAGGGGCAGTTGCGGGCCACCGACATGATCGCCCGCCTCGGTGGCGACGAGTTCGTCATCGTGATCGAGGATCTGGAGCCCGATCAGCCCCTCGTGCAACTCGAAGTATCGCTGGCGCGGCTGCACCATGCCGTCGAGTCGCCGTTCGATCTCGGGGATGGTCGCCGGGCGGAAGTCGGGATGAGCATGGGCGTGGCGCTGTATCCATCGGATGACACCGAACCCGATGCCTTGCTGCGACGCGCTGACGCGGGGATGTACGCGGCCAAAGCGCACAAATTCGACCGCACGCGGTGGTGGCGCCTGGGAGTTTCACAGGCTGACGCGGTGACGCTCGAGGCCCCCTTCGATCCGCTTGGCGCGGAAGCGCCGCGAATGCTGGCGCTCATTCAACCGCACCTCGATGGTGTCGCGCACGCGTTCGCGAACGATTTCTACGCGACCCTCGTGGCGCAACCCGATACTGGCGCCGTCCTTGCGTGCCTGTCGGAGGACGAGTTCGCGCGGCTCAAGCGCATGCAGGCGGAACATCTGCGTTTTCTTTTGTGCCCGGCGACCTCCTGCGAGGCGATCGAGGCGCGCGCCCGTGCCATTGGGCGCGTCCATGCGCTCACCGGGGTGAGTGGAGCCTGGATGACCCAGGCCATGGGTCTGTATCGGGAGCTGTTGCGGCAACACCTTGAGTCCCTCGCATACGCGGCCCGCGAGCGGTACCGCGCGCTGCGCGCCGCCGACGCGCGGCTGCAACTCGACGTGCAGACCGAACTGGATGCGATGCAGAGCGTGGTCGATGTCTACCACGCCAATCCGGCACGGCCGTTGCCGTCTTCGGGCGCGAACTGGACGAGCCTCGTGCAGGCGGAGCTCGATACCCTCGGGGCCCTGCCGGGCGTGCGTGCCTGTCAGCTGATGCGTCCCCGCTCCGATGGCGTGTTTGCCATCGAATTCAGCAGCGGGCCTGCCGCCGAGGCGATGGAACGTATCGCGCTCACCGATGGTCTGCAGCCCAGGCTCGATGCACGCGACGGCTCGGGCCAGGGGCTGATTCCGCAAGCGTGGTTTGGTGAGTCGATTGAACGCAGCGATGCCTACGGCCTTGATGCACGCACCAGCGTCTGGCATGCCGAGCTTGCGGCGCTGGGAATCCGCAGCTTGGTCGCCATTCCGGTGCATGGGGGGCAAGGGCCGGAGTTCGTGCTGGTGCTCCAGGGCGCTTTCCCGCACCAGTTTTCGAGCGGCTGGGCACAGACCTTTTGCGCGTCCCTGCAGAACCGCTGGGGCCAGATCACGCGCCTGACGCAGCAGCAATCAACACTGCTTCCGGTTGCACAGGCTGCGGAATATCGCCGATTGTTCCATTCCGGTGCATTGCACATGGACATGCAGCCGGTGGTCGACCTGATCACCGGTCGCCCGGTCAAGCTGGAGGCGCTGGCACGACTGCGTCGTGCCGATGGCAGCCTCGTGCCACCAGGCCAATTTCTCCCCGCTCTTCGCGACACTGACCTCGATGCGCTGTTCAGGCAAGGGCTGGATGTCAGCCTTGCGCAGCTTCGCGCGTTGGGCGACCAAGGGATTCACGTGGGACTGTCCATCAATCTTGCGCCGTCGACACTTGTGCATCCGGACTGTCCGGCGTGGGTCGGGGAGGCGCTGCGGCGATTCGGGATCACGCCGGCGCGGTTGACGCTTGAGTTGCTCGAAACCCAGGAATTCGACGAAGCACGCCGTGACCAGGCGATCGCCGGTCTGCGGCGTCTTGGTGTTCAACTCGCCATCGATGACCTCGGCGCCGGATACAGCAGCCTCAAGCGACTGGCGAGCCTGGCCTTCGACGTCATCAAGGTCGATCAATCACTGATCCGGGACGTCGCCGCTGATCCGGTGAAAACGTTGAGTCTGGTCCGAACCATTGTCCAGATCGGTCGGGATTTCGAGCGCGAGGTTGTGGTCGAAGGACTTGAAAGCCGACCGATCATCGAAGCCGTGGTGCGCCTCGGTGCGGTCTATGGCCAAGGGTATGGGCTGTCACGCCCGCTGGCGCCCGAGACCGTCTCGGCGTGGATGCACGCCTGGACCTGGGAAACCGTCGGAACGATGGAAATCCGGAGCTTCCTGGGTGCCCTGGCTTACCACTGGGGCTGGATGCATGAGGAGAGCGGGGCGGAGCGCGGAGCTTTCCCGGATTGTCCCATGCAGGCATTCCTCGAGGCGCGCGGTCTGACTCACCACGCGGCTGCGCAATGGCATCGGGCGGCGCACGAGGCCATCGACGATGCCACGCGCAAGGCGTCGAGCGCGGCATTCATTGCCTGGTTGGTCGAGCAGGTGCGGGAAGAGTGCGGGCCTGACGCATCACAGGCTTGATGCCGGACCCAGGTGTGGCCCGCCGGCCCGCCAGCACACGCATCGGCAACCTGTCGGCCGTCAATCGGGGGTGCTGCGCAGGGTCAGGGGGTGCGCGTACGATGCGAGGTTACCTTTCCCACGCAACAGCCCCATGCAACCAGAAACTCAGGACAAGCCGCTCGATGCCGTCGTCGCCGCGGTCCAGTTGCCCGATGTCACCGACGCGGAGTTCGAGTCATCGCTCACCGAGTTGCGGGAACTGGCCAAGACCCTGGGCTATCGGGTTGTCCAGACCTTTACCCAGAAACGCGCCAGCTTCGACACTGCAGCCTATCTTGGTACCGGCAAGTGTGACGAAGTGCGGTCCTACATCGATGACCAGACCGGGACGGGTCATGACGACCGGCCCGGACACGCGACCACACCTGAACTCGAGGGCATTCAGGTGCTGCTGATCGATCATGAGATCTCGCCGTCACAGTCCCGCAACCTGGAAAAGGCGGTGGGGTGCGAGGTGATGGACCGGACCACGGTGATCCTCGAGATTTTCCACCGCCACGCGCGCTCCCGCGCCGCGCGGGCGCAGGTCGAGATCGCACGCCTCGGTTACATGGCGCCGCGTCTTCGCGAGGCCGCCAAGCTGGCCGGACCACAGGGCCGGCAGCGCAGCGGGACGGGGGGCCGCGGCGCCGGCGAGTCGCATACCGAACTGGATCGGCGCAAGATCCGTGACCGCATTGCCGAGTTGCAAATGGAAATCGATGCCATGGGTACGGAACGCCAGACCCAGCGTGCGCGTCGCCAGCAGGGCCAGGGTGTGGCGACGGTGGCCTTGGTCGGGTACACGAATGCCGGCAAGTCGACGTTGATGCGCGCACTCACCGGCAGCGAGGTCCTGGTGGCCAACAAGCTGTTTGCAACATTGGACACCACGGTGCGTGTCCTCCATCCTGAAACCGTCCCGCGCGTACTGGTCAGTGATACCGTTGGTTTCATCAAGAATCTCCCGCACGGATTGGTGGAGTCCTTCAAGTCGACGCTGGATGAAGCGCTGGACGCCGCGCTGCTGCTGCACGTGATTGATGCCAGCGACCCCGGGTTCGCCCGTCAACGACAGGTCACCGAGGACGTGCTGAAAGAAATCGGTGCGCAGGAGGTGCCGCGTATTCGCATTTTCAACAAGGTCGACCATCTCGGTGATGCAGCGGCGCAGATGGAATTCGAACAGAAAATGCACGCAAGCGATCCGACGAGCATCGTGATGAGTGCGCGACGCGGGGAGGATGTCGCGGCATTGAGGCGCGTCATCCTGTCGTTTTTTCAGAAAGACCTCGTCGAGGTGGAGTTGTGCGTGCCTTGGTCGGCGCAGCAGCTGCGCCGGGACATCTACTCCAGCTGTGAAGTCGTGTCCGAGCGGGCGGACGAAGCGGGCGCCGTGTTCCGGGTACGCGGTGAGCAGGCGACCCTCGATACGCTACAGGCACGCCTGCGGTAGGGGATGGCCGCACACGTGCCCATTGCACCATGCGGCCATTCCATGTTTACTGCATGAACCAGCCGTGGCTGACAACCAGCGACTGCCCGGTGAGCGCATTCGAGCCGAAGCCGGCAAACAGCAGCGCCACCTCGGCGACGTCCTGTACCGTGGTGAACTCGCCGTCCACGGTTTCCTTCAGCATGACCTTGGAGATCACGTCGGCTTCGCTGATGCCAAGCGCCTGCGCCTGCTCGGGAATCTGTTTGTCGACCAACGGGGTGCGCACAAATCCAGGACAAATGACGTTCGCCCGGATGCCGTGCGAACCGCCCTCCTTGGCCACGGTCTTGCAGAGGCCGATCAGTCCGTGCTTGGCGGTGACGTAAGCCGACTTCAGCACCGATGCCTCTTTGGAATGCACCGAGCCCATGTAGATGATGCTCCCGCCCCGGCCCGACGCCTTCATGTGCGGCAGGCAGGCCTTCGTCGTCAGAAACGCGCCATCAAGGTGGATCGCGAGCATCTTCTTCCATTCGGCGAAGGGAAATTCCTCCACCGGGTGGACGATTTGCACCCCGGCGTTGCTCACCAGCACATCGACACCGCCATAAGCGGCGACGACATTCGCGACTGCGGCGTTGACGTCAGCCTCGCTGGTCACATCCATGCTCACTGCCATCGCCGTGCCGCCGGCCGCGACAACGGTGTCCACCACGGCTTGTGCCGCTTGCTGGTTGATGTCCGCAATCACGACCTTTGCGCCTTCGCGCGCGTAGGTGAGCGCAATTTCTCTGCCGATTCCGCTAGCCGCGCCAGTGACGATACAAACTTTGTGCTCGAGCTTCATGAAACCTCCTCGTGGTGAATGTACGTTTGATGCGGGCAGGTTGGAGCACGTGGGCCGATCAACCCAGATAGTCATGCACAACCCGCCCAAGGCCGAGCGTGAGATCCGCGAGCACGTGAACGCCAGAGACGACCTCGAGCACGGGAAGCCGCGCTACCGGAGCCAGCGCGTGGGCCGTCAGTTGCAGTGCCACTGGCCCCGTCCATGCGCCCTTGATCAACACATCCTCGAGGCGATATTCCACCAGTTCGCAGATCCGCGCGCTACCGTCGACGTGTGGAATGATTTTCAGCAGGTAGTTCGGCTCCAGCATTCCACGCAGCACGCCGTCGAGATCAATGGCGCGGTGCTTGTAGCCCATCGTCGCCGTGGCCACGCGCACCGAGCCGTAGTCAAGGGTTCCGATCAGGGTATCGGTTTCCGCGCGCAGCGCCGGCGAAGCGAGCTTTTTCGGGAATCCCCAAAGTTCACGACCGCCCGCAATCGGCGCTTCGTCGTTGAGGAACATCGCGTGCACGTAGCTCCCGCTTTGGCCCTGGTATCGAACCGGGATCACCTGACCGGATTCGGTGTAGTCACCAAACCCGGTCGAATCGGGCATGCGGATGAACTCATACTTGACCAGCGGTTCGGCAATTTCCAGTGGCTCAGGCACGACTTCGCGCAGCAGTTCGGGGTCCGTGCGGTAGGTCACGATCAGAAATTCGCGATTGACGAAGCGGTATGGCCCCGGTGGAAACGCGGGACTGGTCAGGGGCATGGCGAAAGCCGTGCGACGTACGTCATCGATTTTCATGTGCGCGGTTCCTCGGTGCGCGAACCATCGGCGGCAGGGACATCGAAGACGTGCAGACCCTGGGCATCGGCAGCAAGATTGCTCCAGGCCGGATCGGTCAGCGTGCGTGTCATGTCGTCGATACCTGAATCCCAGTGCTCGGTCATCGAGCGGCGGGAGAATTCATAATCCTTGGACTGGGTCTCGTAGTGCTTGCTGCGGTAGATCAAGTGGACGATCTCGACGCTGCCACTGTGTGCTTCGAGCCTGGCCTGAATCTCGCGCACGTCGGGATCGTCGTGCAGGTGCGGTGGCAGCTTGTGGAGAAGTCGCCGGGCCGCGTCGGCCAGGCGATGGCCGGCGACAGCGTGATCAGTGTTCAGCCGGGTACGACTGGAAAAGCGAATGTCCTTTTCCCGCATCACCACTTCCCCCATGGTCTGCGGTACACGCCCCAAAGCGCTGAACAGATCGACCTGGAAAATCATCCGACGCTGCTTTCCCGGTTGATCCAGCACGTATTGCAGCGGCGTGTTCGATACCAGCCCACCGTCCCAGTAATGCTCACCATCGATTTCGACCGGTGGAAATCCCGGTGGCAGCGCGCCGCTCGCGATGACATGACGGACGTCGAGGCGGCGCGTCGCCGAGTCGAAGTATTCGTAATTCCCGGTGCGCACATTCACCGCGCCAACTGAAAGCCGGGTATGGCCATCATTGATGCGATCGAAGTCGACCAGCTTCTCGAGAGTCGACACCAAAGGCGATGTGTCGTAGTGACTGATGGCCCCGAGCGTTCCACGCGGCTGCCAATCGGCACCCGGAACGCGCGGTGTGAAAAATCCGGGCACACCGAACAACACGCCACGGACCGCGCTCACTTCGTTGAAGGCGCTGCGCAGATTGCCGGCCAGCAGCGCGTCGAAGGCGCTGGGCATCGGCGAACTCACCAGATCCCAGAACGCACGCAGTCGCTGCAGGCGCAACTCCGGTGGGTTGCCCGCGATGATCGCCGCGTTGATTGCGCCAATTGAAACCCCGGCGATCCAGTCAGGGTCACGGTGTATCGACGCCAGCACCTGATAGACGCCGCCTTGATATGCTCCAAGAGCACCTCCACCCTGCAGCACCAGAATACATTGCCCGCTTGCACAGCGCGCGGACGCGGGAGAGGCGGTGGATCTGGGATTCGGCATGACAACCTCGTTGACTGCGGTGAGCAGGCCGGTTGGCCTGCCAGTTTCACCCCACAAGGTAACAGTCCACGCGTGCCAACGCTGTTACAGATTCTTCATCGCCGCGGCTTCGGCGAGCATATGACGGTCTGGCGCAGGTCTCGGCGCGTCACGGCGAACAACCCCGGAAATGAAAAATGCCATCAGGTGTTGATGATCAACACCTGATGGCATTTGAAACAGCCTGCATTTAATTCGCTGGTGCCCAGAAGAGGACTCGAACCTCCACGCCTCGCAGCGCTAGTACCTGAAACTAGTGCGTCTACCAATTCCGCCATCTGGGCAGCGAAGCGAGCATCGTAGCATGATTTTTTTGCATGTCCAGTATGCTGTGTTTCGCGCAACAATCTGTCGCGTCGGGGCTGCGGGTGATGGCCTCCATGAACAAAGGATGAAACGGTGATCGTCGAAGGAATCGTACAGGGACATCGCGACGGCTACGGCCTGGTGGTGGGGACGGAAGGCGGGCAGGATGTCTACCTGGCGCCGCAGCAGATGCGCACCGTGATGCACCTCGATCGGGTCCGGGTGCGGGTGACGCGGCAGGACAAGCGAGGTCGCCCCGAAGGACAGGTGCTCGAGGTTCTCGAGCGCTCGGCGCGGCCGATCATCGGGCGGGTCTTGCAGGAAGGTGGGGTCTGGGTTCTGGCGCCCGAAGACCGTCGTTATCCCCAGGATGTGCTGCTGCAGCCGGGTGGGCTCGGTGGGGCGAAGGCGGGGCAGGTTGTCAGCGTTGAAATCATCGGCCCGGCAAGCATGCACGCGCAGCCGATCGGGCGGGTGGTGGAAATTCTGGGCATGCTGCACGATCCGGGCATGGAAATCGAGATCGCCGTGCGCAAATACGGAGTGCCACATCGATTCAGCGAGGCCGCCGAAGCACAGGCCGCGGCTTTGCCCGGACACGTGCGCCCGCAGGATCGTGCCGGACGCGTCGATCTCAGGGACATACCGCTCGTCACGATCGACGGAGAGGACGCGCGCGATTTCGATGATGCCGTGTATTGCGAGCCTGCGAAGGTTGGGCGCGCACAGGGCCACCGGCTCATTGTCGCCATCGCCGACGTGTCCCACTACGTCAAACCCGGCGATGCGCTCGACGATGATGCCCTCGAGCGCGCGACCTCGGTGTACTTTCCGCGCCGGGTCATCCCGATGCTGCCGGAAAAGCTGTCGAACGGCTTGTGTTCGCTCAATCCTGAAGTCGAACGACTATGCCTGGTCTGCGACATGCTGATCGATGCCCAAGGCATCCTCAAGGGCTACCAGTTCTACCCGGCGGTGATGCGCTCGCACGCGCGCCTGACCTACACCGACGTGGCGGCGATGCTCGAGAACACGCGTGGCCCCGAGGCGCGTGCGCATGGTGCGCTGGTGCCCCATCTGTTGAACCTGCATGGTGTGTTCAGCGCGCTTCTCGGCGAGCGCCAGCGGCGGGGTGCAATCGACCTCGACGTCCCTGAAACCCAGATCGTCTGTGATGCCGGTGGCCGCATCGAGCGTATCGTGGCCCGGACCCGCAACGAGGCGCATCGGCTGATTGAAGAGTGCATGCTGGTGGCGAACGTGTGTGCTGCCGACTTCCTGCAACGGAACAAGCACCCCGGCCTGTACCGCGTCCATGAAGGCCCGACACCGGAGAAACTCGCGCTGTTGCGGGGATTCCTCAAAACCATGAATATTCCGGTGGGATTCGGCGATGCGCCGACGCCGGCGGATTACCAGGCCATCGCCGAAGTCGCGCGGGCGCGGCCCGATGCCGCGCAAATCAACACCTTGATGCTGCGCTCGATGCAGCAGGCCATCTACAGCCCCCACAATGTCGGGCATTTTGGATTGGCGTACGAGGCATACGCGCATTTCACGAGTCCGATTCGGCGTTACCCGGATCTGCTGACGCATCGTGCAATCAAGGCCATTGTCGAGGGAGGGCGTTACAAGCTCGTCCTGCCATCGGCATTGGTGCTGTCGCTTCCCAGCACACCGGGGAAGACGGGTGAAGTGCAACGCAAGCCCGCCGCGCGGCGCACGGCACTCGCCGATCTGGCGCAGTGGGAGAGCGTCGGTGTTCATTGCTCGACCAATGAGCGACGCGCCGATGAAGCCACGCGTGACGTCGAAAGCTGGCTGAAATGCTGGTACATGCGTGACAAACTTGGGGAAGAGTTCGTTGGAGCCGTCACCGCCGTCACCAGTTTTGGCATTTTTGTCCAGTTGACCCAGTTGTACGTGGAGGGGTTGATTCACATTTCCGAACTCGGGGCTGAGTATTTCCGCTTTGACGAGGCGCGCAATGAGTTGCGCGGCGAACGCACCGGGCGCCGCTACGGACTGGGTGAGCGCGTGTTGGTGCAGGTCAGCCGGGTCGATCTCGACGCGCGCAAGATTGATTTCCGACTCGTGCAGGACACCGTGCGCGTCGCCGCCCCCGGGACTGCGTCCCGTCGTCGCCGCCGTGCCGAGGCCGGTGCGCCCATCGAAGGCGCAGCCAGCGACGACAGCGTATTCGCGTTGCCGGTTTCGGATGCGGCGACGCCGGGCCCCACGCGGACGGTTGCAAGTGCCAAGCGCAAGGTGGGCGCCGATGTTGCCGCCCCGACGACGTCCGCCAAGGTCGTGAAGACCAGCAGTGGCGGCAAACCGACGAGCAGGCGCGCGGTCGCGAAATCAGGCCCCAAGACCGCGACCGCACGCAAGCGGGGACGCAGCGGACGCGGTTGAAAACGGGAGACCGGCGACGTCGAGGCCGGTCACAGTGATAGCGTCGCGCGCACTGCAGCCATGGCCTCGCCAAGCGTACCGGCGCGCAGCGCGTACTGGCCGGCGCTGGCGCGATCCGCAGCGGCGCCATGCATCCAGACCGCGGCCAGCCCGGCGGCCGTCGCGCCGCGCGTCTGGGCGAGCAGTGCCGCGATGGCTCCGGACAAGACGTCTCCGCTGCCCGCCGTGGCCAGCAACCCGTTGCCACCGTGGTTGATCCAGGTGGCACCCGATGGTGAGGCCACGACGGTTCCCGCGCCCTTGAGCACGCATGTCGCGCCGGTGAGGCTCGCCAGGGCGCGCGCCGCCGCGAGCCGGTCCGCCTGCACCGTCCGCGCCTCCTGACCCAGCAGCGTCGCCGCCTCTCCCGGATGTGGTGTGATCCAGGTTGGTGCCCTGCGCGACCGCAGCGCGCGCCATGATGCGCCGTCGCGGTCTTGCGCGGCCAGCGTGTTGAGGCCATCGGCGTCGATCAGAAGCGCACATGGCAAGGCGAGTACCGCAAGCAGCAGGGCGCGCGCGCTGTCGGTCTGGCCGGCCCCCGGGCCGAAGACGACGCAGCGGGCGTCATCGTGCGCGGTTCCAGAAAGCGTCGCGAGCAGGGCATCCGGTGCGCGGATCATCAATTCAGGCCATAGGGGGTCGAGCGCTGGCGCGCCGGCGTCCATGAAACCGCACCACACGCGTCCCGCACCCATGGCCAGCGCTGCCCGCGCCGCGAGCATTGCCGCGCCATCCATGCCGGCAGCACCCCCGAAGATGTGAACGCCGCCACGCGCACCCTTGTGCGGTGCGGCGGCAAGCGCGGGAACCGCGGCGCGCGCCTGAGCCGCACCGAACAAGGACGCGCACGGCTCGGGCGCCGCGGTCGCAACCTCCAGATCGTCCAGCCAGATCTCGCCGGCGGCGGCGGCGCCCAGGGCCGTGAACAAGCCCGGCTTGGACACCAGCATGGTGACGGTGACCGTCGCCCGGATGCAGGCACCCGGAGCGTGCCCGGTATCGGCCTCGATGCCGCTCGGCACGTCAACCGCCAGGACCGGGGCAGGGGCGAGACTGACAGCGCGCATCGCCTCCGCGATGTCGCCGGACGGCGGTCGCCGCAGCCCGATGCCCAACAGGGCGTCGATGACGAGATCGGCATCAGCCAGGACCGTGGTGTCGCGAGCACCATCCCAGTCCACGACGCGTATGCCAGCCGCGCGCGCAAGGCCGAGGGCCCACGCGGCATCGGGAGGAAGCCGATCGCGCGCCGCGGCGTGACCGAGCAGCATCACGGTCACCTCCATGCCAGGGCGTGTCAGCAAGGCGGCCGTCACCAGCCCGTCCCCTCCGTTGTGACCGGGGCCCGCGAGCACGACGATGCGGCGGGCATGCGGGAAGCGGGCGCGAACCAGGCGCGCCACGCCAGCGCCGGCACGGTGCATCAATTGATGCGGCGAAAGACTGCTGGCGGCCTCCTGCTCGATCGCGCGCACCTGGGCTTCGTTGCACAGGGGATGCGGTGAAGACGAGGCATCAAGGCGCAGGAGCATGGGACGGGCTCGGTTTCAGGATCAAGGAATGCTGTTCCACGATATGAAATATTCCTGCTGCACAGCAAGGCGATTGAATTCAGGATCACGGATCTTGATATCACATCGCGAAACGTAGACCGTAAACTATTGTTTTTACAAGGTATAAAAATCAGTCTTGTATAAGATATAACTCGTTTGTGCGGTGCACATCTGCGGTACAGTTTCTCCATCGACAGACGCTTTCTTTCCTCCCTTCTTTCATTTTCGGAGAACGTTCCATGGCAACCCGCGAACAACAGATCCAGCAACTTGAACAAGACTGGGCCGCCAACGCCCGCTGGGCAGGCATCCAGCGCGGCTATAGCGCCGCGGACGTCGTCAAGCTGCGCGGCTCCATCCAGCCCGAGCATACGCTCGCGAAGCGTGGTGCAGAGCGCCTCTGGAATTTGATGCGCAGCGAACCATTCGTCAACGCCCTGGGCGCGCTGACCGGCAACCAGGCGATGCAGCAGGTCAAGGCCGGCCTGAACGCCATCTACCTCTCAGGCTGGCAGGTTGCCGGTGATGCCAACCTGGCCGGTGAGATGTATCCCGACCAATCGCTGTATCCCGCCAATTCGGTGCCTGCCGTCGTGCGTCGCATCAACAACACGCTGACCCGCGCCGACCAGATCCAGTGGATGGAAGGCAAGAACCCCGGTGATGCCGACTACATCGATTACTTTGCGCCCATCGTTGCCGATGCGGAAGCCGGATTTGGTGGCGTTCTGAACGCGTTTGAGCTGATGAAGTCCATGATCGACGCGGGTGCGGCCGGTGTCCATTTCGAAGACCAACTCGCTTCGGTAAAGAAGTGCGGCCACATGGGTGGCAAGGTGCTGGTTCCCACGCGCGAAGCAGTCGCCAAGCTCGTCGCGGCGCGACTTGCCGCCGACGTCATGGGTGTGCCGACCGTGCTGGTGGCGCGGACCGATGCCGAGGCGGCGGATCTGCTGACGGCGGACGTCGATGAGAACGACAAGCCGTTCTGCACGGGTGAGCGCACGGTCGAGGGTTTCTACCGCACCCGTCCCGGCTTGCAGCAAGCCATTTCGCGCGGTCTGGCCTATGCGCCCTACGCCGACCTGATCTGGTGTGAAACCGGCAAGCCGGATCTGGCCTACGCCCGCGCGTTCGCCGAGGCGATTCACGCCAAGTTCCCGGGCAAGATGCTGTCGTACAACTGCTCCCCGTCGTTCAACTGGAAAAAGAATCTCGACGACGCCACGATCGCGAAATTCCAGAAGGAACTCGGCGCGATGGGCTACAAGTTCCAGTTCATCACGCTCGCTGGCTTCCACGCGCTGAACTACTCGATGTTCGAGTTGGCGCACGGCTATGCGCGCAATCAGATGAGTGCGTTCGTGGCCTTGCAGCAGAAGGAATTTGCGGCGGCTGACATCGGCTTCACAGCAGTCAAGCATCAGCGCGAAGTGGGCACTGGCTACTTCGACGCCGTGACCACGACCATCGAGTCGGATGCATCGACCGCGGCGCTCAAGGGTTCGACCGAAGACGAGCAGTTTTTCGACAAGCGGGTGGCCTGAAAGCCGTACCGCACGCCGCCGGGTCCCCATCGGCAGGCGCGCACCGATCAAGACGAGGAGACGAAGCCGCGGGCCGCCCTTCGGGGCGGCCCATCGACGGTTCAAAATGGCGGGGCCCGGATACGTTCGGGGCTCCGGCCTGCCCGATCAACCCGCAGTGACGCCCGTGCTGGATCAAACCCCCGGCTTGCGCATGATGCGCGCCTTTTCGCGCTCCCAATCGCGTTTGGCTTCGGTGTCCCGTTTGTCGTGCAGCTTCTTGCCGCGGCCGAGGGCGAAATCGACCTTGATGCGCGCCCCCTTGAAGTGCAGATTCAGCGGCACGAGGGTATAGCCCCGTTGCTCGACTTTGCCGATGAGACGGCGGATCTCGTCCTTGTGGAGCAGGAGCTTGCGGGTTCGTGTGGCATCCGGGTGTACGTGGGTGGAGGCGCTGTTCAGCGCGGTGATATTCATGCCCACGAGGTACAACTCCCCTTCACGAATGAGGACGTAGCCATCCAGCAGCTGCGCCCGGCCCGCGCGAATGGCCTTGACCTCCCAGCCCTCCAGCACGATGCCGGCCTCGAAGCGGTCTTCGAGAAAATAGTTGAACGCAGCCTTGCGATTTTCGGCGATGCTCATGACATTGCCGGATTGTTGTCCGGCCGGTTTTCTACAATCATCGGATTTTAAGAAGCTCGCGAGCCGCCTACCGATGGCCCTTGTCCACAAGTCCGTGCTGATTTGGCACAGCGCACAGCAAATGTACGATCTGGTCGCGGACGTTGCGTCGTATCCGGAGTTCCTGCCCTGGTGCGGTGGCGTCGACGTCAGGGTGTCGACACCGGAGCATATGCGAGCGACCATCCGCATCGACTTCAAGGGCGTGAAGCAAAGCTTCACGACCGATAACACGCACGTGCCAGGTTCGGAGATCCGCATGCATCTGGTCGAGGGCCCGTTTTCGGCGCTCGGCGGGCATTGGCTGTTCACGCCGCTGGAAGGTGGGCAGGCCTGTCGCATCGACTTCGACCTCGACTACCACTTTTCGAACCGCGTCATCGACGCTGTGATCGGTCCGGTGTTCTCCCATATCGCGAAGACGTTTGTCGATGCATTCGTCGAGCGCGCGGACGTTGTCTATGCATGACCACGCATGGCTGGAAGCCGAAGTCTTCTGGCAGCCTTCCCGAGGTGAAGCACTGCTGCGTCCGGTGCGGCTCGCGGCGGGGTCGACGCTAGGGGACGCTGTCCGTGCCAGTGGCGTTGCCGATGTGCTCCCGGACGCCAGTTGGGAGCAGGATGCAGGCGCGTTGCGCCTGGCGGTGTTCGGGCTTTGCAAGCGCGCACGCGATCCCTTGCGTGACGGTGACCGCATCGACGTGACGCGTGCCCTCACCGTCGACCCCAAGGAGGCACGCCGCACGCGTGCACGCATGGCGGCGAAAAGGCGCTGAGCGTCCGATCAAAGCTGCGGGGGCGGCAGCGCATCGAGGGGATCGCGCATCAGCCACAGGCGCAACAGCAGGCCACCGTCCTTCGCATTGCTGACCACCAGTCGACCGCCCATGCGGTCCAGAGACTTTTCCACGATCGCCAGGCCCAGCCCACTGCCGCGGTCGGCCGGACGCGCCCGTTCGCCGCGAAAGAACGGTCGGGTCAGAAGTGGGAGTTGCTCGGCCGGGACACCAAGCCCGTGGTCGCGCACCGCGAGCACGACCTCGCTGCCCCGACGCGCCAGGGAGATGTCGACATCCGCGCCCCCGCCTCCCGGGGTGGAACCGTAGCGACGGGCGTTTTCCAGCAAATTCACGAGCACGCGGTGGAGTTCGAGAGGGTCGCCGAGTACCCGTCCTTCCGGCTCACCCAGGAAGGTGATGCGGAGATCGGGCACTTTTGCATAGTCACTGATGACCTTGGCAACGAGATCGGCGAGGTCGACGCTTTCGCGCGCTGGAATCGCGCGACTGGCGTACTCCATGAATTTGCTGATGATGGCGTCCGCCTGCTCGATGTCAGACACGATGTCCCGGCGTGCGCAAGGGTCCGGGACACTGAGCTCGGCCTCAAGACGCAGCCGTGCCAACGGCGTGCGGATGTCGTGTGAAATTCCGGCCAGCATCAATGCGCGGTCTTGTTCGAGCGCATGCAGTGAGCGTGCCATGCGATTGAAGCCGCGGTTGACGGCGCGGATTTCCTCCGTGCCGGCATTTTCGTCGAGCTGGTAGGAAAAATCGCCGGCGCGCACTCCGGCAATGGCGCGGGCAAGATCGCGCAGTGGACGGTTCACGAGCCCGGCAATCACGGCGGCGCCAAGCAAGGCCACCACGGTGGCAAGCAGGCTTCCGATCAGCCAGCCTTCACTCCCGGTGTCGCTGAATCGTTCTGGATCGAAGCGCAGCCAATAAGGTGTCTTGCCGATGTTGAATCCGATCCAGATGCCGCGCGCACCATTGACCGATGCGGCGAAATCAAGGGGTATCGATTCGCTTCGCTGCGCCGCGCGGCGCAGTGTTCGCATGAACTCATCGTCGCCGATCGGCGTTGCGACATCCGTCGGATGACGCAGGAAAACATACGCTTCATGACGCTCTGCGAGGTGAGCGAACAGCGCTTCGCGCCGCGCCGGCGAGGCATCGGCGAGGGACAGGCGCGCGAGGTCAATGGTGCTGGCGATGTCATGCGCAGCATGCGTGGCCAGCGGATCGCGCTGCAGGGTACGAAAGCTCTGGTACCACGCCGCAACACTCACCGAGACAAGCAGGGCGATAAGAAAGAAGGTTCGCCAATACAGTCGCGCCGACAGCCCTCCGACGATGCGGGCAATCCAGCGCGGTGGGAAGGCGCGCGCCCCCTGGGCGGCTTGGGGGCGTTCCGTCAAGGGATTCAGGCGTCCTTGCTGTCGGGAACGAAGACATAACCCACGCCCCAGACGGTCTGGATGTAGCGGGGATGCGCGGGGTCCGACTCGATGATTTTCCGGAGTCGTGAAATCGCGACGTCCAGGCTGCGGTCGAACGCCTCGTAATCGCGTCCGCGCGCGAGCTCCGCCAGACGGTCTCGTGACAGCGGTTGCCGCGGGTGACGTACCAGCGCCTTGAGCATGGCGAATTCGCCCGTCGTCAGGCTGATGAGCTCGCCGTCACGCGAGAGCTCCCGCCGTCCGAGATCGAGGCTGAACGGCCCGAACTGCACGGTTTCATCGTCACGCGCGGGAGCCCCCGGCAACTCCGGGTTGGGTTGGCGCCGCAGCACCGCGCCGATGCGCGCAAGCAGCTCGCGTGGGTTGAACGGCTTGGGCAGGTAGTCGTCCGCGCCGACTTCCAGGCCGATGATGCGGTCGACATCCTCTCCCTTGGCCGTGAGCATGATGATGGGGGTGAAGTCCTTGGAGGCGCGCATGCGCTTGCAAACGCTCAAGCCATCCTCACCCGGAAGCATCAGGTCGAGCACGATCAGATCAAAGCGTTCCTTGACCATCACGCGTTGCATCGCCTTGGCATCCTCAGCGACGAACACCTCATAGTTCTCTTGGGCCAGATAACGGCGAAGGAGATCCCTTATGCGGGAATCATCGTCAACGACCAGAATTTTTTTAAGCTTGTCCTGTTGCATGGGATGTCATCAGAGAGTTTTGAAACCATTCCGCCGCATTCCGGCCGGCCAAGATCTCCGGTACGTTCGGTCATGGTGGGTCAAATGTAACCGCGCCGCCAGCCGGGCGACAACCCCGAGGCACCTCCCCGTTCCGTTGATGCTTCGCTTGCTGCATTGTCAGCCAAGAAACTGAAGTGCGACCAGGCCCGCGTACAGCCCGTCCCGGGCCATCAGCTCGGCGTGGGTTCCGCTGTCGACCACCCGGCCCTGATCCATGACGACGATGCGGTCGGCACGCTGTACCGTTGCGAGCCGGTGGGCGATGACCAGGGTGGTGCGTCCGCGTCGCGCGCGTTCGAGCGCCTCCTGGAGGGCGCGTTCGCTCTGGGCGTCCAGCGCGCTGGTGGCTTCGTCGAGCAGCAGGAGGGGCGGATCACGCAGCAGCGCGCGCGCGATGCTGATGCGCTGGCGCTGCCCGCCTGACAGCCGCACCCCGCGCTCGCCGAGCTCGGTGCCGTAGCCTTGTGGCAACGCGCGCAGGAATGCGTCTGCCTGGGCGGCGCGGGCAGCTTCGCCGACCTGCTCCTCGTCTGCGTCGGGGCGGCCGTAACGGATGTTTTCAAGGGCACTGGTGGCGAACAGGGTGGTGTCCTGCGGGACGAGGCCGATGCGGCTGCGCACGGCATCGATTGACGCGTCCTGCAGCGCAACCCCATCGAGCCGCACGGCGCCCAGCTGTGGATCGTGGAATCGCAGCAGAAGCTGAAGTACGGTGCTCTTGCCCGCTCCGCTCGGGCCGACAAGCGCGACCGTTTCTCCCGCAGCGACATGCAGCGAAAACCCGCGCAACGCCGGCTGATCCGGACGGGATGCGTAGCTGAAGGTGACGGCGTCGAAGTCGACGACCGAGCCGCCCTGCGGCGCTGGCAGGGCGCGGGGGGTCGCGGGCTCGCGCACGGTGGGGCGTGCGGCGAGCAGTTCGAGGAGCCGCTCGGCGGCACCCGCGGCACGCAGCAGATCGCCAAACACCTCGGCGAGCGATGCCGAGGCGCCGGCGGCGAGGCCGATGTACAGCACGGTTTCACCAAGGGTGCCGGCGCTCATATGGCCCTGCATGACCGCCACCGTCCCCTGATACAGACCTTCGAGCAGCGCGCCGAACAGCGCAATGATGACGAACGCGGTGAGCAGCGCGCGTACCCGGTTCCGACGGACCGCCATCTGGAATGCGGCGTCGGCGGCGGTGGCGAAGCGACGCGCCTCGTCCGGCCCCCGGCCGTGGGCCTGCCCCGTTGGAATGGCCCCCAGCACCTCGCCGGCGATGGCGCCGGCGTCGGCGACGCGATCCTGGCTGAAACGCGACAGCCTGCGTACCCGGCGACCGATGAAGACGGCAGGAGCGACCACCAGCACGATCACGCCGATGACACCGAGCATCAAACGCGGGCGCGTAGCCACCAGCATGCCCAGGGCGCCTGCGAACACGAGGCCGTTGCGCAGTCCCATCGAAAGGCTCGAGCCGACCACCGTCTGCACCAGCGTGGTGTCGGCGGTGAGCCGGGAAATGACTTCACCCGCGCGCGTGACCTCGAAGAAATCCGGGCTCAGACGCAGGACATTGGCGTAGACCTTGGCGCGCAGGTCGGCCGACATGCGTTCGCCGATCCAGCTGACCATGTAGTAGCGGGCAGCCGAAAACACGCCGAGCGCCACCGCCAGCCCGAACAGCAGCACGAATCGCTCTGCCAGCGCGGCGCGTGCGGGCGGCCCACCACCGGCGCGTGCGAGCCCGCCATCGACCAATGCGCGCAGCGCCAACGGAAAGCCCAGCGTCGACATGCTCGCCAGCAGCAGGAACAGCAGCGCGAGCGCGACGTGCGCACGATAGGGGCGCAGCAGCGGCAGCAGCCCGCGCAGGGGGGCAATGGTGCGTGTGCGGCGGGGCGCGGACATGGAGGGCATGCACCATCCTAACCACGCGGGGCAGACCCGGTGCGGCGTGCAGGCATCTGGCCGACTGGATTGTGCGGGACTGCGTATAGTTCCACCCATGACCTCCCGCACGCCACCGCCTCCCGAGACCACGATGATCCGCGTCGAAGGCGCGCGGCAGAACAATCTGAAGAATCTTGATCTCGATATTCCGCTCGGTCAGATCGTCGTGGTCACCGGCGTGTCGGGTTCGGGCAAGAGCTCGCTGGTGTTCGATACCGTTTATGCCGAGGGTCAGCGGCGTTATGTGGAGACGTTTTCGCCCTACGCGCGGCAGTTTCTCGACCGGATGGATCGGCCACGGGTCGACCGCATCGTCGGAATTCTTCCCGCGATTGCGATCGACCAGACCAATCCTGTGCGCACGTCGCGCTCCACGGTCGGAACCATGACTGAGCTGGCTGACCATCTCAAATTGTTGTGGGCACGCGCCGGGCGCCTGCACTGCCGCGAATGCGGGGGCGAGGTGCGCAAGGACACGCCGGCGCAAATCGCCGCCCAGCTCCGGGCCCGTGCCGCCAACGCCGGTGATCCGCGCCTGGTACTGACGTTTCCACTGCGCATCCCGGATGGTTTGCCGGAGGAGACGGTGCTGCAGGGGCTGGAGGCCCAGGGCTACACCCGGATTCATCATCGCGACGGTGCTGTCCTGCACGTCGTTGTCGACCGTGTTCGTATCGCTGGTGTCGACCAGGCCCGCCTGGTCGAGGCGCTCGAAGTTGCGCTGCGGCTCGGACAGGGCCGCGTAGCCGCCTGGAACGCCGACGCGCCGGAAGCTCCGTGGCGTTACTCGGCCACGCTCCACTGCGCTGACTGCGACATCGACTATCGCGAGCCGTCTCCCGGCTTGTTCAGCTTCAACTCGCCGGTGGGTGCCTGCGGAACCTGCCGCGGATTCGGTCGCGTGCTCGGGGTCGATTGGGGTCTGGTGATTCCGGATCCACGCAAGACCCTGGGCGACGGCGCGGTCAAACCCTGGCAGACCGCAAGTTTCAGCGATGCCCAAACAGATCTCGAGCGCCATGCGCCGGCGGCCGGCGTACGGTTGGACGTTCCGTGGAGCGAGCTCACACCCGGCGAGCGTGACTGGGTGCTGGAAGGCGACCCGGCCTGGAAAGGGCAGTGGCAGAAGCAGTATTACGGCGTACGCCGCTTCTTCGACTGGCTGGAGACGCGGACCTACAAAATGCACGTGCGCGTGCTTTTATCCAAATATCGCAGCAGCAGCGCCTGCCCGGACTGCCTGGGAGCACGCCTCAAGCTCGACGGGTTGCTGTGGCGCGTGGGTGGACGCGAGGCCGCCGACGCGGCACTGGCCGGTCGCCCGCGTTTTGCGCCGCGGGGCGCTGGCTGGCGCGACGCCACGCGCGAAGTCATGCCCGGCTTGTGTCTGCATGATGCGATGCAGTTGCCCGCCGCGCGCGCGCACGCGTTTTTCAGCGAACTCGAGCATGAACCTGGAGCGGATGCGGCCACGCGATTGCTGCTCGACGAAATCCGGGCGCGGCTGCGTTATTTGCTCGACGTTGGCCTGGGCTACCTCACGCTGGACCGGCAATCGCGCACGCTTTCGGGTGGCGAGGTCCAGCGCATCAATCTCACCACCGCACTCGGCACCTCGCTGACCCAGACCCTGTTTGTGCTCGACGAGCCCTCGATCGGGCTGCATCCGCGCGATCTGCACCGGCTCAACGCAGTCATGCAAGGCCTCAAAAGTTCAGGTAACTCGCTCCTGGTGGTGGAGCATGATCCGCAGGTGATGTTGGCGGCCGATCACTTGCTTGAGCTCGGCCCCGGTGCCGGCGAGCACGGTGGCGAGCTGGTGTTCCAGGGAGGGCTCGAGGCCCTGCGCCGCGCACCGACGCTGACTGGCGCCTACCTTCGCGGCGAACGTCAAGTCCGACCCGATCGGCCGCCGCGCCGTCTGCGCGTGGACGCTGACGGCACCTTGCTGGCGCCCCGGCTGATTCTCGAGGGCGCGCGCGAGCACAACCTCAAAGGCATCGATGTCGAGTTCCCGCTGCGCGCGCTGGTGACAGTGACCGGCGTCTCGGGCTGCGGAAAGTCGACGCTGGTGGGTGATGTTCTGCACCCGGCACTGGCGCGCGCGCTCGGGCAGTCAGCACCTGAGCCCGGACTTCACCACCGCTTGCTCGGTGCCGAGCAGGTGTCTGACGTGGTGCTCGTTGATCAGGCTGCGCTCGGCAAGACCGCGCGCTCGAATCCAATCAGTTTCGTGGGTGGCTTCGATGCGCTGCGCAAGCGCTTCGCGTCGGAGCCCGAGGCGCAGCGCCGCGGCTATACCGCGGGCACGTTCAGTTTCAACAGTGGCGACGGGCGCTGTCCGACCTGTGGTGGCTCGGGTTTCGAGCACGTGGAAATGCAGTTTCTTTCCGACGTCTACCTGCGCTGCCCCGATTGCGACGGCCGTCGCTACCGCCCCGAGGTGCTCGAGGTGGGGCTCGATGTGCGCGGGCGCCGGCTCAATGTCGCCGACGTGCTCGACCTGACAGTGGCTGACGCGCTGTCGCTGTTCGGGCACGACCGCGACCTTGGTTCCGCCTTGCAGGCGCTCGCCGCAGTGGGGCTGGATTACGTGCGCCTGGGTCAACCCACCCCCACGCTCTCGGGCGGCGAAGCGCAGCGATTGAAGCTGGCGGCGTTTCTGGCGGAGGCGCGCAAGCATGCAGGGCGTGGCGCGCGCAAGGGGCGCTTGTTCCTGCTGGATGAACCCACCACGGGTCTGCATTTCGAGGATATCGCACGGCTGCTGCGTGCCCTGCATGAGCTGGTCGACGCTGGGCACAGCGTGGTGCTGATCGAGCACAACCTCGATGTCGTGGGCGCCAGCGACTGGATCATCGATCTCGGTCCGGAGGGAGGCGAAGGTGGTGGACAGCTCGTGGTGGCTGGCACACCGGACACCGTCGAAGGCTGCGCCGCATCCCACACGGGGCGAGCGTTGGCAGCGTACCGGCGGCAGGTCGGCGCTGACGCGGGGGTCTTCGCGGGAACCGGCACCGAGGCAGCGAACGATGGTGCCATGCTGGCGCTTGCCGAGGAGCCGGGCGCTTACCTGGCGCAGGCGGTGCGCCGCGGGCGCGACGGTTTCATTGCCATTCGCCATGCCCGCGAGCATAACCTTCGCAACATCGATGTCGATATTCCACGCGGGGGAATGACGGTCATTACCGGGGTGTCGGGTTCAGGCAAGAGTTCGCTGGCGTTCGACGTGCTGTTCAGTGAAGGCCAGCGCCGCTATCTGGAGTCGATCAATGCGTATGCGCGGCAGTTCGTGCAGCCGCCGCCGCGTCCGGACGTGGACGCGATTTTCGGCATTCCACCCACGGTGGCCATCGCCCAGCGCACCAGCCGCGGCGGGCGCAAGAGCACAGTGGGAACGCTGACGGAAACGCACCCGTACCTGCGCCTGATTTATGCCAAGCTCGGCACCCAGTACTGCCCCGACTGTCAGGTGCCGATCGCGCCGCAGTCGGAGCAAGCCATCATCGCGCAGCTGATGCGTGACTTGCGCAATCAGAATGTGGGTGTGATGGCCCCTCTGGTCGTGCAGCGCAAGGGCGTCTACACCGAGCTGGCGCAGTGGGCGGCCAAGCGCGGCCACAGCCATCTCTGGGTCGATGGCGCATTTCTTCCCACCGATCCGTGGCCGCGTCCCGACCGCTTCCACGAACATGACATCTCGCTGCCGCTGGGTGAGCTGGTGCTCGACCCCACGCAAGAAGACCGGCTGCGGGCGCTGGTACGCGAGGCGGTGTTGCTCGGCAAGGGTGTGATCCAGGTCGTGGCTCCCCTCGACAAGCTCCGTGACGCGATGGCTGCCGGCGACGTCATCGGCGCCCGTGCCGGTCTGGTCCTGCGGCAGTTCAGTACGCGGCGGGCGTGTCCTGGTTGCGCGCGGAGTTTCCCCGAGCCCGATCCGCGGCAGTTCTCCTACAACTCTTCGGCCGGGTGGTGTCCGGCGTGTTTCGGAACCGGCGCGCAGCTCGACGGCTTTGGCGCGGCAAACTCGGGAGAAGAGGGCGTGTGGGCGGAGGCGGACGTGGATGCGGCCGCGTGTCCCCAGTGCAATGGGGCCCGACTCAACCCCGTGTCACGCGCCGTACGGTTCAGGGATTGTGCAATCACGGATCTCTCCGCGCTTTCGGTCGACGCCGCGGTTGCCTGGTTCACGGCGCTGCGTCTGCAGCCGCGCGAGGAGGCCGTGGGGCAGGACCTGCTGGTTGAAATCGGCAATCGCCTGCGTTTTCTCCAGCGTGTCGGACTGGGCTATCTCGGTCTCGACCGCGCGGCGCCGACGCTATCAGGCGGGGAAGCGCAACGCATACGGCTTGCCGCGCAGCTTGGAAGCAATTTGCGGGGTGTCGCTTACGTGCTCGACGAGCCGACCATCGGCCTGCACCCGCGCGACAATGCACGCCTGCTCGATGCGCTCGACGAACTGCGAGGGCGTGGCAGCACGCTGGTGGTGGTCGAGCACGATGAGGAGACCATTCGGCGTGCCGACACGATTCTCGACATGGGTCCCGGTGCCGGCTCCGAGGGGGGGCGGGTGGTGGCCATGGGGACACTGGAGGAACTGATGCGCCACCCCGAGTCGTTGACGGCGCGCTACCTGCGCGAGCCGCTGCGCCACCCTCTGCTTCCGCGGCCCGCCACCGGACGCGAACATGCGGCACTGCAGGTGCGGGGTGCGCGAATGCACAATCTGCGCGCGATTGACGTGCAGGTGCCGATCGGGCGGCTCAGCGTGATCACCGGGGTGTCGGGTTCTGGCAAGTCCACGCTGGCGCGCGGCGTACTGCATGCGAGCGCGCGCGCGCTGCTCGCTGGCGAGGGTGCGCCGGTAGGGTGCGATGCGCTGCTGGGGCTGGCGAGCGTCGAGCGGGTGCTGGAGGTGGACCAGACACCGATCGGCAAGACGCCGCGCTCATGTCCGGCCACCTACGTCGGGATCTGGGACGACATCCGCAAGCTGTTTGCGGACACCACGGAGGCCCGCATGCGCGGGTTCGCCGCCGGGCGGTTTTCCTTCAATACCGGACCAGGGCGATGCCCGACCTGCGAAGGCCAGGGGGCGGTACGGGTGGAAATGAATTTCCTGCCTGACGTCATCCAGCCTTGCGACGATTGCGGCGGGTTGCGCTTCAACCCCGAAACCCTGGCAGTGCGTTTACGCGGCATGTCCGCTGGCGATGTGCTGAATCTGAGCGTCGCGGCCGCGCTGGACTTTTTTTCGGCGCATCCGCGCATCTTGCGCGCGCTGCGCCTGCTGCATGATGTCGGCCTGGGATACTTGCGCCTGGGTCAACCCAGTCCGCAGCTCTCGGGAGGCGAAGCGCAGCGACTCAAGCTGGTCACGGAGCTGGCCACAGCCGCCTCGCGTCCGACCCTGTACGTGCTCGATGAGCCCACGGTCGGTCTTCACATGGCCGACGTGGAGCGGCTCATTCGCGTGCTGCTGCGTTTGACCGACGCCGGGCATACGGTGGTGGTGATCGAGCACGACCTGGACGTGATGGCGTCGAGCGACTGGATTGTCGACCTCGGGCCCGAAGGGGGCGACGGCGGCGGCGCGCTCGTGAGGCAGGGGGTGCCAGCGGACTTCGTCGCTGCGGGCCAGGCCGGAGGCCACACCGCGCATGCGCTGGCGGCGTTCATGCGTGGCCGCGAGGCGCTGCTCGCCTGACGACGTTCGCAAACGCTCAGCGTCCCTGCAGGAGGGTGTCCATTGCCGGCCCGATGGCCTCTGGGTCGCAGCAGTCCACCACCAGGCGGTCGGGCATGCTCCGCAGCCAGGTGAGCTGGCGCTTGGCGAGCTGCCGGGTCGCGGCGATCGCCTGGGCACGGAAAGTCGCTGCGTCGGTCTCGCCGTCGAGGTGGATCCACGCCTGACGGTAACCGACGGCGCGCATCGATGGCAGGCCCGGGTGCAGGTCGCCGCGTGCGCGCAAGGCGTCAACTTCGGCCAGAAAGCCAGCGGCCAGCATGGTATCGAACCGTGATGCGATGCGCTGGTGCAGCATGGAGCGATCCGACGGTTCCAGCGCGAGCACCCGCAGCGCGGGGCCGGAGCGTGCCCGTCGGCCTTGCTGGGCGCGGAAATGTGCGGACAAGGGCTTGCCGCTGAGTTCGAAGACCTCCAGGGCACGCTGGACGCGCTGGGTATCGGCTGGCTCCAGGCGTGCTGCGGTTTCCGGGTCGATCGCCGCGAGTTCGGCATGCAGGGCCTGCCATCCACCCAGATTGGCACGCGCCGCGATGCGTGCCCGGACCTGCGCATCCGCCCGGGGAAGATCGCCAAGCCCGTGGGCGAGCGCATGCAGGTACAGCATGGTGCCGCCTGCGATGATCGGGACACTGCCTCGCGCGCGGATTTCGGCGATGAGGCGGCTCGCATCGCTGACGAAGTCGGCGGCGCTATAGGGTTCGCAGGGGTCGCGCACGTCCAGCAAATGGTGCGGCGCCAGCGCGCGCTCGGCAGGGTCGGGCTTGGCGGTACCAATATCCATGCCTCGATACACCAGCGCTGAATCCATGCTGATGATTTCGATGGGCAGGCGGCGTGCCAGCGCGAGTGCCAGCGCGGTCTTCCCGGATGCGGTTGGACCGGCGAGCACCCATACCGGTGGCTCCGCGGGCATCATCGGCCGCGCAGGAACAGCGCATCCAGCGCGTCCATGTCGATCTGGCGCCACGTCGGGCGACCGTGGTTGCATTGGTCCGAGCGCTCGGTGGCCTCCATGTCGCGCAGCAGCGCGTCCATTTCCGCCAAGGTGAGTTGGCGGTTGGCGCGGATTGCGCCGTGGCATGCCATGCTGGCCAGCACGGCATTGCGTCGTTCCTCGACACCGCGGCTGGACCCCACGGCGGCGAGTTCAGCCAGCACCGCGCGTACCAGGCGTACCGGATCGGCGCGCCCCAGCATGGCCGGAATGGCGCGCACCAGAAGTGACGTCGGCCCGCCAGGTGTGATGTCAAGCCCGAGCGCTGACAGCGTCGTGGCGTGCTCCTCGGCGGCGCCGAGTTCACGTCCCGACGCCTCGAACGCCACCGGCAGCAGCAGCGGCTGCGACGCCAGTGCCTGCGCGCTCCACGCTGCCTTGAGCCGCTCATAGACGATGCGTTCATGCGCCGCGTGCATGTCGACGACGACCAGCCCGGCGGCGTTCTGCGCCAGCACGTAAACGCCGTGCAACTGGGCCATGGCGTGGCCCAGCGGGTGCTCCGGCGGTGGCTGACGCCCGGCTGGGTCGGCGTCCGCACCGTCGGCGACGTGGGGCATGCCAGCGAGTTCGCGCGTCGGCAGTGGTGCCCATGTTGCAAGTTGCTGCGTCAGTGGCAGCCCGGTCTGCCATGGCATGGAGGGGGCGCTGACGCCTGAAGGTGGCCGGACAAACGACGCCGCAGGCGCCGCCCCGGCCGGCGTCGCGACGGCCACGCGCGCACCCAGCGCGGGCGCCAGTGCCTGCTTGATGGCGGTGTACACCGCATGGTGGACCGCCTGCGATTCACGAAAACGCACTTCGCTCTTCGCCGGGTGGACATTCACGTCGACTCGCTCCGGAGGCAGGTCGAGCAGCACAGCGTATTGCGGCAGCAGCGCGCCGTGCAGCAGGTCGGCGTAGGCCGCGCGCACGGCATGTGCCAGCACGCGGTCGCGTACCCAGCGGCGGTTGACGAAAAACAACTGCACGTCGGCGCGCGGCCGCGCAGCCGTGGGTCGGCATACCAGACCCCGCACCTCGAGCGGACCGATGCGTTGCTGCAAGGGCAAGGCATCCTGCGCAAACGACTTCCCGAGCACATCAGCGATGCGCTGCAACCCGGCAGAGTCCTGATCGACCGCGAGGTTCAAGGTCTGGCGACCGTCGACCCAGAGCTGGAATGCAACGCCCGGATGCGCGAGCGCGGCACGTCGCACCATCTCGACGCACCAGCCACCCTCGGTGGCGGCAGACTTCAAAAACTGGCGGCGCGCCGGAATCTCATGGAACAGTCGGCGCACCGACACGGCGGTTCCCGGCGCCCCAGCCGCGGGGGTGACGGGGCCGATGCGTCCGTTGTTCGCCGTGATTGCCGCCGCGGCAAGGGAGGCACTGCGACTGACGATGTCGACCTCCGCCACGGCGGCGATCGATGCCAATGCCTCACCCCGGAATCCAAGGCTGCGTACTTGTTCCAGGTCGTCGAGGCTGGCAATCTTGCTGGTGGCGTGGCGGGTCAGCGCCAGCCCCAGCTGATCTGCGGAAATACCGCAGCCGTCGTCCTCGACTGCGACCAGATCGAGCCCGCCTTGCTGCAGCCGTACCGTGATGCGACGGGCCCCTGCATCGATGGCGTTGTCGAGCAACTCGCGCAGCGCAGCAGCCGGACGCTCAACCACCTCGCCGGCCGCGATCTGCGAAATCAGTGGCTCGGGGAGCGGGCGGATGGCCGCCGCGGGACGCGGCGCGGAGGCTTCTGACATGGTCGCCTCAGTATACTGTCAGGCTTTTGCGGCGCCATCTGCGCCTCTGACATGGACCTGTCCTCGATTCTGAACCTGCTGCTGCATTTCGACCGCGAGCTCGCGCAGATCATTCATGCCTACGGATCCTGGGTGTACGGCATCCTGTTCCTGATGTTGTTTGCCCAGAACGGCCTGATCATCACTCCCTTTCTGCCCGGCGACTCGGCCCTCTTCGTTGTCGGCGCCTTCGCCGCGGGTGGAAGCCTCGATCTCGGCACGGCGTTGCTGGTGATGTGGCTGGGAGCGTCGCTCGGCGACCTGTGCAACTTCGGCATCGGTCGCGCCATTGGCCACCGCGCGTTTGCCTGGGGCAGCGGCCGCTGGTTCAATCGCGCGGCATTCGATCGTGCGCACGGGTTCTACCAGCGCTACGGCGGCGCCACCATCGTGGCGGCGCGTTTCATTCCCGTGGTCCGTACTTTTGCGCCCTTCGTTGCTGGCGTGGCGGAAATGTCGTTCACCAGATTCGCCGCCTACAACGTCGGTGGCGCGGTATTGTGGGTCGGCGTGCTGGGCCTGGGAGGCTATGCGTTCGGTCATGTTCCCGCCGTACGCGCCAACCTGGGTGCGCTCACCTTTGGCATTGTCCTGCTGTCGCTACTGCCAGTGGCGCTGGGTTGGTGGAAGGCGCGTCGGCCGGGCCGTCAGGCAGGCTGAAGCGGCTGCACGCTCCACGCGTCCTTACACCATGGTGCGCCGACGCGCGAGCGGTGGGCGGGTGGCGAGATATTCGCGGATGCCCTCGAAAATCGCCCGCGCCACTTTCTTGCGGTAGGCGGGCGTCTGCAGTCTGGCTTCTTCCTCGGGGTTGCTGATGAACGCGGTCTCCACCAGCATGGAGGGTACGCTGGGCGACTTCAGCACCACGAATCCTGCCTGCTGCACCTGGCGCGAATGCAGGTGGGTCAGGTCACCCAGTTGGCGCAAGGTCTGCCCGGCCATTTTCAGGCTGGCGTCGATTTGCGCCGTCGTGGACATATCGAGCATCACTTTGGCGACCTGGTAATCGTGGGCATGGATGTCGATACCGCCGACCGCGTCGGCGGCGTTCTCGCGTTGCGCCATCACGCGGGCCTCGACGCTCGACGCGCCACCTTGTGACAGGCAGAAAACCGATGCGCCCCGCGCCTCGGGCGTGAACCAGCCGTCAGCGTGAATGGAGGTGAACAGATCCGCGTTGGCGCGCTGGGCTTTTTCCACACGCGTCCACAATGGAACGAAGAAATCGGTTTCCCGGGTCATCATGACCCGCATGTTCGGCGTGTTCATGGCCAGGTCGCGCAGGTGATGCGCGATCAGCAGGACCATATCCTTTTCGTGGACTCCCGACGGGCCAGTGGCACCGGGATCCTCGCCCCCGTGACCTGGATCGAGGGCAAGCAGAACCGAACGCTCGATGCGCCGGTCGCGCCGCACCGAACGCTGCGCCGACGGCGCGGATGCGGCCGGTGCAGGCGTTTCCGGGCGCGTCGCGAAGTCCGACGGCGCCTGGGTCATCCGCGCGCCTTGCGCGCTGTCGATGGTGTCGCCGTGCGCGCGCAACCAGTCACCGAGACGGTCTGGCTGCGCCGCCGCCACGTTGGTGCCGCCGCCCCCCGCGCGTGAAGGCGCGCCCTGCATGAGCCCAGCCAGCGCGTCTGCGTGCGCAGGGTACAAGTCGAACACCATGCGATCCTGGTAAGGCGCTACCGGCTTGAGGGTGAACACTTGCGGCCGTACCGGTTGCTTGAGATCAAACACCAGACGCACGACATCGGGGGAGTTCTGGCCTACGCGCACGCCGGCGATGTAGGGATCATCAGCGCGGATTTTGCCGACGATGTCCTTCAGGCGCGGGCTGAGTTGCAGCCCCTTCACATCAACCACCAGGCGCGGTGGATCAGGCACCATGAATTGGGTGGCACTCAAAGGCTGGTCCGATTCCAGGGTGACGCGCGTGTAGTCTGGAGCCGGCCAAACGCGCACCGCGACGATGGTGGCGCCGCGCGCGAGGACGGGGGCACTCAGCACCAGCGCAACACTGGAGGAATGGAGAAAGCGACGGCGATCGGCGCGCATGGCGGAACTCCTGGCGAAGCACGCCAGGGTCACCCCGGCGCGGGTCAGGCGTCCGTCTGCCCGGACGCCAGTTGTCGAACCACGGCTGCCCCGGCAGGGCTGCCGCCATGAATACAAATCCAACGCCCTTCGAGGGATGGGGTCAGCGCGATGTCGATGTCCGCGCGCCGCAACAGCTGCGGCGCCTTCTCCGGCCACTCCACCAGGCACAGCGCATGTGTGTCGAGCACGTCGCGCAGCCCCGCATCATCCCATTCGTCGGGTGATGAAAACCGATAAAGATCAATATGATAGGCGTGTGTCCCAATACTTCGCTTGAATTTTATGTCGTTTTCGCCGATTGCATAGGGTTCCACAAGGGCATAACTGGGACTTTTGATGCGTCCATGCACCCCGAGTGCGCGCAGCAGGGCGCGGACCAGGGTGGTTTTGCCAGCCCCGAGATCACCGCGCAGTGTCACGAGCAACCCCCCACTGGCGGCCGCCAGCAGGGCGTGCGCCAACGCCGCGCCGAAGGCGGAGGTGGCAGCTTCATCAGGGCAATGACATTCAAATGTGGGTGGTGGCATGACAGACGGACAAGACACGGAAAAAGCGCAAGACCCGGAAACCGGGGCGGTTGCTAGCATCGCCACCATGCAGCATGTGAAACCGCAGGACCGCGCGGGCGAGGACGGCATCGATGCCGAGGTGCTGGCGCAGCTTGCGCACGCGCTTCGCGTGGAAGCGACGCGCCTCGGATTCTCGCAAATCGCCATCACTGGCGTCGATCTGCCCGATGCCGGGCCTCGTCTCCAGGCCTGGCTCGATGCGGGCATGCATGGCGACATGGACTACATGGCGCGGCATGGCATGCGCCGCGCGCGTCCGGCGGAATTGCTGCCCGGTGCGGCGCGGGTGATCTGCGCCCGCATGGACTATCTGCCCACGCAGTGCGGGTCGGACTGGCGCGCGCGCGAATGGGCGCGGCTGGCTGATCCGCAGGCGGCGACGGTGTCGCTGTACGACCGCGGGCGTGATTATCACAAGGTCATGCGTCAGCGACTCCAGCAGCTCGCGGATTTTCTCGCCCGGCGTGTCGACCCTGGCGTCGTCCGGGTGTTCACCGATTCGGCTCCCGTGATGGAGGTGGCGCTGGCAGCGCGCGCCGGTCTCGGTTGGCGCGGCAAGCATACCCTGCTGCTCAATCGCGCAGGGGGCTCCATGGTGTTTCTGGGCGAGATTTTTGTCGGTGTGCCGTTGCCAGTGGATCCGCCCATCACGTCGCATTGCGGGTCGTGCAACCGCTGCATCGACGTCTGCCCCACGCGAGCCATCGTGGCACCGTATGTGGTGGACGCGCGCCGCTGCATTTCGTACCTCACAATCGAGCACGGCGGCGCCATTCCCGAGGCCCTGCGGCCCCTGCTGGGCAACCGTATCTACGGTTGCGATGACTGCCAGCTGGTCTGCCCCTGGAATCGATGGGCGCACCGGGCTGCGGTCGACGACTTCTCGCCCCGCCATGGTCTTGACACCGCAAACCTCCTGGGGCTGTGGGCGTGGAGCGAGGCAGCGTTCCTGGAGCGCTTTCAAGGTAGCCCCATCCGCCGCATCGGCCATGCACGCTGGCGCCGCAATCTTGCGGTGGCGCTGGGCAACGCGCGGCGCGCGCTGGCACCGGAGGATGCCGCGCAGGGAGGTATCGCCGAGGCGCTGCAACGGGCTTTGCCTGATGCCGACGCGCTGGTTGCCGAGCATATTGCCTGGGCGCTGGCCCAGCCCCCTGGGGGGCATGCAACCGCAACCGCGAGCACGACCGGCACCGACACCGCCCCGGCGCTGTGACAGGAAACATGTCGATGATGCGGAAATGACGTCGATCGATGGAATCTTGTGCTGTGATGCAGGTTCCAATGAGGAGTACCGAGACCGCGGGGATTCCGAGCCGGGCAGGCCTGGCTGTTCGCTTCATCGGTGTCATCCATCTTGACGTCTGCAAAGGATCAAATCATGCCAGGAAATATCAAAATTGAAGTGGTGATCCCGATCTCTGTGCCAGTCATGTTTTCTGGAGATGATGAGGGGTTGCGCGCCCATTGCCTGGAACATAAGTTGGCCGACCTTGTGAGCGCCGCCATGCGTGATCCGCATTTCCAGGCGCATAAAGATTCCTACGAGTTTCGTGCACGCGAACTGGCAAACCCCAATGGGGTGATGGGAAAACCTGGAACATATATTCTTGAGTTCCGTTACCGTGGCTTGCGTCAACGAATTAAAAGTTGCGTGACATCAGTTTTTTCCTTGTTCAGTGCCGCCGAGCGACGCGGGCGCGAGCGAAATAGAGAATACGGGCGCCAGCTATTGAAGAAATATCGCCTCGTTACGGAAACATCACCGTCAATGAAGGCACATCAAAAAAATATCGGAACCCGCGCACTCGCAAGAGCCTGCCGGCTCGATATCATGGATCACTACAGTCCAAAATATGATTCCGAAATCGTGGAATCGCGATGGGACGATTCAAAATCTGATTCCGAAGTCGTGGAATCGCGATGGGACGATTGTGCGAAAGATCTTCAGCGGATGAGCGGTCGATACATCATTCTCAACGAAAATTCGCCGAGTTTATCGCTGGCGAAATTCAGCGACAGCATTTGAACGTACGGCACCGCAACCTCGTCGATGTGCCATCGCGCCATCCCCGGCCCGGGTAAGCCTGGGCTAAGATGGTGCAATGCGCGCTGCATCGTTCCCGCGACCAGATCCGGCGGCGTCATTCGACGCCGTGCTGGCGCTGCCACTCGGGCGTCTCGGCGTGCGGTGCTGCGCCGAGGCGGTGGTGGAACTGATGTATCTGGCGGCAGAGACGCCACCGGTGGCGCCGGCGTCGGCGCTGGCACGCGAGGTGGCCGCGCAGATGGCGGTGTATTGTCGCGACCCCGATCACCGTTTCACCTTGCCGCTGGCGCCGGCGGGAACCGCTTTTCAGCGGCGGGTCTGGGCGCTCATGCGCGAAATTCCCCGCGGCGCACGGATGACCTACGGTGAGGCTGCAGGGGTGCTGGGCAGCGCGGCGCGCGCAGTTGGCGGCGCTTGCGGAGCCAACCCCTATGCGCCTGTCATTCCATGCCACCGCATCGTGGCGCGCTCCGGCCTCGGCGGCTTTGCCAGGTCCACCGATCCCGCGGGTGCGCTTGTTGGCGTCAAGCGCTGGCTGCTGGCCCATGAGGGTGCATGGCCGGGCGTGGGGCATGGCTGAACCGGCGATGGCGCACGCTGGCGTCGAAACGCCATGGCCGCCGGCGCCAGCGGCCAGCGTCGAGATCATTGCGGCGTTTTGCGACGCGCTTTGGCTCGAACACGGGTTGGCGGACAATACGCTGGGTGCATATCGCAGCGACCTGACCTTGTTCGCGCGCTGGCTTGCGCACACCGGTCGGCCACCGCTCGGGCACGCGTGCGAAGCCGACGTGCTCGGCTACCTCGCCGTCCGATTTCCCGGCAGCAAGGCCAGCGCGTCCAACCGGCGGCTTGCCGCGCTGCGGCGTTTCTACCGCTGGGCGCTGCGGGAGCGCAAACGTGCCGACGACCCGACGTGCAGGGTGACCCGCGCGCGCCAGGAGCCGCGGCGTCCCCACACCCTCTCGGAGGCGCAGGTGGAAGCCTTGCTGGCCGCCCCAGATGTCGCGCGCCCGCGCGGACTGCGCGATCGCGCCATGCTTGAGCTGATGTACGCGAGTGGTCTGCGCGTCAGTGAACTCGTGGCGCTGAAACTGATCCACCTTGGCATGCATGAAAGCATTGTCCGGGTGGTGGGCGGCAAAGGTGGCAAGGATCGCGTGGTCCCCTTCGGCGCCGTCGCGGCCGACTGGCTCCGGCGCTGGCTTGACGAGGGACGGGCCGCGATGCTGGGCGACGGCACGAGTGATTTCGTGTTCGTGGGGCGCAGCAGCGCGCAGCATGGGATGACCCGTCAGGCGTTCTGGACTCTGGTCAAGCACCATGCCGCGCGCGCGGGCATCGGCATCCCGCTTTCGCCGCATACGTTGCGCCACGCCTTCGCCACGCATCTGCTGAACCATGGCGCCGATTTGCGCGTGGTGCAACTGCTGCTCGGTCACGCCGACATCTCGACCACCCAGATCTACACCCACGTGGCGCGCGAGCGCCTGCGCGAGCTGCACGCGCGTCACCATCCGCGAGGCTGAGCCATGGCCCATGGCAATTTCTGGTCGGCGCTGACCGTGCTCGTGCTGGTGCTTGATCCGTTCGGGAACCTGCCGGTTTACCTGGCGATGATGCGTCCTGTGCCGCCGCATCGACGCCTCATCGTGACCTTGCGTGAAAGCGCCATCGCGTTTGGCGTGCTGCTGGCGTTCATGTTCGGTGGGCAGCACTTTCTTGCCGCACTGGGACTCGAGCAGGCAGCACTGGCAGTGGCTGGGGGCGTGATTCTGCTGCTGGTCGCGATCAAGATGATCTTCGCCAGTTCGGAGACCATGTTCGGTGAGATTCAGGACGGCGAGCCGCTGATTTTTCCGCTGGCAGTGCCGCTGCTGGCCGGGCCTTCGTCGCTGGCCACGGTGTTGTTGTTGTCTTCGGGGCAGCCCGGCCAGCTGTGGACCTGGATCGGCGCGTTGAGCGCCGCATCCGCGTTGACCTGTGGACTGCTGCTCGCAGCAGATCGATTGCTGCGCCTGTTGGGCGAACCGATGTTGCGCGCGCTGGAAAAACTCATGGGCCTGATCGTTGCGGCGATTGCCGTGAACATGATGCTTGGCGGCGTGAAAGCGTATTTTTTCGGCGCGTGATCGTCGATCCCGATGCTGGCTCAGGATGACAGCGCGGCGAGTTCAGCTTCGCTGAACCCCGCGGCCCGGCGCGCCTCGAGGTTGAAGGGGCCGCGCAGCCGCGGCGCCTCATGCGCGCGCACAAGATCGGCGTAGGTGCGAAGGGGGTCAAGGCCGCGCTGCGCGCAGAGCCAGGCGAACCAGCGATTGCCAGCGGCCACGTGGCCGATTTCATCGCGCAGGATCACGTCCAGGATGGCGCCGGCGCGATGATCACCTGCGCCGACGAGCTTGGCCCGCACGGCGGGTGACGCGTCGAGCCCACGTGCCTCCAGCGTGCGAGGCACCAGTGCGATCCGCGCGAGCACGTCGCCGCGCGTGCGCTCTGCCATGTCCCACAAGGCATTGTGCGCCGGGAAATCTCCGTAATCGAACCCCATGGCAAGGAGGTGCGTGCGCAACAAGTTGAAATGCTGCGCTTCCTCAGCGGCGATACGGGTCCAGTCGGTGTAAAACGCATCGGGCATGGCGGTAAAACGCCATACAACGTCGAGCGCAAGGTCGATGGCGTTGAATTCGATGTGGGCCAGGGCATGCAGCAGGGCGGCCCGACCCTGGAGCGTGTTCAGCGGCCGCTGCACCAGTTGGGTGTGGTGAACGAGCTGCGGGCGGGCCGGTCGCCCAGGCAGCGGTGTCGTTGCCTCCAGCACCGCATGTGGATCGACGGGCCCTGGCGACGCCGCCAGGGCCTGCGCGCCGTGGGCCTTGCGCTCGGGATCGGGCTCACACACGACCGCAAGCGCGGCTTCGCGCAACCCCGGGCACGGGGCTGCAATCCATGGCGTGGCCATCATGCGGCGTGCTGACTTGCGTTGGGTTCGAAGCGGAACGAGCGTCACCGAGGCGCAAACCCTCAGACGCGCTTGATGACCGCCATCGCCGATGCGATCAAACCTGCCGCCTGGCTCATGTCGCCCGGGACAACCAGCGTGGTGCTGCTTTTGGCCAGGTTGCCATAGGCGTCGAGTGCCTGCTGCGCCACCTTGAGTTGCAGCGCGTCCATACCCCCCGGTTTGTCCAGCGCCAACGCCACCACTTCAAGGGCATGCGCGGTCGCGTTGGCCACCGCCTCGATGGCAGACGCCTCGCCCTGCGCCCGATTGATCGCCGCCTGCCGCTCACCCTCCGAGCGCTCGATGAACGCCTGCCGTTCGCCTTCGGCTTGATTGATCTGCTGCTGACGGGCGCCTTCAGAGGTCGCGATCACGGCGCGCTTTTCACGCTCTGCGGTGATTTGACGCTGCATTGCGTGGAGAATTTCAGCTGGCGGGGTCAAGTCCTTGATTTCGTAGCGCAGGACTTTCACGCCCCAGGTGGCTGCTGCCTCGTCAAGCGCCGAGACGATGCTGTGATTGATGAACTCCCGCTCCTCGAAGGTCTTGTCGAGCTCGAGCCTGCCGATCACCGAGCGCAGCGTGGTTTGCGCCAGTTGCGAGATCGCCAGCACGTAGTTGGAGGAACCATAACTCGCCCGCATGGGGTCGGTGACCTGAAAATACAGGATGCCATCGACGGTGAGCTGGGTGTTGTCACGGGTGATGCAGATCTGGCTCGCGATGTCCAGCGGCACTTCTTTGAGCATGTGCCGATAGGCGACCCGGTCGACAAAAGGAACGAGGAAGTTCAACCCGGGCACCAGGGTGCGGTCGTACTTGCCCAGGCGCTCGACGACCCAGGCATGTTGCTGAGGAACCACCTTCACACCCCGCGAAATGATGATGACGGCGATGACGGCGAGGATGAGTGCAATGTTCATCTGAAAATCTCCATGCATGGGCGCAAACAAGGGATCAGCGCCCGGATTGATCGTCCGCCTCGGGTTCGAGCACAAGTGTGCTGCCTTCGAGGGCCTTGATGCGATAGGCACCGGGTACCGGCACCGTGCCGCCCGCATGACGGGCTGACCAGTCCGTGCCGCGCCAGCGGACGCGCGCATGGCCGTGCGGATCCCATGCGTCGACGCGGACGCTGGCGCCGACGTCGAGGCTGATGTCGGCGTTCGGTGGCGGCGACGCGCGCTGCCGGCCGTTGCGAACCTTCCACAGCACACCGGAGGCACCGAGGCCGAGCACCGACGCGCTGACCCATTGCCAGGGCTGGGTCAGCCCGAGGTGCGCCGCCACGGCGCCGGCTGCGGCGCCGCCCGCCAGCATCAAAAGGTAGAAGCTGCCGCGGCCAAGTTGGAGCGCGACGAGCATGGCGCTGCCGATCCACCACAGGGTCGCGTCGTTCATTGGAACAGGCCGGATACGATGATGGCGCATCATAGACCCCCCCGCGTCATGTGAGGGCGGTGCCGCGGGATCAGACCATTGCCGGTGTGGTCGGCGGTGGCGCCGGGACGGTCCATGTCGGGGCGGCACGCGTCCGCGGAATGTGTCGTGCAGGTGCGCGACCGTTAAATAATTTATCTACACTGCGCGCCAGGCCCGGATTGCGGGCTGCGAAGTTCCGGAGCCGGCCATGCGTTTCAATTTTCCCATCGTCATCATCGACGAGGACTTTCGTTCCGAAAACAATTCCGGGCTCGGTATCCGTGCACTCGCGCAAGCGATTGAAAGCGAGGGCATCGAGGTGCTGGGCGTGACCAGTTTCGGTGACCTTGCCAGCTTTGCGCAGCAGCAGTCGCGCGCCAGCGCGTTCGTGCTGTCCATCGATGACGAGGAGTTCACCGCGGTCGCGCCCGGGGCCGAGGCTCCGGTGGTGCAGAGCCTGCGCAAGTTCATCGAGGAAATCCGTTTTCGCAACGCCGAGATTCCGATCTATCTGTACGGCGAGACGCGGACCTCGCGGCACATTCCCAACGACATCTTGCGCGAACTCCACGGCTTCATTCACATGTTTGAGGATACGCCGGAGTTCGTTGCCCGCCACATCATCCGGGAGGCGCGCGCCTATCTTGATTCGCTGGCGCCTCCATTTTTTCGTGCGCTGGTCGGGTACGCCGCCGACGGTTCGTATTCCTGGCATTGCCCCGGGCACTCAGGCGGCGTTGCGTTTCTGAAAAGCCCGGTCGGGCAGATGTTCCACCAATTCTTCGGCGAAAACCTGCTGCGCGCTGATGTGTGCAATGCTGTCGACGAGCTCGGGCAGCTCCTTGACCATACTGGGCCGGTGGCGGCGTCCGAGCGCAACGCGGCGCGGATTTTTCATGCCGACCATTTGTACTTCGTCACCAACGGTACGTCGACGTCGAACAAGATGGTGTGGCACTCGACCGTGGCGCCCGGCGACGTGGTGGTCGTTGACCGCAATTGCCATAAAAGCGTGCTCCACGCCATCATCATGACGGGGGCGTTGCCGGTGTTTCTTACGCCGACGCGCAATCATTACGGCATCATCGGGCCGATTCCGCGCGACGAGTTCAAACCCGAGAATATCGCCCGCAAGATCGCTGAAAATCCGCTCACACGGCACCTCGCCGGACATGTCAAACCGCGGGTGCTGACCATCACGCAGTCGACCTATGACGGCGTGCTCTACAACGTCGACACCATCAAGGAAATGCTTGACGGCACCATCGACACGCTGCATTTCGACGAGGCGTGGCTGCCGCATGCCACCTTTCACCCGTTTTACAAAGGCATGCACGCCATCGGCGAAGGCCGTGCGCGCACCCGCGAAGCCATGGTGTTCTCGACGCAGTCCACCCACAAGCTGCTCGCCGGCCTGAGTCAGGCATCGCAAATCCTGGTGCAGGATTCGGACACGCGCAGCCTCGATCGCGCGCGTTTCAACGAGGCCTATCTGATGCACAGCTCGACCTCGCCGCAATACGCGATCATCGCTTCCTGCGATGTCGCTGCGGCGATGATGGAACCTCCTGGGGGTACCGCGCTGGTCGAGGAAAGCATTGTCGAGGCGCTGAATTTCCGCCGCGCGATGCGCAAGGTCGATGAGGAGTTCGGCCACGACTGGTGGTTCAAGGTCTGGGGCCCCGATCAGCTCGCCCCCGAGGACATCGGCGCACGCGAGGATTGGCTGCTCGGTGAAAGCGACGATTGGCACGGATTCGGCGCGCTGGCACCGGGTTTCAACATGTTGGACCCGATCAAGGCCACGGTGATCACGCCGGGGTTGAATGTGGACGGGAGTTTTGGCGAGACCGGGATTCCGGCGGCGATCGTCACCCGATTTCTCGCCGAGCACGGAGTCATTGTCGAAAAAACAGGCCTCTACAGCTTTTTCATCATGTTTACGATTGGTATCACGAAGGGGCGCTGGAATACGTTGGTGACGGCGTTGCAACAGTTCAAGGATGACTACGATCGCAATCAACCGCTGTGGCGCATCCTTCCTGAGTTCGTTGCCAAGTTCCCGGTTTATGAGCGCGTAGGCCTGCGCGACCTGTGCCAGCGCATCCACGCCGCCTATCAGGCCAACAATGTGGCACGCTTGACAACGGAGATGTACATCTCCAACCTCCAGCCGGCAATGACCCCCACGGAAGCTTATGCGCGCATGGTGCACCGTGACATCGAACGGGTCGAGATCGATGACCTGGAAGGCCGCATCACCGCAGCGCTGCTGACGCCTTATCCGCCCGGGATCCCGCTGCTCATCCCGGGTGAGCGCTTTAACGCGAAAATCGTGCAGTATCTCAAGTTCGCACGCGAGTTCAACCGTCAATTCCCGGGGTTCGCGACCGATATCCATGGTTTGGCTGAGGAAGAGGGGGAAAACGGCAAACGTTACTGCGTGGATTGCGTCCGGGGCTGAATGCGGGTCGGGTCCGATGCCCGCGCTCGGTCGGCGGCAGCACTTGTTTCTAGAATGGGCCACGCAACCCGAGGGCCGCCGTGAACCCACTGCTCAACCGACTTCAACCTTATCCTTTTGAAAAACTCCGCGCCCTGATGGCGGGCGTACGGCCAAACCCCGACCTGCCACCGATCAGCCTGGGCATCGGCGAACCGCGTCATCCCACACCGGAATTCATCCGGCGGGCTCTGGTCGAGCATCTCGACGGCCTGGCGCATTACCCCTCGACGGCGGGCTCGGCGGCGCTGCGCCAGGCATGCGCGGCATGGATCGGACGCCGGCACCGTGTGACTGTTGATCCGGGGACCCAGGTCTTGCCGGTGAACGGTTCGCGCGAGGCCTTGTTCGCGCTGGCGCAGGTGGTCATCGATCCGGGCCGTCCGTTGGCCACCGTGGTCAGTCCCAATCCGTTTTATCAGATCTACGAGGGCGCGGCGCTGCTTGCGGGCGCACACTGTCACTTCGCACCCGTGGATGCCGCGCGCAACTTTGCGGTTGACTGGTCTTTCGTGCCGGATGCGGTGTGGCAACGCACCCAGCTTCTTTACGTGTGCTCACCCGGCAACCCCACGGGGGCCGTGATGACGCTCGATGAATGGGAAAGGCTGTTCGAACTGTCCGACCGCCATGGCTTCGTGATCGCCAGCGACGAGTGCTACGGTGAGATCTGGCTGGGCGACACGCCTCCGCTTGGTGGCCTGGAAGCCGCTTCGATACTTGGCCGCCACGATTTTCGTCGCCTCGTGATGTTCTCGTCGCTGTCAAAGCGCTCCAACGTGCCTGGCATGCGCTCAGGGTTTGTCGCCGGTGACGCCGAGGTGTTGAAGGCATTTTTGCTTTACCGGACCTACCACGGCGGTGCCATGGGACCGGCCGTCCAGGAGGCGAGTATCGCTGCCTGGAATGATGAGTCGCATGTCGCCGGGAACCGCGCGTTGTACCGCGAAAAATTCGATCGTGTGCTGCCGATCCTGCAACCCGTGATCAAGGTTGCGCGACCCGATGCCGGCTTTTATCTTTGGGCGGAAACGCCAATTGATGACGTCGAATTCGCTCGCTCCCTGCTGGAAACCTACAATTGCACGGTTTTGCCGGGCAGCTTGCTGGCGCGCGCCCAGGATGGACACAATCCGGGAGCCGGTCGCGTGCGGCTTGCGCTGGTCGCCGGAGTCGACGAATGCGTCGAAGCCGCCGGCCGCATCGCCGCCCTTGTGCGCAGTCTATGAATCACCCTCCAACCATGACGATCCAACTCCAAACCATCATCGACCAGGCGTGGGAACGCCGTACCGAGTTCAATCCGGCATCGGCATCCGCCGACGTACGCGAGGCCGTCGAGCACGTTCTCGATGAACTCAACGCTGGCCGCATGCGCGTGGCGCAGAAGATCGACGGCCAGTGGGTCACGCATCAGTGGTTGAAAAAGGCAGTGCTGCTGAGCTTTCGTCTCACCGATAACGCGATGATGCGCGCTGGCGACCTGCATTTCTTTGACAAGGTGGCGACCAAGTTCGGACGTCTGGGCGAAGCCGAGATGCGCGCCACCGGTGTGCGCGTGGTGCCGCCGGCGGTTGCGCGCCATGGCGCCTATCTGGCGCCGGGCGTCGTCTTGATGCCCTCTTACGTGAACATCGGTGCCTACGTCGATGAAGGCACCATGGTCGACACCTGGGCCACGGTGGGCTCGTGCGCGCAGATCGGCAGGAACGTGCATCTGTCCGGCGGTGTCGGTATTGGGGGCGTGCTTGAACCGGTGCAGGCCAACCCGACCATCATTGGTGACAACTGCTTCATCGGTGCGCGCTCGGAAGTCGTCGAAGGCGTGATCGTCGAAGACAACTGTGTGATCTCGATGGGGGTTTACATTGGCAAGTCGACCAAAATCTACGACCGCGCCACCGGCGAGATTCACTACGGACGTGTGCCTGAAGGCTCGGTCGTGGTCTCCGGCAACCTGCCGAGCAGCGATGCGAAATACAGCTTGTATTGTGCTGTGATCGTCAAGCGCGTCGATGCCCAGACACGGGCCAAGACGGCAGTCAACGAATTGCTGCGCGACTGAACGTTCCGCGGCCCCCGACGGGAGAATCCATGTCCACGCCGGAATCCATGTCCACGATGGATCGGTTGTTCAGGCTGATGGCCGAGAAGAGGGCGTCCGACCTCTACATCAGTCCGCACGCACCGATCCAGATCCGGATCAATGGCCAGACTGTGGCCATCAACCGGCAGGTGCTTGGCGCCGAAGATCCACTGGGCCTGTTGTCCGAAATCGTCGGTGCGGAGCAGGTCCGCCAGCTTCGCGAGGATGGCGAACTCAACGTCGGCGTGCCGAGGCCCGGGATCGGCAGCTTCCGTCTCAGTGCTTTCCTGCAGCGCGGAACGGTGGCGATGGTCATCCGGTACATCCCCGGGGAGATTCCGGCGCTGGAGAGCTTGAATCTCCCCGGCGTGCTGGCCGATCTGGTGATGGAGCGCACTGGGCTGATTTTGATGGTCGGGGCCACCGGCTCGGGCAAGAGCACGACCCTGGCGTCGATGCTCGACTATCGCAACACGCGCCAGACCGGCCACATTCTCACGCTGGAAGAACCGATCGAGTATTTATTCCACAGCCGCAAGTCGGTGGTCAACCAGCGCGAGATCGGCATTGACGTCAAATCGCTCGGCATCGGTCTCAAAAACGCTCTTCGACAAGCCCCGGATTGCATCATGATCGGCGAGATCCGCGATGCCGAGACCATGGCGGCGGCGCTGAACTACGCATTGTCGGGGCATCTCTGCCTGGCCACCCTGCACGCCTACAACAGCACCCACGCGCTGAACCGCATCCTCGGGTTTTTCCCGCTGGACATGCGCCCGGCCTTGCTGAGCGACCTTGCCGCCGGCGTCCGCGCCATTGTTTCGCAACGATTGCTGGGTGCGATTGGCGGTGGCCGCGTGCCCGCGGTCGAAGTGATGCTCAGTACTCAACTGATCCGCGAACAGATCTCCAAGGGTGATTTGTTCGACATTCGTGATTCGATGGACAAGGCGCTGGCCGAGGGGGCGCAGACATTCGAGGCTTGCCTGGCGCGCATGGTCCGTGAGGGTCGCGTGACCCGCGACGAAGCTCTGGCCTTTTCGGATTCCCCCACCAACCTGCTTTGGCGGTTGCAAAATGAGGATGTGCGCGCTGCCGGTCCCGCAGCGGTGCTGGAAAAACCCGCCGACGATGCCCCCTCGTTCAGCGAGATTTCGCTCGACCTCGGCGCTCATTGATTGATACTTTGTTTCAACGACCCTTTCATGCATGATGACGTCCGCGTGCTCGCCGAGGCCTTGATCGCGCGCCCCTCGGTCACTCCTGACGACGCCGGCTGCCAGGACATCCTGGCGGCCCGCCTGCGACCGCTGGGTTTTGACTGCGAATTCATGGACGCCGGCCCGGCGGAGTCCAGGGTGCGCAACCTCTGGGCCCTGCGTCCCGGGGCGGTCGGTCCAGCCGGTCCGGTGCTCGTCTTTGCCGGCCACACTGACGTCGTGCCGACGGGGCCGCTGGCACGCTGGCAGAGCGATCCGTTCGTGCCGGTCGAGCGCGATGGGCGGCTGCACGGGCGGGGCGCTGCGGACATGAAGTCCTCGCTGGCAGCCATGGTGGTCGCTGTCGAGCGTTTTCTCGCGGCCCACCCGGCGCCGCGCGCGGGCATCGCCTTCATGCTCACCAGCGACGAGGAAGGTCCGGCGCGGGATGGCACGGTGCGCGTTTGCGAGGCGTTGCAGGCGCGGGGGCAGCGGCTGGATTGGTGCATCGTGGGCGAACCGACGTCGACCGCCGTGCTCGGCGACGTGATCAAGAACGGACGTCGCGGCTCATTGTCGGGTCGGCTGTGTGTGCGCGGCGTCCAGGGCCACGTGGCGTATCCCCATCTGGCTCGCAACCCGATCCACCTTGTTGCACCGGCGCTGGCCGAGCTGGTGTCGACCCAGTGGGACGGCGGCAACGCGCACTTCCCGGCCACAACGTGGCAGGTCTCCAACATGCAGGCGGGAACCGGCGCGACCAATGTCATTCCCGGCGTCGCGGAGCTGGATTTCAATTTTCGATTCTCAACCGAGTCGACACCACAGTCCCTCAAGCAGCGCATGCATGCGCTGCTCGATCGCCACGGACTCGACTACAGCATCGACTGGACCCTTGGGGGCGAACCCTTCCTCACTGCTCCCGGCGCCTTGTCCGACGCGCTGCAACGGGCGATCCTTGCTGAAACGGGGGTCACGGCGGCGCTGTCGACCACGGGCGGCACCTCCGACGGGCGTTTCATTTCACGAATCTGCCCCCAGGTCGTGGAATTCGGTCCTGTCAACGCGAGCATCCACCAGGTCGACGAGTGGGTTGACGCACACAGCCTGGAGCCACTCGCGGGCGTGTACCGGCGCACGCTTGAGGCGCTGGTCGCGTGACCCGCCAGGTCGCGGTGGTGCCGCGGTTCGGCCGGGTCTGGCGTAAGGCCGCGCGCCGGCTCGATGCGGCTCACCTGCAGTACGGCCAGGGCACGGAGGACGCTCTGCAGGAAGCGGCGTGGATGCTGATTCACAGCCTTGGCTGGCCGGTGCTTGCGAGTTTTGCTCAACTCGAGGCCTTGCGCGAGCGCGAGGTTCCGGCAGACGCGGTGCAGCGACTGGATGCTTTGGTGGACACACGCATTGCCACGCGCAAGCCGGCTGCGTATCTGATGGGAGAGGCCTGGTTGCAGGGCGAACGCTTTGTCGTCGATGCACGCGTCATCGTGCCGCGTTCCTACATCGCCGAAATGCTTCACGCCGGACTTGACCCCTGGCTTGCGGACGCGCCGCGGACGATCGTCGACGTCTGCACCGGCAGCGGTTGCCTCGGCATTCTGGCGGCAAAGCGGTGGGATCAGGCGGATGTTCTGGGAATCGACATCTCCGCCGACGCGCTCGATGTGGCGCGTACGAACATTGCGCTGCACGCGATGGAGGATCGGGTGCGGGTTCTGGCGTCGGATTTGCTCAGCGCACGCCCGGAGGACAGTCCCCGCGTCGACTTGATGTTGTGTAATCCCCCATACGTGAATGCGGGGTCAATGCGCGCTTTGCCGGCGGAGTTCCGTCATGAGCCAAACCTTGCCCTGGCCGGAGGACCCGACGGCATGGATCTGGTTCGCCGCCTGTTGAACCAGGCGCCCCGTCATCTTGCGCCACACGGCGTGCTGGTGGTTGAAATCGGCAATGAGCGCGAGCATTTCGAGGCCGCATTTGCACGGTTGCCCGTGGTCTGGTTGCCGACGAGCACGCCCGGCACGGTCGTTCTGGTCGAGGCTGCTGACCTCGTGCGCGCATGATCCGGTTGCAGGGAGTCACGCTGCGGCGTGGAGCGAAAGTGGTGCTCGACCATGCCGACCTCACAGTGCAACCGGGTGAGAATGTCGGTCTGGTCGGTGCCAATGGCGCGGGCAAGTCCTCGCTGTTCGCAATGTTGCGTGGCGAGTTGCACGAGGACGGCGGGGAACTCACATTTCCCGCGCATTGGCGCGTGGCGTCAGTGGCGCAGGATGCGCCTGATTCCGCGCTTGCCGCGGTGGAATTCGTCTGCGAGGCCGACGCGGCGCTGCAGCGCGCGCGTGCCGCGCTTGCCGCAGCCGGGGACGATGGCATGGCCGTGGCCGCTGCCAGCGAGCAGCTCGAGCTGGCCGACGCCTACACGGCGCAGGCACGTGCCGAGGCGTTGCTGCTCGGCCTCGGGTTCGCGCCGTCGCAGCTTCGTCAACCGGTGCGAAGCTTCTCCGGGGGCTGGCGCATGCGCCTGGCCCTCGCGCAAGCTTTGTTTCAACCCAGCGACTGCATGCTGCTGGACGAACCGACCAACCACCTCGATCTCGATGCGCTGGTGTGGCTGGAGAACTGGCTGTCGCGTTACGCCGGGACCTTGCTGGTCATTTCTCACGACCGCGAATTTCTCGATGCCGTTACGCGCGTCACGGTGCATGTCGACCAGGGCCGGCTCACCCGCTACGCGGGCGGCTATACCGAATTCGAGGAGCGCAGGGCGCTGGCGCTGCAACAGCAGGAGCATGCCTACGCAAAGCAGCAACAGGACATTGCCCACCTCACCAGTTTCGTCGAGCGCTTCCGTGCCCAGGCCACCAAGGCGAAGCAGGCGCAAAGCCGGCTCAAGGCATTGGAACGCATGCAGAGGCTGGCACCGGTGATGCTGTCGAATCCGTTGCGTTTCGAATTTCTGCAACCGGCACGACAGCCGCAGCAACTGCTGCGGCTGCGCGCGGCCGACTGTGGTTACCCAGGGCTTGCGCCGGTGCTGCGGGGTGTTGATCGCGACATTGCGGCTGGTGCACGCGTTGGCGTGCTGGGTGCGAACGGGCAGGGCAAGTCCACGCTGGTCAAGACCCTCGCGGGACTGCTCGCGGCGCAGGCAGGGCGGGTGCAGCCGGGCGCTGATGTGGTTGTCGGCTACTACGCGCAACAGGAGATGGACGTCTTGCGCCCCGACGATACCGCCATGCAACACATGGCGCGGCTGGCACGACAGCTGCAGTCCAGCGCGACCACCCAGGACTGGCGCAACTGGCTCGGCCGCTTCCAGTTCAGTGGCGACATGGCCGACCAGCCGGTCGGTACGATGTCAGGCGGCGAGCGCGCCCGGCTGTTGCTTGCGCTGCTGGTCTGGCAGCGGCCGAACGTTCTGCTGCTGGACGAGCCCACCAACCATCTGGATATGGCGACGCGCGAGGCGCTTGCGCTTGCGCTGCAGGAATTTGGTGGTGCAATGCTGCTCGTTTCGCACGACCGGGCCTTGCTGCGTGCGGTGTGCGACGACTACTGGCTCGTGGCTGATGGCGTTGTGCGCACGTTTGAAGGCGACCTCGACGACTACCAGCAATGGGTGCTGGAGCGTGCGCGCGCGCGCATGCGCGCCGGAGACGACATCGACCGGGCGCCACTGCCGGGTGTGCGGCGTGACCAGCGGCGGGCTGCCGCGCAGGCACGTGAACAGCTCGCACGCGTCGCCCGACCCCTCAAGGCTGAGCAGGAGCGCCTCGACGCCGAGATGCAGGTGCTTGCGCAGCGCTGCGCCGACATTGAGGGCGTGCTCGCGGCACCGGACACCGCAGCCTCGACGCGCGCGGAGGAGGGCCGCGCCCACAAACAGGTTTGCGAACGCATTGCCGCATGCGAGGAGCGGTGGCTGGAGATCGCCCAGGAGCTGGAATCGCTGGGAATCTGAGCTGTAGGAATGTTCACGGTCTGCGGGCATGCACCCGCAGCAGCACGAGCAGGCTCGATGCCGTGAGCGCGAGCCCCGCCGCGTTTCCGGCCCAGAATCCCGCTGCACCGCGCAACGCGGCCGGTACGACGTGCAGGGGATCGAAGCATAGAAAATAGCCGCCGCCCAGACCCACTCCCCACAACGCCAACGCGTACAGCACGCTTGGCAGCACCGCCACGTGATAGGCCCGCAGCACGAAGGCGCTGCAGATCTGCAGCGCATCGAAGACTTGCAGGATGGCGACGATGCCGAGCAGACCAACGGCCACGGCTTGCACGTGGGGATCGGGGTCGTACAACGCGGCGAGGCGGTGACGCTGCGAGATCAGGATCAGTGCCATCAACAACCCGAGCCCGCCCGCCAGCCCCACCGCGCGCCAAGCCGCGAGGCGCGCACGACGCAGATCGCCGGCGCCGATCTGTTGCGCCACCAGCGCACCCGCCGCGATGCCGATCGACAGCGGCACCATGTACAGCAGCACCGATGCGCTGGAGGCGATCTGGTGCGCGGCCAGCGATGCGGCATCGAGGTGCGAGATGAACAATGCCATGCCGGTAAAAGCCGACACTTCGACCAGCACCGAGGCGCCGATGGGCACACCGAGGACCAGTAGCGCACGAATGGCCCCTGGATCGGGGCCTTCCCAGTGCGTGAGGGTGCCAATTTTTCGCAGCATCGGGTCGAGGCGGTGCTGCAGCACCGCACCACCGAGCATCGCCCACTGGGTGGCGCAGGTCGCGATGGCGCAACCCACGGCGCCAAGGCCTGCTCCCGCCAGCCCGAAGCCGTGCGGGTCGATGAGCAGGGCATTGAGCAACAGCTTCATCAACAGGCCTGAAATCTGCAGGAGGGTGACCGGAAGGGGGCGTGCGATGGCCTGACCCAGGGCGACGTGCGCCCGCAGCGCCAACGCCGCCGGCAGGGCCAGCGCCTGCACGCGGAGGTACTGCAAGACTTCCGGGTCGCCCGGGTGACCACTGAGGGCCAGCAGCGGCTGCGGGTAGAGCAGCAAGGCAAGACCAAGTCCGCACAGGCCCAGGGCCAGCCAGAGTCCCTGCCGAAAGGTCGCGCCGATCTGGTCCGGTCGTCCTGATCCGTGAGCCCGACCCAAGGCCGGCAGCAACGCCTGCATGACCTCGGCGAGGGTGACGTAAAGGGTGACGTAGAGGGCATTGCCCACCGCAAGCGCGCCCAGCCCGGCGGTGTCCGAAGCACGACCAAGCATGGCGGTATCCGCAACACTGAAGCCGACCACGGCGACCTGACCCGCGAGTACCCCCCCGGCGAGTTTGGCGATGGATGTCAGCGATGCCATCGGCGCGTCTCAGTGCGCCGCCGAGGGGGCCGAAGCGAGGCGATAGAGCGTGAAGTGCTCGTCGTGCTCACCGGGACGGTTGCCCTCCCAGATCCGCGCGGCCCCGGGCGGCGAAGCCGCCGGATGACGGCCGTGCCACAACATCAGCGCATAGGCCGCGGAACCAACGCGCGTGGCGCCGAATTCAGCGCCACTCCAGTAGCCGAGCAGAGCTTGCTGCGCCAGCGTCAGTCCGATCCCCTGGACCGATGCGCTCTCGGGGGCATGGTCCGCACGCAAGGCAGCAGCCATGGCGACACCGAGATTGCGGTAGGTGCTGGCGTAGTCGAGCACCGGCAGCCACAGGGTGCCGACGAGGGTCCACACCAGGGTCACGCCTCCGGCGGATAGCACCATGCCTTTCCACAGCGGGTGGCGGTGACGCCCGGCGCGCCACGCCACGATTGCCGTCCAGGCAATCGTGGCCAGTAGTGCCACCAGGGTCGGAAGCACGACGAGATGCGCCGCATAGCCCGGGGCCAGGCGCGCGATGTTGGCGGCGGGCTGCGAGGGCCATCCGGTGAGAAGCGCGATCCACAGTACCCATACGACAAGGGCGAACAGACTGAAGAACATCAATGCGAACCAGTCGAGCGCCGCCAGGCTGCCGCGCTGCATGACAGGCAGCGCCAGCGCGGCAAGCTGTGCCAGTGCCGGCAACGCAAGCAGCTCAGGTGTGGCGCCATGATGGGCGAACATGGTCGCCAGCAGTGGCGGAGCAGCCATCGCGATGGGAACCAGAACGTGCCATTCGCGGCGCGACTCGCGCCATCGCCACAGCGCCCACAGGGCCAGGGGCCATGCTGGCCACAGGAACCAGGCCAATGTTCCGGGAATTCGCGCGAGGGCGTCGACGCTGGGGGCCCCGAGGCCGTTCGCCGCTGGCAGCGCCGCGAGTGCCGCCAGGACACCCAGCAGCACCGCGACCACGAGATGCGCACGTGCCTGGCGCACTGCCGGGTGCAAAAGCAACCCACCGGCGGCCAGCGCGTCGACGAGGGCCAGCCACGGCGCGCCGCCGAACGCCAGCACCACAAGGGCAGCGCCGAGAACGCAGGCCGCGAGCGCAGGTGACGTGGGGGCCAGCGCCAAGGCAAGCAGGACCGCGGTGCTCCCGCTCAGCAGGATCAGGTAGGGCCCAGCCTCATGGCCAAGGGTGAGCAGACCCAGACAGGCCACCAGGCTGAGAAGCGCGCCATCGGCCATGACCCGTGCGTACGCGCGCCGCGAAATGGGCGGTGCGAACGCGGGCTGCACCGGCTGCATGGCGTCGCGCAGCGCGAACCGGTAGGCGGCTTGCCACAGCATGACCAGCGATCCTGCCAACAGGATCGCGAAGGGAACACGGCTCGCCATGATCTGGCCGAGCCAGGGTCCGAGGCCACGGATGGCGATTGCGCCCAACCAGTAGGCCAGCCAACCGCCCGGCACCGGTTGCCCGTACAGCGACGGAGCGAGCCAGTTGCCATGACCATCCGCCAGACGCACCATCATGCCGAAGGCGAGGCCGTCAGCACTCCAGGGATCGCGGCCGATGAACCCGGGGACAACGTACAGCGCGCACATCAGCCACAGCGGCCATCGTGGCAGCCGTGCCACGGCTTCGGCGCTGACCACCGGACGCACTGGCCCGCGCTGCAGGTCCGGACTCAGTGGAAGGGGCGCGGAGGGCATGGTGGCAGCTGGGACGCAGACAATGTGCAAGAGGGCACGAACAAATGAAAACGGGCAGCCATGCTGCCCGTCGTGGATCCGCAGAATCGTCGCGCATCGGGTGCGCGATGAACGATCGCGGGTGCCCGGATTACTTCTTCGCGCCGGCAGCAGCGGCAGCGCGCGCGAACTTCTGGCGGAATTTGTCAACGCGGCCGCCCAGCGAGTCGATGCTCTTCTGGGTGCCCGTGTAGAACGGGTGCGATTCCGACGATGTGTCGAGCTTCATCAATGGTAGCTCGCGGCCGTCGTCCATCTTGATGGTCTCGCGCGTCTGCGCCGTCGACGGGATCACGAACTTCGAACCATTGGAGAGGTCGACGAAGCAGACATCGCGATAGGCGGGGTGAATTGCAGCTTTCATGGTGTGTGTCCGGTTGGTGCGGCCAGCCGCAGCGCGGGCGGCTCTTGCCCAGGGGGTGCTGGAAAAGGCAAGCCTGCTGTACTTAGCCAAAGGAGGGCATTATCGCACGAGTTGACATCGGCGCAAACCGCACCAATGCCGTGGCTCGCAACGGTTTAACCGCCTTTTCGCATCATGTCGAAGAAATCAGCGTTGCTCTTGCTCTGCTTCATTTTTTCGATGAGGAACTCCATTGCCTCGATCTCGTCCATCGGGTACAGGAGTTTTCGAAGAATCCAAGCTTTTTGCAGGACGTCAGATTTCAGCAACAGCTCTTCGCGGCGGGTTCCGGATCGGTTGAGCAGGATTGCCGGGTACACCCGTTTTTCGGCAAGGCGGCGCTCCAGATGGATTTCCATATTTCCCGTCCCCTTGAATTCCTCGTAGATCACCTCATCCATGCGGCTGCCGGTATCCGTCAGCGCCGTTCCGATGATGGTCAGGGAACCCCCTTCCTCGATGTTGCGCGCGGCGCCGAAAAAGCGCTTCGGGCGCTGCAGGGCATTGGCGTCGACACCGCCGGTCAGCACTTTGCCGGAAGCAGGTACGACGGTGTTGTACGCGCGTGCGAGGCGGGTGATGGAGTCGAGCAGAATCACGACGTCTTTCTTCAGCTCCACCAGGCGTTTGGCCTTTTCGATGACCATCTCGGCGACCTGCACGTGTCGAAGCGCCGGTTCGTCGAAAGTGGAACTGACGACCTCACCCTTCACGGAACGCTGCATCTCCGTGACTTCCTCAGGGCGCTCATCGATCAACAGCACGATGAGGACGATTTCGGGGTGATTCGCGGTGATTGAATGGGCGATGGATTGCAGCATGACCGTCTTGCCGCTTTTCGGCGGCGCCACGAGCAACCCGCGCTGTCCCTTGCCGATGGGGGCAATGATGTCGATCACCCGGCCGATGATATTCTCCTCGGCCTTGATGTCACGCTCGAGTTTGAGGTGCTCCGTCGGAAACAACGGAGTCAGATTCTCGAACATGATTTTGTTCTTGTTTTCCTCAGGCGTGACACCGTTGACGCGATCGACCTTGACCAAGGCGAAGTAGCGCTCACCGTCCTTCGGCACCCGGACCTCGCCTTCGATCGAGTCTCCGGTGTGGAGGTTGAAGCGACGAATCTGGCTTGGCGAGATGTAGATGTCGTCAGGTGATCCGAGATAGTTCGATTCCGGCGCGCGCAAGAAGCCGAAACCGTCGGGTAGCACTTCGAGGACGCCGTCGCCAAACACCTGTTCGCCGGTGCGCGCGCGCCGCTTGAGAATCGCGAACATCAGCTCCTGCTTGCGAAGGCGGCTTGCGTTCTCGATCTCAAGTCCCGTTGCCATCTCGAGCAACTGGGACACGTGCATCGCTTTGAGTTCTGAAAGGTGCATGGCGTGGGGAAGAGGGGTAAGAAAAATGGGCGGGTTCCTCTGACCGCGATGCACCTCAAGATCACCCGCGCGCAGCGGGCGGATCCGTCAACGAGGTGGAGCGGCGGGGTGTCTGCCAGACCAGGCGCACGCATGGCTGCGTGCATTGCCTGGACACCACGGTGGGGTGGTGTCCGACGGCGCCAGCGTCACGCGTCGGGATGCGTCAGATGACGATGGCGCCAAGACACCTGCATTATAGACTGGCGTCGAGGAAGGAAACCAGTTGCGACTTCGACAGCGCGCCGACCTTCGTGGCGGCGACGCTCCCGTCCTTGAACAACATCAGCGTCGGGATGCCGCGGATGCCAAATTTTGCCGGCACGCTGCGGTTTTCGTCGACATTGACTTTCATCACCGACATACGACCTTGGTAATCTTTGGCAATGTCTTCGAGAATGGGTGCAATCATGCGGCAGGGACCGCACCATTCGGCCCAGTAATCGACCAGAACGGGGGTCGCGGACTTCAGGACGTCCTGCTCGAACTCTGCGTCGGTCGTGTGTTTGATCAAGTCGCTCATGGGTTTTCGAAAGTGCAGAAGGAAGGGGATCTGCCAGCGTTGGAAATGGGGTGACGAGCCGTACCCCCGGCACTTGCGGTGAGCGGCTGTGGCTGCTCCGTTCCCGGCCTGACCAGGTTCACCGCGCCGCAATGCGGGGCGGCCCGTCAG
>VFSW01000456.1_pt1 | contig 60252 bp, 97 predicted proteins | sample 5358111 | NCBI WGS metagenome assembly VFSW01 (sample SAMN11554181, study PRJNA540505) | mine drainage metagenome | isolation source: sediment from site ElyBrook_90M | place: USA: Ely Copper Mine, Vershire, VT | collected 2017
CGCCCTCGGAGCAGACCGACACCTCGATAGTCACCCAGCCGGGGCAGTATTTCTACCGCTTGCCCGCCGGTACGCAGAAGGTTACCTACGTTCGTGTGCTCTACAACGGGATTTGGCTGCCGATTCCGATACCCGATTCTTACAATGAAATTCTCGCGGTGGATGTGCTTCAGCCGCCATTTACGTCTTTGCCTTTCTCGATGGCTCGCGTGTACGGCAACCAGATCCGTTTCTTCCCGACGCCCAACGGCCAGTATCCGGTCGAACTGACGCTGCTCGGCACGAGCAGCGCGCCGACCGATGATACCGACGCGACGAATTTCTGGGTGACTGACGGGCGCATTCTGCTGATCAACGCGACCTGTGCCGAGATTTGCGCGGAGTATCTGGACATTGCCGTCCCCAACTCCCCGCGCATCGCGACCTATCGGGCGAACGAGACAATGGCGCTGGAGAAGCTGATGCAGAATCTCCACGCCATGAGCGGCCCGAGCTTTATGAGGCAGTACCTGTAATGAACACCGAAGTCGCAGCGAAGGTGATGCAGATTTGTGCGCAGAAAATCAAGCGTCCCGATTGGGTGCTGCTCGGCAAAGCAATCGCGGCAGAGATGGATCGTCGCCCGAACGACCGCGCGGATGTGATTGCGGATGAGGTTATCGAGAATTGGGCCTCCAACCGTTAATTTTCGACGACTTCGCACCGGATCTCGACACGATCACGTCGGGGGCATGTCAGGACATGGATGGCGTGTTTCCGGTCGAGAAAGGGTTTCGCACACTTCCCGCGCTCGCATTGGTGGCTAGCGGCTTGCCCTCAACCTGCTTCGGGATTTTCAACGCTGACCTGCTCGGTACGCCGACGACAGTCGCGGGGACTGCCAACGGCCTCTATGTTAACGTCAATGGCGTATTCCGCCCCGACGTAGCGGGTCTGGCGAACACTGCGAATCGGTGGCGCTTCGCAGGTTACGGACAGGACATCGTTGCTGTCGATGGCGTCGATGCCGCGTACTACTACCGGCTCTCGAACGGCAACTGGCAACTTCTTCCAGGGTCGCCGCCCATCGCTTCCCTCGTGGAGAGTACAGACTGGGCGGTGATTCTGGTACCGCCGAATAGCCAGACCATTTGGAGCAATCTGTCGGACACCGCGCCGTGGGTAGCTAATCTCGCGGCGCAAGTCTATGAGATCAACCTCGACACCATTCCCGGCGTCATCACGGCGGTCCATCGTTCGCGCTCGTTGCTGGGGGTCTATCGGCAGAAGGCGATTCAGTGCGGGACCTTTGTCGGCGGCCAGATCGGTTGGGACTTCGGACAGCCCGGCACCATCTCGCTTTCGGTCGGCGTCGCGGGCAATGAGTGCGTGGTGAACACCGGCGATTTTCACTACTTCGTCGGCCCCGACGACTTCTGGCAGTTCGACGGTTACAACCTGGGCCGCGTGCCGAATCACTGCAAGGAATTTTTCTTCCGCGACCTGAATCAGGACTTCATTGCAAATATAGCAGGACGCTACGACGTGTTGCGGGATCTGGTGGTATGGCACTATCCCTCGACAGCTTCGGAAATCGGCGCGCTCGACAGCTATATCGGGTTCTACCAGCGCACCGGCAAGTGGTTTTTCGGGCGGCGCAAGGTGGAACTGCCGCTGCCAACTCCGGTGCCGGACCCGCTCCACAGGACGACTACACCAGACAGCGGCCTCGTTCTGCCGGACCACAATCTTTACGTTTACGACGATCTGAATCCGCAGGCCATTGTTTCGGGGGTCTTTATCACCTCGAACGATTTCGGGGATCGGCAGAGCGTTTGGCAGACGCGGCGCGTGCGTCCCGGCTTCACGCAATATCCGACACCCGCAGCTACTGGAGCGCCACCGGCGCGCGTGACGCCGCTCAACCAGATGATGCTGAATGGCGTTCCTCCCGTCAACGGGACTCCGGTGGTGGTAAGTGACGACGGTTGGGCCAACCTGATGAATACCGCGCGCCTTCAGCGCTTCCGCATTGATATGTACGGCACGGCAGAACTGGCGGCGGGGACAGTTGATCTGCTTCAGGGAGGCGAGGTCTGACGTGTGCCTACACTCCGTAAGCCTCAAGTCCCCACGCCACCCGCATCGAGCAGCGTCACCAACTGGGCCGGAATGGGTGCGGCGTTTGCGAGCAACGGCAAGTACCTCGCGTCGCTGGTGCTCTATCTTCAGCAGTATCTGTATTCGGTTTATCAGGCGATTGTCCCCACTGCCTTTACGCCTGCCAACATCAACCACGTCGCCTCGCCCTATACCGTCCAGCCGACCGATACCTTCATTGCGGCTAGTGCGGGGGCGGCGGCAGATACCATTGTCAATCTCCCTGCGGCAATCGGGACAGGAAGGGTGATCGTCGTGAAGAAGGTGGATGCAAACGCACACAATATCGTAGTCACTCCGGCGGGGACGGATAAGATCGACGGCGTGGCGGGGCCGGACACGATCACGGTCCAGTGGGCGGCGGTGTCGTATCTCGACTATCTACAAGGTCAGTGGGGTAAGTTCTAGTGGAATTGACGCAGGCCAACGGCAAAGCTCACGCCGAAGTTACGACTCCGACGTACACGCTTCTGCTTTGCGACCGCGAGGCGGTCAAGAAGTTCTGGCCGCAATTCATTCGTCCCGGCCTCATGCGCATCAAGGAAAAGGACAAGCGCAGCGGTCATTGGGAGCCGGAGCACGTTATGCAGCGGCTTCAGGCGGGTTTCAACAACCAGATTCTCTGCGAGTGCTATTTGATCGTTCAGAGCAACACGCCGAATCCGGTGGGCTTCACGATCACTCAGGTTTACAACGACGAGTACATCGGCGTTCCGCTCTACCTGTACAACTGGATCACATGGTGCGAGAACGCGCCGCTCTACAAAGTGCTGCCGCACGTCATGCCGAAGCTCGAAAAGCGCGCGGCGGAATTGGGGTTGCGCGGCGTACAGGGGATTACTTCGCGACTTCAGTGGATGCGGCGATTGCGCGGCCTCGGGTATCACATCCATCAAGTGATCATCCGCAAGGACATAGCGCCATGAGTTCCGGCGGCTTGACCAGTTATCAACGCTTCACGCACGGGCGGATGCGGGCTTATGTCAGCGACCAGCATGCGGTAATTCGCCGGTGCAGAATCGAATCTTCTTGCGCCAAAGGTAACGGCACGCACTGTCCCCACGAAGATATGGTGAGGCGAATTCTGGAGGTGGTGTCGTGAGCAGCGGTGGTGGAGGGGGGCAAAGCACATCGAAAACAACGACTGGCCCACCAAGTTGGCTTATGCCGTATGCGAAGCTGTTTCTCGGCTCGGAGGCAAGCCAGATATTTCCGGGGGTGAATCTGCCAGGTATCTCGCAGCTCGGCATCTCGGGTGGCGTAGGCTCCGGCAGTGGCTATCCCGGTATCGCTTCGATGCCCGCTGGGCTGAATCAGAACGTCGCAGGGTTTTCCCCCGATCAGACCAACGCGATGCAGATGGGCGAGAACGTCACCGGCCAAGCGCAGAGTCTCGCCAACACAGGCGCGGGAACGCAGGGGATGTACGCCAGCGGCGGAATGATGGGGCCGAACCCCTATCTCAACCAGTATTACAATCAGGCCGCGACGCAGGACGTGAATCAGTACAATCTCGCAACACAGCCCGCGTTGCAGGCGCAGTTTCAGCGCGCCGGAGCGATGGATTCATCAGGCTTCAACGAGGCGCAGGGGTTAGCTCAGTACGGTCTTGGGCAGAGCCTCGGAACGCTCGGCGCGAATATCTACGAACCGGCGTACCAGTTCGAGAGCGGTCAGATGCTCAACGCCGCACAGAACAGCGGGATGGGAGTTCAAGGCCTCTATGCGCCCGGTCAGAACCTTTACAACATCGGCGCGGCGCAGCAGCAGCAGCAGCAGAATCAGAACAACGTGGCGACGCAGAACGCTCAGCAGCAAGCGAATTGGCCCTTCAACCTGCTGTCTCAGATGGGCGGAGCGTTGGGTCAAGCCGGTATGGGTGGTGGAAATACAATCTCAACTGGCCCCGCTGTCAGCGGTGGGAAATGATGTTAAGCGTCTCTGAAATATATTGGGCGGCTGGATTTCTTGAAGGCGAAGGCTGCTTTGGAATGTACCAACATTCGCGTGAAGGAAGTGCGCGAACCAAGTATGAAATTCAGATAACTGCGTGTCAGGTGCAACAGGAGCCACTTCTACGGTTACGGCGATACTTTGGTGGTTCTTTGATCTTAAGTAAGAGCAAAAATACAAATCCGATTTGGCAGTGGGCGGTATATTCCACTAAGGCGGCGGGTTTGATGATGACGCTTCTGCCATTGATGAGTCCTAGACGAGGAGAGGCAATTCGTCGCGCTCTTTCATTATGGCGTACCCGCCCCCTGCATTCACGAAATCGCACTAAATGTCCGCAGGGTCACGAATATACGCCATACAATACTCGAATACGAACTAAGAAAAGCGGCAGATCATTTCGAGCTTGTCGTCTATGCATTAGGGCTGCTGTGAAGAAATATAAACAGCGTCGCCGACTACTTATCTCGACCGGCCCGGCCATGAGTGGGGGTAAGTAGATGAGCGGGACCATGCAGAAATATGTGATGCCCGCGCTCAAGACCATAATGGGGGTCGGCGAGACTGTGGCGGGTATTGGAACGGGTAATCCAATGCTAGCGATGCAGGGAATCCCGACGGCAGTTTCCGGGGCATCCAGCATTGGTCAAAGCCCGGCGGGATCAAATGCGGGTCCCGCAGGATTCGCGCCGCCGAATAGTTCAGGTACGCCCTCTCTCTCTGACGTTGGTGCTGCACTTCCAGCAAATTCCGCGCTAAAGAATTGGGATCCGAGTTCGGGTGTGGCACCGCCAGTAGCGCCGCCATTGCCGGCGTCGAGTTATCCGGCAGCAGGAACAGGGAGCGGCAATCCCGCTCCAGGTGGCGGTCAAATGCCATCATGGCAATCGGCCTTGTCGGGGTCCGGTTCGGTGGGAGATGCCTACTTCAAATATCTCAGTGCAATAAAGACCCAAAAACTCCAGAATCAAGTAGCCTACGCTCCGGCGCATACGACGCCGACGAGTGCACCGCCGCCGTTTTCTACGTTGCCGCAACTTCAATTCGCGATGCCGCAGTATTGACGATGGCTAACGGCCAAACACAGCAACCGACGCAGCCGCAATCTGACGGACTTCTGTCAGACATCGGATCGACGATAGGCAAGGTCCTGCCCTACGCTCTCCCCGCCGCACTCGGTGCTGCGATGGGTGGTATTGGTGGTGCGGGGGCCGGATTGGCAATGGGGGCCTCTGGCGCTCAGGAGCAAGAAGCCAAGCAGGCGGAACTTTCGCTCAAATGGCAGGAGTTCGGCATCGAGAAACAAAAGATGCAGCTTGCCATGCGGGATGATGCGGAATGGCAAAACTATACCGCTGGACTGCCCGCCGATGAGCGTGCGATGGCGCGGAAAGACCCGCAGGGCTATGCGCAGAATTACATCCAGAATACGCAGTGGCAGCACACGATCACGACACTGAAGGGCGATCCGCAGTTTGCCGCGTCGATCGGCATCAAGGACCCGAAGTTCGTGGACGCGCTCGCGGGCCTCGATCCGAAGCACGGTGAACAGGTGTTCACCAAGTATCTCGAAGCCTCGCAGAGCGGGAAGTACCCCGGCGGCGTGCATGGTCCTTACGAGGACGGCAAGGGTGGCTACTACATGCTTGGGCTGGGGATGAACGGTGAGCAGACCCAGATTCCGGTGGGCAAGCCGGTCCCTGCGATGGTTGCGGGAGCTACGCTCGGCGAAAGGACCACCCACGACATCAGCGAAGAAAATAAAGCCGCTGATACGCGATGGTCGTCAGATTACAAAGAGGCCGAGAAAGCCGCGTTGACAAGGCGACCCTTACTCACAAAAGGCTCGGAGTTGATGACGGGGGCGACACCTAGCGATGCTGTCTTACGCGAGGAATTGCACAAACGGGGGCATACCGACGAAGAAATAAATCAGCGTCTTGGAGCGCCATCGGGCGGGAAAACCAAGACGGCGGATTCAGCCTCTCGCAGTGGCGCTCCGGTTCCTAAGACGCCACCGAAGGGCTATGTCATTAGTAAATTGCACGGACCAAAGGGTGAGACGCTTTATGAAAACCCGATGGCTCCCGCCAACAAACGATATTGGTCTATGGATTGATGGGCTTTCTAAGCACAGACGACGTAACGTCCACCGCATCGCCTGATACTTCGGCGGGGCGGTTTATTCACGCCAAGGACGTGATCCCGGCGGGTGTCCCCACGGCGTCAGAGGAAGCATTGCAATCCCCGACTTTTGCCGACCCGATAGGTACTATCGCAAAGCATCCATACGTTACTTCGGGGTTAATTGGCGGGGTGGAAGGCCTTGAGGGCGGTCCTGTTGGTGCGGCGATTGGAGTCGGCAAGGGTGTCGTGGGCCAGTATCTCACAGAGAAAGCCGCCGATGTGAATCCCTATCTCGGTTTAGCTGTGGGTCTCGCTAGTCCGTTCGCGTTGGATAAGAGCGTGAGCAGTATCGAGGGACTATCGAAGGCCCCTGCCGCAACGGTCAGTGCGGCGCGCGATGCTGCCGAAACGGCTGAAGCCGACGTTTACGCCAAAGCGCCGAAGCAGCTTTACGACTACAGCCAGAAAGTGGATGCCGCTACGCAAACCGAGACGGGCGCAATCAAGACGCTCGGCGCGAAGGGTGCAAAGGCCATCGAGAAGGTCCAGAAGGAAGCCACCACAAAGATGGCTCCCGAACTGGCCCAAGCTGAACTTGAGAAGTTCACGGGTCGCACGCCCGAAGATACCGCTGCCGCACGTACTGCCGATCCAGCGGAGTTCGCCGCCCGACGCACGCGGATGCGGCAAGTCGTCATGGGACCGGCCAGCCGTATCGGTGATGAACTCGGGGCGCAATTCCAGACCGCGACTGAGGGTAAGCTCGGCAACGAAGCAAATATTAGCCACGTCGAAAAGGCGGTTGCGACTGAGCAGAAATGGCTCACGGATCACAACACCGAACTCGCCAAGCCGGTCCGCGATCTGATTGCCGAGATGCCGGTCGGCGAAGTGGATAGCGCGCTTGAACGCCAAGTCCCCGACCTGCTTCGCGGCAAGGGCCATGCGGATGCGCAGGGTCGCTTTACCCAATTGCTCAAAGAGTGGGACGACAAGAATCCCAACGCGAAGATTGAGTCGGAAGAACTAAAGTCTATTGCGGTTCGCGCACTTGGCGGCAAATCGGGCACTAAGCCCACCGTCGGCCAACTACTCGGCTGGCGCACCGCTGCGACGAAACTCGTTGGCTCAACTGCCGACCATAATCAGGTGGTGGCGCTGGAACTCCGCGACGCACTCGACAGGTCGCTTATGGAGTCCGGCGTCGATATTCCGCCCGAACTCCGCGAGCGGTGGGGTTCCTACAAGTCGCTGTTCAACTCCAAGTTCCGCCATCAGGTCGCGACTGCCGCAGATCCGGTGCAGTACGGCAAGGCACTGTTTGAGCAGCCGCAGCGCGGGCTGCAAGTCTGGAAAGCGGCGACGCCCGAGGAGCAGACACATCTACGTCAGCTATTCGGCGATTACGTCAACGCCAACAAACTCAAGCCGATGCAGCTTGGCAAGCGGGTCGATCCAACTGTGATGAAGGAGATGTTCGGCAACTCGCCCTATGCGCAGATTAAGCCGTGGCTGGAGACTGAACCGAAGGCAGTGGCGTGGCAGCATTTTCGTCAGACCGACCCGCAGGCCGAAGCAATCGTTATGCAGGGAGCGAAGCGCGAATTAGACACGATCACGACGGAGAAAGCCGCTGCCGTCCGCAAAGCCGGAATTGATCTGGCGCAAAAGATGGGAGTTGCCGGACGTGGCAAACTTGCCAAGATTCTCGCACAGACAGACCCCGTAGCGGCGGCTAAGATCGTCGAGCAGGAATTTCCGTTCTCCCCACAGGCGGCGCAACAACTCTACAAAGACGCGCAGACCGTTCCAGCGAAGCAGGCGCTTACATCATTTCGTGAAGGGAAGCAGCTTGAAAAAGGGTTGGATATCAACAAGGTGCGGGAAGAAGCTGCTGTTGCGGAGTTGATGAAGGGGGAATCCCAGAGCGGCGGAATGGCCTCGCGGCTCAAACGCAGCATTCTGTATTGGCATCTGCCGATGGCGCTCGCCGGAATGGGCGTGGGCGGAATGATGGGACCACGGCAAGCGGCGATTGGCGGAATCATGGGCGCGATGTTCGGCGCGACGAAATTACGGGGGCTGTTTCGTCCCGCGCTCAATACTCCTGAAGCGGCCTCGGCTTATTGGCGGGCACTGAATATGGCTCCGAATCGGCTCAACGCTGCTCAGCACGGAGCGCGGCTAGCGCGTGGTATGGTCGCCGCAGCGGAGGCTCATTTGCAGCAGGGAGACCAAGAGGCAGATCAATGAGATGGACTAGAATCATTATTCTCGGCGTGGTGCTGGGACTTATCACGGCAGCCTTGGTCGAGGCCGACAGCACCAACAACGGCTATACCTGCATCTCGACTTCGGTAACGTCGAACTCTGCGCCGGTCGGGATTATGTCGCCGGGGCGTATGACGACGTTCCTGATTCATGTCAGAAGCTCGCCCGCCGCCGATCCGGTTTTGCTATTTCCCTACGTCAGCACGCCGGTGCCGACCAGCGTGCCGTCGCCAGCGGCGGTCGTGGAACGGCCATCAGGGTCTGACTTTTTCGATGGGGTGAATTGCGATCAGACGAGTTGCGTAGATGCGATTGGGCAAGGTTGGGCGGCAGTTCTGGCTGGCGGCTCGACCGCGATTACAGTTGACAGTTGTTACAGGTAATAAGGAGATTCCCATGAAACGATTTCTTGCAATGATTCTGGTGTTGGCGGCCTTCGCGCTGCCGACCCGCGCGCGAGCGGATCAGCCGCCCTTCGCGATGCTCTCGTCATCGTGTGCGACTTCGCCCGATTTCGGGTTTATGCCGTTTTGTTTCGACACAACGAGCGGCAGTTACTATTTCTGGAACGGCACGGCCTTTGTCGGCCCAGCAGTGACGACGGGAGCGATCACTGCGACGGGCGCATCGAAATTCAATGCGGGTGCGGCCAATCAAGTACCCATTACCGTGAAGGGATTTGCGGCGCAATCCTCCGACTTGCAGGACTGGGATAACAGCACCCCAGCCGTATTGGCATCCGTGAATTCATCGGGGCAGTTCGTATCCGGTCTCGGCGGTACGCAACAGGGGGCCTTCACAATAAACGGGGCGACTTCCGGCTCTGCCACGATTACAACTATCGGTGCGGCAGGCACTGCCTTTAACTACATCCTGCCGACATCGGCGGGCGCGGTGGGATCATTGCTCACTAGCGGCAATACCTCACAGCAAGTTTGGCTCGCTGATGGCGCGACGGGCACAATTCTAACCGGCGCGGGAGTGACAACCATCCCCGCCTTCAGTGCGACGCCGACGATCAGCGGGACTCTCATTGATCAGACATCGGTTCAGGTTTCGGTTGCGAGCGCGGATCTCGCGCTTGCGACTACAAACGGCGGACATTACAACAGCCTGAAAGGCTCGGCATCCCTGCCTACGGTCGGCACGGGCACGGTGACGGCGGGCGGCAGCGATAACGCGATGAACGTGACTGGCGCGACCAGCCCCGTGACGGTGACTTTCCAGACGGCCTTCGGAGCCAGCCCAATTTGCGTATGTAACGACGTGACCTCGGCGCTAGGCGCGTGCAAAGCGGTGGTCAGCAGCGGCGCGGCGGTAGTCGTCACCACGACAGGTACGGATTCCTTCAACTTGATTTGCATCGGTAAATAATGAAGCGACTGGTTGCAGCGTTAGCCTTTCTGTTCCTCCTGAGCGTGGGCGCGCCCCGCGCGAATGCGCTCACTTGCCCCGCTGCCGTGACCGCGACCTCGCCTGCCGCGACTTCCTGCTGGCCTTTGCAGGAAACGTCGGGGACGACAATCACCGACACGATTGACTCGAACAGCGGGACGATCACGGGAGGCTACACGCTCAACCAGAACGGCGCGATCGCCTGCAACAATACGAGTGTGAGCGGGGTGGGCTGTTCGATTACGACTCCGACGCAGTACGCGAACCCTCAGCCGATGACGCTGTATGTGGACTTTGCGGGGACTTCGGGGGGCATTGCGATGCTCGCGGCATCGCCCGCACAGAACGCCTTTGCGTATTACGTTCTGTTTCTCGATACGCACGGCAAGCTGAATTTCGGCGTCAATAATTTCGGTGTGACCAATGTGCTCCAATCGCCGCTTCCCTACGCTGACGGGAACGAGCACAAGGCGGTTATCAGCGTCGGGGCGGCGGGCATGAAGCTGTACGTGGACGGCTCGCTGGTCGCCAGTCGCAATGTCACACTCGCGAACTTCGTCAACGGCTACTGGTTTCTCGGCGGAATCAATCCGGCGAATTGGCAACTGAGTCCGAGCGAGGCCTACTTCAACGGCTCGCTCTACTCGTTCGCGTCGTGGACGGGGACGCAACTCACCGACGCGCAGGGGATTACGCTGACGGGCGGGAACCCGAACGTCATCACCAATAGCTATTGCTCGTTCGCGAATCAGATCGCATCGCTTAATCCGGCGACGGCGCAGGCTTTTGCTAATTCCAAGCTGACGTTCAAGACGACGGCGCTGCAACTTCCCGGCGGTGGATCGAATCTCCCCATCGCGGGGTCAACGCAAGTCTGTACGACCGATGCAACCGGCACGATTCGCTCGCCGTGCCAGATTCAGCAAGGAGCGCATGTCAATTTGAGCGTCGGTACAGGACCGCCGATTCCTCTCGTTATTCCCTTCGCGGCGTCGTGCGACCTGACGGCGATCATGCTGTCGCAGACTGACCCGCCAATGGTGGTCAGCGCGGTGGCGGTAGCGGGTCCGCTTTTCGCAGGGACGACTGTCACGAATCCGCCAGCGGGGACAATAGGCACGGCGACCATCACCGCACCCAACGCTTTCTCGCAGACGCAGGCGAGTGCGGCGATAGTCAATATCGGTCTCAACGGCAACGTGCAGCAGGTGATCCTGACCGGCAATGCCGTTGCGATCAGTCTGACCAACTTTGTGAGTGGGGCGAATTTCGTTATCGACACGACTGAAGACGGAACGGGTGGACGCACGACGCCGGTGTTCTCTGTGCCCGCTGGATGGTCGCTGGTATGGCCCGGAGCGGGGAGTCAGCCTGCCCTGCCGAGTACCGCAGCCAACGCGCACAACATCTGGCAGTTCACAGCGATCAACGGTACGCAACTTGCCGGGAATATATCGTCGCTGAGCACTGGCACCTTCCCGCTCAGCGGCACGGCCAACTTCAACGATTACAGCGGTATCAACGTCAACACGATCCAGATGGGGACGTACACGTCACCGACCCTCGCGGTTTCGGGGACCTGCTCGGGAACGTGCGCGACCACCTATACCTATGAGATCGACTGTCTCGGGGACGCTTCGACGCACGCCTTGCCGAGCGCGACACAGACGGTGACGAACGCCGCCACGCTCGACGGTACGCACTTCAACGCTCTCACTTGGACTCCTAACTCGTATTGCCATGCCGGTTACAACGTCTATGGCCGGATCGGTGGGGCGCTGGGTCTGATCGGGACGGTCGGGGCGGGAGTCGGGACTTTCACCGATAACAGCATGGCGGCGGTCGGAGCGGCTCCGCCGACGACCAGCACGATGGGCGCTGTGATTGGCGATCTGATCGGCAACACACGCACGCTGACTACGCTTGGTGACATCCTTTACGAGAACTCGACTCCGGCGAATGCGCGGCTGGCGGGTAATGTCGCTCAGCTTGCGACACCTTCCGCGCCGGTTATTACAAACGCGGGCACGACCGGCGCGACGACTTATACCTACTTCCTCGTCTGCAACGATGCCTTCGGCGGCAAGACGCTGGCGAGCGCGAGCGGGGCGACCACGACCGGCAACGCGGCGCTATCGGCCTCGAATTACAATATCGTTACATTCCCGACCGAACTGGGATGCGTCTCGTTCGACGTGCTCAAGGTGGATACGGCGCACAGTGTCTCGCTCGCCAACACGACGGGGTTTTACAATGATCAGGGCGCGGCGAGCAGCGCTTACGTTCCGCCAGCAACAAATACCACGGCGATCAAGGAGTTTCTGTCGAGCATCGCGAATACGAGCACCGTCGCTCAGGCTCCGGCGTGGAGTCTGCTCGCGGCGACTCAGGTGCCGGGATTCGACGGGGTAACCGTGACGGGGATTCCGGTAGCAGGTCAGGTGCCGATTGCGAGCAGTGCTACAGCGGCGACGTGGACGACACCTCAGCATGGGCAGCAGCTTTTCACCACCACAGGCACGTTTACCGTTCCGGCGAATGTCTATTCGGTTACGTTTGCTGCATGGGGTCCGGGCGGAGGCGGCGGCGGACTAGGTGCGGCTGCGACTAATGGGGCAGATGGATCGGGGGCTACCACTGTTGCCGGAGGCGGAGTTGCCGGAGCGACACTAACAGCTAATGCGGGCAAGGGTGGCGTCCTTGCCGCTGCTGGAGCGCTGGGGGCTTGCACAATCACGGCGGTAAATGCGACCAACGGCACACTAAATATCTCTGGCGGCATCGGGAGCGCAGGGGCGGAAGGAACCTCGATTTGTAATAGCGGAAATCTCGCCCCTCCGGGCGGCTCCGCCTTCATGCCCGCGACAAGCTGCGTTCCCGCGACTGCTACAGTATTCGGCGTCGGAGGCGGCGGCGGGGCTGCGAGCTTTACGTCCAGTGCTTGCGGAGGCAATGGTGGGGCTTACGCCTCTAATATAGTCACCACGACGCCGACCTCGACCTTCGCCGTAACTGTCGGCACGGGTGGCGCAGCGGGCACCGGCGGAACCGCCAATGGGGCGGCAGGTTCTAATGGAGCGGTCCTAGCGACTTGGTGAAGTGGTCGCCTGATCGTCAGTTGCAAAACAACCGTACAGTTGACCTTTGGAGCCGAACAGTGAATCGAAAGCTACGGCGATGTTTCGGCAGTCCATAGGGGACGTGAATGAAGGTGAAGTATAGACAAACGGGTGGGCAGTGGTCGTTCCGGCGTTGTTCACTGGCGAGACAATAATGAAGAACCAGCCGAGCAGAATTAAGCCTTTGCGCATTTCGATTTCTCCTTGCGGAAGTTCCATAGGGCCGATTTACAACGTGGGCACTGGACCGGATTCCGTGCTAGTCGCGGTCTCCACACTTTGCCGCAGCGTTCGCACGTACACTCGATACCCTTTAGGACACATATCCCCATAGGGATACTTATGCGTAAACGCAGCTAGGAAGTCAATATGGCAACCGGACAATTCCCGATTAGCGCCTCGACCAACGATTCGATGGTGATCGCCCGCGACCCCTCGCGGCGAATGCTCTACATCCGAAACTACGCCGCATCGGCACAAACCATCTGGGTGCTGTTCAAGAATGGTGGCACGGCCACAGCGGGACTCGCGGGCGAACTCGAAGTGCAGCCGGGCGGCGAGTACACGTTTGGCGGCCCGCTGCCCTACTCGAAGCAAACGCTTCCCGGTGGATTTAATCTGGCGGTCTGCCCACAAGAAGAAGTTCACGTAATCACGTCATCGGGAATCGCGACGGGCACGGTGATGACGCAATGAAAAAGCTCGCTCCATTGGTGACCCTGCTTCTGTTCATAGCTCGCGCGGTCCACGCGGGGCCTATCCCGATTCCGGGCATTGGGAAGTGTGCGGGGAGCGGAGTGGTCAACGCTCTGAACGCATCAGCCCCGCCTAGCTGCGTACCGAATGGCAGTCCGGCACCGCTCAACATCGTCGCGCAAACCGCTTCGGCGGTGACGCTGGACATGAGCAAGACCAATACCTTCAACGAAGCGCTGACGGCAGCGGGACCTCAAACGACCCTGTTCACGTTGATCAACGGCTATGATGGCGAGCAGATTTATATCACGGTCTGCAACAACGCGACCGGCCTCAACAACTGGAATTTCGCCTATGGCGGCGTGATCGACTACGCCTACGATGGCGGCGTTCTCCCACCGCTGACGGCCTCGCCAGCGGCCTGTTCGCGCATCTGGTTCTCGGTTCATCTGGTCTATCCAGTGCTGACTTTGCGTGAAGAAGGGCGCACTCCGATTCTGCCGGGTATCGTGCTCGCAAACGATGCGGGCGGGACAGTTCTAAACGGGTTGGTGAAATTAACCTCGACCGGAACGGTGGTGAAAACCGCGACGGGCGACACTGACGGAATCATCGGCGTTTGCATCGCGGGCTGCGGCACGAGCGGCCTCGCGTTCATTCAAACCTTCGGAATTGTGAGTCTCAATCTCGACGGAGCGACCGTCTCCGGGCACTTCCTCATCAATAGCAGCACAGTAGCATCCGACGCCCACGATGGTGGCGCGACGCGACCCACGGTTCGCGCGTCGATTGGCTACATGGTCGATACGACCAGCGGCGTTGCGGGACTTCATCAGGTGTTCCTCACAATAGGAGCGGCGGCAGCAGCCCCGACGCCAGTTGTGGGGTGCGCGATTCTCGGCCATCTCACGACCACAGTGCCCGTGCCAGTCGCGAACACCACGACCGAGACCCCCATTTTCAATTTCACCGTTCCGGGAAATACGCTTGGCGTGAACGGTTGCGTGAACGCAGTGATCAAGGGGCACATGCTCTATCACACGGGTAATACTGCGGACGTAATCACCGTGCGATTACGGAATGGGAGCGGGATTGCGGGAACCATCATGGCAATCTCGTCAACCTCGGGCTTTGCCGATAGCGCCCTATTCCGTGAGTTTCGGGCCGAAACGCAATTCTGCAATGCGAACGCACTCAATCTTCAGAACGGCAACATCTACGGACAGTATGGAGTGTTTGCCCTCGGGGGAACGGAGACCGTCGGCACCGCGATAGATACTACGGCGAGCCAGATTTTTACCGCAACCGCCGCGTGGTCCGGGGGCGCGACCCCGAGCGCCAATGACGACGTAGAAATCTACGGAGCTACGGGATGCGCCGAGCAGTAATCATCGCGCTGGTCGCGCTGGCCTTGGGGCGTGGAATAGCATCCGCCTCGCAGATTTGTGCGGTCAACGTTTCGACCAATTTCGCAACCGCGATGGCCGATCCGCGGATCACTTGCGGCGTTTTCTATATCCAGTGGGACGTGATCGAGCCGACCAAGGGCGTGTTTGATTGGAGCACGGTAGACGCCGAGATCGCGCTGATTCCGGCGGGCAAGAAATACTGGCTCGATCTCTGGCCCGCTGAGCACACGCCCGCGTGGGTCTATACCGACGGCGCGGTGGCGTTCTCCTTCATCTGGCCGTTCTTCGCGCTTCAGGGTGGGGCGCTGAACTGGCCTACAGTCTGCTCAACTGTGAAGACTCCGAGACCGTGGGACACGACTTACGCGACCGACTGGGAATCGTTCCTCGCGGCGGCGGCAACCAGATACGCTAACGGACGGGTCTTTGCCGACGGCGTAGAAAACAGCACGACGACTCTGACCAGCGCGACGGCAGCTTTTGTCAGCGGCGACGTGGGTCGATTGGTGAGCGGCAACGGAATTGTGGCGAATACCACGATTGCGTCGGTGACCAACGGCACGACCGTGATCTTGAGCAATGCGGCTCTGCTGACGCAGACGACGACGATTACGCTGGGGGATCCGAAGCTGGCGGGTGTGAAGCTCAACCCCTTCGGATCGTTCACGCAGGAAATTATCCTGCCCTCGAACACCACGACGAATCCGATCAAGAATGCCACTGGAACTACGATCTGTTTCACGAATAATGACGCCGCCAACTGGACGGCGGCTGGCTACACAGTCAATCTGATCGAGACGGCCTTCAACAATATCGCGGCGGCTTATATCGCGGACTTCCCGACTCTGCCGCTCTCGTTGCAGTTCATCCCGATAGGCTTTCCCTTCGAGACGAACATCGAGAATGGCGGCGGGCCGGTGAAGGATCTCGGACCTACCGAGCGGCTCTTACTGGCGGACTGTCTCGCGAATGTGCCCAACTGCGAGGCGCAAAACGACGGATGGTCTCAAACCAACATTATTCGCAGCGTGAATGCATATCAGGAAGGCGGGCAGTTGGGGAATCAGTTGACGCTCGCATGGGTCGTGCTGCTCAATAAGCTCAACTTTGTGCCGAAGCGGTACGAGATTTTCGATATTGACGCGGTAAATCCGGCGAACAACAACATTCTCAACGTGATGGCATTTAATCCGCCGAAGCGCTATGGAGCGGGCGAATGGTGAGACTATGAAACGAATTTTTCAACTGATGGGTCTCGGCCTTGTTTTCCTGTTCTGTACTGGGCTGGGCGGCAATAACAGCGGGTCATCCTCGGGCGGTGGCACCACTATCACAAGCGGCGCGGGGGCCTTCGGGGCCGGGACTTCACAGACCGGCGGCGTACTGACGGGCGTACTTGCGGCTCCTTACGGCGCAAGCACATATACGGTTCATGGGATGCTGCTGGGCGAGGCCGCCGGAAATATCGTCGCGATGGCAGCCTGCGCAGCGGGATCGTTTCCTTACGGGCAAGGCGCGGCAGATCCGATTTGCTCGACGCTGATTTTGCCCAATGCGGCGACGCAGGGAGATTTGTTGACGGCGACTGCCGCCAATACGGTCGGTTCGGTCGCTGATGTTGCCGTTGGTCAGGTATTGAAGTCGGGTGGCGTGGGGACTGTTCCTTCTTACACAGCTAATCCTGCCGTATCGACGGTCGTGCTGAATGGGGCGACTTCGGGAACTGAAACACTTTCGCCGAACGCAGGCGCGATTACGAGCTTCACTGAAACCGGCCCGGCGGCAGTTCCGGCACAAGGCGATTTGCTGACGTTCTCCAATGGCACGGGGCAACAAGCCTCGGTGGTGGACGTTGCCGTTGGACAGGTGATGATCTCGGGCGGTGTGGGCACGGTTCCGGCGTATAGCGCCAATCCCGCCGTGACGAGCATCGCCACCGGCACTTCGCCGCCGACCTGTACGGCAGGCACGGGTGGCGTACTCTGCGCCAAAGAAGGGACGGCATCAACGGCAGCGGCAAGTGTTGATGAACTTTATGCTGACTCGACTGCCCACACCTGGAAAACGCTGCTGAATAACGGAAGCGCCGTCAATCTGGTCCGCTCTGGCATGTTTGGATCGAGCAATGCGGTGGTCTCGAACAGCGCGGCAAACTTCTTTCCTGCAAACGGCACAGGGGCGCCTGTCGCCAGCACGCTTGAAGGCGATGTGAGCACGCTGGCTCCGTGGATCGCGACGATTCAGAACCTCAAATGCGTTCTTACCACGATAGCGGGCGTCGTGACGGTCGCGGGCGGCACGAATTACGTGATGGCGCTCCGGCAGAACATTGCCTCATCGGCTATCACCTGCACTATCGCAACGGCAGCAAGTTCCTGCGTGGATACGACGCATTCAATCACGACGGCAGTCGGCGACCAACTTGATTACATCGACACGCCGACCGGCACTCCTACGGCATTGGTAGTGAAATGCAGCGTCGAAGTCGATTTCTAGTCCTCGCGCTCCTGCTCTGGACGGCTCCGGCGTGGGCGCTGACGCCGGTTGGTCATAATAACGGAACGGGCGCGCCGGACTATACCAGTCCGTCCTTCACGATTACGGCGGGCGATACAGTTGCGGTCTGCACGGCGCTCCAGAACAACGTCCAAATCGGGATGACCATTGGCGGAGCTACTGCGACCTGCGAGACGAAGGAGTTCTCCACCGACGCCGTGACGGTGGAAACCTGCTACGTCAAAAATGCAGCGGGCGGCTCGGAGACCTTTACGACGAGCAGTTTAGGGTCTAACAGTCTTGCGTGGGTGGCCTACGATGTGCCTAGTAACAATACAGCCCGCGACGCAATTTGTGTCGGCAATACGGCTGGTTCGTCATTATCCTGTACGACCGGCACGCTCGGATTCACCGGAGAATATGCCATCGGTTGCGTCGGATTGGAGTCTCATACTGCTACAGGAGGGAGTGGAGCGTTTTCGGCTGTCGATGCGAGCGACGTTATAGGCTCGACCTATGTTGCAGCAGCGTCAGCCGCCAATCAAGGAACCGCCGCTGTAACTGGAGGCTTTAGTTTCAGTGGGAGTTCGTGGGATGCCTTGCAGATTACGACCTTTCAAGGGGCTGCGGGCGTCGTCCCACTTGGTTCCACGCTCGCCGGACCATCTAAATTGGCAGGACCGGGTAAGGTAGATTGAAACATTTTCTTCTAAGAAGCTGTTTGGTGGTAGCGTTGCTGGTGACGAGCGCTTCGGCGCAGGCCGCGATTGCTGTCAACTGGACCGATACCAGCAATTCAAGCACGACCTGCACGATTCCAGCCGGCAAGTCGGCGGCGAGCGGCGATACGCTGGTCTGTCTTGCCCTTTTCAATTTCGGCTCGCCATCAACCTGCCCAGTGAGTGGCGGAGGTGTTACTTGGTCCCCAATCGTTAATGCGGGCGGCGGAACCGGTATTGATGCTAACGGGAACGTCCGAATAGGTGTTACCGGCAACTATGTACTTGGTTGTATAGGGGCCGTTAGCAGCCTTCAGTCAGCAGCCACGAGTTATACCTTCGGGCATGCAGCGGCAGGGGCTATTTTGCAGGGACTCAGCAATTCAAACAGCGCCCTTGATTTTGCCGAAGGCAATACGCAGGCCACGAGCACTACCGATACGATCGCGGCGATTACGCTGAATTATGCCGACTATGTTGGCATCGGAACAGAGCAAGGCGCGGAAAATGCCAACACTAACACCTACGCCTCGGGATTCACTGGAGCGCTGTGGACAACACAATTTGACGCGCTCGCATCTCAGGTCTTTTCCGCGTCCGGCAGCACGGGTTCGTTGAACATCACCAATAGCAGCACGACGACGTGGACTAATATCGTATTTGCCCTTCAACCGGCGAGCGTGCCGACGCCGACGCCTACGGCAACACCCACGGGCGCGATTGTCGCAGCGACGCCCGCGATGACCAAGATGAATCGGATTGGCGTGAATCTCGGTTGGCAGACGTATGCTGGTGAATCGAATTTCATGCAGAACATGCTCGACGATCCGGGTTTCGAGCCAACGACGGAGTGCGACATCTTCAAAATAAGTTCGCAATCCGGGTCCAGCTTTTCGATCAGCAACGACAACGGCGAATGCACGCATTTCTGGGAAGCGGGCAACTGCGGTATTGCAGACGGGTCGGCGGCGGCGACGGGTTCGGTGCGGACGGGCGCGAGCGCCGGTCAGACCTTTACGATCGCGACCAACAACTCGGCGGGCAACTTTACCTGCTCAGGGACGTGCCCGACAATGGCAGCGGGTAATTGGGTCTCGATGTGCAAGACCGGGATTAACATCGGAAACGGCAGTAGTGGTTTGCTTGGAAGTCCTGATTGGGGCCGCAGCGACGCGAATGTGATGTTGACCACTGCGGAAAAATACGAAGGAAGTTCCTCGGTTCAGCTCAACGTGGCCGATGGAGGGAATCACTATATCTATGCCTATTGGGATCAAGCCGGGTACAGCGGCGGCGTCTGCTCCAACGACAACGTGACGCCCTGCACGATATCGAATCAGACCGCCGATTGCGGAGCGGGGAACGCCTGCAAGACCGCCCCCGAGGCTGGACCGTTCCATCCATTGGTCGCGAGTAAGACCTACGCGATGGCGTTTTTCGCCAAAGCGGTTAACACGACTGCGCCTGCGGTCACGATCAATGTGTCACGTAGCAGCGGCACCAACGTCACCAAATCCTTCACTCTGACCAACGACGGCGCATGGCATCAGTACATCCAGACCTTCAATGGCGGCGACACCGCTACCTCAACTTCGCAGATGCTGTATCAGTTGACGGCGACCAACGGCGCGGCCAATACAGGGGCAAAAATCTATGTCGATGACGTGTACGTCGGATTGAGCGCGGCCTCTGCGACCGGCTTCCGGCCCGAGGTCGTGACGACGCTGGAGACCATGCAGGTCGGTTCGCTCCGGCACATGATTTATTTCAATCTCGTCGGGAACGACGTTAACTTCGAGGGGCCGGGCGGTTGCACGCCGGGCGCAGTCGGAATCTCCGGCTACACTTCGGGCGGATGTGATTATCAGCGCGGCGCAGAGACTTGGCAGAGTCAGGGCAACGCCCAGCAATGGGTATTCGCCGGGCAAGACGTGTACGCACTGGCGGGTGCCGTGGGTGCGGTCCCGTGGATCGCTCTGCCGAACACTTTCAACGATGCCGATCTCGTAGCCTTCGCCGACAACGCCTGTACCGCGATGACCAACAACGGGTTCACCACCCTCTGGATTGAGGGCAGCAACGAGAACTGGAACGGCAGCGGGTTCGGCAAATTCGGCAGCGGCGATTTGCAGACCGGCTACGGGCCGACGTGGGGGCGCAATTTCAGCATCCTCAGCACCGAGTTTACGGCGAAGTGCCCGAGCCTCGCGTCGCGCGTCCGCTACGTGCTCGGCAACCAGCTTTGCAACTGGGGCGTCGTGCAGGGCGAGCTAACCGGTGCAAGCAACGCCGGCTTTCCGATCCCCAACACGTCGCAGTACGGGACCGATGATGCGACCTATATTCAGGGCAATAATAATCTGCCGAGCTTCGCTGGATCCCTGGCGAGTCAGGCGAGTCAGTACGCGAGCCATTTCTTTACGCAGGTCGATACCGACATCGGGCAGCATACGAGTTGCATCACCTACGATCATACGCCGCTCGGCTCGAACAACTTCGTTTCGGTGTACGAGGCCGGGCCGAATGGCTGGAGCAATTCAGCGGGCGGGACTACCGAGCAAGCCTTTCTCAGTGAGGGCGGAGCGCCTTCGGCGGCGTGGATGGGCTACGACTACTTCTACGGAATCAGCAGCTTGGCGCCGCTCCAAAACTCTTTCACGCTCTCGCAGATTCAATTCGGTATCATGCCGGGCTGGGGCATCACGCACGACTTAGATGCCGACTTCGGGCCGCGCTTTCCTGAGTTACGCCCGGATGCGCTGACGCTGGCACTTATCAACAGCGCGATTTTCGTCGGTGGCGAGTATCACGCGGTTACGGGCCTGCCGGCGGGCATTACTTGCGAGGATTTCACGTCGGCAGGCGGCTTGCTCGATCAGACCGCCTGCACCAACTCTAATTCAACGGCGACGAGCGTGGCGCTGACCTATGCGGGTGGACACACGGTTCCGACGCTTTGGAATGCGGTCAACAATACCAACGGAATCACCGACAACAACGAGAACTCCGCAAACGTGGCGATTGGAGCGCTGGCGGGCGGGGCCAGCATCGTAGGCCAGACGGTGACTATCGCCATACCGGCCTTCGGCGTTATCGCGGGATTGCAAGGCGGGGCGGTCCCAACGCCTACACCCACAGCTACGGCTACTCCGACTGCAACTGCAACTGCCACAGCGACAGCTACTGCGACCCTTACCCCGACGGCGACTCCCACAGGTCCAACCCCTACGCCGACCGGCCCGACTCCGACGATAACCCCGACCGCGACGCCGACAGCAACGGCCACGCCTACCGCGACCGCAACTCCTTGTGGAAACGGCGGAACAAGGTGTAATGCTGGATAGAGAATAGAGAGGTAATTCTCATGCTGACGTGCTTAATTTTTCTCATCATCTACGTGATAGTTGCGGTGATCGTGCTCTACATCATCGAAACGGCGCTGGCTGCCGTGTTTCCGATGCCGCCGCCGGTTTACATGCTCATCCGACTGCTTATCGGGTTGCTCATCCTCGTCGCCTTTCTGAATTGCGTGGGTTTTCTCGGCGCGGGTGGAGGCGGCCACTTCGGGCTGGATTTCGGCGGACGCAGATAGCGATGCCAGTTGATAGCCGCCCAGTTCCCGATCCGACGCTCCTGACGACGCAGGCGCTCGAACGCGAAGTCGCCGCAATGAAGGGACTGTTCGCGGAGCAGCTCAACGGCCTTCGTCAACTGATCGAAGAAAAGTTCGATGGTGTCGATAAGCAATTTGCCTCTCGTGACGTACAGGTCAGCACCGCGTTTCAAGCGGCGAAGGAAGCTGTTGGCGAGCAGAACAAGAGCAGGGCGGAGGCCATCGCCAAGTCAGAAAACGCCACCAACGATCAGATGCGGCAAATCGGGAACCAGATCGCTGCGACGACCAAAACCACGGACGACAAGATCGACGACCTCAAAGACCGTCTCGGAACTGTCGAAGGTCTCATCCGCAGCAACGACCGAACAGAGCATCGCAGCGACCAGTCAAATCAGCTATGGGTCGCGGCGGCGGGGATAATCGTCGGGGCGCTGATCGCCATCGCGGCAATCATGTTCAAGGGGACGCCGCAGATCGTGGTCCAACCGCCGACGATAGCGGGAACGGTGGGCAGCGTGCCGATTCCGCAGAAATGATCCGCGAAGCACAATTCCGCATTGCCAGTCGGGCGCACACGGCGTACAACATTCGCAGGGCGTGCGAGAGCTAACGGCATCAGAGGCGGAGTCCCCCGAAGCATTTGACGGCACTGGCGCGCGCCCTCCTTTCACGTAAATAGAGAACATGCTATTCAAGCGGTTACAACGTATCGAGTTGAGGCTCGACCAATTATGGGCGCAGGGAGGCAAAATCGTGGCTGAGTTACAAGACCTACAAGCAGCGGTTGCGGGTATCGCGACCGAGATTTCAGCAGGCGTCACAGCAATCGACGCGGCAGTCGCCAAGTTGGCGGTAGCCGGTGTCGCGCCCGCCGATGTGGAAGCGCAGGCTGTGGCGATCCAGACCGCGACCGCCAGCCTCAAGACGGCAGTCGATGCGCTTGGCGTCGCGCTGAACCCGCCACCGAAGCCGTAAGAGCGATTCAATCGGGGGACGACATGGGCCAATACTACGGCTGTGAGTGTTGCACGGACAGTCAGGACCTCGACCGCGCCGCGCTGAGCTGGGGACCGATGCCCGCCGCGTTCATGGCGGAGCCCACACCCAACGACAAGTGCATTTGCCGCCATCCGCGCCGCGAGCACAAGGACCGTGGCATCTGCTTGATGGCGTCGTGCTCGTGTGAACGCTTCGAGGCTGCCCCCGATGCCGTTTGACTATACAATCGCCGGTCGGTGGCAAGACGTAATTCACGCCATTGCAATAATCGAGTCAGCCGAGAATCCCGACGCGAAGGGTGACGGCGGACAGGCGCGGGGCCTGTTTCAGCAGCACCCTGTTTTCTTCAAGGAAAACTACGGACGAGTGCTGGTCGGCGTCGTAACGCGTATCTGGCACGGAATGATAGGGCGTGCACCGCTCTATCCGGTGAGCTTGAGCGATACGTGGATTATGGCCGACATGAAGGCTGCGGCGAGCCATTTCGAAGCGAACAAGGCGCTCAACCGCACGTTGCTGATCGAGAGCTACCATCAAGGCGTGATCGGGGCTGAGCGTCAGCCTGACCCGACGTACTTCACACGCTGGGCATCTGCCTTCGTAAAGATCGGGGGGCACTGGCCGGTATGAAGGGCACGTGGGGCGACATCTTAGACGCTTTCGAGAACTGCTACCTTCAGTGCTGGGCGGTCGATCATCCCAACGAGACACTGCCGAACGAAGTCGTAGCAGCGGCCAAGGCTTACGCGCTGCGAATGCTAGGCAAGCTGATGGAGAACGAGCCGGTCGAATGAGCAAGCTCGCGATACTCAATACCGCCCGTCGTCCTGAATTACGCGAACGGTTGGTCAAAGTGATAGCCGATATTGATAGCGGAGTGCAGATTGACCAGTGGTTTCTTGCGACGCGCGGGCCGCACCCCAGAGACAAGAATGACGACAAGTGGCGCTGGTTCGATTCGGGCCTGACGGCGGAACAGCTACTCTGGGTACTGGAAAGCTGCAAAGCTGAATTGATGCGGATGGTCAAGGAGTGAGAACGCGTTGGTTCATCTACGGCTTTTTCACTGGCGGCCTAGTCGTGCTGGCGGGGCTCGCCCAGTTCTCGGATTGCGGGGACGCGCTGTTCGGCGCGAACGGGCCACGATGGGTTGTGGCGAGCGCGGGCAATGAGCCGCCCGACATGACGAATAGCGGGGGCCAATCTGTAATGGAATTATCTATCAGTCCAACGCCGAGTGTCACACCCACGCCGGCACGATTGAGCAAGACCGCGACGCCGACCGGGCCGTATCTGCCGCAGGAGCCAAAGCGATGAAACGTTGTGTCTACTGCAAGCGAATAGTCTGGTTCTGGCAGCAACAATACAGCCTCCACGGTTATGTAGGCGAACCTGAGGCCAAGCGCTATTGGCGGCATACGAAGTGCGCTAACAAAGCGCTTACGTCATGACTGACCCGACGCCCATCGCGGCGACGGTGACGGTGGTCGAGCCGCCCGCCAAGCCGACCTCGCCGCCGGAAAAGCCCGACTCCGCACTACCCCAAAGCCCCAGACAGGCGAGTGAGTTATTCGACGATAAGACGCGCTGGTGGATTGCGCTTTTCACGATGGCTGGTACCTTCGGTTATATCTATGGAATCACCTTCTGGCCGGTGCAACTCGACAAGACTACGATGGGGACGATTCTCGGCGGCGTGATTATCTGGAACGGCATTGTGCTGACTTGGTATTTCGGGTCCTCAAGTGGCTCCAAGGTGAAAGGGATGGACGGCAAATGAAATATCTTTGCATCGCACTCGTACTTATGGCGGGCTGCTCGACAACCATGCAAATCAAGGACGCGAGCGGCAACGTCATCGTCTCCAGTTCGTCGGGCAACGGGAGCATCAGCGCCTCGCATGGCTTGGGCTGTACGCCTGCCGTGCCCAATGCGGGAGTCTTGGCCCCTGCGGCTCCAGTGAGTCCTGCGCCTGCACCGGTCGCGATGACTTGGGCACCACAGACGATGCGCGACGTGAATGGCCGTCCATTTACGGTAATGATGGCCCAGCCGGTGAGCGCCCCGATAGCGGGCTGTGATACTACAGTGGTGACGACGCGCGGGACCGATACGTCAACCTATGCTGCGTGGGCGGCGGGCCTGATGGCAGTCGTCAAGGTTCTGTTCTTTTAAGTCAGAAAACAGGAGCGAACCCTATGATAGGCCATGTCGTCGATCAACTCGGTGTCAAACGGATCTTAAATTGGAACGTGAGTCTCCCAACGCGTACGCCGCACATGACGGCACCGCTGACCGTGGCGGCGCTGCCCCCGCAGTGCTCGCTGCTCGCCAAGATGCCGCCGATTACGGACCAAGGCGAACTCGGCAGTTGCACCGCGCACTCCGCTATCGCGCCGCTGCACGTTGCACAGGTCAACGCCAAGCGCTCCCCGATCATTACGCCCTCAGCGCTGTTCCTCTACTACTGCGAGCGCGACCTGAACGGCTCGGTCGGCGCGGACTCGGGGGCAAATATCAGCGACATCTACACCGCGTCGCATCTCTACGGGGTTTGTCCTGAAAACCTCTGGCCCTACGACATCAGCAAGTTCAAGGACGCGCCGCCACAGGCTGCCTACGACGCCGCCAAGACCGAGCGCGCGCACATCTTCGCGCCGGTGCCGCTGACGCGAGCGCGCATCAAGGGTTGCATCAATCTGGGCTTCCCTGTGAATCTGGGCTTTGTGGTGTACGAGTCCTTCATGGGGCCGGACGTGGCGCGGACGGGCATCGTGCCGATGCCGGGAGCAGGCGAGAAGGTGCTGGGTGGCCACGCGCACGACATCATCGGCTACAACGAAGGGCCGGGTGATTACGAGGGCATCCCGGCGGGGTACTACATGGGGCGCAATAGCTGGAGCACCGCTTGGGGCGACCAAGGATACGACTACTTCCCGATGGGGATGGTCGAGAACCCTGAAATCTTCTCCGACGCGTGGATGATAAGATTGATATGAACAAGCTTGCTCGACAGGGGCCGGAGAGCTTAGCTCTCGCGGGGGCAGCGGCCCTTGTTGGGCTATTTCTTTCTACTGCGCACGCCTGTCCACCATGGTGGCAGACCAAACATGGCTGTGCGACCAACAAGAACGTTGGAGAGGTCAACGACTGCCTGCCTTATCCGCTGGCGGGACCGGGACTGGCGCTCAAGGTAGCGCCGCACTGCGATTCGGGGAAGTTCTACTGGACGCAGGACGATACCCATGCACACAACTGGCACAAGCACTGCGTGGGGCCGAAGGGGAAGCCGTGAACGAGTCGTCGCCGCGCCCGTGGTTTCTGGAAGGAACGCTGATTCTGGACCGTTATCACAAACCGGTGGCGATGGTGCCGAGGACGGCTGACGCCTGGTTAATCTGGAAAGCGGTTGAGAGTTATCGTGGAGAGTCAGACGATGAAGCCCCGGATGATCATACTGGCTGATAGCGCACACGGCAATTTCGCGCTGGTGACGCCAGTCACGGCGAAGCACAGTTCGCCGAAAGTACTGGAATATGAGGGGCGGATTTACCTGTTTGCGACGCGGCGGGTAAGCAAAGGACCGATCATCGCAAGCCACCCCGAAGTTACCGAGCAGTATATCGAGGTCGAAGTCGAGCACTTGACCAAGGAGCAGGTGATGGAGTTATGACAGAGCCGAAGCTCCCGTGGCTGATTGTGAATGTTGATGGCGTAGTAGTGGGGCGGGCGCTAACGAAGGAATTGGCGACCTACTTCCGCGAAGCGCTGGACGGCGATTACACGGTGGAACAAGGAGAGTGATATGCGCACAGCTTTAATCAAAGGCCCCGATGCCTATAGCGCGGCCAAGACGCTGGGCGGGCGCATCTTCATGCCCAACAACGTGCTGGACCTCGCGCCGGCCTTCCCTGATGTGGCGCGGATGCTGTTCACATCGGATGTCAGCCACGAGCGGCTCGCCCAATTCGATGCGAATCTCAAGACCATCGCGCCGGACTGCACCATTGGAGAAGACGACTTCATTGTGTACGGCAAGCCGGATGACGATTTCCGCTAATGCTGAGCGTCGAGCGCATAAAGGAATTAGACGCGCTGGATACGCAGGATTTGCGGGAAGCGTTGAAGGAGCTTCTGGCGCTCCGCGATGGACATTGAGTACGGCGACCTGCTGGCGATCCGCGGCTCGGGCTGGCTCAGCGATCAGATCGACGCATCGACCGGCAACGGCGGTATTTCGCACATCGCAGTCGTGACCGCCGATAGCCCTTTCGTGCAGGTTACCGAGGCGCTAGGGCACGGCATCACGGTCCGTTCTTACGAAGTGCGGCTAGCCGAATCACAACATCTCTGGGTGTTGAAATCGCCGCTGTCGGCAGCGGACCGCGCGGAAGCCTGTCGCATCTGCTTATCTCACGTCGGGGAGTCTTACGGCTACGGCAACATCATCTGGCAGGAATTGGACGACCTGGCGCGATCACGGTGGTGGACCGAGCACATGGTCAGCATCACGCACGATCTGATCTGCTCGGAACTGGCGACGCTCGCCGAAGCGAAGTTAGGCTTGAGGCCGGACGATACTACGCCGAACGATCTATTCGCTTGGTGGACCGTGGAGCGCTGGGAAATGGTGCAGGTTAAGTAGAGAGTCAAGCGGCACATCACTCACTCCTTGCCTTGCTTGGCTGGCGCTGCAGTGATGCGCTTCATAACATTGACGGCAAATAGCAGTGGTCATTTCGTCTCCGGTGTGCGGGCGAGGGCGTCGCGGGCCGTATCACCATGATCGAAGTCAGTATGTGAACTACCAGGCAGCGACGCCCCGACCTCAGGATAATAGTCACGGGTCCAGTTAGTCGTCTCAGCGTAGAATTTGAGCGCCGCCTCCAGCTTCGCGATGCGGGCGGTTTGGTCAGCAGCTAAAGCTGTGGCGGCAGCAAGCTCAGATTCTAGTCTGCCGTTTTCTTCGATGGTTTTGTCACGCGCATCATCTATCAAGGATGCGTCCCGTTCTTCGATCGCCTCGTCCCGCTCCCGCCGCATCTCGACTAATTGCTCTTTGAGCGTGTGAATCTCCGCGAGGCTGTCGGCGTCGTTCGCGGCGAGATCGCGCCGCAGGGTGTCATTCTCAGCCTCCGCGGCGGCAAGTGTGCGGCCAAGCGCCGTCCGATCGAGGATTTCCGCGCGCTCGTCGTGCGCACCAGCCAACGCGCCTTCGACACGGGCCTTCTCTGCGCGTAGGGTGTCGATATGTTCATTAAGCACGCGAATCGTGTCCATCGACTCAGCAGCATTCTCCGCGCCAATTCGACGCTCATCGGCTAAATCGCGTCGCAGGGTGTCGATGGCGGCTCCTGTGCATAATGGCTCAGCGTAGTGGTCCCGCAATCGTACCGTGAGCGCATCGAGTTCGGCGTCGGCTTTCGCTAATCGTGCCAGCCCATCGAGGACTTCTTTATCTTCGCAATGAAAGGGGTCGTTATTGCCGGTCGCTGCGACCACGATCTGCCCTAAGCGCATATCGGGGTACTTCATCCAAAAGGCGGTCAGCGCGGCTATTACGATGGGGATTCGCTGGGGGTCTCTCATTTCCTTTCCTCGGCGCACCTCGGCTAGCTCGGTTTCAAGCCGTTCGATTTGCTCCTCGCGATCATCGAAGTCCTTGCCTAGTTCGACATTGCTTTTTTCAAGTGCGTCGATTTGTGCGCGCAACGTGTCGATGGCGGTGGCGGCGCGGTCCTCAGTTCCGTGCGATTGGTTTTGTTCACAGCGCGCGATTCGCGCAATTCCACCACCAGCGCCGCCCGCTCGACTTTCGTGCTCATTGTCTTATCCTCACCTTTTTCGCCGTGATCCGCATCCCGCCCGTCATCGTCTCCGTCTGCCGACGGCGCGGCAATTCCGTAATCGCCCCGCTCAAGATCCCCGCGCGCAACCATCCCACCTCATAATCCAGCATCTCGCAGCACCACTCAAAGCTGTAGGGCGGGGCGCTATAGCCCCAGCAATCCTGCAACCAACCCTCGGCGTCGTTGTGGAAGCGGCGGCGGCGATGCGATACTTGCTCGGGCGTCTTTACGTGGCTCGAACCCAAGTCGCCGGTCGCAATCTGCCCCCCATAATCACGCAGGCTCAACTCCAGAATCGCCAGCGCCAGCCGTTGCTCTCCCGTCCGCGCCCCCGACCGATGCAGGTCGGTGTGCTGACTCGGCATTAGCGCATCGGAAGCTAACAAGCCCGACGCAATGCCGCCGTAGCCGGTTGTTGCGCTGATGTCCTTCATGCCGCCACCGCCCGATGCAGCAGATTATCCACAAACGCCGCAAACGCCGGTTCCTGCATCCGCTGCTCGATCATCCGGCAAGCGTGCATCGCCGTCGAATGGTCGCGATTGAAAAAGCCCCCAATCTCGGGATAGCTCCAGAGCGTCATCTTCATCGTCAACTTGCTATGCATCAAGCAGCCGCAACGACAGCGCCGCCGTCGCCCCGCCGGATGGCGCACCCGCCGCGCCAGGTACATCGCCAACTGCCGCGCAAAAGCTACCTGCCCCGTCCGCTCACGACTCCGCATCCGCTCCTCTGTGACATGCGTCAGCGTCGCTACCAGCGCGATGATTTCGTCAATCCCGTCAACGGGCGTCTGTCGGATCATTCCCCCCATCGCCTCCTTGTCGGGCGCGCGGGCCGCCATTGTCTCCATGCAGTTGTCCCTCAGTTCGTCTAAAAATTCCGCAAGATCTTTTTCAGTCTGCAAAGTGCCAGACGACATGCCCATCCACAGACTACGATCATGGCCAAAAATCTTAACAAGCACTCTCATCCATCGCCTCCTTGATGCGCGCCAAATCTCCCTTTAGCGCTTCTTTGTTGCTTATTCTCACTGTCTTTATTCCACAGAAAAGCGCCATCCGATCGCGGCGAGAATCCGAGCCTTGCTTGTGCCGATGACTGCTCCCATCTACTTCAACTGCTAGTTTAAGTTTTGGGTGGTAGAAGTCGAAGATCTCGTATTTCACGCGCCCGCGCGGCCCCACCAACTTCATCGGCACCTGAAAGTAGAAGCCCATCTTCAAAAGGTCGGCGCGAATCGCCTGCTCTGCCGCAGTCGGGGTGCGCCACAACTCCGCCGCCCGCTGCTCTACCCACTCCCATGTCTCAGCTTCAGAGCGTTTCATATGAGCAGTTTGTCGCTATTGAATCCTGCTGCGTTTTTATGGCCCCCGCCGCCGTATTTTTTAGCGATGGCACTTACGTCAAAGTCGCCGCGCGACCGAAGCGAATAAACGAATCGCCCACTTTTTTCTTGTGCCCAGCCCAACGAGAACGCCGCAGATTCCGCGAGTTTGCCACATATCTCTGAGATGCCTTTATATGGAACGTTCACACAAGGCACGGTGTAGCCCTCAAACTCCACCATTCGGGCGCGCTCGCACATCTCATCGACGTACTGCTCGATATAGCGGTTGATGGCGCGGCCCTCGTCAATCGCACGTTTCATCCCGTGACCGTCAGGCCCGCGTCCATCACCAAACTGCGCATCCCAATAATCGAAGGCGCGCGGCCACGTCGTAATCGAGGCGTTCAATTCTTTGCTCGAAGGGTACTTCCACAGCCACAGATCGCGGTCCTGCACAGCCTCAATAATCCACGGACGCTCGCCCCCGAAGAAATAATCCCACGTCATACCAGCGCCAGACCGCACCATATCGAACTGACAGAAATCCAGTCCTTCGAGGTCAGCTTCCGCCGTTTTGTGGTGATCGAGTACGAGCAACGACTTCGCTCGCGTCTTTAGGTCCAGCAAATCAGCGCGCGGGAAGCTGAAATCCAGCACAAAAACGTCGTGATCTACGCACTTCGGCGGCGGCGAGTTATAGCCGTAAGCAAGGTATTCAGCATCACCGCCGAATTTCCGCCATGCGACCCAAGCCGCGCAAAACCCGTCGTTACAATTCCCGTGATAGATAACTGTTTTCATCACAACTCCTTGAGCGCCTTCAGCAACGGGCGCGCCGCCAGTCGTTTTCCGCTTGGCCTTGTAATCGACCCATGCCGTAGTCCGTCCCAAGGCATTTCAGACCCCGCCTGTCATGCCAGAATCGCAGGACGCCCGCATTTCGAGAGCCTTGAGGAGCGCGCTTTCCAGCTTTTCGGCCCGCGCCACCGTCCGCGACACTGGGTCAAACACAAAAAAACCCGATCCGCGCGTCCAATAAGTGTGAACGGTGCGCCCTTCCAGGGTCAGTTTGTTGTGTGAAGTCTTCTGTTTGTCGTCCAGCCCGACCGCTTGCGGCCAGCCCGCCTCATGCAGCGTCGCTATCACCCGCTCGCGCGCCCCACGCAAATGATCAAAATTCTGGTTTCTCATAGTGATATCTCCCTCAACTTCGTTTTGACGGGGCACGAAACACACCCGCAGTAATCATCCAGCGCGCGACTGATGCCCTTTTCGAGCACCGCGATCCGCGCTTCCAACATGGCAATGGCCGTCGCTGTTCCTTTTCTTGTGCCATTAGAGCCATTCTTCCCCGCGTGGACGGCCTCACGTATGGCTTTCGCGCTGTCGGCGCTCTCAACGAGCCGTAGCGCCTCAGCTAGGGGTAGGGCGCGGGCCTCGCTGTAAAAAGTGAACGGAATTTCCTTCTTTCTGGTTTCGGGCGGGAATTTACGCCCTACTCCGGCGATGTTCTCGAAGGTCTTGTCGGCGCGGTCATCGAGGCCTGCGAGCTTCAAGATTTCTTCGATGGCCTGCTCGCCTTCCTTGGTCGCGGCGTGTGGGTGGTTGAGCATATCCGCGACGCGCCAACTTGAATCCTTCCAGCCCGCCACCGCAAAGCACAGCCCGCCCAGCCATTTGTTGAAGCTGCAAGCGGGGTCCAGCGGCAAGCCAATTTCGCCAAAGAGCTTCGCCGGGTCGATTAGGTCAGTCATGCCAAATACGCCTCGATTTCGTGAATTGCGTCCGCCGCGCCTTTGCAGACGATAACCCGATAGTGGCCGCTGGCCGTCAGCGCCTCGTGCCACGCCTGCTGCTCCTCACTCACCACGCCGCCCTTGCGCCGCTTCAACTCGATGAACAGCATCGCGAAGATGCCGTTGTGTACCGGCAGAATCAGGTCCGGCACGCCCGCCCGATTACCCGCCGCCTTGCACTTCTTGGCGAGGCCAATCGGTAAGCGCACGCCGTTGAGCGTCGAGAACAACAACCGCCAACGTGGATCGTGCCGCTCCTTGCGCCGCGCGTAATCAAAAATCGCTACCTGCTCGTCGTATTCAGTCGGGACAAGCACGCTCTTGGGGCGCGGCAGGGGTTGCGCAGCGCGCGGTTTCGTTCTATTCTTCAGTTGTTCCATCGCCTAACTCCTGCACAGCGCCTCAGGTCCTCTTGACTTGGGGCGTTTGTGTTTGGCGGCAGGGCTTGACGTACCCCGCCATGAGGTCACCTCTTCCGCGGACCCTTAGATAACTCAACGCCGCTAAGGTTTACTCCAAGCCATTTTTGTGGCGGGCTTGACGTACCCGCCGTGAGAATTGCTCCAACGTGATGATGAGAGACAAGGCATCGGTCACGCGCGTGGTCTTGTGGAGGTCGTCTCCGATCACGGCAGTACCTTCTTGTAGAAGGCCGTCACAAGCAACATGCCTCTCACCAAAAATCGCTCTACTCCGGCGCGGCACGTAAAACACCTTGATCGACTTTTAACATTGCGCTTTAATTGACCTCGTTCCGGGGCGAAGTTTGCTCCGAAGAGCCGAGGTTGCATCGGCTTTGTGATGCCGGTGGATACTGCTGAACGCGCGGTCCGGGCGGCTGGCGCGGGCGACACGTAGCCGGATAGGCAAGGGAACAAGTGGGAAGGACCAGACCATCGCGGTCCGCGCAGATAAAAATCACAGCGGCGGGTGGGAAGGCCCTCTTGCGCCCGCTGCTCTTGATTCTTCTCTCTTAAGTCTGTAGAACAAGCATTAAGCATTTTGGCCTGTCTTCCCACGGGCCGATTTGTGGGCCTCCGGGATGCAACCACTCGGGGGCCTTTTCTTTTCCCCGCGCCCCTTTGCCATCAAACGCTCGTAGCGCTCATAACATGCCGCACACCAGCCACTCCCAAGGATTGGTTCGCCGCAACATCCGCATTCAGAGCAATCGTCGGGAAGGTACGCGCTCCCACGACCGTAACTCGGTGAGGTCTGAATACTCATCAACTCTCGGCGTTCATCCTGGGTGAGATTCGCCCAGAACTCAGCGTCTCGCATCGATAGCGTCGCCATTTTCATCCCTCCCGTTCAACGGGAATAATTTCGCGCCCCAAATGCCAATGTCCTGGCTGGCACGTCCCACACTGACGGCAATGCAGCCCGTCTTTCGTTAGTTGCGCGTGCGGACAGTCCATCACTTTTGCGCTTCGATATAGGCCGACGCTGCGAGCAGGATGGCGTCGCGGGGGAACCCACGCCTCTTTATGCGTCGGGTCGAGGCGATAGAGCCATTGGCGGCAGGTTGCGGTGGCTTCATTTATGTTCATCATCGCCCCTCCGCAGCTTTAGCTGCTGCTTCTATCCGCTGCTCTTTGGCTACCTGCTCGTACACCTTGCATAAATTCTGCGCCTCGATGAGTTGGGCGCGCGCCTGCCCTAGCTGATACACCAGCCCCTCGATGATTTCACACGCCTCGTCCAGCCGCGCCCTAAGTGCCTGCCGCGAAGTTAAATCGTCCTTGCGGAACGCCCGTACCCGCGCCGTGATGATTTCGTCTTTCATGCTTCTTCCCGTTGACGGGTTTGCCTGTGAAACATCACAATACTTCCAGCGACCGCGACATTGAGACATATCGGCGTATCAATAAACGTCACTCGATGTCCGCGCATCAAAGATTCGGGCACGCCGTCATCTTCCGCGCCCAATATATAAATCGCCTGTTGTGGATGACAGAAGCTAGCAAGTTCCTTAGCGCCTTGCGTCTGCTCGACAAACACAAACGCGGCTTCTGGCGATTTGGTCGCAACAAGGTCCTCAAACGTCGCGAAGTGAAACAACGGAATATGCCGTTGGGCTTTAGTCGTATCTGACGGCTGTCGCTGATACCGCTCGCCAATGACGAAAATGAACTGCGCCCCGAAATTATGGGCGGATCGCCAGAGCGTCCCGATGTTATCTCGATTCTTCGGGCGATAGACGCCAATACCGAAATATCCACGCTTCACAGCCCCTTCACCTTCACGCTGCTGAGGATGTCACCAAAGCGCCGCCGCGCCTCATCCCGCGAAATTCCCCGTTCGACGGGGAGGTCGGGCCCGCGCACAGGTATTCTTGCTCGCCCCCCGTCCGGCTGCGCAGGCTTCGGCGGGTCGGGGATGGTCAGCGTCGGGAGTTCGTCGGTCCATCTTTGGCCGTTGAGATAAGCCGGGGCACGCGGGAAAAACTGCGGGTCGATAAGTCCTTTGCGCCGATGCAGGTCAAAAAACACCAATTCCTTTTGGGCTTTCGTGAGTCGCTTCCACGCGCGCTGCGCCGATAACTTATCAACCTTCAGTCCGATCCAAGCGGCCCAAAAAGCCGCGAAATCGTCGGTCTCATCGGGTAAAGCTTGTCCGCATTTCTCGCACTTAGGCATGGCATCACCAGGGGACATCGCTATCTCTATCTTTCTTGGGCGCGGGCGCCCCCTTCACCTTCACCGTGCCGCTCAGGAACTTACCCTTCTTACCCTCGCGCCACCAACCGGCCAGCTCGTACTCCACGCCGCCCAGCGTCAGCGTCCCCTTCAGTACCGGCTTTTTGCCGTCTGCCGGGTTGACAAAGGCGATCCAGCGCATCTCGTTGTCGTATTGCTGTGGCATCTCTATTTCAAACCTCACCTAGCATTCCTAGCATTGCAAATAATCCGGCGAGAAAAATCACGCCCAAGCTAATAAATTCCCACTTGAAAAAACGATCCGAAATAAAGGAATCCGTAAATCCTATATAGAATAGAAAAAGTATAATCGGCACCCATACACCGACAAATAAAAAACCGGCTAGTTTTAACATCATCGCTATTACTCCTTCCCGTTCGACGGGTGGTCCATTTTCAGTGTCAGCTTTTTGCTCGGCGGGGGCTTGTCGGCTATCACGCAATCGTTCCAGAAGGCGCATTCAGCCGCCCGCAGCCGCGCGATAAACTCGTCATCTCGCTTCACGATCAGGTGCTCTGTATCCAGCCCGTTGAAACAGATGAAATAATCGATTTGCGGCAAGTCGAGCAGGTCAAGTTGATGCTCCGCCGCGCAGTACCAATCGTCCAATTTAGTCCCTTCGGTCAAAAGGTTGGTATGGTCGGCGATCGCTTTGATCTGCTTCCACTTCCACTCAGAGCGCGTGAACTTGAAGTCGCAAGCGCGCGTCCCCTCGTAGGTCAAATGATCAATCTGGGCGCGACGGAAGGTGTGCTCAGGGTCAATCAGATTAACCGATTCTCCAAGCGCCCCGATTTTTGCCTGCCACCACTCGCGTAAAGTCGGCTCGTAGGCCAGCCCCTCTAATTGCGCCTCGGTCTGCGGCTCCTTCTCGCGCCGCTTGGTGATGTACTCAAAAAGCTCGCGGGTGTTCGTGAATTTGGTTTTGCCTTTGAGAATGACCTCGGCGGCAGAGGCCCCGATCCCCCGCGTCATCCAAATCTCACGCAGCGGGTGCCCCTCGATCGGGGGGACGATGACTCCGCTCACTTCACCTTCTCCAATTCGCCCTTCAACCAATCCATGCGCCCCGTGAAGTCCGAAGCTTTGGACGCTTGCAGCGCCGCCGTCAGTGCGTCATCTACCGCTCGCTCCTTGCCCAGCAGGTGGCTGTCTCCAATGCCCATGCGGTTACAGATGAGGGCCGCGCGCTCCGGCGCCTTCGCCGCCAGTTGTAGAATCATCCCGAACATCTCATCCACCTGCTCAGGGCTGAACTTCAGTTCCGGTTCCCGTTTGACGGGAGGATTCTCCGCCTCGTGCTCGGCGCTCCCTTGCGCCCCATCCGCCTTCTTATTTTCCACTTCCTCCTTGGAAGCTATGCCCTTCTTGACCTCGAAGCCGAGCGCCGCCAGCGCCCGCCCCCACGCTGAAGTCTCGCAGTTCTCAATCTCGCTGCCCCGCGTGTACGGCGTTGACCCCGGTATCCCCATCTGCGAGTGCCCGATGGCAGGCAGCGTATCCTCCGGCCCCCGAAACGCGAACGCCTTCATCACCACCCGCGTCTCCGTCAGTTCGACGATCTCCGCGCGCAACGAGCCTTGGGGGTAGGTGTCGTAAAACTTGACGATCCGCTCGTTGACTTGAACGTATGAGTCGAGACCCCGCTTATCGAATGCCATCGCCGTCCTCCTGAATGAAAAGCACCGTAGCAAAAACTCCGCAATCTTGTCAAGTCCGCTTATCCGCTATTGACATGAATTCGTGATTTGGTGTATTTCTGATTTCCATGATCAAGCCGATTTACATTGACTGTGAGTTCTGCGAGGGAAAGGGCAAGGTTCCGCGCGGCGAGTATCTGCGGCAACTTCGTAGAGCCAAGGGCCTGCACTTACGCGACGTTGCGAAGAAAATGGGGAAAACCATGCAGTATCTCTCCGACATCGAACGAGGCAGACGGCGCGCGACGCCGGAAATAGCAAGGGGGTACGGACTCTAATGGCAATCAACTACGAAAAGTGTGACGATTCGGTCGCGAAACTCCTAACCGAATTGATCAACAAGTACCATTCGCCGATCAAGGCCGCTGGCGTAACTTTCGATCTCACGTTCGCCTCGAAGTTCGATAAGGAATCTGGCGAACCGCTCCCAGCGATCAAACTTCACGGCACTGCCGCTGCGGCCAAAGTCAAGATTACTTCGCTCGAAGATCGCGCTCGCGGCATCGCCGACGCCAAGATCGTCATCGACCGTGGTGAGTGGGCGAAGGCCAAGCCGCAAACTCGCGCCGCCATCCTCGACCACGAACTAACGCATGTCACGCTCAAGGGAGAAGGCGAGCCAGACGATCTAGGTCGCCCGAAACTCAAGCTGCGCGAGCACGACTGGATGGTCTGGGGCTTCGACGTAATCGCCGAACGCTACAAGGAGTACGCGCCCGAAACTTCCGCGATGCGCGGCGCACTGGAACATTTTAAGCAACTGAGCCTGTTCGACGGGGTGAAGCCATGATCCCGCTCTACCACCCGCGCACCGACCTGGACCGGCTGGGCGACCGCCTCCGCGCTATGGATGAAATCGACCCCCGCCGCGACTTCGAGGACATCCGCCTCGCTATCGCCCGCATTCGCCGCGAACAAGAACAGGAGAAGAAAGATGAGTTACGACGATTGGAAACTGCAAAACGACCTTGACGAATGGCCGGACGAGGCTCCCTTTATTTCGTTCGAGTGCCGCCGCGAGCAGCACAACCGCTGTGGGGATCCGCAATGCGACGACTCGTGCCATGACAAACCGGAGGAACAATGAACACCGACCATATTAAAGCTGATTGGGCGGGATTGCGAGAGCGCCTAACGGAACATTCGATGCCTGAGCCGATAACGGGATGTCTATTGTGGATACGCGGGGCGCATTGGACTGGCTATGGACAGTTGCAGTTTGAGGGTCGCGTGCAATATGCCCACCGCCTTGCGTGGCGCTCCTATCGGGGCGAAATTCCACCTTCAATGCACGTCCTCCATAAGTGCGATACCCCACGATGCATCAATCCCGATCATCTATTTATCGGCGACGATGCGGCAAACAATCGAGACATGGATGCTAAGGGGAGACGAGTCCCGCCACGCGGTACCCATAATCACCACAATGTCCTAACAGAAGCACAAGTTCGGGATATTCGCGTTCTTCTGGCGCTTCGCGTACCACATACGGATATTGCAAAACGATACGGTGTCTCCGCGCAAGCAATCTGGTCGATTCGGCATGGGAGGGCTTGGGGTTGGCTACAATAATCGAAACTAAGACCGCTTTTGAGGACGCCATCCGTAAGGACGAGCGTGCCCGCATCGCGAAGGACGCGGCGAAGCTGCTCAAGCGCACGGAGGCTCTTATGGCCGAAGCTACGGACCTATTGAGGGACCTGCATACCGCGTTCGCTAGTAGTAACGGCACAGACCTTGTGGAGCGGGTAGCCCAGCCCGCCGCGCGCAAGGCCCCCAGCCCGAAACTCAGCGATGCGGAACTCTGCGCGGCAGAAGCGCGTCGTCATCACGAATCCCGAGAATCGCCGGAACAGGAAATATCAGTTGGTGAAGCCCGAGGAGGACCACGCCGATGAATCCCGAGAAGCGTAAGTACAACCGTGTGATGTGCCAATGCGGCCATCAGCGCGGCGTCCACCTGCGTAAATACAACATGGGGATGCTCCCCGAGGATACGTGGACTTGTCGCTATAAAATCTGTCAATGCAAGGGATTTGCGCCGAAGGAGCACGCCGATGACAAATCAGCAGATTAAATCGTGGCGGCGCGGTCCTCAGCATTTTCGTTCGACGACATCAGCCTGCCAATAGCGCGCAACTCAGCCGTCAGCGCGTGAGCGCCCCAAGCCGTGCCGCCACCGCCATCGACACGTTGCGCGCACGGCTACGTTTCTCCTACTATCGTGGCGTAATCGTCATCGCGGATAGCGTCCCACAAAGTATCGAGACATTCATCGACTCGTGGCGATTCTCTTCTAATTCGCTTGAATGTTCCGCAACTTTCGGCGGCCTCAGCAGACTGCAAAACCTTCAGGATCGCCGCGCGCAATCGTGCAATTCTTCGTGCATCGTTCATCGTCGCTACGCCTCGTGATCTAAGTCTTCAAGCAACGCACAGCGGTCGCATACTTCCACAATTCCGCCGTTGCATTGGTCGCATGGTTCCAAATCCCATCCTTCTGGCATTGACAGATCTGGCACGCGGATATTGCCGGTGCCGCGACAGAATCCGCATGGTTCGCAGCTACACGGTTCATTTTCAAGATCCGTGCGCCAAGTCACCAAATGCCTCGCTCGCCAACGGTCATAGGCCGCTCATCCTTGCGATGGTCGCGCCCGTAGATTTCCAGCGAACGCCACGGCGTGTCGATCTGGACAAACCAAAAGCCGAGGGTTAGACGGTCGCGCCGATTGACAGCGCTAAATCCGATATTGCTGCTGACATGCCAGCCACCAAACAAATTACGTCGTGCGTAAACTTTCATCTCAATTCCTCCTCTCGTTCAACCTGATCGCAAGTGCAGGTTTGCGGCAGCCCAGTGCAATAGGGGCAATCGGGGAGCAATCGTCCGATCGTCGTTCGCAGCGCCATATTTTCGCGTTGAAGCATACCTATTGTCTCGGCGAATACAAATTGTACCGCGTCAGCGAGTTTCGGATGGCGGCCTGCCTTGACACGGACGATCAAGCCGTAAAGAGTGAGCGCTGTGTTGCGGTAGCCCTGATCGGTCGCTGAGCCCATTTGCAGGGTGAGGTAAGACAGTATGGTCTGCTTCTTGTGGCCTACGTTATCGTCGCCCCCGGCCTTTACGAGGTTGATGCAGTAGTCGATCTCTTCTTGCCATTCTTGTGCGTCCATCTTCATATCCTCCATCATCGTGATACATCTAACCCTAACAGATTGCATGCATGCTGTCAAGTACTTAAGGAAGATTTATTTTCGTGGTCTCGATCCAAGTATTCTTGCAGCGCATCGCACAGCGCTTGGTTGAGGCTTTTCCCTTGTGTTCGCGGGTCTTTACTCAAAGCCTGATACAGCTCGGGAGTGACGCGCAAGGTGATAGTGATCGTCGGTGTTGCCATAGCGAAGACGATTGCATGCTTGCATAGATGTTGTCAAGCGCTCCCGTCAAACGGGAGAATCTCGCGCGCCCTATTGCTAAGTCGTGGTGAATAACTGTAACAACAGAGTCGTGCGACAAACTAAGGAAGAACGATTTTGGCGTAATGTCCAACTACCTCCCGAGGCTTCTGAGTGTTGGACTTGGTTGGCCTCGACAGATCGCTACGGCTATGGACAGATACAGTGGGAAGGAAGAATGGCGCGGGCCCATCGTGTCTCATGGTTGCTAGCTCACGGTGCATGGCCTCGTCTCAAGCTGGATCATCTGTGCAACAACCGAGGGTGTACTAACCCAGCTCATCTCCAGGAGTTAAACCAGCGTGCCAACCTATTGCGCTCTGCAACCAATCCCATCGCCATCAACGCTCGCCGCACAGAATGCAAGCGCGGTCACCTGTTCACGTTGGAGAATACGGGGCGAGATGTTAGGCCTGGACATGAGGGACGTGTCTGTCTCGCCTGTCGCCGCCGGCCCCGTATCGTTGAAGTAGTCCCCTGAATCTAGGACCGGAGATAGCTTAGCCATGCCTTGTTTTGAGGCGGATGGGTCCTACATACTCTGGGTTTAGCCTCTCAAGCGCGCAATCTACGGTCTGGGTCCTCTTTCCGCTTGCACTAGGGCTTCGAAGGGCGCATCCTACAAGCGCGCATAGCGGCGCGAGTATTATCGAAAGTGGTATGCCCGACGAAAGCAAGCATGAGTTCTATGAGGAGCGAGCGCGGAAGGGCGCTGAGGCCGTTAACGCCTCGAAGACTCCCGAGGAACGCGCAATGTCTGCTTCAAACGCGGCAATCGTCCGTTGGGCGATGCACCGGCAGCTTGGCGTCTATCCGCGAAAGAAAGGCGCTATTGAGCGAGCGGACTGGTATTTACGCTCGCTTAGTCGTCTCATGGGCAAGGCGTTGATGATTGAGGATCTGAAAGAGGCTCGCAATTGTCTGCAAGCGATGGTGGGTGTAGAACGATGGAAAACATATCTTGAGCAAAATGCGGGGCGGCCCTTGAGTCCGGCGCTGGATGCGGAGTTTGTGGACGAGAGCGCGGCGAAGCTGGCGGAGGCAAAGAAGCGGCGGGAGAAGGCGCTGACGGAGCCGGAGACGGTAGTGGAACCGGAGAAATGCTAATTTCTAAATGCTTGTTGCAAATGCTTATTCGTAATGCTAGTTCTTAATCTATGAATCACGCATGTCCTGAGTGTGGGGCGACGCATCGGCGGAGAGAGGGGGCGGATTTGGCGGCGCGGGCGAAAAAGGCGGCGCGAGCGCGATGGGGTTCGGGGTCGTCTAGTGGTAAGACAGCGGGCCTTGGACCCGCCGACGTTGGTTCGAGTCCAGCCCCCGAAGCCAAGGTTCCCGTCGAACGGGAAGAACCGCCGGTCAAGGTGAAGAAACCGCGCAAGGTCACGGGCGATATGGATTGCCCCCACTGGAGCAAATACAAAAATTGCAGGAAGCTAACTTGCATAGAGGAGTTGAAGAATGGGCAGACTATGGAGTAGCGCTGAGGATATGAAGGCGGCGCTGGCGGTGGTGCCACGCGAGAAGTTCGGGTGTATCCAGCATGGCAAGGTCCACGACCCTGAGTGCCCTTTCTGTTTGCGGGCGACGATCATGGGGGTAAGGCCGTGGCGAAACCCGAAATCCGGCGAGTATGAACTCCCGTCAACGGGAAAATAAATGTCACAACCCAAGAAGAGCGACCTCATCGAAACTCAACCGACCGCCATCCCGATGTCGCCTGAAATGGCGCTGCTCCGCTGGGTGGCTGACAAAATCGTGGTGCGCAACGCCAATGGCAAGTATTCCGAGAAATTCTGCCTGCTCTGCCCGCAGGCGCGGCTCAAACGCGAACCCTGCCGCCATGCGCAAATCTGGGAGATGACGGGACGTGGCCGCTAAGCCCAACCAGCTTCGCGACCTCTGCTACGACGACCTCGGGTCGTATTATCTCGCCCTGCACCCGAATTACGACTACGTTCCTTATCAGCAGGAACGCATGATGCCAGTGCTTGAGGGAGTCGAGTGCGGCGACATGGAGCGGCTGATGTTCTTCATGCCCTCGGGTCATGCCAAACTATGCGCCGATGAAACTCCTGTTCCCACTCCATTTGGTTGGCGCGAGCACGGCGACTTGGCGGTTGGTGACCTCGTGTTCGGTCGCGACGGCACGCCGACAATGGTGCTTGGTGCCTCCGAACAATCCCCCGCGCAGGTCCGCGTTACCCTGACCGACGGATCTGAAATTTACGTCAATCCTGATCATCGGTGGACCGTCTGGAGTCGCCCCTACAACGAATGGCGCACGCTCCCAACTTCATTTTTCCTGAAAACCACAAAATTCGGGAAGTCACTTCAATTATTTTCCTGCGGGCGTCCGCTATACCAACTGCCGCGAACTGGACCGCTGGCCTACCCAGCCAGCAACCTGCCACTCGATCCTTACGTGCTGGGTGCGTGGCTCGGCGATGGAACTACAGCGAAGCCCGCTATCACCTACCCGACTCAAGATCGCGCCATCGTCGATAAAATTCTTAGATGCGGGTTCATTGAATCTGCGCATTACACCCACAAAATAACCGGCGTCCACACCATTGTCTTTGCAGGGAATCAGTACCGACAAGTCGGTGGTCCGCTCTGGAATGCTCTTAAGGCTGCGGGTGTCGCGGGTAATAAGCACATTCCCGAAATTTACAAGCGCGCCTCAATTCAGCAGCGCCTCGAACTCCTTGCGGGATTGGTGGACACGGACGGTCATAAGGACGCTGGGCGCGGGCGTTATCGCATCGTCACGACGAAGCGCGAACTCGCCAATGATATAGCCGATGTGGTTCGCTCAATGGGCTGGCATCCCTGCATCAGTGTCGGCCAAATCTATAACCATTCCGATGACCCAATCATCAGCCGACAAATTCCTTATTACGTCGGGTTCAGTCCGTCGTTACCGCTTCCCGTTGCGCTTGAACGTAAGCGCCTTCTCGAAACTCCAAATCAACCGCGCCATCTCGCGATTGCCGAAGTCGAATTGATAGATCGTCCGCGCAAGGGCCATTGTATCAAAGTCAGTCGCCCCGATGGTCTCTATCTCGTCGGTGAGAAATACGCCCCGACCCATAACACCGATATTGTGACCAAGACGCTGATTCCGTGGTTTCTGGGGCGCAACCCTGGCAAGAACGTGATTCTCCTGACGCATACCGACCCGCTCGCGAAGGACTTCGGTTCCGACATTCGGAACACGATGTCCACCAACGACGCCCATCTGGCGATCTTCCCCCGCTGCCGGATTGACAATCGCAATCATGCGGGCAACTTCTTTCGGACCTCGCAGGGCAACGCCTTCTACGCCTTCGGGATGGATGGCGGAGTGACGGGCCGCCGCGCCGACCTCATCGTCATCGACGACCCCCACAAGTCTATCGAGGAAGCGCTCTCCGACGTGGCTGGCAACACGCTCTATTCCATCTACAAGGGTGTCATCAAAGACCGCCTTCGCCCCGGCGGCAAGATTATCGTCGCAATGACTCGCTGGGCACCGCGCGATCTCGCCGGCCGCATATTGGAGGAGGAGGCCAGCAAATGGAAGGTGCTGGTCCTGAAGGCGGAAGAGGATAACGAGGACGGGACGCCCAGCGGGCATTATCTCTGGGAGTCGTTTTTCGGGCGGGAACGCTACGAAGAGGCCAAACTCGACACTTACATCTGGAACGCGAAGTGGCAGCAGACTCCTGTTCCCCGTCTGAATCAGGGTTTCGACGAAGCGTGGCTCCGCTTCTACATTCCCGAAGACCGCAAAGCCGAGTATCGCACCAACGAAGACGGTACCCCCGGCCCAATCATCGCCATGCCGACGAGCTACGAGAAGCTCCTTAAGTTCAACAATTACATCCTCGTTGACCCCGCGATGGGCAAGGAGGCCGCGCACGATCGTTCGTGTATTCTCGTGCTGGCCGCCGGTCCCGAGAAGCGTCTGTTTCTGGTGGATGCGGTACTCGACCGCCTCGATCCGGTGGAGCGTATCAACGAATTGGTGCGTCTCGCCCGCCTCTGGAAGCCGAAGGTCATCTGCTACGAGGAATACGCCCTGCAAGCCGATACGGTCTTTCTGCGGTTGGCGCTCGAAGCACAGGGCATTACCGATTTGAATGTGATTTCGGTCGGGCGCAAGGCCATCAAGGGGATGCAGGGCGGACGGCTCAAAAAACACGACCGCATCATTCAGTTGCAGGCCGACTTCCGCGACTCCCGCATCTGGCTGCCGCGCCGCATGACGCGGAAATTGATCGACGGTACGGAGGTTGACCTGATTCACTGGTTCATCACGCGCGAGTATCTGCCTTACGCTGGTGAAGGGTCGGTCGCTCACGAAGACATGCTCGACTGCCTGAGCCGCATCCATGATAACGATTTGATGATCGAGCATCGCGAGCGCGAAGTCCGCGACGAATACTACGACGATGGCTACTCCGGCTCCGGCAGTTGGGAGGCTAATCTGTGATGGACATTGAAGTATTGGAAGAAGAGAACGGAAGAGTCGTAATCTTCCGACGATCATCAGATGACGGCATTAGTCTCACCGAAGATGAGCTGGCCTATGCTCTCGACCAAATTCGCTCGCTACGCGCATGGAAAGCGATCCGCGATCGGATCGGGGCTATGACTTGATGGACCTCGACCGCCTCTCGCTGATCGAAGTTCGCTCGCTGTCGAAGCTCATCGACCTGCTCGGTACGCCCGCTGATGTGGAGAATCTCATATCTGTGATAAACATCTGCGACGGCGCAGCCCAACTTTACCGCAAACAGCTAGCCGACCTGCGCCAAGCCAGCGCTAGACATGGTGAATAATGCCTGACTGGGAACTCTCGCTCACCTGCACCAAAGCCATCATCGACGGTCAGGAGCGCACCTACGAGAAGTCGGTGATTATCGAGAACACCACGCGCGCCCTCGCCATCCCGCTGGGCATCCGCGAATGTCTGGCATGGGCCGCCGAGGAAACCCGCGACGGTTTTGTGCCGGTGCCGCTCAAGGCCATCGAGTATTGGGACGAGTCGTCACGCAACGGCGGTCTCCAGTTCTACGAAATTCAGAGTACGCTCGATACCAACTGGGGCGTCTCGTTTACCATCAAGGAAAAGGCTGGAGAACAGCCCGCTCCGGCGCACCGGAACGGCAGAGCGGCGTCCCCACCGTCACCGTCGTCTGCCGGGTCTGGTGAATTGCCGGATCTCCGCACTATGCTCACTCAGCGACTGACGCTGCTCACCGAGCGTGAAAAGACCATCACGGCGCAACTCGACCGGCTGAATGAGGATCATCAACAGACCCGCGACGACATTCGCCAGACCAGCGACTTGCTGCTGACGCTCGGCGCGGCCAAGAAGCGAAAGGCAAAAGAGAAGGCTCATGCCGAAAGCTGAACAGCGCTACGATGAAGATTTTTCCAACAGCGAGTTCAAACTGACTTGGTTGTTTCAAGACTTGATTCATACATTCATCTGGCCGCCGTGGGACCCTGAGAATCCAATGTTCACGGGGACGATCTGCTCTTATCATAATGTGGTGATCCATGAAGGCTGAGCTAACGCAAACCGACCTGCTGATGGCGCGCCACACCCGCCGCAAGGTGGACGATATAGTCGGCAAGACCTATCGCCAGTTCCGCAAGATAATCGCGGAGTACGAAATCCTCTCGGCGGACGAAATCTTCGCCATCGGCGTGAATCTCGTGATGATGACGACGATCCGCCCGTTGGAAAAAATGACGAATGATCCGGTTCTGATGCGTGAGGAAATCGCGCGTCAGTTCGCGCTCTTTATCGAGCGCGGGACGGCGGAGCCTAACTGATGGCTGTCGGCACACTTGGACTTAGCTGGCAGGATGTCGTCGGCGATAATACATTTTCTTCAATTCAGAACCGCAATCGAGGCACTTTGATTGATAACCCGTCCAATTATGATGATCCCTACCGAATCGTGCGATGGGAAGCACGCGATGACAGCGGGTACATTCGAGGGTAGAGTCTGAGACGAATCGCCGCTTACGGTGGATATGCTGATGCTCAACCAGCGAAACTATCTCAAGATTCTCAAGTCGGTTATCCAGCTTGTCGCCATTGCGGTGATGGACGTGTTCCGTTGGCAAGAGCGCGCGGCCAAGAAAAGATTCCATGATAGCTCGATGTGCCTGCATTCGCTTACCGGAAATCGTGACTCGAAAATACCCATCGGGGGTGATGTTGCCGCTGCCCGCTTCTCGATTAACTCTATGGTTCGGGTCTCCATATTTGCCGTGACGTTTATAATGTTTATGGCAGAACCCGTGCGCATAGTGCGAGAGATCGCAGTCGGCAAGAGAACAAACTCCTCTCACACGGGTCTTGTTGAACGTGCCACGACGCTTCCATCGCAGGTAGTGTGCATTGCAGAGCGTCATCAGCCGATCGTCAACGAGAGTTGTCATGAAGCGGCCATTTTCAGTAACGCATTCGACTACATCACATCGCATACCAGCAGCCTACCTTATTCCATAAGGACTGTCCAGTGAATACGCTCGGCTTACCGGCAAATTTACCCTCAGACGACTTGCTGGCGCTCAACCCCGAATACGAGTCGGGTGAAACCGGTATCACCGGCACTGCCGTAACCGTCGCGAACTCTAATTCGCGCGTGCGCTGGGCGAATAAGCAGATGACGCTCGCCGAGCCGCACGTCATGGCGCAGCGCGAGCAGATGGACGAAGCCTTCCGCTTCCGCGACGGCCATCAACTGAGCGACGAAGACCTGCGCATTCTCAAATCGCAGCGCCGCCCCGACACCGCCATCAACGAAGTCCAGAAGTTCGTCAAGTTCGCCTCCGGCATCGAACGCCGCACCCCCTGCGCGCTGCTCTACGCCGCCCGCACGATCGACGATCAGGATGCTGCGACCAAGGGTGAACTCTGCACCAAATTCGCCGAATGGTTCGTCGATAAATCCGCCGGGACTTACGAACGCTCCGCCGCCTTCGAGGACGTGATAGTCGCCGGTCTCGGCTTTACCGATATAGGTGTGACCCGCGCCTCGAATCCGCAAGGCGACCCGCGTTATCGCAAAGTACCCGCTGATCAGATGTGGTGGCCCGAGACTGACGCGATGAACTTCGGGCTTGACCTGCCCGGCGGCGGCCCCCGCTGGCTGGCCCGCGAGTCCTTTATGGACGTGGACGAGGCCATCCGCAAATGGCCGGACGAAGCCATGTTCATCCGCGCGGCCTCGGGCGGAGCGGCCAACGAGGATCAATTCCCCGACTTCGGGCGCGGCGCGGGCCGTCCCATCAATTACGTCGTGCCGTGGATTATGACCGAACCGCTCAACAAGAACGGCGGCGCGGGATCGGCCAAACCCGGCAAAGTCCCCATCACCGAGTTTCAGTTCTACGACACCGAAGATGGCTATTATTTCTTCGACCCGCTCGAAAACAACGATGCGTGGGAAAACGTCTCCGACTTCCGCAAGCTCCAGCGTTATTATCGGTCGATCGGCAAGCCCATCACCGACTACGATCAGCAGGACAAGCGCGTTTTCAAGCGGATGTTCCTGCTTCAGCGCCGCATCCAGCTCGGCGACGAAGCCAAGTTGGTGTCGCAGTCCGCCGGCTTTACGTGGAACGTGCTGACCGGCACCTGGGACAAAAAGGACAAGGTGTTCTATGGCCTGCTGCGGGCGCTGATGTCGCCACAGCGCTACGCGAATGCGATGTTCCGTCAGGTGCTCGAACTGATGGGAGCGAGCACCAAGGGCGGGTACTTGGCCGAAACTGGGGCAATCACACTCGCCCAGAAACGCGACATCGAGGAGACCGGCGCACGTCCCGGCAGCGTCAACATTGTGCAGGCTGGCGCGATTCAGGGGCAGCGCATCCTCCCCAAGCCCATTCCCCAACTCCCGCAGGGCACCCTTCAGGTTCTCTCTTTCTGCATCGACCTGGTGGAAAACATCACCGGCCTCTCGATGTCGCTGCTCGGCACCGACCAGAGCAATACGCCCGGCGTGTCGCTCCGCCGCCGTCTTACACAGGGGATGGTGCTGCTGGCCGCGCCGTTCGACGCACTCTCCCGCTTCCGCAAACGCGAGGGCGCACTGATTTTCGACTTTATGAAGCTGATCGCCGACAATCGAGTGATCCGCATCGGCGGCGCATTCGACGGTCAGGCCATCCGCATGACCAAGGACCCATTCGCGATCGACTACGACATCGTGCTCGACGAGAACGATCAGGACCCGAATCTCCGCCAGTTCTATACCGATTCGATTCTCCAGATTGCGCCGATGCTGGTGCGCACCGGCAACTTCTTCCCCGAACTGCTGGATTACGTCAACCTGCCGGTCCAGATCCGCCAGAAGCTCAAGGAGGGGATGGCATCGAACGCGCAGCAGGCGCAGGAAAACGCAATGCAGGGGCTGTCGGTGGGCGGACGCGGCAAGCCGCGCGGCAAGCAGGACGTGGAGAGCGACAACCTGCTCAAGACGGCGCGTTCTGTAGAGCACTTTGCCAAAGCCAAGAGCGCGATGGACAAAACTTCGATGGGCAAGGACGATCAGGCGCAGAAGCGGATGCAGGCCGTATTCGATGGACTGCTGGCGGCGCACAAGGAAGACCGCGAGAATCGGCACGGCGAGGTGAAGTTGAGCCTCGAAGCGCTGGAGAAAATGTTCAACGGGATTAAGGCATCGCAAGGGTTAGGTGTATGATGCCCATTCGAGAAGGGAAGCGGTTGATCGAAATCAATCTAATCGAACACTCGCAGGCCCGTTACGCAACTTGGGCGGACTGGACACAAGACGGCAAGAAGACAACGATCTCAGTCTCCGAAGTCGGCGATTGGCGCTATCATCGTCTAGCGGCGATTCATGAACTATTTGAGGAAACGCTTTGTCGCCATCTAGGTATTACTCAATCGGACGTGGACGCCTTCGACATCCCCTACGAAACACGGCGGATGGCGGGCGAGAAGTACGCCAACTGTGGGTGTGAGATAACCGATGACCCCGGCTCCGACGTTCACGCGCCGTATCGAATCCCGCATGTGTACGCGGAGAGCGTCGAGTATGGTCTCGCAAAGTTGCTTGATGTCGATCCAAAGCTTTACGATGCGGCCTTCATCGCGCTCGATGGCGGAGTCGCGGGAAATCGTAAATGAAAACGTCCGCTCGAAAATTGGCAAGTCGCCAGCGATATTGCGAGAAGCATCGAGAGCGCGTTCGAGAATCCAATCGGCTTTCTTATCAAAGGCTACGCAAGCGGCGCTTGGCGGATAAGCGGATCTATTTTCAGAAAAACAAAGCAGCTATTAATCTTCGTCGTCGTCGCGTCCTTCAGACTAATATGGCGTTACGCATCGAAGATGCGTTACGACGCCGCATCAATAACGCGCTCAAAAAACAATTTGCCGACCGTGCCCACCGATTTCGCGATCTGGTGGGTTGCTCACCAATGGAACTAAAAGATTACATCGAATCGAAATTCTCCGCGAGAATGGGTTGGGATAATCGAGCATTGTGGCATATTGACCATATTCGCCCATGTGTGACATTTGACTTGACCGATCCTGCGCAGCAGCGTGCGTGCTTTCATTTCTTAAATCTCCAACCTTTGTGGATTGTTGATAATCTACAAAAGGGCGCGAGGTGGAAAAATGAAAGCCGTTGAAGACGTGGTGTGCTGCGTTTGGGACTACGGAACATTCCTGAGCATCGCAGAGAAGTTGGCGGAGTCGATGTCGAAGGTTTATTTTTGCTCGCCCACAGAAGAAGAATACCAGATGGTCCGTGATTGCGTTCGTGGAACTGGGCTTGACGCTGTCGAGCGGCTGGATGAACCGTTGGACCCTAAGGTGCTCCAGACCATTGATTTGTTCGTGTTTCCAGACATCGGATATGGGGGCGTTCAAAGGCATTTGCGGGATATTGGCAAGGCGGTATGGGGCAACCTAGGAGCTACGGACTTAGAATTATATCGCGACTTTTTTCTCGAAGTGCTCGATAAGGTAGGGCTACCCAGCATTCATTCCGAGTGTATCGTTGGACTTACAGCACTTCGTGAGTATCTCAAGAAAAACGATAACAAGTGGGTCAAGATCAACCGTTTCAGGGGTAATTCTGAAACTTGGGAGCATAAAACTTACGCCCAATCTCGCGCTACGCTGGACAGCCTCGCGGTGATATTCGGTGGCGTACAGGAGAAGATCACCTTCATCGTGCAAGACCATATCGAGTCCGATATGGAGATCGGTTACGACGGGTGGTGTATCGACGGTAAGTTTCCTACAGTTTCGTTTCAGGGCTATGAGAAAAAGAATGAGCTTTATCTCGGCTCCCTGCTCAGCGCCTCCGAACTACCCGAAGAGATCCTACGTGTGAACGAAGCGTTGCGGCCAGTGCTCGCGAGTTACGGCTATCGGGATTGGTGGGCAACCGAGATTCGCGTCGCTGATGGCGAACCGTATTTTATCGATCCCACCCCACGCATGGCCGGTCAGACGATGGAACACCAGTTAGAAAACTTGTCTAACTTTGCTGAAATCGTCTGGGCTGGCGCACATGGAATTTTGATCGAGCCGGAGTTTCAGTGGCGGTTCGCAGCCGAAGCTACCCTACATTATGAGACAAACACGAAAGATCCCGAGATCCACGAAGAGTGGAAATCGCTCGATGTACCCCCCGGTGTGCTGCGCTGGATGAAAATGTACTCGTATTGCAAGATTGATAACATCTATCACTTTATGGCGAAGAATACCGACGAGATCGGCGTGATGATCGGCGTAGGCGATTCGCCGAAAGAGGCCATCGAGCACCTGAAAGAAAACCTTGACGAACTCAAAGAACTGCCGGTCCACGCCAACACCGCAGGTTTCGCCAGTCTGCTCGAATCTATCGAAGAAGCCGAAAAGCAGGGCCTTGATTTTGGTGGTCCAGTCCCCAACCCCGAAGCGATCTACAAGGAAATAAGCTGATGGAATTCATCTCGTTCGGCGTCCCCGGCGACACGCCAACTTCCCCACCCAAGCAAATCTATCTGACCATTCACGGCAACGCGGAAGAACTGCAAGCCCTCTGCGCTGCCATCGAGCAGGCGATTCACGGCGCCCCTGCTGTTGTCGATGCCCGCTCGACCAACGGTGCACCAATTCGTCTGATGGTGGATCGCTTCGGCCCGCCAATTCAAGCAAACTAAGGAGAGCATCATGGCTGATGAATCACCACTCGATCTGGAAAAGATGGCGACTGCCGATGAAACCGAACTCAAAGCGGCGCTCGACAAGCTTAAGGCAGATTCGACGCCCCCGCCCGCGCCGGTGCCTGATCCGATCCAGACTTCGCTCGAAACCCCGAAAGACGATGAAGTCAAGCCCGTCGAGACCAAACCCGCCGAAGAAAAGAAACCGGACGAAGTAAAGCCCGAGGAGCAGAAGCCAGACGGTACGGCGTGGAAACTGCTTCGGCAGAAAGAGCGCGAACTCGCCGACCTGAAGCGCGCGATGGCGGAACGCGATAAGCCCGCCGTCGAGACGAAGCCCAAAGAGCCGACTTACGAAGACGACCCCGCCGAGTTTCTTCGGCGTAAATCTGAGAACACGGAAGCCGAACTCGCACGGTTGCGGGCCAAACAAACGCAAGATGAGGCGATGGAAAATATCCGCAGTCAGGAGCGTGACTTTCAGAGCAAGCAGCCCGACTACCCCGACGCGCTCAAATACATCGAAACCGCCGAAGTGAACGAGTGGCAGAAGTCGGGGATGGCCGCCGCCGATATTCGTGATCTACGACAAACGGTCTCGCGCGGCAAATCCGGCGATACTCGCTTCAAGCCCTATTCCGATCACGTCGAGCGCATCGCATCTCGACCTGACGTTGTGCAACTCGCCGAGAAGCAGAATCAGGACCCCGAGGACGTGGCGACCTTTCTCGTTGCCCGCGATACCTACCTGACCTCGCGCCGCCAACTGGTCTGGCGTGCCGCCGAAGCCACGGGGAATAACCCCGCCGCGATTGCCTACGAACTGGCGAAGGGGCGCGGTTATCTCCAGACTCCTGCCGAAAAGGCTGCGACCGACGCGGCGGAAGCGGCCCGCGCGCGCGTCGCGCAGGCGAAAGAAGTCTCCAAAGCAGCGGAGAGCCTGAGCGAGGTTACGACCGAGAGCGGCCCGACCCCGAAGGTCATTCGCAACCGCAACCAAGTGCTCCAACTCAACGACGACGAACTCGATGCCATGATCAAAAGCGGCAGTTTCAAGGAGCTTCAATAGTGCTCGCTTGGGTATTCACCGTGACGGTTCCGGCGAAACTGCGCGACAATACGACAGGAATCGAGTACGAGGACACGTTGAGCATGGCGACGCGAATTATCGATATGACTTCGAGTGAAGAACTCGGAATACCATGCCCGCCGCAACGGGCGGAGGATCAAGCTCAGCGAATGTTGAAAGAATGGATGCGCGAACGGCCCTTGAAAAACGATCAATTTTCCAATTGCACGTTCGACGTGCTTGAGCTTCAGCGCGAAGCGGCAGTCTTTGATTATTCGATGGAGATTCAATAATGGACGTGAGCAAATTCGCGCAGGCTGCTTTTACTGTGCGCGGACCCTACCGCCACAGTGACGGCTCGTTCAAGTTTCAGGTAATTTTGCTTCTACCGTCAGCGGTGGTCGGCGGCGTTCCCAGCGTGATCGGTACGGCGGACGTTCACGTAAACAACGACAAATGCTGCGGCGCGATGGGGCAGGCGCTTGTGGCGATTGCGGAACAACTCCCGCCCGAACTGGAAAAGCCGAGTCTTACATCGTGAGTATCAATCCCAGCGCATACGGTGCGGTCGGGATGTACCCGATTCACGCCGAAGCTATTTGCATCTTCTGCAAGGAAAAGCTGAGCAAGAAACACGGCTTGAATCAGAATCGTGACGGCGCTCCGACCGTGATGGGCTGGTTCATCGGCGGCACTGGGCCGCGTTGCATCTGGTGCCACAAGCAGGCATGGACCGACCGCGAATTCTGGCAACGTACAGGCACCAGCGATCATCTGAGCGGACAGTACAATTTACGCGATGTGCGCTAACCCCACTTGACAAATAATAGAAATCGGTTCTATCTCTAGAACATATCGAGGCCCCCGACCTGCGACAGAAACGGGGAGTCAAGCTGACGACTTAAACTCAGCCATGCGCGTTTTCTCAGATTTAGCGCTTCTCACAATCTGAGGGTCGCGGCAGCCATAATGCCCGTTGCGTCACCCTCTCGGACGACAATCGAGCGGCAAAACGATTTCAGTCTTGCGTCTTTGACGCAGACAAAGGAATTAGCCGCGAATGGTCCTTGGGACCGACAAATCGCTAAGTTATGTGAGCCCAAGTTTGGCGGGCCAAGATCTGCCGAACCGCTCCTCGACTTATGCCGAAGTGTTCTCCAATCTCGGTGGGATTCCAAAGTCGTTTGCCCGTGTGTTTCCCCGCCAATCTACCCGTGAGACGAATGCATCGCACCTGACATTCGCTGAGGAGCGCAAGTCCAGCGTCTTCTCCGCGTGCAGTGCGCTCTGCGATAGTTTTCGACCAGCGCCGTCCCGACATGATTCTGCTGATCGTGTTTTTGTGCGTATTGAACATGAGAGCGATCTGTCGGTTGGTCATCGACCCTTTCATGGCGCGGATCGCGACAATTTGCCCCTCGGTCAGATTGGTTCGTTCCTTTCGTTCGAGACCAAAGGCATCCAGATGGAGGCCAATCTTGAACGCATGGCGCGTGTTATCGGCAATGCTAGCCCATTCCAGATTCTCAAGGCGATTATTCAGTTTATCGCCGTCTTTGTGATTGACCGTCGGGAGGTTGTCTGGATTAGGAATAAACGCTTCAGCAAGCACTCGGTGAAGCGTAACCGTTCGATATTCGGACTTTCCATTCCAAAGCTGAGCAGCGCGATAGCCCGACATGTTGACGAAGGTGGCCTTGTAGTTAATACGCCGCAATCGTCCAAGATTGGAAATTTCGTAAAGCGGACTGCCAACCACTGGTCTCCATTCTTCAATGATGTTTTCCATGCATGGCATATAGCATGGCCACAAGAAGGAGTCAACCGTGGCTGAAACCGTGGTCGCGGCCAACGACAGTGCGGCTGTAGTAATTTATAGCCGACGCGTCTTTATACAGGCGATCCACACCCCAGTCCTCGCGAAGCTCATGGCTCCGGGGCTGAACGCTCGTGACCAGACCAGCATCGTTCAACTATTCGATGAACCGCTGAAGGGTCCGGGCGACACCGTAAAATTCGACTTTCTCCCCAACTTGGTCGGGCCGGGCGTTATCGGTGACGCGCCGGTCTCCGGTCAGGAAACCCCGTTGACATGGCAGACCACGAGCTTTGTCATCAATCAGCAGCGAAACGCCGCGCTGATTGTCGGCAAAATGTCGCAGCAGCGTATTCCGTGGTCTATGCGTGACGCGGCCTACGCGCAGCTCGCGAACTGGACAAAAACCATTATCGACGCGGGTCTGCTGAATCAGGCGGCTTGCAACACCAACCAGACCAATACCGCGTACACCGGCCTCAACACCCCGCCAACCCTCGATTCCTCGCATCAGATTCTCTCTGGCGGCGCAGCCAACGAGGCGGCACTGACCGCGACGCAGATCATGGACCTCGAATTGATCACGGCGTCGGTGGCGAAGGCGCAGAGCACGCTGATTTTTCCGATCAAACCGCCGGTCATCAAAGGCGTCGAGATCGCGGGCATGTTGTTCATGCACCACACCCAAGTCCGCGATCTGAAGAACAACTTTCAGGCGGGTGAGTGGGGCAACATCTTCGGGATGGCGATGCAGGGCGGTCAGGTAACCGGCAATCCGATTTTCACCGGCGCGATCGGTGTTTACGAGAACGTCGTGATGCACGCCGACGCCAATACGCCGTGGGGCAGTTCCGCGCAGAATCAGATGATGCTCGCGAACGGCACCCTCGTTGCTTCGCCGACTGTACTCGGCACGGCGTCGGTGGGCCGCGCGGTGTATATGGGCGCGCAGGCGCTCAGCATCGCATTCGGCTCAGCGGACAACGTGGAAGGCCGTCCCCTCCGCGTGCGCTGGTACGAGGAATTGCTGGACGCGGGCAATCAGTTGCGGGTGACCGGCGGATTTATCTGGGGCTGTGCGCAGCCGCAGGTGACCATCGGCGGAACCGCGCAGAACTACGCGACGATTATCATAAGCACGTTTGCTGCTCCTTAATGAGGCAATGACGAGCGTAGAGCATGTCCCTTGGTTTTGAGAGTGCGGAGTTGTTGATGGAGAGCAGAGCGTTCATCGTGAGTCAATGGAGCAAACCCGGCTTTGAGCTGTTCTGCTACAAGTTCGGCTTCGGCGCGCTTGACAATCAAGAGATGCGCAATTTCTCGGCAAAAGATGACGCCTCTAACCAAATGCAGTCGCCACGTATAGGCGGGTTTACGATTGAAGCCGGGGGTAGCATTGATCGAATAGGTGGACCCCGGAAGTTTGAGCAGGAGCCATTCGATAACGCGCGGGTCGGTATTTGTGATCGTGACGGAAAACCCCCATGCGGTTGCATAGGGGGGCAGCCGCTCTGCGCGGAGAATGACAATCGACCCTTCGCCATCGAACAGGCCAGCGATGTATCCACGCTCAATATCGGTCAGATGGCCCAAAATACTGGCGGGCACAATAGCGCGATCGGTCGTGCGAGGGGTCTGTCGGCGCGTTCGTTCGAGGGCCAGCCTGCTCGCCGCCGTTTTGATAGCGCTCGGCGACTTGCGCAACTTGGTCGCAAGGTCGTCGAGGCGTGCGCCGGATGGATACTCCACCTTGAGCACCTCGATTTGCTCAGGCGTCCAGCGTTCCCGCTCGGCGATGCGACTAAAGCCAAGATTGTTCGCTTTCTGTTCAATGCCGCTCCAATGCCTATTCGGCAGCGCGGCTTCAATCTCTTGTCGCGGACTTTTCGAGTAGTGGTCGCGAAGATAGGCGATCTCATCGGCGGTCCATTTGTCAATCATGCAACGATTATACAGCATCCCGTGATGGATGCAATAGGAGCGTAGCCATATGGCGACCGCCTACCTGGCCGACAATTACAACGATAACCCGGTTTTCATACCGGGGATCATCGGAGCCTTCGTCCGCCCGTTCAAGTTCAATATCGCGAACACCACGGGCGGCGTGGGCTTCATCATCAACGATACCGTGACGCTCTGCGATATTCCGCACAAGAGCGGCGCAGGCGGATGCTTGGTGCTGGGGTACAACGTCGAAATCCCGTCGCTGGACACCGGGACCGCCGTGCGGCTGAGTCTCGGCGATACGATGGGCGCAGCGGGGGCGTTTCAGGCGACGTATTTCAGCGCCGTGGGCATTGGAATCAACGCAGCAGGCGTGATGAACCCGCAAATGGGTTGGACCGGAACGACCGCTGTAGCCCCAGTGCGTGGCGTAATTCCGCTTGCATATTCTGCCGCCGCGACAGCAACGAACGGCATCGTGTCGCTCCAACTCAAGGTGACGACCGCGCCGACCACAGCAACCACGACCGGCATCATCAAGGGCTATCTCTTGTTGCAGCCGCTCGGAACCACTTCGGTGACTTTCTAATGATCAGCACTGACAAGCGACAGGCAGACGCGCTGGAGCGAATCGCGACAGCACTGGAATTCTTTCAGGGAATCCATCCCGAGTATCGCGCAGTTCCGGGTGAGGCTCCTTTGCCGTCATCGAAGGCGGCGCGGGCGTTTGAGGACGCCCGGCTGAAACTGGAGCACGAGGCCTCGGTGGCGCAACTTAAGGCCGCCGTGGACGCCGCCAACGGTGTATTGGTGGTAGCGGATAAGGAGCAGGTCGAAGCGGAAGCGGCGCTCAAGCACGCCGAAGAGACCTCGGAAGCGGCAGACAAGGCGCTGGCGGTTTCCGAGATGGCTCATGCGCCAGCGGCGGAGATCGTGAAGCTCAAAGAGGACGCGACTGCAGCATCGGCGGCTGTGGTCGAGGCCGAGAACCAGCTTACGATCAAATCAGCCGCGAGCCATGATGCGAAGATGAAGGTCGATCATGCGGTGCGCGTGCTGGCGGCGAAGAACAAGAATCCGCTAGCGGAGCCGCTAGCTCCAGGGCCTGTAGTCGTGTCGCCCAAACCGGTGACACCGCCACTCGGATCGCCGCCAACGGAGGACCATCCCCATGCCTAAAGGGCCTGATTATTCCGGGTTCGGCGGATATGGGCCGTGGCCGGACAACGACATACAGAACGGGGACAATCCGCCGTCGCCGCACTATCCTGACGGCTACCACAGCCGCGCGCCGGGCGGTACGCATATCGAGGCCCCGACCGATATGTGGCTCGATGCGCTGGTCTATCCTGAGCGGGTGGACCCGTCGAACGGGCGGGAGTCGTATGAACTGGAAGCGAGCGCTCGCGGCTTTGGCGTGAGCGTCGGCAACATCACCGGCAAACGGCCCGGACCGGCTGACTAGTGTGATATAATCAACGCATGAACGGCGACCCACATTGTCAAGCGCCTGATTGTACGAACCCGATTCGAGCACGAGGGCTTTGTTCTGCCCACTGGAATCGGCAGGCTCGGCGGGGCAGTTTCGAGCGGCTAAGACCAATCGCAAAATGGTCGAAAAAGTACGACGCCTGTGTCAAGTGTGGCAAAACTGAATATGCCCACGTCGGTAAGGGCCACTGTGAACGCTGTATGAGCAGGGCCGTAGATTGGGCAAATGAACTCAGTGGGCGCAACCGACGCAAGGTGTTGCAACGATATGGATTGACATTGGCGGATTATGATCGTCTTTGGGAACAACAAGACGGGCGATGTGCAATCTGTCGCGATTTTCCGCCGGGACGATTTGTGATGCGCGGATCCAAATTGCAGCACTTTCTGCACGTCGATCATGATCACGATACCAATACAGCTCGCGGCCTTTTATGCTCGCAATGCAATCGTGCGTTAGGTCAATTTCGCGATAAACCTGAATTGCTAGTAGCGGCGCTCGCTTATCTTGACCGATATGGAAAGAGTGTTTTGCCCAAAAACGAATCGCAGCAAGTGCTGCAATAGGAGTAGGTAGCGTGGCTAAAGACCTTAAACTACAAGATGGCACCCAATACATTGTGCATTACGACTGGGAACCCGGCATGAACGACGACGTGATGATGTCGGATCGCGCGGGCTTTACGACCAGCGTCGAGATGCTGACGACTGGACGGCCCGAAGATTGGGGCGTGTTCGGTGGTCCCGAAGTCGGCAACCAGTACGACCTTGATCCGATGGGCGAGGAACGCGGCATGACCACTTTCTCACGCGAGAATCCGCAGGCCAAGGGCATGATTGGAATGATGGCGACTGAGGGCGGCGGCATGGATGGCGGGGTGAAGGCGACCACGGTCGGCGGGAAGTCCACCGACCTCGCGCCGCAAACCTACAATCGCATCGGGATGAAGTCGAAGGGCTAGTCTGATGCCCATACCGAACGAGCCAATGCAAAGGCCCGGTGGTCCGATGATTCCGCAGGAGCCGTTGTCGCATCCGGGAGGGATCACTTCGGTTCCATCGGAACCTCTGCAATCGCCGGGCGGGATGCACAACATCCCACAGGAGCCATTGCAGACACCCTTCAGTCCTATAGGCCCGCAAGCCGGACCATACATGGGACCGGGGCGGGCCGCACATGGTCCGCAGGATTGGCGACGCGGAGTGCGCTTTTAGGGGTTCGTATGCCCGCAGTAAGTGAAAAACAGAGGGTCGTGGCCGCGATTGCCGAGCACCATCCCGAGCAGCTCTACGAGCGCAACAAGGGGATGGCGGAGATGAGCCACAAGCAGCTTCACGACTTCGCCACCAAGAAAAAGCATCACGGGATGAATTATCTAAAGGAGGACGACCACAAGTGAAAAAGAAGGAACAGCCCAAGAAGGGCGGCAAAAAGCCGTACTGATATGGCCAGCACGCCTGACTACAAGCCTGACCACCCGATGCCGGAGAAGATCGACTCGCGGATGACGACCGGCACGGGGCTGGTCGATAACGTCGATCATCTCAATGGTGAACTGGAGCAGCTTGACGGCGAAGGAACGCAGAGCGGCAGTCATCCGGCGAAAACCCAGTCGAAAGTGATGCGGTATTTCTAAGGACCATGTACGGTGACGTGGCTAGAACTGAAAACGACCATTCCGTTCCGGCTCAACCGACCGGATCTACCGGACGATTTTGTCGAGGAGATGGCGCTTGAGCGCGTCGATTTTTATGGCCCCCAGCTTTTCACGCCGTCTGAGCAGACCGACAACTCGATAGTCACCCAGCCCGGCCAGTATTTCTACCGGCTGCCCGCCGGTACGCAGAAAGTCACCTTCGTCCGCGTTCTCTACAACGGGACCTTCATCCCCGTTACCATCGCGGACAGCTACAACTTGATTCTCGGCGTGGATGTGCTCCAACCGCCGTTCACTTCGGCCCCGCTGACACTCTGTCGCGTGTACGGCAATCAGATCCGTTTCTTCCCGACGCCCAACGGTCAGTATCCGATTGAACTGACGATGCTGAGAACGATTGGTGCGCCGACGGACGATAACGACGATGGGAATTTCTGGGTGACGGATGGACGGATGCTCCTGATCAACGCGACGTGCGCGCAGATTTGCGCGGAGTATCTGGACATCTCACTGCCCAACTCGCCGCGCATCATGACCTATCGCGCGAACGAGGCCGAAGCGCTCGAAAAGCTGATGCAGAATCTCCACGCCATGAGCCAACCCAGTTTTCTTCGTCAATATCTCTAATGCCGAGACACGCAGACACTACTCTCTTAGGGAGGCCAATTAATTGGCAAAATGGCGATGAGCGCGCTCTCGCATATCGCGCCAAAGGGCTATGTACCGTCTGCGGTGGCCGCGGGATACCATCAACCGTGCGCGTCTGTGAACTATGTCGCACACGCAAAAATGAACATGAGAAACTCCTACGGGATCAGCGTCGGCTATCTGGACATTGCGTGACCTGTGGGCGCGAGCGAGGAGAGACGCGCTATCTTAGGTGTGCCAAATGCAGAGCGGTCTATCGCAGGGCATCAGTTAAATACTTCACGTCTCACTACCCAGAATCACGCGCTATGCAGAAGCGTTATTCACATAAGAAGCGCGAGATAGTCCTCGATCATTATGGACCGGTATGCGTGTGCTGCGGAGAGACAGAGCGAGCGTTTTTAACCCTAGATCATGTGTTTAATGATGGTGCTAAGCACCGTCGCGAATTGGGAATGAACGGTGGCGCGCAGTTTTACCGTTGGGTGATAAAAGAAGCGTTTCCAAAAACGTTTCAAATTCTGTGCTTTAACTGCAATTGTGCGAAGGGTCATCTCGGTAAATGCCCGCATGAACAGCAGAAGGAGCGCAGCAATTGAACACCGAAGTCGCAGCGAAGGTGATGCAGATTTGTGCGCAGAAAATCAAGCG
>VFSW01000457.1_pt1 | contig 60218 bp, 55 predicted proteins | sample 5358111 | NCBI WGS metagenome assembly VFSW01 (sample SAMN11554181, study PRJNA540505) | mine drainage metagenome | isolation source: sediment from site ElyBrook_90M | place: USA: Ely Copper Mine, Vershire, VT | collected 2017
CTCTACCGACCGGGGGGGGGCGGGGGGCCCGCGTGGTTCACCCCCCCCCGCGCCGCCGCGGCCCGCGGGCGCCGCCCCCCCCCCCCAACGGCGCCGCATCATCCAGGAGGGCGTCGCGTTTCGCACCTCCGGCTGCCCGGGGAAATTCCGCGACGACGTGTCGGCGTGTGACCGCCCCTACGGCGATTCTCCGCCGAGCGACATCGCGAGTTTCCCGTTCCAGCCGAACGGCCACGACCTGCGAAAGATCCGCAAACAGCTCAAGATTCCGGTCGTGCGGGCCGAAGACGCGTGAGCGGACGGTTCCGCGTCGTCGATGCGGGCCTGCGCGAGGGCCGCTACAACATTGCGCTCGACCAAGCGATGCTCGAACTGCACCAGGCGGGCGCGATTCCCGACTCGATCCGCTTCATCCACTTTTTGCCGGTCGCGCTCATCGGCCGCCATCAGGAGCTTTCGAGCGAAGTCGATCTCGACTACTGCCGCCGGCACGGCATCGGCGTCGGCCGGCGCATCACCGGCGGCGGCGCGATCTATCTCGATCAAGGTCAACTGGGCTGGGAACTCGTGTTCGGCCGCCGCTCCCTGAAGGGCGCGTCACTCGGCGACATCGCACGCTCGATCTGCGAAGCCGCCGCCGCGGCCTTGAGTCGCCTGGGGGTGGACGCACGCTTTCGGCCGCGCAACGACATCGAAGTCGGCGGCCGCAAGGTGAGCGGCACGGGCGGCTTCTTCGACGGCGACTCGCTGATTTATCAAGGCACGGTGCTCGTCGACATGGACCCGAAGGCGATGGTCGGCGCGCTGCGTGTTCCGCAGGCCAAGATCGCGAAGCACGGGCTGGATTCGGCCGCGGCACGCGTCGTGACGCTGCGCGAGCTCCTGGGAGCCGCGACGCCGGCGATCGCCGAGGTAGAGCAGGCGCTGCTCACGGGGTTTCGGGAGCACCTCGGCTTCGAGTTCGAGCGCGGCGCGCTGACCGCGGCCGAGGAATCGCTTGCGCAAGATCTCTACTTCTCGCAGATCGGCCGCGATGACTTCGTCGCCGAGATCGACGGACCGCCGGGCGGCGGCGCCGTGCACGTCGGCGTGCACGCGGGCGCAGGCGGCACGATCACCTCCTACGTGCGGCGCGAGGGCGCCGCGGGCCGGCGGCTCGGACAAGTGCTGATCACCGGCGATTTCTTCGTCGCGCCGCCGCGCCTGATCTACGACCTCGAAAGTCATTTGCGCGGCATCGACGCGGACGACGCCGGCGCTGCCGTCGATGCGTTCTTCGCCGCACGCCCGCCCGGGCTCGCCACCGTCACGGCTGCGGATTTCCGCAGGTCGCTCGAAGTCGCGCTTGCCGAGCCTGCCGCGGCGCAGGTGCGGTAGGGCGCGGCCGCTGTGTCCGATTTCGGCAAGACCCTTGCAGTGGTGCAGCATGATTCGGCCGAATACCTCGGCTTGATCGAAGATCATTTCGAGGGCCGGCGGATCCGGTTCCGCTACTACCGTCCGTTTGCGGATGGCGGGCGCTTGCCGCAGGCGCGCGAATGGGCAGAAGGTCTGGTCCTGCTCGGCGGCGGCCCGCTGGGCGCGGCGCGCGGCCCTTCGCGGCTGCCGAGTTTCGACGCGGAAGTGGCCTTGACCGCGACCGCCCTCGCCGGCGGCGTGCCGATCCTCGGTATCGGGCTAGGCGCGCTGATCCTGTGCAAGGCGGCCGGCGGCGACGTCGCCTCCACGCCGCTTGCGTTCGAGGTGACGACGGCACGCCGTACCGCGGACGACGCGCTCGCCGGGTATCTGCCGCCGCTCTATCCGCACGTGCGCTACGGCCGCGACGCACCCGTATTGCCCGGCGCGGCGCGTGTGCTCGCGCTCGACGCGAGCGGCAAGCCGGCACTGTTTCAGCTCGGCGAGCGAGCCTTCGGCTTCTTGGGGAATCCCGGCATAAAGTCCGCGATCGTCGAGGACCTGATCATGGAATTCCCGGATGCGCCGGATGATCCTGAGTCTGGGTTGCGCGCGCTGCGCGCTTGTCGCGGCGCAATCGAAGCCGCCCTCGTGCCGATCATGACCGGATTGGTGCGATGCATGCAGCTGATGGACCAGGCCCCCGTCGGCGCGCCTTGAGCCGCAAGCGGCCCGCGTCCGCGCGGACGCGATGCTTGCGCGGGATGCGGTTATACATTAGCCTCGGCTAATAACTTGGAAATGAGGGCGCCTTACGCAGTGAGGCGCAAGCTTGGGGGGAGGAGCGTTGATGGCGACGAAACTGATCATCGTGATGGCCAACACCGATCCGCGCAACGGCGAGGAGCTCGGTGCGCCGATATTTCAAGCGACCGTCGCGGCGGCGATGGAGTTCGAGGTCGAGGTCATCTGCACGGCGACCGCCGGGCGCCTCATGAAAAAGGGCGTCGCCGAGAAACTGTTCGTGAAGCCCGGCTCACCGAAATCCGTGCTCGATTTCATCAAGGACGCCCACGAGGCCGGCGCGAAGTTCTATTGCTGTTCGCCGAATCTCGACCTGTTCAGCATGACCGAGGCCGATTTGATCCCGGAATGCAGCGGGATCATCGGCGGCGCGTACCTCATCGAGCGCGTCATGCAGGACGAGTACAAGGTGCTGACTTACTGACCGGATCACGAAGGGCCTCGCAATGGAAGGTGCGACCACGACACGCGTCCAGCAGTTCATCGGCGATCCCGTAGCCGTGACCGCGCCCGTCGAGCACGCGAAGCTCGAGGAAATCTTCAGGGACATCCAATCCGATCTGCGCTTCGATCACGAGCTGCACGGCTGCCTCAACTGCGGCATCTGCACCGCGACCTGCCCATCGGCTCATTACTACGACTACAGCCCGCGCGAGATCGTGCAGCTTCTCTGGACCGAGAATCTCGAGGGCATCTACGACGCGATGCAGGAAAAAATATGGGCCTGCGCGCAATGCTATACCTGCGCGGCCCGCTGCCCGTTCGGCAATTCGCCCGGCGGACTCGTGATGCTGATGCGCGAGGTTGCGATCAAGCACGGCATGGAATCGGCGAAGAACGTGCTGCGGCCGTTCAGCCGCGTGATGCTGAAGCTGATCTCGACCGGCAATCAACTCTCGCCCGACATGATCAGCAAGGACGCATTCCCCGATTGGGGGCCGAATATCTCCAAGGTCGATGCGCCGCTCGCGATTCTGCGCAAGGCTATCCCCGTACCGACGCTGCACACGACCAAGACCGCCTGGGAGGTCAACCTGAAGACCTCGGTCGAGCTGTACACGATTTGGGAGGAGACCGGCGTTCTCGACAGCCTGAAGGTGATCGACCCGAATCTGTTCGACGTGATAGGCGACATCATGGACGAGAAGCGCGACGACTATGCCGATTGGCTCGAAGATCAAGAGGAGTGAACCCATGGCGAATCCCACCGACAAGACGACGGGCGAGCACCTGACCGGCCACGGGCCGGAATGGAAGGCCGCGGGCCTCGGCGCGAAGGATGCGCAGATCGCGACCGCCTGGGTCGAACAGATCATCGACAAGCGCTCCATGCTGACGAACAAGGACCGCGTCGAGGACGTGCGCGACGCGATGTGGCAGCTCGAGAAGGACGGCGAAATCGTCGTCCACCGCATCAACGAAGAGCACAAGCCGGCGCACGTCAAGACGCTGTACGGCTGGGACAAGAAAATCCCGACGACGCGCCTTTGGCACCACAAGTCCTGCGGCCAGTGCGGCAACATACCGGGCTATCCGGCATCGCTCTTGTGGCTGATGAACGAAATGAGCATCGAGTATCTGGACGAGACCGACCAGACCTCATGCACCGCGTGGAACTACCACGGCTCCGGCATCGGCAACATCGAGAGCCTTGCGGCCGTGTTCCTGCGCAACTTCCATCAGGCCTACATGGCGGCGAAGGCCGAGGGCCTGCCGGAGGGCCATTACTACCCGCTGGTTCACTGCGGCACCTCCTTCGGCAACTACAAGGAGATGCGCACGTTTCTCGTCCACTCGGCGAAGCTGCGCGAACGCATGCGCCAGATCCTGGGCAAGCTCGGCCGGCTCGTCGACGGCAAGCTGCTGCTGCCCGAGGAGCTCGTGCATTACAGTGAATGGGTGCACGTCATGCGCGGCGAGATCGCAAAGCGCCAGGTCATCGACGCAAGCGGCATCCGCGCGACGATTCATCCCGCGTGCCACGTCTACAAGATGATCCCCGAGGACGTGATATACGACGACGACGTGCTCGACGGCAACCGCGTCGCCGTATCGACCGGCATCATGCAGTCGCTCGGCACGCAGGTCATCGATTACTCGACCTGGTACGACTGCTGCGGCTTCGGCTTCCGCCACATCATTTCCGAGCGCGAGTTCACGCGCTCGTTCGCGATCGACCGCAAGATCCGCGTCGCGCTCGAGGAGGCGCGCGCGGACGTCATGATCGGGCACGACACGGGCTGCATCACGACGCTCGACAAGAATCAGTGGATAGCCAAGGCCGACGGCCGCCCGGTGAGCCTGCCGGTCCTGGCCGACTGCCAGTTCGCCGCGCTCGTCTGCGGCGCGCATCCGTACAAGATCGTGCAAACCCATTGGCATGCGTCGGCGACGGAAGATCTGATGGAGAAGCTCGGCATCGATTGGCGCGCGAAGAAAGCCGAGTTCGAGGAGTACTTGAAGGAAGTCGCCGCGGGACGCGGGGAAACGCTCTACGATCCGCGGCGCATGGTCACTTCCGGTCCCGGCTTCAAGCGCATAGGACAATCCGGATGAAACAACCGATTTTGATCGTCGGCGGCGGACCGGCCGGCCTTGCGGCGGCGCATGCGCTCGCCCGCGTCGGGCAACAGAGCATCCTCGTCGACAAGGCCGACAAGCTCGGCGGCGCGCCGATCCTCTCGGGCTACGCGAAGCTCGTGCCCTCGGGCGAATGGGCCAAGGATGCGATTGGCGGCATGGTGCAGCGGGTCGCGCAGGACAAGCAGCTCGTCGACGTGCATACCGGCACGACCGTCAGGAGCTTCTCCGGCGCCCCCGGCGATTTCTCGGCCGAACTCTCCAACGGGTCCACGGTGCGCGCGGGCGCCGCGATCCTCGCGACCGGCTTCACCCACTTCGATTCCCTGAACAAGCCCGAATGGGGTTTCGGCACGTTCCCCGACGTCGTCACGACGACGCAAGTGGAACAGATGATCTCCTCCGGCAAGGGCGTGCGCTGCCCGTCCGACGGCCGCAAGCCGCAGCGGGTCGCAATTCTTCTCTGCGTCGGTTCGCGCGACCGGCAAATCGGCCGCGAATGGTGCTCGAAGATCTGCTGCACGGTCTCGGCGAATCTCGCGATGGAGATCCGCGAGGAGCTGCCCGAGTGCCACGTCTACATCTACTACATGGACATCCGCACGTTCGGGCTGTACGAGACCAAGTACTACTGGCGCAGCCAGGAAGAATTCAAGATCAAGTACATCAAGTCGCGCATCGCCGAGGTCACCTCCGACGGCAACAAACTGATCGTCAAGGGCGAGGACACGCTGGTAAAGCGCCCCGTGACGATTCCGTTCGATCTGGTCGTGCACGCGATCGGCATGGATCCGAACGTCGACAACAAGGCGATCGGTGCGACCTTCGGCGTCGCCCTAGAGCCGCACGGATTCCTCGCGCGCGGCGATACCTACGGCAACATGGCGGAGACCTCGAGGCCGGGCGTGTTCGTCGCCGGCGCGGCCACCGGCCCCGAGAGCATCGACGACTCGATCGGGCAAGGCCATGCGGCCGCGATGACGGCGCTTAGCATCGTGGCTCCCTCGCGGGCGAGCGCTTAAGAGGGCTTACGCGTGCGCAATCCACTGATGCGGCGCGCTACGACGGCCGAAACTGCGCCGGTGCGGCTCGAACTCTCCGGCCCGCGCTTGAGCCAAAGCCTCGCGCGCCTCGCGGCCGGCGCCGAGGCCCAAGGCGGCGTCGAACGCTATGTCGAAGCGCTGAAACTGAAGAACACCCTGTTCCGCGACGCCTTCGGCGATGCGTCGAATCCGGCGGCGGCGCTCGAACCGGAGACCTTCAAGGGCCTCTGCCCGTTCATGCCGACGGTGCGCCGGCGCATCGCGCGTTGGCTCGAGCGTCCCGCGTACGATGCGCTGAGCGAGGACATCGGCGAGTTCGTCCGTGCGATGGACGACACGGCGACGACCGACGCGCGGCTCGCCGCGTTCGGCGCGCGCTTAGGGCAGGACGCATCGCAACGCTGGGTGCGCGATCTCGGCGCGGAGCTTCTGCACAACATCGCGCCCGACCGCTATCCCCTGATGAACCGCTGGGTCTGGGACGCCGCCGCCAATACCGGCGTGATCCGCGAAATCTGGTTCGCCGAGAGTTCGGATCACGCGCGCATCGACGTGCCCGACGGCTACGCGACCTTCCTCGCTCTGCGCGAGGAGCTCAGCCAATTTCTCGCGCAGAACGGCTTTTTCCGCGACATGCTGCATTACGTCGATCTGCTGTGCGCGGAAATCTACGCCGAGTACATCTGCGAACAGGGGAGCGGCTATCTGCGCACCGACTTTTCCGCCGAACAGGACCCGCTCGAATACACACGCCGCCTCCTCGGCCTCGACGGCGTCAAGGCCGGCAGCGGCCGCACGCGGCTGAAGGCGATCGACGGAACGGCGTTCGTGCTCGATGAGCGCGCCGAACCGGGGACTTCGGCCTGAGCACGACATGCCTATACATGAAAAAGCGCTGATCCGGCCCGAGAACCTGAGGCAACACGAGCATCTCGTCGTCGACGGCATCGACGTCTCCGGACATTGGAGCACGTTCATCCAATCGCGCGTCGTGACCGATTACAACGAGGCGATGGAGGAGGAGATCGCCGCGTTGCCGGGCGGTGAGTTCATCCACCGCTGCTGGCAATGCGGTTCGTGCACCAACGCCTGCACGGTCAACGCGATCAACCCGGATTTCAACCCGCGATTCTGGATCTATCTCGTGCGTTTGGGCATGGAAGCGGAGCTGCTGCGCGACAAGGACATCATCTGGCAATGCGTCAGCTGCAACAAATGCACGACCATCTGCCCGCGCGACGTGAACCCCGAAGGAGTCATGAAGGCGCTGTCGCATTGGCTCGAATTGAAGGGCCATACGCCGAAATCGCCGTCGATGATCTTCGATGAAGTATTCGCCGACCAAGTCATCAAGACCGGCAAGATCGAGGAGGGCCGGACCATCCAGCGGTTCTTCAAGCGTACCGGCCAGGCGCTCAAACAAGACTGGCTCATCGAGATGGTGCGCGGCATGCTCCGGCATCTGCCGATCGGACTGCTGATGCGCATGGGGTTGGGCACGCTTCGAGCGCCGCGCACGCGCGGCTGGGCGCGGGCGCGCGCAGCAATCGAGGAATACGTCGATGAGCAGCGCGCCGAGCAGCACCGCGCCTTGGGGCTCGACGATATCATCGAGGCCGCGCGGCGCGACGCCGCCGGCACTCCTCACGCTTAACGGAGCGCGCCAACAATGTCCGAGAACAAGGCCGATAAATACCGCCGCGTCGCCTACTACCCGGGCTGCACGCTCGACGGCAGCGGGCATCCGTACAACCGCTCGACGAAACAAGTCGGCAAAGCGCTGGGCCTCGATCTCGTCGAGATATCCGATTGGAATTGCTGCGGGGCCATGGAGGTGAAGAACATCGACCCCAAGGTGCAGACCTACCTGTCCTCGCGCGTGATGTCGATCGCGGCGAACCAGATGGGGATGGACGTCGTCATGGCGCCTTGCAACGGCTGTTATCACAATCTGAAGAAGGCCGAGCACGACCTCGCGCACGACCCGAAGAGCGGCGAAGCCGTCGCCCGGCTGTCGGCGAAGGCCGGCCACGAGGCCTACCGCGCCGGCCAGGTCGAGACGATTCACGCGCTCGACTGGATCAAGGCCTCGATCGGCGAGGAAGGCTTGCGCGAACGCGTGAAGAACGGCCTCAAAGGCTTGCGCGTCGCGAACTATTACGGCTGCATGTACACGCGCCCGCGCAATATCTTTCCGGAAAAGGATGCCGGGCCCGGCAGCGAATCGACGTCGAAGCCGCATTTCATGGATGATCTGCTCGCGGCCGCGGGCGCGGTCAACGTCGAATTCCCGCTGAAGACCGCGTGCTGCGGCGGCGCGCATACGCTCTCCGACAGCGACATGTCGACGAAGCTCGTGCTGAATATCCTGAACGCAGCGCAGGCCGCGGGCGCCGAAGTCATCGCAACGGAATGTCCGACCTGCCATTCGGGGCTCGAGATGCACCAGATTCGTGCGGAAAAGCGCTTCGCCCGCAAGACCCAGGTGAAGATCATCTATTTCACGCAACTGCTCGGCATCGCGCTCGGGCTGTCCGCGCGCCAGGTCGGTCTGCATGAAAACGTTTCCGATTCGATCGGAATGCTGAAGGCCAAGGGGCTCGCTTGAAATCGATCTTGGACATCGAGGGACGTCTCGACGAGCTTTTGGGCGGCGCGCCGCAGGCTGCCGATGCGCCCGAGATCCTGAAAATGGGCGAAGCGCTCCTCGAATACTGGGTGAGCGCGCGCGGCGAAGTGCCGACGACGGATCTATACGAGGACTTTCGGCTTCTCGCGCTGCATCGCCAGGGCGCGCGGCAGCTTCCGAGCTTCAACGCCTGCCGGGAATCCTGCCGCGAACTCGCCTATCACTACAACCTGCTAACATTGCAGGCGGAACACCCGGATACTGCGGCGCGGGCGCGAATGATGGCATTGCTTGCCAATCATTTGTGCCTGTTCGTGATCGGCAAGCTTCAGGCCGAGCAGCTAGGGGAGTTCTGCTGCGCGTCGCGCCCGCTGCGGGCCGATGCCGGTTGAACGCTTATCGAAGAGGGGTTTGTCCATGGCCACAGTGCGCGGCTGCAATCTGCCGGATGAATTACTGTACGACGTGCAGAGTCACATTTGGTTTCAGGAACAGGGCGACGGCAACGTCAAGGTTGGAATGACGGCGGTCGCGACCGCGATGGCGGGCCGCCTGGTCGCGTTCACGCCGAAGGCAGTCGGCAAGGACGTCAAGGCCGGCAAGTCCTGCGCGACCGTCGAGTCCGGCAAGTGGGTCGGCCCGGCGAAGGTCGCCGCCGCCGGCACGGTCGTCGAGGTCAACGAAGCGCTGGTCGCGACCCCGAGCCTCGCGAACGAGGACCCCTACGGACGCGGCTGGCTCCTGATCCTGAAGCCGGAGGACTGGGCATCGGTGAAGCCTGCGCTCGTGCCGGGCACCCAGGTCGCGGCTCCGTACGAAGCGAAGATGGCGGCGGACGGCTTCGCGGGCTGCAATGCATGACGCGCACCCCGGCGAATGCGGCGCGCTGCGCGCCGGTAACGACGACGCTGCGGCCGAGCGAGCTTGCCGCACTGCATTCACGCGCATCGCGCGCATGCATCGTACTCAAGGCGCTCGCGAACGAGGTGCGGCTGATGCTCGTATGCCAGCTCGCCGAGGGTGAAAAATCCGTCGGGCAGCTTCAGGCGCACGTGGGCTTGAGCCAGTCCGCGGTCTCGCAACACTTGGCGCTGCTGCGGGAGCATAAGCTCGTATCGACGCGGCGCCGCGGCCAATCGGTGCACTATGCACTCACGAGCGGCGAGACCGCCGCGATCATCAAGACGCTGCACGATCAGTTCTGCGGGCGACGGCGCTGACGCCGGGCGCACCCCATGCGCCCCGATGTACTCGTCGTTGGATTCGGGCCCGCGGGCGCAAGCGCAGCAGCAGCAGCAGCAGCCGCGGGCCTTCACGTTCTCGCGGTAGAGCGGCGCGGTGTGATCGGCGCCCCCGTGCAATGCGCCGAGTTCGTGTCCGCGGTTCTCAGTCTGCGCGCGGTGTCCTGGGACGCGGTGACCATGCAATCGATCGTGCGCATGCTGACGATCGTCGAGGCCGAGGCGCCGGACGTGCGCGCGGACTTTCGCGGCCGCATGATCTCGCGGCTGCAATTCGATCAGGCCCTTGCGCGCGACGCGATCGCGCGCGGCGCCCGCTGCCTGCCGGGAACGGCGCTTACGCGCGTACTGCCGAATGGCGGCGTTCAACTGTCGAACGGCCTCGAGGTCGAGCCGCGCGTGCTCGTCGGCGCCGACGGGCCGCGATCCAAAGTCGGCGCGGCGATCGGCCGCGCGAACGCCGAGTTCGTCGCCACCCGACAAATCACCGTGCCGATGACGCACGCCCACGATGCGACCGACATTTTCCTGCGCGCGGCGTACCGCGGCGGCTACGGCTGGCTGTTCCCGAAGGGACGATCAGCGAACCTCGGCATCGGCATCGACTACGTCTATCGCGACCGGCTGAAAGCCCTGCTCCGCGAACTGCATGCGGAACTCGCGGTGGCCGGCCGGGTTTCGTCCGGCGAAGGCCCGTATCTGACCGGAGGCCTCATACCGGTCGGCGGCAGGCTGCGTGCGATCGGCAGGCTCGAGGAGACGCGCGTGCTGCTCGCGGGCGATGCGGCTGGATTGACGAACCCCGTGACCGGCGCCGGCATCGAAGCGGCGGTTCGCTCCGGCGAGCTCGCGGGAACCGCGGCCGCACACTTGCTCGCCGGCCGCGAGGGCGCCCTTGAGGACTACGAGGAGGAGCTCTCGACGCTCTACGACGCGGCCTACGGGCGTGCGCTGCGCCGCCGCCGCGCACTGCTCGGCCGCTGCGCGAGCGGCGTAGCAAGCGCCGCGGCGCTGCGGCGCGCGTGGATATCGTCTCCCGATTATTGGAACGAGGCCGCGCCGTGATCGGCCGTCGACTACTCGGTGGGCTTGGGTGCAGGCGTCGACAGACAACCGACCATTCTCTCCAGGCGAATGCGCGTGATCTCGACCCAGGCCTCGAGCGCGCGCGCATCGTCGCCTGCACGCATCGCGTCGAGCAGGCGCTCGAGTGCAGCGCCGAGTTCGCTCGTGCGCGCATCCATCGGCGTCCAGCCGAGACGGCGCCCGGCACGCCGATACTCATCGACATCCGGCGTCGAGCCCGCGAGCGCCGCGAGCTTCTCGAGCCGCGCGATGTCTTCGCGCAAGAGCTGCGCACGAAAGAAGCTCTTCTCCGCCGCGAGCCGCTCGCCGAGCGCATCGATCAGCCGCATCGCACGCGCCCGTTCACAATAGGAGCGAGTCCGCCTCGCTGACGCTCGCCCATCCGCCGGCAACGATATGCGACAGGCCTTGCGCCTCGGGCAGGATCTGCTGCATGTAAAAGCGCGCGATTTGCCGCTTGCCGCCGTAGAACTCCGAGTCCTCGGCAAATTTGCGCACGGCGATGTCGTGCGCCTTCGCCATCGTCCACGCGCCGATGACGATTCCGCACAAGTTCAAATAGTGCACCGCCACCGCCTGCGCATGCTCCAACCCGCGCGCCGCCGATTCGAGCAGCGAGACCGTAGAACGCCGCAAGACGTCGAGCGCCGCCAGAGCCGACGCCTTGCTGTCGCGAGCGCCGGCGTCCGCAGCGCCAAGCGCTTGCAATTCCGCGCTCATGAGCTCGATGAACACGAACATCCCGGCGCCGCCGTCGCGGATGATCTTGCGGCCGAGCAGGTCGCCGGCTTGAATGCCCGTCGTCCCTTCGTAGATCGTCGTGATGCGCGCGTCGCGCAAGTATTGGGCGGCGCCGGTATCTTCGATGAAGCCCATGCCGCCGTGAATCTGAATGCCAAGCGACGCGCTCGCCAGGCCCCGCTCGGTCGACCACGCCTTGATGATCGGAATCAGAAGATCGCCGCGCGCCTGAGCCCGGGCGCGCTCGGCCGGATCCGCCGCACGTTCGGCGAGATCGAGCTGCAAGGCGCCGTAGAGCGCGATCGCGCGCGACGCGTCGGTACAGGCCTTCATGGTCATCAACATGCGCTTGACGTCGGCATGCTCGACGATCGGCGCGGGCTTGCCGTCCGCGTTCGGCGCCTTGGCCTTGGGGCGCCCCTGGACGCGACTGCGCGCCCAATCGAGCGCGCGCTGGAACGCCATCTCCCCGAGCGCATAGCCTTCGAGGCCGACCGACAAGCGTGCCGCGTTCATCATGATGAACATGTACTCGAGGCCGCGGTTCGCTTCGCCGACGAGGTAGCCCGTCGCCCCGCCGTGGTCGCCGTACGCGAGCACGCAGGTCGGGCTCGCGTGAATGCCGAGCTTGCGCTCGATCGACACGCAGCGCATGTCGTTGCGCTCGCCCAGGCTGCCGTCCTCGGCGACCAGGATTTTGGGCACGATGAACAGCGAAATCCCCTTCGTCCCCGGCGGCGCGCCGTCGATGCGCGCAAGCACGAGGTGGATGATGTTCGGCGTGTAATCGTGCTCGCCGTAGGTGATGAAGATCTTCTGGCCGAAGAGCTTGTAGTCCTTGCCGTCCCGGACCGCGCGCGTGCGGATCGCACCGAGGTCGCTGCCTGCCTGCGGCTCCGTGAGGTTCATCGTGCCGGTCCATTCGCCGCTGATCATCTTCGGCAAATACTTTGCCTTGAGGGCCGCAGAACCGCAGCGTTCGATCGCCTCGACGGCGCCGCGCGTCAACATCGGACAGAGCTTGAACGCGAGGTTCGAAGACGCCCACAACTCGTCGACCGCGAGGCTTAAGGCCGCGGGCGCTGCGAGCCCGCCCTGATCGGCCGATGCGCGCAGCCGCGCCCAACCGGCATCGACGAACCCGCGGTAAGCGTCCTTGAACGCCGCGGGCATGACGACGCCGCCGGGCGACCACTTGGCGCCCTCGCGATCGCCCAGTTCGTTTATCGGCGCGAGCACCGTTTCGGCGAAGTGCGCCGCTTGCTCCAGCACGGCATCGGCATAATCCGCCGAATAATCCCCGAAGCCCGCAAGGCCGTACAGGCAATCGTCGTGCGTCAACTCGTGCAGCGCGAAGCGTATCTCTTTCAATGGAGCGCGGTACATGAGCCGCATTATGACCCTAGATCGGCGGAAAGCCGAGCCGATACGCCGGCCGGCCGCGCCCCGCGCCGCTCGGCTTGCGGGCCTGTGGTAGGGTACCCGGCATGGGCGCGACACAACGGGATGCGGGCCTTTTGCGGGCGCTGGGAGCCTGGGGCTTGGCCGCGAACATCGTCAGCATGGTCGTCGGCGCCGGCATATTCGCGGTGCCCGGCGCGCTCGCCGCCGCCGCCGGGCCCTATGCCCCCATCGTGTTTCTCGTCTGCGCCGGCGCGGTCGGGTCGGTCGCCGTCTGTTTCGCCGAGGGCGGCAGCCGCATGCCGACGAGCGGCGGCCCCTACGGCTATATCGAAGCGGCATTCGGTCCGCTCGCGGGGTACGTCGCGGGCACGCTCTTGTGGTTCGGCAATGTGCTCGCCTGCGGCGGGGTTGCCGCGGCGCTCGCCGATGTCGTCGCCAGCGTGATGCCGACGTCGGTCGCCGCAACGGCGCACGCGGCCGTCATCCTCGGCATCCTCGGCATCATCGCATTCGTCAACATCCACGGGGTCGCGCGCGGCGCCCGGCTGGTCGGCGTCACCACGGCCGCGAAATTGCTGCCGCTCGCGGTCTTCGTGATCGCGGGAGCCGCATTCATGCAGCGTGCGAATTTCGCGCCGCCGGCGGCCTTTGGCGCCGCCGGCCTCGGGCGTGCGGCGATCCTCGCGGTGTTCGCATTCATGGGCATGGAAGCGTCGTTGTGCGCGAGCGGCGAGGTCAAGGACCCGGCGCGGACGATTCCGCGCGCGCTCGTGCTCGCGCTCGGCTCGGTCACGCTGCTGTACGTCGCGATTCAGATCATCGCGCAGGGAATTTTAGGGAAGGCGCTCGCCTCATCGACCGTGCCGCTCGCGGATGCGATGGCCAGGATCAATCCTGCCCTGCGCATCCTGATGCTCGCCGGCGCGGCGCTGTCGATGTTCGGTTGGCTCAGCAGCGACATCCTCGGCAGTCCGCGCATGATGTTTGCGTTCGCGCGCGACGGCTTGCTGCCGCGCCTCCTCGGGCGCGTCCATGCGCAGAGTCGCGCGCCGCACATTGCAATTCTTTGCTACGCCGGGATCGCCGCCGTTCTCGCCTTGAGCGGAACGTTTGTCGAACTCGCCGTACTGTCGACGCTGGCGAGCGCCGCGTATTACATCGCCGGCTGCGCGGGCTCCTGGAGGCTCGCGCGCCGCGGCGTCGCGCTCGCGGGCACGCCGCTCAATTTCCGCGGACTCACGGCGGCGGCGGCGATCGGCATCATCAGCATGCTCGCCCTCATCGCGCTCGCATCGCGCGCCGAGATCACCGGTCTCGCTGCGCTCATCGCGCTGGCTACGGTCATTTATCTCGTACAAACGCGCTTCGCGCTCGCCGCCCGCCAGGGCTGAACGCACCGTTTGGTTGGCGCCGGCCGACCTGTTATGATCGGTGCGCTCGTGGAGTCAGTCTGCTCGGAGAGAGTCCGGCTTGCGCCGGAACGCCGAAGGCGCAAGTACCGCCCGGAAACGCTCAGGCACACTAACGGCGGACTGCGGAGACGCGAGGGTTTCCATACGAGCTCTGGAGAGCGGTGGACGATTAGATCCGGTCCACCCACCGAAGGGGTGCGGCGCATTTTGGAGCGCCTGATCTCTCAGGTCACAGGACAGAGGGGCGGCGGATGTTTCTTTACCAAAGTGAAGAAGCATCCGCCGCCCTTTTTGTTTTGGAGGGCCCGTGGGACGTAGAACCGTTCTTTTCGACCTGCACCGCGCGCTCGGCGCGCGCATCGTGGACTTCGGCGGCTGGGACATGCCGCTGCAGTATGGTTCGCAAATCGTCGAGCACCATGCGGTGCGGCGCGCGGCCGGCGTTTTCGATGTCTCTCATATGTGCGTCATCGATCTTACGGGCGGGCGCGCGCGCGAACTCCTCGAACGAATCCTCGCGAACGACGTCGGCAAGCTTAAGGCGCCCGGCCAGATGCTCTATGGCTGCATGCTGAACGAGTCGGCCGGCATCATCGACGATCTCGTCGTCGGCTTCATCGCCGACTCCCGCTTTCGCATCGTCGTGAATGCGGGCACCCGCGACAAGGACCTCGGCTGGATCCGCCGCCATGCGCGAGGCTTTGGCGTCGCGGTCATCGAGCGCACCGACCTTGCGATACTCGCGATTCAAGGCCCGGAGGCGCGCGCCAAGACCGCGGCGCTGCTGTCCGGCGCCGATGCGGAAGCGGCGCTCGCGCTGCGCCCGTTCCATGGATCCGAGATCGGCGGCTGGTTCGTCTCGCGCACCGGCTATACGGGCGAAGACGGCTTCGAAGTGATCGTGCCCGCGGTCGACGCGGAGCGCATCTGGCGTGAAGTGAGCGCGCTCGGCGTCCTGCCGTGCGGCCTCGGCGCGCGCGATACGCTGCGCCTCGAAGCAGGCATGAACCTCTACGGCAGCGACATGGATGAAACCACGCATCCGTTCGAATCGGGCCTCGGCTGGACGGTCGCCATGCAGCCCGCGGGGCGGCGCTTCATCGGCCGCGATGCGCTCGAGTCGGGCGGCGCCCTGCACCCGCCGCGGCGGCTCGTCGGGCTCGTGCTCGAGGAGCGCGGCGTCCTGCGCAGCCACCAGCGGGTCATCGTACCCGGTATCGGCGAAGGCGCCATAACGAGCGGAAGTTTCGCCCCGACGCTCGAGCGCTCGATCGCTTTGGCGCGCGTACCGGCTTTGACCGGCGACACGGTGCAGGTTGAAATCCGCGGCAAGCTCCTCGGCGCCCGCGTCGTGAAACCGCCGTTCGTGCGGCTCGGCAAGCCGCTCGTACAATGAATATCACTCACAAGGAACCGGCCATGAGCAAGATTCCCACGGATCTCAATTACACCCGGGCGCACGAATGGCTGCGGACACTTGCGCACGGAATAGTCGAGTTCGGCATCACCGACCACGCGCAACATGCGCTCGGCGACCTCGTGTTCATCGAACTTCCGGAGGTGGGCCGCAAGCTCGAGGCGGGCGGCGCTTGCGCAGTCGTGGAGTCCGTCAAATCGGCCTCCGATGTGTATTCACCGATCAGCGGTGAGGTCGTGGAGTGCAACGGCGCGCTGCTGGACGCCCCGGAGACCGTCAACCAGGACGCATATGGCGCCGGCTGGCTGATGCGCGTGCGGCTCGATCCCCGCGCAGGCGCCCCGGCCGATCTTATGTCCGCTGCCGATTACGAGAAATTCCTGGAGACGGAGGGCGAGTGATGGCTTTCATTCCCCATACCCCGGCCGAAACCCAAGAGATGCTCGCCGCGATCGGCGTGTCCCATATCGAAGATTTGTTCGATGAGATTCCCGCAAGCTTGCGCGCCGCTGCGCTCGACAGCGCACCGCAGGCGCTCAACGAAATGCAGATCGGACGCCTCATGCGCGAGCGCGCGCATGCGGACGGCGTACCGCTCTGTTTCATCGGCGCGGGCGCCTATGAACACCACATTCCGGCGGCGGTCTGGGCGATCGCGACGCGCGGCGAGTTCTACACCTCGTACACGCCCTATCAGGCGGAAGCGAGCCAGGGCACGCTGCAATTGATCTACGAATACCAGACGATGATCGCGAGGCTCACGGGGATGGAGGTCTCCAACGCCTCGCTCTACGACGGTGCGTCCGCGATGGCGGAGGCGGCTCTTATGGCGGTGCGCGCGAACCGCAAGTCGAGTTCGAAGCGCATGCTCGTGCCCGCGGCCGTGCATCCGCACTATCGCGACGTCGCCGCCACGATCACGGGCAACCAGGGGCTCCGATTCGAGGTATTGCCGTACGCCTTGGACACCGGCGCCGTTGCGGCGGACGCGCTCTCGCCGTACGCGACGGACGATGTCGCCGCACTCATCATTCAACAGCCGAATTTCTTCGGCCGGCTGGAGGATGTGGACGCGCTCACGGACTGGGCGCACGCACGCGGCATGCTCGTAATCGCGGTCGTGAATCCGACGTCGCTCGGGCTCATCAAGCCGCCGGGCGAATGGGGAACTCGCGGCGCGGACATCGCCGTCGGCGAAGGCCAGCCGCTCGGCGTGCCGCTCTCCTCGGGCGGACCGTACTTCGGCTTCATGACGACGCGCAAGGAGTACGTGCGGCAGATGCCCGGCCGAATCGTCGGCCGCACGCAGGATCTCAATGGCCGGGAAGGGTATACGCTCACGCTGCAGGCGCGCGAACAGCACATCCGGCGTGCGAAGGCGACCTCGAACATCTGTACGAACCAAGGACTCCTCGTGACCGCGGCGACGATCTATATATCGCTGATGGGCGCGGAAGGCCTGGAGCGCACCGCGATCGCCTCCCACGCGCGCACGGTACAACTGGTCGAGGGCCTTGCAAGGCTCGCCGGCGTGCGCCAGGCGTTTCGCGGTCCTTACTTCCACGAGGCCGTGCTCATCCTCGACCGGCCCGTCGCACCCGTGCTCGCGGCGCTCGCAGGCCAAGGCATCCTCGGCGGCTTCGACCTTGCCGGGCACTACCCTGAACTCGGCGATGCCCTGCTCGTCTGTGCAACCGAGACCAAGACCGGCGCCGACATCGAACGCTACCTCGCCGCGCTCGAGCGGCATCTGCGCGCGGCGCCGACGCCGCGACAGGCCGCGTGAGGCTTGCCATGCACACCCGCGAAAAGACGATCTTCGAATACTCGGTGCCCGGCCGCGGCGCGGCCGACCAATGGCCGCAACGCGAACCCGCCGAAGCCGTGTCCGACCTGCCGCGGAGCGTGCGCCGCGCCGCACGCCCGTCACTGCCCGAAGTCGGCGAGCTCGAGACGGTGCGGCACTTCACGCGCCTGTCGCAGCGCAATTTCTGCATCGATACGCACTTCTATCCGCTCGGATCGTGCACGATGAAATACAACCCCAAGGCCTGTAATCAATACGCGATGCTGCCGGAGTTCCTCGCACGGCATCCGCTGGCGCCCGAATCCCAGGCGCAAGGCTTCCTCGCCTGTCTTTACGACTTGCAGGAGCTCTTGAAAAGCGTCACCGGAATGCAAGGCGTCGCCCTGAGTCCGATGGCCGGAGCCCAGGGAGAATTCGCCGGCGTTTCGATGATCCGCGCATACCACCGTTCGCGCGGCGATCACGCGCGCACCGAGATCATCGTGCCCGAGGCGGCGCACGGCACCAACCCCGCGACCGCGACGATGTGCGGCTATGAGGTGCGCGAAATTCCCGTGGACGCCGAGGGCGATATCGATCTTCATGCACTGAAGGCCGCGGCCGGGCCGAAGACCGCCGGCATCATGCTGACCAATCCGTCGACGCTCGGCGCGTTCGAGCGCCGCATCGAGGAGGTCGAGCGCATCGTGCACAAGGAGGGCGGGCTCCTGTATTACGACGGCGCGAACTTGAACGCGATTTTGGGCAAGGTGCGCCCCGGCGACATGGGCTTCGACGTGATGCACATGAACCTGCACAAGACGTTCTCCACGCCGCACGGCGGCGGCGGTCCGGGCGCGGGCGCCGTCGGCGTCGGTGCGCGGCTCGCGCCGTTCCTACCGATTCCGCTCGTTGGGAGCGACGCGGGCGGATACCGTTGGCTCACCGAGAAGGATCTGCCCGATACCATCGGCCGATTGTCGGCCTTCATGGGCAATGCCGGCGTGCTGTTGCGCGCGTACATCTATATGCGGATGCTGGGCGGGGAAGGCATGCGCCAAGTCGCCGAGTACGCGACGCTCAACGCGAACTATCTGTTCGCGCGGCTTCAGGTTCTCGGGTTCGACGCGGCCTACCCGTCGCGCCGCGCGAGCCACGAGTTCATCATCACCTTGAAGCGCCAGGCGCGGGAGATGGGGATCAGCGCAATGGACGTCGCGAAGCGCCTCCTCGATCACGGGTTTCATGCGCCGACGACGTACTTTCCGCTGCTCGTGCCGGAGTGCCTACTGATCGAACCGACCGAAACGGAGAGCAAAGGAACGCTCGACGCGTTCGTCACCGCGATGGCGCAGATTCTACGCGAGGCCGAGGAGGACCCCGAACGCGTGAAGACCGCGCCGCACTCGACGCCGGTGCGGCGCTTGGACGATGTGCGCGCGGCGAAGCGGCTCGATCTGACGTGGAGTGCGGCGCAGATACCGTAGAGCGCAAACACCGATGACCCGCCCCGCCGCCTTCAAGCCGCCAGCGCGCGCGGTGGCGGCACGCAAATCGCCGCGAGCGTATCGCCGACCTCCAACTCGGTGACGTCCTTGCTGGGTTGTGCGCGCTCGCGAGCCGCTTCGCGCGCAATATCCGCAAGAGAAATCACGCCGACCAACGCGCCTTCATCGTTGAGCACCGGGAGCCGGCGAACTTGTCCGTCGCGCATGACCTGTTCGGCGTGCTCCACCGGGTCATCGGCGCGACAGGTCAGCACTTGTTTCGACATCGCCTCGCTGACGCGCAGATCCGACAAAGGCTTGTGCTGGAACAGGGCGCACATGCTGATGTCCCGATCGGTGATCATGCCGGCCGGACGATCGGCGCCGGCGCCGCCGCAGACCGGCAGACTGCCGCAGTCAAAGCTCCACATGAGTCGCGCGGCTTGCTCGAGCGTATCCTCGGGCCTGCACGAATGAACTTGCTTCGCCATTAGATTTTCGACACGCATGATCCATGCCTCCTGTTTGATTCGCTGCGACTTTGCGCCGCGCACGCACGCGCGGTAAATACGCGATTATCCGTAGCACCCGGTGCAGCGCCTTTGCGGCGCACCAATCGGGATTCGCGCGCCGCTGCGTAGTTTTGCGTATGTCGCCGGCGGCGACGATGGCGCAGCCTAGGCGTCGAAGAGTGGACGGCGCATGAAGGATTGCGCCGCGCAAGGAGAATCGCCATGTTTGCCAGGATCTTTTCATCGCCGCTACGCACGCCCGTGGCTGTGACGGTGCTGCTCGCGCTCAGCGCCTGTTCGACGCTGCGCGTCGGCAGCGATTTCGACCATCGGACCGACTTCAGCGCATACCACACGTTCGCCTGGCTGTCGCTCGGCCATCGCCGGCAGCGCGTGAGCAATCCGCTCGTGCCGCAGCGCGTGCGCGCAGCGATCGAAAGCAATCTCGCACAGCGAGGCTACCGGCTCGCCGAGGATGCATCCACGGCCGACTTCTTCATCGACTATACGATAGGGTCGCGCGAGCGCATCGACGTGCAGTCCTATCCGGTCGGATTTCGCGGACCATGGCGCTGGGGCTACCCGTACTGGGGCGAGCAGCTCAGCGTGCGGCAATATCGCGCCGGCACCTTGGCTATCGACGTGTTCGACGGCCGCACGCACCAGCCCGTGTGGCATGGGTGGGCGAAGAAGGATTTGAGCGAGTCGGACCTCGATCGTCCCGAGGGGCCGATAGGCCGAGCCGTCGACGCCGTACTCGCGCAGTTCCCGCCGCACTGACGGTGCGGCGGGAGTGCTGGGCCCGGCAGAGCTCCGGAGAATCACGAAAAGCTCCTCGGGATCAACCCGTGCTCGCGCGCCTCTCTGTCCAGGCCGTCGCGAAAATCTGCGTGAGCGAGCGAAATCATGGCTTTCGCCCGTTCGGGAACCGACTTGCCTTTCAAATTGACCATACCGAACTCCGTGACGACGTACATCACGTCCGACCGCGGCGTCGTCACCACGTTGCCGGGCGTGAGGTCGAGCACGATTCGGCTCTTGCGAACACCGTGGCGTTCATAGGTCGAGGATAGACAGATGAACGACTTGCCGCCCCGCGATGCATACGCGCCGCGAACGAATTGAAGCTGACCCCCGGTTCCGCTGATGTGGCGGTGGCCCGAGGACTCCGAGGAGGCTTGACCCTGCAAGTCCATTTGGGTCGTGTTGTTGATCGATACAACGCGTTCGTTCTGCATGATCATGTGCGGCAGATTCGTGTACTCGACGGGACAAGCGAGGAAATCCACGTTGCGGTCGATTGTGCGGTAGAGCTCTTGGGAGCCGAATGCAAAACTGCAGACGATCTTGCCGGGGTCCAACGCTTTGTGCGCGCCGCTGATGAATCCCGCTTTATAAAGATCGATGATGCCATCGGTCAGCATTTCGGTATGGACGCCGAGATTGCGGACGCCGCTCTCGAGCAACAGCGAACAAACGGCGTTCGGCATGCCGCCGATGCCGACCTGCAGACAGGCGCCGTCTTCAACCTCGGCGGTGATCAGCCTCGCGACGGCGCGATCGGTTCCGCAGGGAAGCGGGTTGGGCAGTTCCGGCGGCAATCCGGAATCGCTTTCGATGACATAGTCGACCTCGCTGCTGTGAAGTCCATTTTCTACGCCGTGCAAATACGGCAGACCATCGCTCACTTCCACGACGACGATCTTCGCGCGCTCGGCAATGGCCCGGTGCCATAGGTTGCTCGCGCTCAGATTGAAATATCCGTTCGCGTCGACATCGCGGGTTTTGAGCACGAACAGGTCCGGGGGATCGATGAACCGGCGGTAGTAATCCGGAATCTCGCCGAGGTTGCACGGAATGTAGTGGCAGAGCCTCGCGTCGTGCATTTTTCGGTCGTAGCCACCGAAGTGCCAGCTGTACCAATGGAAGTGCTCGCGCTGCGCGTCCGCCTCGAGGACGGCCCGCGGCCGCGTGCTGATGCACGATCGAATCTTCACGTCCCGAAGTTCCGTCTTGCGGGCGGCCAGGGCTCTGTCAAATGCATCGGGTTGAGACAGCACGGCGCCGTAGTCGACCCAGTCGCCCGACTTTACGAGACCTGCCGCTTCGGTTGCCGAAATCCGGCGCGCCGATCTTCCATGCGTCGATCGTCCCATGGGATCCCCGTCGCGCGTCAATTATTGTTCGAATGGCCTCGCTCTACCGATTTGCGAGGCAGGACGCCTTGCCGCTCGGGAAATCCTAACGCATTCCATGCCGATGTTGATAGAGTCTCGAAATGTGCCGCCCCGGGGCTTCTACTCGATGAGGTATGGCGATGACAGACACTCCGTTCATCCTGCGATCCGACACCGGCGGCGTGACGACTTTGACGTTGAACCGTCCACAGGCGCGAAACGCTCTTTCAATCGGCATGCTGCTCGCCTTGTCGGCGGAGCTGCGGCGCGCCGCTACGGACCCGTCGGTGCGCGTCGTGGTGCTGGCCGGGGCCGGGCCAGCGTTCTGCGCCGGCCATGACCTCAAGGAAATTCGCGCCGAGAACTTCGCCGGCGCCTATACCGAGTCGTTGTTTGCCGAATGCACGCAGGTGATGCTGGCCATCGTCACCCTGCCGAAGCCCGTCATCGCACAGGTGCATGGCGTTGCGACCGCGGCCGGCTGCCAACTGGTGGCGAGTTGCGATCTCGCCGTGGCCGCCGACGATGCTCGCTTTGCGACGCCGGGCGTCAACATTGGGCTGTTCTGCTCCACGCCCATGGTGGCCTTGTCGCGCAACGTGGGGCGCAAGGCCGCCATGCGCATGCTGTTGACGGGTGATTTGATCGACGCGGAAACCGCCATCCGCTGCGGGCTGATCAATGAAGCGGCGCCGGCGGCCGAGTTGGCGGACCGCACCGCGGCGCTCGCGGCGAAAATCGCGGCCAAGTCGCCGCTGACGCTCGCAATCGGCAAGCAAGCATTCTATCGCCAGGCTGAACTTCCGCTCGCCGACGCGTACGCCTATGCCGCCGCCGTGATGGTGGCCAACCTTGCCAAGCGGGACGCGCAGGAAGGCATTGAGGCATTCATCGAGAAGCGCAGCCCGGTATGGTGCGGGCAGTGACGGCTGCGGCGATCCCGCGACGGCCCCCCGGGATATCTCGCGTGCGCGGGCTCAATCGATCTCATCCTCGGGCAAGGGTGAACGTACATCGACGATCTTTTCGCCGCGGAACAAGAACGTGTAGGTCTTGAATCCGACGTAGCTACCGCGGGAATTCTTGGCGTTGATCGCCGCCGTGACGATCCAACCGAAATGGCGCGTCTCGCGCATCAACAGCGCGCCGGTGACCGCCTTGGTGTATCCCGTCTTCGGCTGGGTGATCTGCCGATACTGCACGGAGTTCGGATCCTTCAGCCTGTCTTGAAAGTACTGCCGGATCGTCTCCTGGTAATGTATCGGCCGGATGCCGTATTTCCCGACCGGCGCGTGCGCGGCCGGCAGCGGCTCAGGCGCCGCCTGCGGCGGCGGCGCGGCAGATTCGTCCGGATTCCACGTATCGACGATGCATTTCCAAGTGCCGTCGGTTTGTTTCCTCCAGATCTCGAGGACTCTGCCTCGATCCGACACCGGCGCCCCGCGCGAGTCGGCGTAGCGCCGTTCGTAGCTCCCGGCCAGATAAGCCAGGTCGCCCGCCGGAGCCATCTGCACTTTGATCGGACGCCATGCGACCGAGAGGTCGGGCTGCGCCAGGAGGCGGGTCACGGCAGCGCGAACGAGCTTCTTGCCGCTCGCAAGCGGTTCATCCGGCAGAAGGACGATGGCATCGGCGGCATAGAACGCCATCCACGCGTCGATGTTGGCGGTTCCGGCCGTCGCGGCCCAAGCCGCGTCGGCCTTGCGCACCGCCGCCTCGGCCTTCGCAAGGTCGACCCCGGCATCCGCCGGGAAGCTCGGCCGGCAGACGAACAGGGAGGTGACGAGGGATGCGCCGAGTATCAGCAGCTTGTTTTTCATTCTTTGTTCCCGGATGCAGGCAGGTTGCTCCGAGTGTAGCGAACGCCGGTCAAAACGTCACAGACTCCGGCGATCGCCCGCGCCTGGTCAGTCGGGCGTTCGTATGACATGCGATCCGGCCGGCCTGCACTACACTGCATATCAAGATGCAATTGCGTCGTAATCACCTCGACGAGCCGTCGGCCGCATGGGATCGGTTGCCAAGGCATTCGATTTCAACGATATTGATGAATCGCCCGGCATGTCGGCCGATACCGTCAAAACTTGCATTTGGCGCAAACTATCGGTGCATTCGCGCAGCGAGGCGGTGTGTGAGGCAAGGAAGCTCGGACTGCTGGATTCTCAACCCCATGCTGCCGGGTCTGCTGATCGTATTGCTGTTGCCGCTCCGTTACGGGCGCGCAAGCGCGGCCGACCAAACCGGCGAGCGCATCGCGGTCGCCGGCTTTGCGCAAAATTACCGCGATGTGGGTCCTCCGCCCCGCGGACAGGCGAGCATCGCGATGGCCTTACCGCTGCGGATACGCGCTCCGCTGCACCACGGGCAGGTGCTGGAGCGCTGGTTTCGCATCGGCTTTCACTTATCGGCGCGCGCCCAAGCGGCATGCGCCGTGTACCTGCCGTACGTGTCGCCCGACGCGGCTGTTTATCTCAACGGCGTTTATCTCGGCGCGAGCGACGGGTTCAGCAACTCCAACAGCGAAAGCTGGAACTATCCGTTGTATTTTCCCTTGCCCGGTGCCCTGCTGCGCACCGGCCGGAACGAGCTTTGGGTCGAGAGCCGCAGCTACCTCAGCGGCATTACCGAACTCGGTCCGATCTGGATCGGACCGCAGTCATCTCTTTACCGGCGTTATCAACGCCAGCTCTGGCTGCAGGTCATCGGCGTGGAAGTCGTGAGCCTGCTCGTCGGCGTCATCGGGTTGTTCGCGTTTCTGCTCTGGTGGCGGCGCCGAAGCGAAGCGATCTTCGGCCTGTTCGCGCTGAGCTGCGCCATTTGGATCGTCCGCAATACGCAGTTCTTCCTGGTGCACACGCTGATCTCGCCGTTTCATTACGCGGTGATCTCGGATGCCTCCCTGTTCTGGCTCGTCGCCGTGCTCTTCACGCTGTGCTTTCGCATAGCCGGCACGCGGTTTGCGCGCATCGAATGGGGCATGTATGGATACGCCGCCGCGGCGACGCTTGCGATGTGGTTCGCCGGTCCGGCGCACAAATGGACCGTGACCGCGGCGTTTTACGCGATGATTTTCCCGGGAAGCACGATCTTCATCCTCTTTCTTTCGCGCCTCGCCTGGCAGCGGAAGAACGTTCTATTGTCGCTGCTGTGGCTTGCCGCCGTCGTCACCTCGGTGTCCGGGGCCTACGATTTCCTATTGATGGCTGAATGGGTGCCATGGCCGGGCGCGTATTTGATGCCCTACAGCGCACTGTTCTTTGCCGGAACGGTCGGCTGGGCGCTCGTGGACCAATTCGTCCTCGCGCACACCCGATACGAACGCTTGAACGCGGAACTCGAAGCGCGCGTGCAGGTACGCGAAGCGGAGTTGGCGCGCCAATACCAACGTGCGGCGGAATTGGGGCGCGAACACGCGATCAGGATAGAACGCGAGCGGATCCTGCGGGACATGCATGACGGCCTCGGATTGCAGTTGATCTCGTCGATCCGGCTTATCGAGAAGCAAGAACTCTCGCGCGCGCAGATGGCGGAGTTGCTCAGCGAAGCGATGGACGAACTGCGCATCGCGATCGATTCGGTGAAGCCCGCGGCGCAGGATCTGCTGGTGATGCTGGGCAACCTGCGCTACCGCATCGAACCGCGGCTGCACGCCGCCGGCCTGTCGCTTGCCTGGGATATCGGAGGAATCTCGGGGCTGGAGAATCTCCTGCCCAATCAAGTCACGGAAATCACCCGCATCGTCCAAGAAGCCTTCACCAACGTGTTGAAACACGCGGACGCCTCCCAACTCGGCTTGCACGTGCACGCCACGGCCGGCCCGATCATCGAAATCACGATTACCGACAACGGCCGCGGCTTCGACGCCGCGGCCTGTGCGCAGGGTGAAGGACTGACCAATATGCGGAGTCGCGCGCGCAAGATCGGCGCAGCGCTATGGATCGAGTCGCGTCCCGGCGCGACCCGGGTATGTGTGACGGTCCGATGAATAAGCGCTCTGAGTTCGATGTCGGTTGCGATAAAACCAGAAAGGAGAGTCTCATGTCTCGTGAACAGAAATTTCTTGCGGCTTATGGCTTGAGTTTAATCGCTGCGCTGCTCTTGCTCGGTCCGGCCGAGGCCGTAGCCGCGCCGGCCCTATACATGCACATCGAGACGGTGAATGGACAGCCGCTCAACGGTTCATCAATGCTCGCCGATCACAGAGGCGATTTTGAATTGACGAGTTTCATGGTCGGGCCGCCGGTCGGGCCGCCGATGTCGGGTGTCAACGGAAGAGAGCAGACTGGCCGCGCCGGTGCGACTCCGGTGATGGTGCGGACCGGCGGACTCGATGCGTCTCTGGTGACGGCGCTGCGCTACGCCGTCCGGGGCGAGTTGTTCAAGTCAGTGACAATCTCGGAATACGGTTCCAACCGTTTCGGAAGCGCGGCGCAAGCCGTCTTTAGCATCATGCTGCAAAACGTCGCGATCACGAGTGTCGAAGCCAATGTCGCCGGTGCGACCGAGAGCGCCGCGGTTACCGTGCGGTTCACGGCACAGAGGGTCGAATTCATGAGCGGCACTGCCCCGCAAACACCCGCGATGCCCGGAACCAGGCCCATGACGCCGGCCCGGACGATCCCCTGCCGCCCCATGTTCAACCGGCCGTGCACGCCGATACGGCCGCAAACCATGCCGTACAAGCTGCCGCAATGAGCTCATATTGCTAGGCGAACCTGAGCGCGAGCGCCGCGATCATGCCGATCAGGCCGACAATCGCGAAGAGTCCGAACAAAAGGCTCACGCCTCTCAATAGGCGCGACAGCCATGCCGCCATCGTCGCGGCGATCTTGAGAATCCGCAAAGACCAATCGGGTCGTGCGGACAGTCCGCCCGTACCGCTCGCCGTAGGGTACGCATTGAACGCGCCTTCGACGACGGTACGAGGCGCCTGCATGACGAGGAACAAGCCGACCGTGCACGGCCAAATGCTGGCGCCGACCCAGAAGATGCCCATTGCGGCTGCCGACAAGGTTGCGCAGGCCGGACACACGCCGTTTGCGGCCGAGAAAACGGCGAGGTTCGCAGCGGTGAGCGCGACTGCGGCAAGGTATAGGAGCACAAGCCAAAGCCAATGGCGCTTCGCCGCTCTTTGACTCCAACCGGTCAACTGATCAGCGGGGTCGCGTTGCGCGCATGCCGCGGCCGGCGGCGTCGCCCGCAACCTGGTCACTGGTTGGTTCGCGCCATGAACAACTGAGTCAAGCGAGTCTTCAGCCGCTTGATTTCTACGACGCTCGGCGCGACGAGTGTTTCATCGGCGGCCGCGGTGCGCCGCCAAGCGGCGGCGCGCGCCAGTGCCGCCGCCGTCGGCTTGGGTGTCGGCGAGTCGTCGGCGGAGCCGTAGCCCGCAGCGGCATTCAGCCGCGCCGCGCGCTCCACGACTTCGCTCAAGCCGAGCCACTGCCCGCCGCGCATGCCCGCATCTTCGGCGAATATTTCGGCGGCGCTGCCATAGGTGAACGCATTGCCGCGCTCCAAAGCCGCGGCTTGTTCCGGCGTCGGCTGAAACATGTCCTCGTTCATTGCCTTACTCGTGTTGCCGGCCTTCAAGTCCCGCGCCATGTTTTGCTGGTCCGTCATTTCCACTGCCCGCAGACGCTTCGCTTCGGCAATATCGGCGAGGTCCTTTGCGGTCGGATGCTCGTAGCGCGCGACCGTGGTCCGTAGGATCTTGATATAGAACCGCAGGTCCGCCGGCTTCAACGGCACCAGGCCGGACGCGAGATCCCTCGACGAGGTGATGCCCGGCATGTCGGCCGGCGGCTTGTGGCCGGCTGCGGCGCCGACCGCGAAGGGCAGCAGCCAGACCAGCGCGGCGCCGGCGTACAGCCATGCGTGCGTACGCAGAGATCTGCGGTGTGATCGGAGTTTCATCCCGGTGATCCTGTATGTGAATGCATGCCGAATCCCGCGCCCGAAAGTTCGCAAGACGAGAAGCCCGCACAGCAGCGCGATTGTCCACGCGTCGATCGCGCCGCCGCCGCCGCGCCTTCCGGTCACGGTGACCACGATCGCGGGTTGCGCACTCACCTCGCTCGATTGAGGCCCGGTTCCCGCCGAGTTCGTCGCCGCAACCGTGTAGTAATAGGTCGTACCGTTGGCAAGTCCGGCGGCGGTGTAACTCGTCGCCGTCACGCCGCTCGCCAGCGCCGTCTCGCCGCCCGCGGTCGTGCCCTGGAAGACAGTATAGCCGGATGCGCCGCTGACGGCCGTCCAGGCGAGCGCCGCCTGCGCATCGCCGGCGGTTGCCGCAAGCCCCGTGACCTGGGCGGGAACGGCGTTCGGCACGCCGCTGATCTCATTCGAGTAAGCACTCACGCTGGTGCCATTGACCGCCGCGATGCGAAAGAAATACGTCGTGCCATTCGCCAGGCCGCCGACCGTGGTCGAGATGCCCGCGACCATCGTCTGAACCGGCGTCGCGGATTCCCCGTTCGCGGCCGTCCCCTGGTAAACGTCGTAGCCCTGGGCGTTGCTCGATGCCGTCCAACTCAAGCTCACCTGGCCGCTGCTGACGGTGAGCCCGAGGCCGGACGGTGCGCTCGGCACAGCCTCCGCCCCGGTCGCGAGCAGTGCGCCCGGATCGACGATCGTGCCGTTGGCGGCGCCGTCGGCGTCGTTCAAGCCGCCGTCCGTCAGGGAAATCGATAAGGTCGGCCCGGTGGAGCCGCCGTTGTTGATCGTCGCCCCCGGCAGCGGCGCGCAGGCGCCGTTGATGCATTTTTCGTAGCCGCTCAGCGTGAAGCCGAACGGCACGCCGAACGTCACGGCAACGGTGGCGCCCGGGTTGAGACCGCCGACCGAGAAGCTGTAATAGCCGAACGGCGTTTGAATCGCGGCCGGCGCGTTCGGCGGTGCATTGGCGTACTGCACCGCTCCAATTCCGCCGTGATCCGCCGTGACCGTGATCGGACCGACGTTAGTCGAAATCGCGCAGGGGCTTGCGCACGGCGCGCTCGCCGGCGGCGCGGCGCCCGCGACGACGAGCGCCGGCAGCGCGACGATCGGGCCCATCTCGGGGGAATTGCCGGAACCATTGCCGGTGCTCTGCGAGCTGCCTTCACGGCCATACGCGGGGAAGGCGTAGAGCGTATGCAGCCCGGGAACCGCGCCCGTGCGCAATGCGAAAGTTCCCGGCGCAGCCGCGAGTGGCGTGGTCACTTGCCACGTGCCCGCCGCACCGTCGAGCTGATAGTACAGCGCTCGAGGCGCGGGATTCGCGGCGCCCGCGACGCCTTGGTAGGCGGCGAGCGCAGTGAAGTTGTCGGCAACCGCCGCCTGGAACATCTGCGCCAGGTTCGCCGTTTCGAATGGCGCGGCCGAGATGGTTTGCGCATCGGTCACGCCGGTGATCACGGTGCTCATCGGGTTCGGCGAAGAGGCCGCGGGCGCGATGGTATAGACGTTGCCGGCGCCGTCCGGTGCGTAAGCCTCGCCGGTCGTCGGATTCACGAGAATCGCGGCGTTGTAGGCGCCGGTTCGGATCTCGGGACTGGTGGCCGAGGTCACGCCGTCGATGACCGTCACGGCCGCCGTCAAATTGTCGCCATTGACGTCGTCGGCGACGAATATCCGGTCATTCAGCGCATCGATCGCGAGCGCGTGCGGGTTGGCTCCCACGTTGGAGATCGTCGACGCCAGATTGCCATAGCCTTCGATCCTCGTTACCGTCGCGTCGCCCTTGTTGGCTACGTAAATCTCATTCGTGTTGGCGTTGACGGCGACCGCGGCCGGCGCCGCGCCCACGGCTGTCGTCGAGGTGACCGTGTTGGAACTCGGGTCGATGATACTGAGCGTGCCGGGTGACGTGCCGTTCTGGCTGACGACGTAGACGAGACCGGTGGCCGGATTCAGCGTGATTGCCGCAGGCTGTCCCGCGACGGCGATCGTCGCGTCCGTCGTGAAGGTGGTGCCGCTAACGCCGAGCGCGGTCACAGTGCCGCTGCTTGCGTTCGCGACGTAGACTTGGCTCGTCGCCGCATCGATGGCCATGCCGACCGGCGCCTGTCCGACCGGGACCGATGTTGCCACGCCGAGTGTCGACGAATTGATCGCGGTGATGCTGCCGTTGGCGGTGCCGCTGCCGCTGTTCACGACGTACAGATATCCGGTCGCGTCGTTGAACGCGGCTGCGACCGGCGCAGACGGTATGGCGGTCGTACCGATCGTTTGCAGGCTCGTGCCATCCAAGATCGACAGCTGTCCTTGGACCCCGCCGCTCGGCGCGCTGGCGACTGCGATGCGATTGACGCCGGCGAGCACGGAGACCATGGTCGCAGCCCCGGTCACGGCGCTGACCGCGCTCGTCGCCGTCGCATTGGCGGGCGCCGGACCTACCGCGGTAACCGTACCGTCGTCCTGATTGCTGATGAACACCTGGCCGGTCAGCGGGTTAAACGCAGCGCCGCGCGGATTCCTGCCGACTGGGATTTGGGCCACGATCGGCGCCGGCGTCGCGTCGATGACGGTGACGGTGTTTGACCCACGGTTCGCGACGTACACGTGGTTCGTGACCGGATTGACGGCGACCGCGGTCGGCAACGGCCCGACGGCGAGCGTCTTGGTCACGGTCTGGGACGCGCCGTCGATGACCGAGACGGTGTTGTCATGGCCGTTCGCGACGTAGACCTGATTGGTGAGCGTATCGACGGCGATGCCGTCGGGCCCCACGCCCACCGGGATCGTCGTCGCGGCGTTCGTCGCCCCGTCGATGACCGACACTGAGTTCCCGTTCTGATTGACGACGTAAAATTTGTCGGTGACGGGATTCAGCACGAGCTGCATCGGCAACGCGCCCACGGTCACGGTCGTGACCACGGTGAACGTGGCCCCGTCGATGACCGTCACCGTGCCGTCGGCCTGATTCGCGACGTAGATCATGTTCGTGACGACATTGACGGCGAGCGCCGTCGGGCCGTTGCCGACCGCGAGCGAAGTCGTGAGATTGGTCGCGCCGTCGAGCGCGATCACGAACCCCGGGCCGCCGCGGCTGTAGGTCGCGAAGTAGGTTTTGTTCGTGACCGGGTTGATCGCGACCGAGTTCGGCATGACGGCGCCGGTGCGGTTCGCAAGGATCGGGAGAAATGTCCCATTGACGAGGACGCTGAGCGTACCGTCGCAAATATTGCTGACGTAGGCCGTGTGCGTGATGGGGTTGACCGCGATGCCCGTCGGACCGACGCCTCCCGTGCCCAAGGGGGTCGTTATCAGGGAGCTGCCGTCGATTTGCATCACCTGATTGATTCCCGGAGCGGGCGCCGTACAGCTCGCCCAGTTCGAGACGTAGATTTGATTGGCGGTGGTATCGACCGCGATTTCCGTGGGGACGGTCGCAATCGGCGGAACCACGGCATTGTCGTCGTGCAGCGTCGCGGCAATGTAGTCGTTGGCGCCGTTGATCACCGTGACCGTATTGTCGGTACGGTTGGCGACGTAGATCTGGTTCGTTGCCGGATTGACGGCAAGCGCGGCGGGGGCATTGCCGGTGGTTATCGTCGCGCTCACCTGTTGTGCATCGACTTGCGCGGCGCACAGGCAGGCGCCCGCCAACAACGCGGATGCCGCCCGTGCGCCCGGACGTACCGAGAGCAGGTTCATAACGACGTTTTTCATGGTGCAACCCCGGCGGTGACCGTTCGACCGAATCGATCGCTGATCGTATGCACCCCATTTAAGCGGCCTGCGCACGGCGCTGTCAGTCAGGCATTCGGATGACGCCTTTGGACGCGGAATGATCTATTCTCCGTCTTCGATCGGCGGCGCTTGGGCTGCATGCAACGCAGCGGGACTTTATCCATGCCTATTCGAGTCGCAGCGCTGGAAGACGACGCGGTGCTGCGCGACCGGTACGCAGAATTGGTGGCCTCCGCGCCGGACATGCAGGTGCTGTGGACCGCCGCGAATTTGCTCGAGGCGCGCAGCGCGCTTGCAACGGGCACACCCGACGTCCTACTCGTCGATTTGGGCTTGCCGGACGGCAGCGGTCTGGAGATCATCCGGCAGGTAAAGCAGCAAGCCCCCGCTTGTGAAGTGATGGTCGTGAGCGTGTTCGGCGACGAGGAGAACGTCGTTGCCGCCATCGAGGCGGGCGCCAGCGGCTATTTGCTGAAGGACGCGCTGCCGGATTCATTTGTCAGCACCATCCGCGAAGTCCACGCGGGCGGATCGCCCATCAGTCCCAGCATTGCGCGAATCTTGCTTGCGCTCGCGCGGCTGACGCCCGCGCGCGGCGTTGCCTCCAACCCCGACGGCGCGGACTTGGGCGATCGCGAGGCGCAAATTCTGGGATTGGTCGCCAAAGGCTTCAATTTCGGCGAGATCGGCCGCTTGCTCGGGATCTCGACCAGCACGGTCAAGACCCACATTTACCGGATCTATCGGAAGCTGTCGGTTCATTCGCGCGGCGAAGCCGTCTTCGAGGCGAAGAAGCTGGGACTCCTCGACTTTTGAGGCGGCCTCGTGGGCTGCCCTCACTTGGCGGTCGTGCCGAAATCCGCTTGTAGCCGCTTCACGAGTTCGAGCACCGCCGTCTCGATGCAGGCGCGCAGCGCGCCGTCGACATTGGCCTTGTGAGCCTTTTGATAATTCACGTCCGGCGTCGGTGCGCTGATCGCCCGCCCCAGGTAGGAGGCGACGGAATTTGCCAGCGAGGCGGTTCCGCTCAGCGTGGTGCTCGAGGATTTCATGATCTTGCGCACCGTGACCGATTCGACGACCTCGCCCGTCGCGGCATCGAGGACGCGCACGTCGATGGCCATCGCGTCCTTTTGTTTGTCGCCGCCGACGTCCATGCCTCCTACGTTCACGTCGCTCTGCTTCTGCGTCTCGCCGGCATTCATTTCCGAGACGGTGCCTTCGAATATCAGTTGGGCCGTAGGACCCTGCGTCGGCGCCGGCGTGCCGGACTGCGCATCCTGCGGCTGTTCCATCACGCGAAACTGGCCGGATTCGATCAGCGCGGTCGTAAACATGTCGGTCGCCGACAGCGCTGGAACGTCGGGGGCGTTGCTGCGCAACTGATTGATCGCCACGACCGCGCGTTGATTGAACGGCCGGCGCGGCAAAGCTTCGAGAGCCGTGGAAGTCTTCGACTGCTCGACGACCGCGGCATCGTCATCCGACGAGCCGGCCTGAACGCTCGACCAGGCCGCCGGCAGGAGTGCAAGCATCAGTGCGAGGCCAATCGGCCGATGGAACGTGGTCGCGAACTTCATGCGGTGCATTGGAAAAACCCCCTATTCCTTATGATTCATCCATTCGTTCGCGCATGTGTGCCTGTCGGCGCGGCTCGCGCAGTCCGATCCTGCGGCACAATTGCACGCATGTCAGTCATGCATTCGCCTGACACGCATAGCATAATGCAGAATCCATTGCGGATATGAGGCGATGCGGGCTCGTCGTCAGGGAGGATCGAGATGATCGAGAGCGCACGCGCGACTGCGGCACGCGATCTGCTGCGTCGTATGTTCGATGCCGCGATCGCATCGGCGCAGCCCGCGCTTTGCATTCCGCCGCACTTGCCTGAACCGCCCGCCGGCCGGCTCATCGTCATTGGCGCCGGGAAGGCCTCGGCTGCGATGGCGCACGCCGTGGAACAACATCTCCGGGTCCCGCTCTCCGGCCTCGTCGTCACCGCCCACGGCTACGCGGTTCCTTGCGAGCGCATCGAGATCGTCGAGGCGGCGCATCCGCTGCCGGACGGAGCGGGACTCGCGGCCGCGCGACGGATGCTCGATCGGGTGCGGAACCTCGCTGCGGACGATCTCGTCCTGTGCCTGATCTCCGGCGGCGGTTCGGCGCTGCTTCCTCTGCCCGCTGCCGGTCTCGATCTCGCCATCAAGCAAGACGTGAACCGGGCTTTGCTCGCATCCGGCGCCACTATCGGCGAAATGAATTGCGTGCGGCGGCACCTCTCCGCGATCAAAGGCGGACGACTCGCCGCGGCCTGCCATCCGGCGCGGGTGCTGAGCCTGATCATTTCCGATGTCCCGGGCGACCGCCTGGCCGATATCGCCTCCGGCCCCACGGTGGCGGATCCCACCACCTGTGCCGATGCGCTCGCGATCTTGCGCCGGTACGACATCCCGGCAGCGGCGCCGGTGCGGGATCTGCTGGAGAGCGGCCGCGGCGAATCGGTGAAACCCGGCGACCCGCGGCTGGCGCGCGCGGACGCGCGCATCGTGGCGACGCCGCAGGGGGCGCTCGAGGCCGCGGCCGGGATCGCGCGCGCGGCAGGCATTCGCGCGCACGTGCTGAGCGACGCCGTCGAGGGCGAGGCGCGCGATGTCGGCAAGGTTCTCGCCGCGATCGCCCGACAGGTTGCCGACCGCAATCAACCGTTCGATGCGCCGTGCGCATTGTTGTCGGGCGGCGAGACCACGGTGACCGTGCGAGGAAAGGGACGCGGTGGCCGCAACGTTGAGTTCCTGCTCGCGCTCGCGATCGCATTGAACGGACATGCGCGCATCCATGCACTCGCCGGCGATACCGACGGTGTCGACGGTCAGGAGAAAATCGCAGGAGGCATTGCGGCGCCCGATTCGCTGGCACGCGCCCTGTCGCTCGGCTTACGCCCCAACGACATGCTCCTGGACAACGACGGCCACGGCTTCTTCCGCGCGCTGGGGGACTCGGTCGTCACCGGCCCGACACTGACCAACGTCAACGATTTTCGCGCAATCCTCATCGAGTGACGCCGGAGCGCGTAGTTCGCCGAGACTCATGGCGAGAGTCTATGGGTGTTCGTGCATACTCGTCGCGCAAGAGCGGTTAATTGTTTACCATTCGGCCGGAGGAACGGCCGGCGGCGGCGCGCACTCGATTACCTTGGCGAGCCTTGAGGGGATGTCGATGAGCAAGAACTTCGATACGGTCGGCCGGCGTATTTTCGTCACCGGCGTCGGCGGCGCCGCGGCGGTCCTCGCCGCAGGGTTGGGCGAGGCGCGCGCGCAGAGCGGGTGCGCGACGTCCGCGCGCTGGCAGCCGGTGTTCGAACCGCAGGATGATTGGATGGAATTGCCCGGTCGGCACCGCTTCGTATTCGACTGCACGAGCACGGCCGGCGCCGGTGATGGGGTCGACTTCGCCGACACCTACTTCAGCGCGAACCAAAGCGGCTACCGGCTCTCTGCGTCCGATCTCGCGGTGATCGTCATCCTGCGCCATTTCGCCACCGTGTTTGCCTATGACGACCGAATTTGGGCGAAATACGGCGCGCAGTTCGGCAAAATGCTGAAATTCAACGACCCGAAGACCAAGGCGCCGCCGACGAGAAACGTCTACTACGGCGGCGACAAGAGCGGCGCCAAGGACGATGGCGCGACGCTGTCGGGATTGGCAAAAAAGGGCGTGCACTTCGCCGTTTGCGGCATGGCGACGCAATACCTCGCCGAGCACCTCGCCGGGACCGACAAAACCAAGGCCGAGGGCATCCGCGCAGAATTGATCGGCGCGATGATTCCGAACGCGCATCTGGCGGCCGCCGGAATCGTCGCGCTCAATCGCACCCAGGAACGCGGATACGCGATTTCCCACATGGGTTGATGTGCACCAGGAAACTCCGATGACCGTTTCACAACGCCTGGTCGCCCTGCGCGCCGCCCTCGCGGCCGCCGGCGCCGATGCCTGCATCGTGCCGAGCGCCGATCCACACCTGTCGGAATACCTCCCGCCGCGCTGGCAAGCCCGTGAGTGGCTGTCGGGGTTCACGGGCTCTGCGGGCACCTTGGTCGTCGGCGCCGGGTTCGCGGGGCTGTGGACGGACAGCCGCTACTTCGAGCAAGCCGAGCGCGAACTCGCCGGCAGCGGCATCGCGCTGATGCGTCAGCGTGTCCCGCACTCCGCCGAGCATGTCGCGTGGCTCGCCGAACACCTGCCGGCCAAAGCACTCGTCGCAGTCGCAGGCGACTCGGTCAGCATCGCCCAGGCGCGCGCGCTCGAGCACGCACTTGCCGCGCGCGCGATCGGCCTGCGTCTCGACCTCGACCTGCCGGCGTCGATCTGGAACGGGCGGCCGGCGCTGCCGGATGGACCCATCCGCGCGCATCCGGCGGCATTCGCCTGCGCTTCGCGCGGCGAACGCCTCACCGATCTGCGCGCCTCGATGCGCGCGGCCGGCGCGACGCATCACCTCGTCAGCAGTCTCGACGACATTGCGTGGCTCACGCTCCTGCGCGGCAGCGATGTCGAATACAACCCGGTGTTCTGCGCGCATCTGTTGCTCGGGGAGACGGCCGCGACGCTGTTCGTGCCGCCGGGCAAGATCGACGGCGCGCTCGCCGCGGCGCTCCGCAAAGACGGCATGCAACTCGCCGAATACGCCGCGGTGAACGCGGCGCTCGCGGCGCTGCCCGCGGGCGCACGCTTGCTGCTCGATCCCGCGCGCATCGCCGCGGCGCTCGCCGCCGACATTCCCGTGGCGGTCGCGCGCATCGAGCAAGCCAATCCATCGACCGCCTCGAAGGCGCGCAAGTCGAGCGGCGAACTCGATCACTGGCGCGAGACGATGCGGCGCGACGGCGCGGCATTGGTGCGCGGCTTTCACCGGATCGATGCGCGCCTGCGCGACGGCGCGCGTTTGAGCGAACTCGACGTCGATGCGATCCTGACGGGCGAACGCAGTCGCGAGACCGACTTCGTCGGGCCGAGCTTCGCGACGATCGCCGGTTACGGCGCGAACGGCGCGCTGCCCCACTACCGCGCCACGCACGATCACCACTCCGTGCTCGCCGCACGCGGCCTGCTGTTGGTCGACTCCGGCGGCCAATACCTCGGCGGCACGACCGATATCACGCGCGTCTGGGCGCTCGGACCGACGACGGCCGAGGAGCGCGCGGACTTCACGCGCGTGCTCAAGGGTCTGATCGCGCTCAGCCGCGCATCGTTCCCGGCGGGCGCGAGCGGGCCGCAACTCGATGCGCTCGCGCGCGCGCCGCTCTGGGCAGCCTCGGCGGATTACGGTCATGGCACCGGCCACGGCGTCGGCTATTTTCTCAATGTCCACGAGGGGCCGCACGGCATCCGCCCGCCGGCCGTGGGTGGCGCGCTGGTGGCACTGGAACCCGGCATGATCAGTTCGATCGAGCCCGGCCTGTACCGCCCCGGACGCCACGGCGTACGCCACGAAAACCTGGTCGTCGTACGCGACGCGGGTGTTTCCGAATTCGGCCGGTTCTTAGGCTTCGAGACGCTGACCTTGTGTCCCGTCGATACACGCGCGCTGGAGCTCGGCCTTCTCGATGCGGCCGAGTGCGACTGGCTCGACGCCTATCACGCAGCGGTGCTCGCGGCACTGTCGCCGCGCGTGACTGGCGCCGACCGCGCCTGGCTGGAGGCGCGCTGCGCACCGATCGCGCCGCTCAGGCCGTCTGCATCCCGAAGCGCTCCTTGATCGCGGCCGCAGCGGGCGATGCCAGGTAATCGAGCAGCGCGCGCGCGGCCGCCGGCTCCGCGCAGTTCGCCGAGATGCCGCCGGAGAAGATCGTGATCGTCTGGATCTCCGGAGGCAGCGGCCCGGCCACCTGTATTCCCGGCAGGTTCATCAACTCGCTCAACTGCTGAAAGCCGAGCTCCGCAGCGCCGCTCGCAACCAGTGAACCCACCGGCACGCCGGGCGGCGGCACGACGATGCGCGCGCGAATCTGTTCCAGGATGCCCCAGCGCGCGAACAGCTGCTCCAGATAAACCCCGCTCGGCCCGGTCGAATAGCAGAGCGATCCGGCCGCCAGCACCGCGGCCTTGACCGCAGCCTCGTCCGCAAGCGGGGGTACCGGCGCGCCCGCGCGCACGGCGAGCGCGACGCCCGACTTCACCAGATCCACGCGGCTGCCGGCGAGCAGCTTGCCCGCCGCGAGCAGCTTGTCGATCGCATCGCTGGCGAGGACCACGACGTCCACCGACTCACCGGCCGCGACGCGCTTGGCGACATCGACGCCGCCCGCGGCCTCGGTGCTCACCGCGCCGGCGGTGGCCGCCGCGAATGCCGCGGCGAGTTCGGCGAGCATTGCGCGCGTGGCCATCGAGGAAATCAGCTTGAGCGGGCAAGGGGTCATGCGCACATCCTGGCGTGGTGAACGTTGAAATTATCGCGGACGGAAAGGATAAACCACTTATCGCGCTGATGGCCGCGGGAGGCGGTCGTACTTGCGCAGGATGCGGATGAGTGCGTCGTGCGGCAGTCCGAACACGGTGTAGCCGTTGGCTCCCGTCATCGTCTTGGCGGCAACCAGCTCATTCGTAATGGCCTCCTCGGTTGCCTGCACGGTTGCTCGGAACAGGATGTCGATGTCGCCGTTGGCGATCTGCGTCGCCGTCACGGGCTCGGTTTGATCCGGGGCATTTGCGCCGTCGGCCGTGGAAAAGGACAGGATGAGATCGCCCGAACTATCGCCGGAAAACGAACCGAGCCGCGCGAGGCCCATGGATGCGCGGCGGGCGACGCGATTCAGCTGCGTCGATGACAATGGTGCATCCGTGCCGACGACGATGACGATGGATCCCTGATCCCGCCGGTGGATGCCGCCCTTGCCATCGGCGCGGCACAGCGGCGATTTGCCGGCCGGTGCGCCCGCAGCCTCGTAGCAGGCAAGCCACCGCGAGGCAAGTTCATGGCCGACCGGCGCCCCCGCGATGCGCAGCACGTCCCGCAATCCCGTGTTGCATTGGACGAGTACGCCCACGACATAGGTCTGCCCGCGCACGCGCACCACACGCGACGCCGTGCCTATGCCTCCCTTGAAGCCGAAGCACACCATGCCCGTGCCGCCACCGACATCACCCTCGGCGACCGCTCCGCTGCGCGCGCGCTCGATCGCCGCAATGGCGTCTTGTGCGTGTACGTGAAATCCCTCGATGTCGTTGAGATAGCCGTCCCAGGTCTCCGTGACGACCGGCCAAATCGCACTGCCAAAGCGGCGCGAAGTCCATTGCATGATGCCGGCGTAGACCTGGCCGATCGCATTCGTGTTGGAGATTCCGATGGGCCCGTAGGCAACGCCGTAGTCCTGCAGGTAGGACTGCCCCGTCATTTCGCCGTTGCCGTTCAAATCGAAGAATCCCGCGTTGACCGCCGCATCGCTACGCTTGCCCCGCGGCAGCACGACCGTTACTCCGGTGCGGACCGGTCCCTCACCGACCTTGAGCGCACCGGCTCCGCTGATCAAGGTAACCTGCCCTACTTCGACGCCGGGGACATCCGTGATCGCATTGAATTTCCCCGGTTCGCCGTAGAACGGAATGCCGAGAGCGCGCGCCCGCTGCGGCTGCGCGGCGCTTGGCGCCGCGGCGGACACGCTTGCAACCAAGAGGCCAAGGGCGGCCACCGAGAAGCGTGCCGCGGCCCGGCGCGACAGCCTGAGTGTTGGCAAGGGGCCCCGCGACATTGGCATTGCTCATCCCGTCCTGACGCAAGAGCGGGGATTGTACCCAGCGTGGCCATGGCCGGCCATCGGCAATGCGCCGCGAATCCGTTCAGCACTTGCGCACCTCTTACTCTTTGAACCCGGATCAATCCCGACGCCGGGCCTTAGGAGAGACGCGATGTTGTACGTCAAAAATGTACCGAATGTGGAACGAGTGATTCGTTTCATGATGGGCCTGATGCTGCTCGGCGGCGCGCTGGCCTGGATGGGCGCCACCCCAATCGGTTGGATCACGGGCGCCATGGGCATGATGGCCGCCTTGAGCGGCCTCGTCGGCTGGTGCCCGATGTGCGCGATCGCTGGCCGAAAGCCGGGAGTCAAACACTAGAATAGACGCTCGGCATTCCAAAGCAAGAGTTCGAGTCATGCAGCAAGAGGGTCTCATCCTGGCAGCGCAATCGGGCGACACCCTCGCGCTGGACCGGCTGCTTGCAGCGTGCCAAACGGATGCTCGCCGATACGCGCGCCGCCATTGCGCCGCCAGCGACGTGGATGATGCGGTCCAAGAGGCGCTTCTGATCCTCTCGCGGAAGGTCAAGAGTCTCAAGGCCGCCGCTGCGTTCTCCGGCTGGCTATTCACGGTCGTGCGCCGCGAATGCCAACGGCTCTCGCGTCGCATGTTCGGACGGGAATCGTCGATCGAGGACCCGGTGGACGACCAATTGGCGATGCGATCCGACGAAGGGCTGCGCCTGGACCTGATCGCGGCGCTCGAATCGCTCCCTGCCCATTATTTGGAGGTGATCCTGTTGCGCGACTTTGCCGAACTGACAATCTCCGAAATGGGCCAAAAGCTCGGCATGCAAGTGCCCGGGGTCAAGAGCCGACTACATCGAGCGCGCGAACTCGTGCGCGAGTACTTGGTCGGCCCCATTTCACAACGGTAAAAGGCGCAATCCATGCACTCATCCGGTGTGGCGCCCGAGAACTTCAAGCCGCCGATCGTGTGCAGGTCGGCGTAGGTGCGCACGCGCCGTCGATGCGGCCGACGCCGGCGGTAACGAAGCGGCATGGCATTCGCATCCCTGGAGACACGGTCCCCGCCGGGATTGGCGGGGACCGTGTTACCTTGGTTTACTTCAATACCTTGCGAACCGCAGCGGCGATGCGCGCCTCGTCCGGGATGACGTAGGCCTCGAGTGGTTCGCTGTACGGAACGGTCGAGTCAGCGGCCGTCACCTGAATGACCGGCGCCTTCAGTGCCTTGAAGCGGTGTTCGGCAATGTCCGCCGCGATCAAGGCGGTCACGGACGCATGGCGCGGCGCCTGATCGACGAGTACGACCCGGCCCGTTTTGTCGACGGACTTCAGGATCGTGTCGAGGTCCAGCGGCGCAACCGTGCGGGGATCGATCACTTCCGCGTTGATCCCTTCTTTCGCGAGCAGCTCTGCGGCAACCAGCGCGCGCGGAACCATCCAACCCGTCGCGACGATCGTAACGTCACCGCCGGCGCGCCGAACTTCGGCCTTGCCGAACGGCACCAGATATTCGCCGTCCGGAACTTCGCCTTGCTCCAGCGTCAGCATGTAGTGGTGCAGGAACACGACCGGATTGTCGTCGCGGATCGCCGTGGCCATCAGTCCCTTGGCATCAGCGGCCGTGGAGGGCACCACGACTTTGAGCCCCGGAACACCCATGAAGAGCGCGGTGAGGGAGCCCGTGTGCTGGCCCGCCCAGCCGGCGGCAAATCCGAAGCCGGCCTTGAGCACCAACGGGACTTTCACCTGGCCGCCGGACATGTAGCGGAATTTTGGCGCCTCGTTCACCACCTGGTCCATCGCCACCAGCATGAACTCCGCCATGTAGAGCTCCACGACCGGGCGCATCCCGGCCATGGCGGCGCCTATGGCCATGCCGATCTCCGCCGTTTCGGAGATCGGCGTGACGCGCACGCGGTCATGGCCGTAGGCGGCGACGAACTCGTGATTCTCCGTCGTCGCTAAGTTCTGGCCGAAATACAGCACATTGGGGTCGCGCCGCATTTCCTGATGAATTCCTGCGTCAACCGCAGCGATATAAGGCATTTTTGCCATGAGAGTCTCCTGCGACTTACGCGTAGTTGTATTCGAGCGCCGATTCGAGTTTGGGGAAGGGGCTGTTGAGCGCGAATGTCACCGCCTCCTGCATCTCGCTCTCGATTCGCGCAGACAGATCCTGCGCTTTGGCGGCGGTGAGTGTGCCGTTCTGAACGAGAATGCCGCGGAAGCGCGGCACCGGGTCGCCGCGCAATGCCGCCTCGTACTCTTCGCGTTTACCGAACACGGCGATGGCCTCGTGCTCCGGATAATGCAGCGGCACACCCGGGGGCGCGATGATGTTCCCGTGTGCGGACAGCCGGTACACCTTGGATTCCACCAGCGTCGGACCCTGGCCCGCGCGCGCACGCTCGATGGCTTCGCCGACCGTCTTGTGCACGGCGAGCGGATCGGTGCCATCCACGGTAACGCCCGGCATTGCATACGCCTTGGCTTTCACGGCGAGCGGCTCGCCGGCCGCGGCACTGGCATCTTCCTGAGCGGAGGTCGTGACGACGTTGTAGCCGTTGTTCTCCATCACGAAAACCATCGGCAGCTTCCACAGCGAGGCGATGTTGAGCGTCTCGTGGAATGCGCCCTGCTTGGAGGCGCCGTCGCCGAAGAAGCAGAGGACGACGTTGCCCTTCTTGCGGATCTGCGCCGCCCAGGCCGCGCCCGCCGCGTGCGGGATGCCGGCGCCGACGATGCCGGACGTGCCGAGAAAACCGCGCTTCACGTCGGTGAGATGCATGGAGCCGCCGAGCCCCTTGCACAGCCCGCCGGCGCGCCCGTAGATCTCCGCCATCATGGCTTTTGGATCGCTGCCGAGAACCAGCGGGTAGCCGTGGCAACGATAGGTCGCAAGGGCCGCATCGCCTTCACGGAAATGGCTGAGTGAGCCGACGATGGAGGCCTCGGCGCCATCGGCCAGATGCGTGTGGCCGCGGATCACGCCAGGATGGTCGGTAAAGGTGCGCTTGACGCGTTCCTCGAAGATGCGGATGCGCAGCATCTGGGTGAATATCCAGGTCTGCCGTTCGGCGTTGGGTGGCTGCAGGCTCATTTGATCCCCTCGTGTGGTGTTGACGGCGAAGCCGCCGTCGGCAGAAATCGAATCGGACGAAACCGCTGGATCCGGCGACGATCCGCGCTCATTGGCGCATCGTCCGGGCGGCTTCCCATTGCGCGCGCGCCGCCATGACGACTTGCCGCGTCTTCGCAAATGCTTCCGTGGCCGCGGTTTCCAACGGCCACTTGCGGATGTACTGGTTCAGAACCTCGACGCCGATGGGCCCGTCATAGCCCTGCGTCCAGACCGCCTGCAGAAATGCGGCGATGTCGAACTCCCCGTCGCCCGGCAGCAGACGCTTGTTGACGACGGAGTCCAGGAGATTCACCGGCATGGCGAGCGTGCCGTCGTTGATCTCGACGCCGAGCGGAACGTCGCGGCCGATCTTGCGCACGATGTCCCCGGCCTGCGTTCCGGTTCGCTGCACATGGAGGACGTCCAGCATGATGCCGCCGTTCTTGGCACCGGCCCCGCGGCAGACCGTGAGCGCCTGATCGAGCGAGGGCGCACGCGAGAACGCAGCAGGCAGCATTTCGAACAGCACGTTCGTGCCGCGCTCCGCCGCCTGGCGGCACAGGAGGCCAAATTCCTCCGCCATCTGCGCAACGTCTGCGCAGTCGTTGTGGAGATCGCCGATTTTGATGTGGCGCGCGCCGAGCCCTTCGGCAGCATCGAGCAACAGCTCACGGGTTTCATCCGAAGCCGCTCTGCGCCGGTCGGTGCAGTACCAGTCCAGCAACCATTCGACTTCGATCTGCGTAATGCCGTTGTCGTCCAGAATCCGCTTCATCTCCGAAAAGCTGTATTTCTTGCGAATTTCGACGAGGTCGGTGTGCCAGAAACCCATGGCTGTGAAGCCGGCTTTGGCAGCGGTCTCGACGCGCACGCGGAAGTCATGGAAACACCGGTTGTCGCCGAGCGGTTCTGCCCCGACGGCGAGGGTCCAGAACGATCCGAGAAGTTGAATGGGCTGTGTCATGGTTGTATCTCTCGATCGGTTCTTACTGCCACGCGTCGCCCTCGAGGATTTGCACCAGCGCCGCAAGGAAATCGGCGGCAAGCCGGCCGTCGGCAACGCGGTGATCCACGGTGAGCGTGAGCTGGGATATCGGTCTCACAAGAATGACGCCGTTGATGGCGACGACGCAGTCGCGCTCGCGGCCCACGGCGAGAATCGCCGATTCCGGCGGATTGATGACGGCGGTAAAGCGATCCGGCCCGCGCGCGCCAAGGTTTGAGAGACTGAACGTTGCGCCCGCCAGTTCCTCCCGCTTCAGCTTGCCCTTCAGCGCACGCTCGACGGTTTCGCCGCGGCGGCGTGCGAGTTCGGCGAGCCCCAGCTTTTCGACGCCATGGAAAACAGGTACGAGCAAGCCGTTCTCGACGGCGACCACGAGCCCGATATGGGCGCCGCTCGCCGGCAAGACGCCGGCGTCGGGCAAATTGGCATCGCCCGAGAAAGTGGCATTCAACGCAGGATACGAGAGTAGCGCGCGCGCAATGCCCTGAAGAAGAAAGTCGTTGACCGAGGGCCGCGGCGCACCCGCCGGCAGCTGCGCAAGAAGCTTCGCGCGCACCGCCTTGAGCGCAGTCCAGTCCACGGCACGCTCCACCAAGAATTGCGGGACAGTGGCATTGCTCAAAGTCATGGAGCGCGCCAATGCGCGCCGCATGTTGGAGAGCGGCTGAGCGCCGGAAGCCGCTGCGCTCGCGGCTCCCGGGGCGGACCGGGCTTCGATTGCCCGCCGCACATCGATCAACTGCACCCGTGCACGCGGACCCGTTCCGGTGATCCGCCCGAGATCCAGGGCATGCGCGGCGGCAAAACGCCGCGCAACCGGAGAACTGTTGATACGCCCATGCTTGCGCTCTTTAGTCGCGGTGGGCGGCGACGCCGTGGCCGCTTGCGCTGCGGGCGGCGCGGATGCGGCCGCCGTGACGCCCGATACCGGAGCCGCGACTGTGGTTCCCATTGCATCATTCTCGAGCCAGGCAAACCGATCGCCGACGCGCGCCTCCTGATCCACCCGCAACAGGATTTCCACGAGTCGCCCAGTCTCGGTGGATTCGATCTCGACGACGGACTTCTCCGTCTCGAGCTCGAGTAGCGGCTCGCCCTGCTTCACCACGTCGCCGACGTTCTTGAGCCAGCGAACGAGCCGGGCGTTCTCCATCACCAGCCCGACTTTCGGAATTTCCAATGCAACCAAAGCCACTCTTGCTCTCCTGACTTGCGCCGCGCCCGGAGCTCAGCCGACCAATTCGCGCACGGCACGCACGATGTTCGGCGTACCGGGCAAGAGCGCCTGTTCGAGTTCCGGCGCGAAGGGTATCGGTGAGAACGGGCAGCCGACGCGCGTCACCGGCGCGTCCAGCTCATCGAACGATTCACTGCCGATGCGCGCCGAGATCTCCGCGCCCAGGCCACCGCTCTGCACGGCCTCGTGCGCAATCACCACGCGATGCGTCTTCGATACCGATGCGGCAATGGTCGCCATATCGAGCGGCGCCAGCGTGCGCAGATCGATGACTTCAACGGAGATCCCTGAGCGCGCGAGTTCTTCCGCGGCGTCGAGCGCGCTGCGAACCATCGCCGAATACGCGATCACCGTGACATCGTCGCCGGCGCGCGCCACGCGCGCCTTGCCGATTTGCGGCAGCTCTGCATTGACGTCGAGCTCCTCCTTCAGGGCATAGAGGCGCTTGTGCTCGATGAACAGCACCGGATCGCCGAGCCGGATCGCGCTTTTCAGAAGGCCGTAGGCTTCGACGGGCGAGGAAGGTGCAACGACCACGAGCCCTGGCACGTGGGTGAACCACGCCTCCAGGCTCTGAGAATGCTGGGCAGCCGCGCCGCCGGCAGCGCCCGCCTGCGTGCGTACGACCATCGGCACCGCCAGTTGCCCGCCCGACATGTAGCGGTACTTCGCGCTCTGATTGACCAGGCAATCGAGCGCCAGCGTGGCGAAATCGATGAACATGATTTCCAGCACCGGCCGCAGACCACAGAGAGCCGCGCCGGTCGCCATGCCGGTAATCGCGGCTTCGCTGATCGGCGTGTTACGCACGCGCTGCGTGCCGTGTTTCTCGGCAAGACCCTTGGTGACGCCGAACGCCCCGCCGGCCGCGACGTCTTCACCCAGCAGATGCACCGCCGGATCTCGCGCCAGCTCCTCATCGAGCGCACGGCGCAGAATTTCAATGAACGTCTGAGTCATGGATTTCAGCCCGGTATCGCAGCAAGAGACGGCGCGCTGTAGACGTATTCCAGCACGGTCGCCGGATCCGGCCGCGCCTCGGCGCGCGCGCGCTCGACGGCCCGCAATACTTCCTGTCTCGCCTCCTCACCGATCGCGTCGAGCTCGGCTGCAGCCACGCCGCGGCCGACCAGATGCCGCTTCAGGCGTTCGATCGGGCACTTCTCCTTCATGGCGGCGAGTTCTTCCTTTGAGCGGTACTGCTGCGCGTCGCCGACGAAGTGGCCGGCCATGCGATATGTCATGCATTCCAGAAGATACGGCCCATCCCCGCGCCGCAGGCTCGCGATGGCAGCGCCCGCCGCCGCGTGTACGGCCGGAAGATCGTTGCCGTCGATCGTTTTTGCCGGCATGCCGTAAGGAGCCGCGAAAGCGCTCACGTGCTGCACGTTCGAGTGTTCCTCACGGCTCGTGAACTCCGCGTAGCCGTTGTTCTCGCACACGAACAGCAAGGGAAGCTTCCATAGCACCGCGAGGTTCATGGTTTCGTGAAAAACTCCCGCACCCGTGGCGCCATCGCCGAAGAACACGACGCTGATCGTCGTCGCCCCTTTGGCCTGAGCGGCCCAGGCTGCGCCCGCGGCGAGCGGGAGATTGCCGCCCACGACACCGGTTGCACCGAGCACGCCGTTGGCAGCATCGACCAGATGCATCGAGCCGCCGCGGCCACGGCACAATCCACCGTCGCGGCCGAGGATTTCCGAGCAGGTGGCCTGCAGATCGGCGCCTTTCGCAAGCGTGTGGCCGTGGCCTCTATGGCTCGTGAAAAGGGCGTCCTCTCGGCTGAGATGCGCGCACACCCCGACCGCCACAGCTTCCTGGCCCGTCGACAAATGCGGGAATCCAGGCACCTCGCCCGCGGCCGCGAGCCTCTGGACCTGGCCCTCGAACGTGCGGATGCGCCAGAGCGCGCGATACATCTGCTGCAAATCGCCCAAGGTGGGCGCGGCGGGGTTCGTCACAGACTTTTTCCCATGTTCAGATCCAGGGTCGTACGCCGACGCAGCAGCCGACTTCAGTCAAAGTCTGTGGGCTACCCGTGGCGGAATGCAAGGGCCGGGAATTTTCAATTTTACTGCATTGCCAGAACTTGCGGCAGCTGTTTAGGCCATACGTTTGCGCATTTCTGCTATAGCGCCGCTTCACCGTTCCGGCGAATCATGAGTGCATAGGCAAGTCCCGAACCGCGCCAGCAGTGCAGATGCATCTTGCGCAGCAGATCCTGAAAGCAAGGTCGGGTCCAGATCGACCGCTTCCCGGCAATCGCGGACCGCGTCAAGGACCAGCACCACGACTCCGGCCCCCCGTGATCGCCCGCACGATCGAGTCGGCATAGAGTGCGTCGGCAACTAGGCAAGCGATAATTGGGTCGTTGGCGGCGCCGCTCAAGCCTGCGCGCCTCTCTGCAAAGCGCGCTCTATCGCCTGCGTGAATGCCTTGACGGCTTCCTCCTCGAAGAACGCCATTTCCATTCCGAAAATCGTGTTCAGTTCGAGCAGACTCTGCGCGAGCAGGCCGTATAGCCACACGAATGCAAAATCGATGCGCTCAGCCTCCAGCGGGCTCAGCTCGACTCCCCTCGATTCGACGACGCGCCGCTGAAATCGCGTGATAATTCGGCGTCCCATCAGGCTGAGCGGCTTCCAACTCCCCAGGCCCTCGAGGTGCCTTTTGATGACGGAGCGGAGCAGCCCCTTGTAGTCCCGATGATTCGCCAGAGCGCCTCGAGCAAGGGCTGCCGGCAACTCCTCGAGCGGCGTCGTTTCGAAGGTCTCGTGAACTTGCCGCTCCCGGCGATCGATCATGTCCTGGATCAGCGTTTGGAAAAATCGCTCCTTGGTCTTGAAGCGGAAATAGAAGCTGCCGATCGAGCAGCCTGCCGCGCCGGCCAAGTCGCGGATGGATACGGAATCGAAGTCGCGATTCTCAAGAAGTCGGTCGGCGGCTTCCAGCACTCGCTCATAAGCGGCGTGGCTGCGCCGCTGCCGCGGCGGATTGAGCGGCGTAAATACGAGGGAAGACAGGCCCTTATCTATCGTCATTTTCGCGTTGACTCGTCATTCGGGCGCGACGGTACGCATCCCGCCCATGGCATTCAAGCAACCGTGGATTGCCCGAATAATGGAACCAGTGTTCTAATTCTGGTATCTTTTCATACAAACGCAGTCCCGTCCACGGGACCCAGCAGCTTGGGGAGCACCGCTATGCGGATGACGGGACACCCGTGACCGGGGGCGATTTGATTCGACGCCGCGCTTGGCTTTCGACCCTGGCGCTCGCATTGGCGCTCATTTCCGAAGGCTACGATCTTCAGGCCGCAAATTTTGCGGCACCGTCCATCGTCAAATCATTTGGCATGGCCAACGCGCAAGTGGGGCCGCTGTTGAGCGCGAGCCTCTTGGGGGTCCTGTTCGGCGCGTTGTTCATCGGACCGCTCGGCGACCGCTTGGGCCGGAAGCGGTTGATCATCGGCGGCTGCGCGGCGTACGGTCTTCTTTCTCTGCTGGCAGCATGGGCCGCAACGCTGCCCGAGCTGATTTTCCTGCGATTCCTCATTGGGCTCGGCCTTGGCGGCGTGCTCCCCAATGCGCTCGCGCTCGCGAGCGAACTCGTGCGGAAAGAAAATGAAGCCACCGCAGCCGGATTGATCGGCATTGGCATCACCTTCGGGGGAGTGGTCGCGGGCTTGACCGCGGCTGCGCTGATTTCGCACTACGGCTGGCGGTCCATGTTCTACGTCGGCGGCGTGATGCCGCTCTTGATCGTCGCGCTGCTCCAGTTCTTGTTGCCGGAATCGCCGGCGTACCTTGCGCGCGGTGCGCAAGCGGTAGGAAATTTGGGCCGTCTGCCGGGGCCCGCGCCGCTGTTCCGCGATGGGCTCGCGGGGCAAACCTTGGCGATTTGGGTGATCTTCGCCGCCGTCCTCATGTGCATCTACTTGCTGAGTGGCTGGATACCGCTGCTCTTGAATCAGAGCGGCTTCTCAGTGCGCTCCGCGGCGCTGATCGGGGCCGCTTATCAAGGAGGCGGGGTCGTCGGCGGCATCACGGCCAGCCTGTGGCTTAAGCGGCGCGGCTGGGACGTAGTCGCCGTTTTCGCGGCGATCGCCTGCATGACGCTCGCGATGCTCGTTTGGGGACCGTCTTCGACCATCTTGCTGGTCGCCGGCGCCGTGGCCGCGGGCTTCTTCGTCACCGGCGCGCAAAACGCGATCAACGGCGCCGGCAGCGCGAGCTACCGGCCTGAGATTCGCAGCAGCGGCATGGGCTGGGCGCTCGGTATCGGCCGCTTGGGCTCGATCGCCGGACCGCTCGTGGGCTCCCTCGCCGTGCTGCTCGGCATGAAGGACGCGCGGCACCTGTTCGCACTGCCGCTGTTGCCGCTCGGCGTCGCCGCGCTAGCGGCGCTGTGGCTGCGCCGGCGCATCGCATTTCAATCCCCCAATTCCCCAACGTAGGAGTCGACCATGGCTGGCAAAATGAGAAAGATCGCGACCGAAGAGGCATGGTCCATCCCGGAGGTGGCGGCTGCGCTGCGCGAGGTCGTGCGCGGACCGACGTCGAGCCTCGACAAGCTGCTGGTCGCCGGCATCTACGATGCGGCAACGGACAAGTCCGGCTACGGCACGATGAATTTTCTCGACGGCCTGTTGGATACCGAAGATCGGCGCCTGAAGGAAATGGACGAGTTGGGCGTCGACATGCATCTGCTGTCGCTGACGGCGCCCGGCGTACAGATGTTCGACGCCGACACGGCGACCGAACTCGCCGCGCTCGCGAACGACACCATGGCGGAAATCTGCCGTAAGCACCCGACGCGCTTCGCGGGACTCGCCTCGTTCGCGCCGCAGAGCCCGAAGCGCGCCGCGAAGGAGATGGAGCGCGCCATCCGGAAACTCAAGCTCAACGGCTTCATCTTGAACAGCCATACCAACGGCGAATACCTCGACGATCCGAAGTTTTGGCCCGCGCTCGAGGCGGCCGAGGCGCTCGACGCCTGCATCTACATTCACCCGCGTGCGGCGTCCGACGGGCTCAAGGGCCCGCTGCAGGATTACGGCATGGACGCGGCGATGTGGGGCTACGGCGTCGAGGTCGGCACGCACGTCGTGCGCATGATGGCGGCGGGCGTATTCGACCACTTTCCGAAGCTCAAGATCTGCATCGGTCACATGGGCGAAGCGATTCCATTCTGGATCTGGCGCATCACGTTCATGAACAGCCGCGCGCAGGCGATCGGCCGTGCACCGAAGACCAAGCTCACGATGGAAGAGTATTTCCGCCGCAACTTCGTGTTTACGACGAGCGGCGCCGAGGACCACGCGGCGCTCGACTATTCGATCAAGCGCTTAGGCATCGACAACGTGCTGTGGGCGATCGATTATCCGTACCAACCGATGAAGCCCGCGGTCGAGTTCATGGACACGGCGCCGGTCAGCGAGTCGCAGCGGCACAAGCTCTATCACGAAAACGCGGAGCGCATCTTCCACATCGCTCCGACCGGATAATCCGACCTGTTCGGGAGGTTCCAGCGGCCGCTGTAATCAGCCGCTGAAAGCACAGACTTCCGCGCCCGGAAGTCTGTGCCGCCCGTGCTCCTGTGCGGCTCCTCGAGCTGTGCTGCTCCTCGAGCGGCCGCCTATTTTCCGTACTTCATGGAGACCTCGACGCCGAATGTGGCGGGCGCTGCCCAGTCCAGTTCGTTAAACCCGCCTTGCTCGAGCGTAAAGGCCTGATCGGCATATCTTACGCCGGTAATATTCTTGCCGAATAATGCAACGTCCAGGTTGTGCGCATCGAGGTGCAAGTTGATGCGGGCGTTGAGCAGCCCGTAGGCCTTCTGGGTCACCTGGCTGGCATACACCGCGTGGCCTGCGAGGTTGACGGTGCTCTTCCAATCGTAGTCAACTTGGAAGAGCAGATCGCCGACGCTGGTTGGCTGCAAATACTTGCCGCTCAGGTTCCACATCCATTTCGGGACGGCGAATGGTTCGTGGCTGCGGTCACCGGTCGCGTCCACGAATTTATTGAAGCGCGCGTCGACAAAGGCGGTCGACAGGTGCACGCTCAAGCCGGACGCGACGATTGCATCGACTTCCATCTCCATTCCTCTTATGGTCGAGGTCGCCGCGTTCGTTTCAACCGTTACGAACTGCCCGTCGCTTCCGACCAAGGCGGTTTGCACCTGGAGGTTGGAGTAGTTGTCCTGATAACCGTCCACGTTCAGGCGCACCTTGCGGTCGAAGAACTCGGACTTAAGTCCCGCCTCGTACTCCAAGTTCGTCTCTGGAGCAAAAGTGGCGAACGTCTCGATATCCACGGCACCACCTTCATTCTCGCCGCCGCTGCGGTAGCCCGTAGCGACCTTGACGTAAGCAAGCGCGTCGGGTGTCAACTGGTGATCGAGCGACACGAGCCAAGTCGGCTTACGAAAGGTACTCTTGAACGTTCTCGGACACTGGGCCGCACCTCCGAAAGCCGTCGTGCCCACGCCTGGCGCTGGAATCACGCAGGTGGTTCCGCTCAGGGCGGTGGCATTGATCCGCCGTGTATCGACCGTGTAGCGAGCCCCGGCCGTCAGGTGCCAGTCAGGGATGAACTCCCACGCGGCCTGAGCGAACCCGGCCAGACTGGAGTTTCGAATCTGATTATTGTTGATTCCCGGAAGGGGGCCGAGGACCTGGGGAAGAATGGTGACCGTTGAGTCATCGTCGCCTTTCTCATACCCTCCGTAGAGACCGCCAACCCACTTAAGTCGCCGGGTCTCGCCAAGAAGTTGGAATTCCTGGCTCACATAGCTATCGTTCGTGAACAGGTCCGACAACAGCAGGTCCACCGGATATTGGCCGCCCAGCGTTTCGTGCCGCTGCAGTTGCTGGTAGCCGGTGATTGAGTGGAACGTGATGTGCTGGGTCACGTCACCCGTGAGATTCAGCCCGACATCCCAGCGCGAATCGTTGCCATGGCTGCCCGGGTTCGGAGGACCACACGTGGGACCGCAGGTATTGAGGAAGTCGTAGAATTTTCCGCTGTTGACCCAGGAGTTGAGCAAGGCGACAGCTTGCGGCAGGGCCAGGCCCCGTTCGGCCGCCGTTTCAAGAGTCAAGGCGCCGCCTTCCGGAAAGCCTCCGCCTGCGGGCGTCAATCCGGACACGATCGTCCTAACGATACCGTTGTGGTCGGTTTCGTAATGCGCCGAAAGCACGGCTTTGAGTCCGTCATCGCCGTTCCAACCGAGTTTGGCACGGTAATACTGGCTGTGCGCGTCGGCCACGGGCGCGCCGGTTGCATTGTGTTCGTATCCGCCATGTCCGGCGTCCTGAACGACGAACCTCGCGGCAAGCGTGTCGGTAATCGGGAGGTTTGCGATCCCGGTGGCGCTAAAGGCGTCATAATTCCCGAAGGTCACGTCAGTGGAACCGGACAATTCCTGCGTCGGGTCGTTTGTAAACAGACCGATCGCGCCGCCGGTTGAGTTGCGTCCATAGAGCGTTCCCTGCGGACCCCTCAGGACTTCGACACGGTTAATGTCGAGCAGCGCACCGGACATCGCGAGAGTACGCGGAATGTAGAGCCCATCCACATTCAGGCTGACTGCCGGATCAACCGCCAGCGTGATGTCTTCCTGTTTTCGCCCCCGCATTGTGATCGTAAGGGATTGCGGATCATCCCGGGCCTCCTGCATGTATAGGCCGGGAATCTGACCGCCTAGATCGTACATCTGCGTGACCGATTGCAGTTTGAGCGCTTCACCGGTCAATGCGGTGATCGAGATCGGCACCTTCTGCATGTCCTCCTTTTGGCGCCGCGCAGTCACGATTACATCCTGCAATGCAGTTTCGTCCGCGCCGCTCGCGGCGCTCGCCGTATCCGTGGATTGCGGCGGGTCCGTGTGAGAGGCCGGCGCAGGAGGGGCATCGGTTGCGGAACCCGTGGAGCCGGGTCCATTGGGTGCCGATCGTTGCGGGACAGTGCCCGCTGCCGGATCACTGATCACCAGGGCTACCGTGCGAACGCCCACATAGCGGTGACCCAGGCCGGTTCCGGCGAGCAGGGCGTTCAACGCTTCTCGAGTGGGAATCTCGCCGGCGATAGGGTTGAGCTTCTTCCCTTTCAAATCATCGGCAGAGGCCAGAATCTGGACGCCTGCCTGCGCGGCAAATGCACGAATCGCTGTTGATGGATCTTGCGCCAACACGTTGAACGCATGACTCTCCTGTGCAGCCGCGGGTAAAACCGCCGCCGCGCAAAGCAGTGATGCGAATATGATTGCGCCCAATGAACAGTGCGTACGTAGGCTTCGAACGACCATTTCCCCTCCCCGGTTCTTGTAATAATTCTTGAGTATGCAGTACGCGGAGATGAACGGCCGGAAAAGTTCCCCCAACCGAGAATCAATTCAGTTCTCCGGAGGCCCGTGCTGAAGGCGGATTTACGATGATTCCGCCGCCCGGCTCAAGCCGGATGATGTCACCGTCACGGACGGCTTTGGCCTTTAGCGCAATCGCCGCCGCGTCCGCAAATCCGTCGAGGTCGGTCGCGCGGAAGACCCCAACGACCGGCTTGGCCGCCAATGTCGGATCGGTGACCACGATCTGGCGACGATTGTGCCTATTGATCTCGCTCACCGCGGTCTGAAGCGATTCTCCATCGAAGGACACCATACCTTCGAGCCATGCGAGCTGCCGATCAACTTCGGCCGGTGCAACGGCCTGGATTACCGCGGAATGCGATTGCGTGGCGACCAGCCGCTCATTCGCCGCCACGCGAATCGGTCGACGGCGCACGGCCAATGGCGTGTGTTGATCCGCAGCGGGCGCCGCCGTCGAATCCGCCACTTCGACGACACCCTCGGTGACCGTGACCTCGACCGCCTTGTCTTCGAGCCTTACCGCGAAGGCAGTGCCCACCGCGCGAACCGCCGCGTCATCCGCGCGCACCACAAAAGGCCATGATTTGTCGTGCGCAACCTCAAACAGCGCTTCGCCCCTGATCAGCCGAATGACCCTCTGCCGCTCGTTGAACTCCACCGCCACGTCGGTGGCCGTATTGAGCAGCATCGTCGAACCATCCGCGAGCGTAATGCGCCTGACTTCACCGATGCCGCTCGTATAAAACGTACCGTCTCTATGCCGGCTGATCCAGAACAATCCGCCGCCGACGGCCGTCGCCGCCGCAATGCCGGCCGCGAGCAATTCGCGACGCGACATTCCCCGCCGACCGCGGGTCGCGGTAGCTGCAAAAGGCATCGGGCCGTTAAGTGCCGCAAGGCGATCGAGATCAACCCATAGCGCACGCGCGCGAACATATGCGCCCAAACGCCTCGAATCGGCATTCAGCCAAATATCCAATTCTCGCCGTTCGTCGGAGGCCAGAGATCCGGCGTCCTCGCGCATCACCCAATGGGCGGCCTGTTCACTAATCGATTCCACGATCTTTTTCATCGGCGTGCTGCGCCGGCGGCTCCGAATTGTGTCTATCCAAGGACTCAGTGCTGACCGTTAATGCCTCGGCAATGCGCACCAGTGCTCGCGTCAGGTGGTTCTCAACGGTTTTTATACGTAGACCCATACGCTGCGCAACATCTCGATGTGACAATCCCTCGAACTTGCGCATTTCAAAAACCCGCCGACATTGGACCGGAAGGCCGGCAACTATCATGCGCAGCCGGTCGAGTTCTTGACGGGCACCCACGCGCCGTTCAGGGCCCGGCTCGTCACTGATGATGTTCAAGGAGTCAATTTCCCCCAACAGCTCGATCGGCACGATGCGCCTGCGGCGGGCATATTCAGCCAACAGGTGCCGGACGGTTGCGTACAGGTACGAGCGCCCGTCGCGAATCGTCGACAAATCGGCGGTCCATATGCGCGCATACGCTTCCTGGACTACGTCGTCGGCATCGTTGAAATTGAACGCACCCAAGCGTCGCCTGAGCCAACCACGCAGCTCCGATTCGTACGGCAGAATATGCGCGGCTATCCATCGATGACGGGTCAGGTCTTCCATCGCCGGATAGCATAATGCAGAATCGATTGCGGGTATCAGGACATGCGGGCTCGTCGTCACCGTCGCGAGCGGGACACACGCTTCAATTGTTCCCCTCATTTTTGGAGAGATTCTCGTCGACTCCGACCAGCCGCCGCACTCGAACCGCCGCGCGATTGCCAAAAGCGACCTTTGCCGTGGTTACTTCTTCCAGAATGGGCGCTTTCAATGGGGTGTCAGCGGGAACCAGCCGGGGGATAAGGGTCCTGCAGAACGGCGGATCCGGTTTCCAGAAGCGACTTCAGGTTGGAGATGATCTTCGGCCAGCCGCCGGACACCGCCTCGATCAGTTTCGAGGGTTCGCGGTCAATGGTGTGGGTGACCGAGAGCTTGACCGCCATTCCACTGGGTTCCAGTTCCATCGTGCATCGCGACTCGCCTTCGGCCTTGAGATCGGGCTTGTTCTGATGCCGCCAGCGGATCACCAGCCGCCGTGGCGGCTCGGCCTCGATGATATCGCCGGCGTCGAGGATCTGACCGCCTCCGGACACCAATTTCCACGAGGATCCCGCGGTCCACTGGCTTTCGCAGTGCATACCGAACCAGTACTGCTTCATAAACTCCACGTCGGTCAGCGCTGACCACAATTTCTCCGGCGTCGTGCGGATGTAGGTCACGTAAACAAAGGTCGATCTAGCCATTGACTTTCTCCAGTCGTCGTTTCAGATCGTTCAGCGCCTTCAGGCGCGGCCTTTCGAATTTGGCAATCCATCGCTCGTAGATTTCCTGCAGCGGCACCGGATTGAGGAAGTGCAGCTTTTCGCGGCCGCGTCGCACAGTGGCGACCAGATTCGCCGCCTCCAGCAGGTCCAGGTGTTGCGTAACGCCCTGCCGCGTCATGTCCATGTGCTCGCACAGCTCGTTGAGGGTGCGGCCGTCGTGCGCATGCAGCAGATCCAGCAGCTTGCGCCGGTTGGGATCGGCGAGGGCCTTGAACAGCAGATCGGTATCAGGCAGATGCTGGGCCATGGAAGCGTATAGGCAAGTAATTACTTGCCTTAATGATAGGCAAGAATGGCCTTGCATGTCAATCACCCTGTTTGAGCTTCCGCGCCGGCTCCAGCGGAAGTCGCGAGCGGCGACGCGCCTTGCCTGAGGGCGGACCTGCCATAACGCCCGCCTTTGCCCGAGCCCCAGTCTCTTGGCGGCTGTTCCCGTGATGCCGCCCACGGCCCAATAGCAAAGACTCGACCCCGGCGCTTGCCGGTTGCTTCAGGGTTGCACCGACCCCTCGTAAAAGACGGTGCACTTGGCGCCAAACAGCTTCTTCGTCTTGTTGATCAGTCTGCTGATCGGGCCGGTGAGGGAAACAATTACGTTGGGCTTTTCGATGACCGGCTTACTGAAGGGGCCGCGAATTTTTTGCTCGACTCGGGCGCATCCCTTCTTATCGAGAATTGCGACAGTCACATCGTCAAAATCTTTGTTGACGAAATCGAGCGCGCCTTTCATCGCCAGCCGATTTTCCTTGGTAGCCATGGCCACATCCTGTGCGTGTGCCACGCCGTTTTCCACTTTCCAGGTCGACACGAGCAGGCGGATGTGGGTATTACCTCCTGTGCCTTGAAAGATGCTCGCAAAGTCATAGCCTTTCGTCGCGACGACGCCGAACGGACCGGCGATGAAGAAGGCGCCAACATCCACGAGATTGAAGTTCTGACTAGATTCGTAGTGCCCCAACCTTTCATCCAGATCGCCGATGGCAATGTCGAGATCCTTCCCGCGCAGTGATCCTTCGCCGTCCGCAGTACGAGTCATTTCATCGGCATTCCATCCGCGCATCGATAAGTCAGCGGTGAAGTCCATATATCCTTTACCCGCCTTGCCGGGCGCAAGCGACTTGAAGAGATTGTCGACATGCAGCTGCGTAACGGCATAGTGAATCCGATACATGGGCGCCGCGCCGGTGAAATTCGCGTCGATGTCGCCGGAGCCTTTCCCGCCCATTATCCGCATCGTCACCGGTGTGAGCTTGAAGATGCCGTGTGCACCCGCTACGGAGAGCCGGACATCGGTGCCCACAAACAGGTTGTTACGCATTTCCCCACACTCAACGCGCGCGGAAAGCGACAGGTGCTTCATGATGTCCTCACTGTTTCCAGCGGCGAGTTCGAAGTCGTTACTGTCGATCTTGCAATCGGTGGCCCGAAGTTCCATGGCGGATTTTTGATTGGTGTAGCGAAAGGTTACCTTCGTGAGCGACACACTCCCCAGACTCAACGCCGGCACGGATCGTTTTGCCGTCGATGCCTTTGGCGATGCGGCAAAGTTGAAGTGTCCATGTCGATTTCGTACAACTTCGACGTTCGCGTTCTGCAACGTGAGCCGGTTGATGCGAACCTGCTTGCGCAGCAGCGGCCAAAGCTCCACGCCGACGTCGGCTTCGCCAAGAGATGCAATCTGCGAGTCCTTATTGTTTAGCGTCACGTCCTTAAGCCGCACATGCAGATTTGGAAAGAGACCGACGGACACGCCGCCTTTCACGGCAACGTCCAACCCTGTTGCTTCGGCAACAAATGCTTCGAACCGGGATTGAATATCCACCCGCGACAGCAGAAACACGGACACACCCGTAGCGAGCACGAGCGCGGCGAATACGATCAACGCTATTTTCAACGGCTTGGGCATTGCGTTCTCCTTGATACCCGCCCTTCTTATTAGATCGTCCTCGGTCGGGGTCACGACGGTCAATATGTACTGATGGCAAAGGAGCGGCAGCGGATCGTTGCGTACGCCGAGTACATCTGCATGCCCTTGATCGCGCGGGTGGCTGGCCGGTTGCCGCGTGGCTCTCGCATGGCTGTGCGCCGCACCAGAGATAGTGCTTCTCGGCCGGTGCGGCCGGCGCGCTCGCCTACGCGCGACGGTTTGGGACTCGGCACGACGATCCGGATGTCATTTTCGCGGACCGACGAGTAGGCGCGGGAACGTCTGGGTCGGCAACCGCGTCATCTCGATCCGGAGGGCGAGATACACTCCATCGCCTGTGCGACGGGATGCGCGTATCGAGACGAGGTATCAGTGTATGGAGTCGTTCACCGGCTGCTCAATGATCGTGCCCACGGATCCGGCGCGGAACTGGCGGCGGCTCGATGGGGTGGATCTGCTGCGCGGCATTGCCATTTCCTTCGTGCTGATGAACCACGTCAACATGCGGCTGTTCATCGCGGACATCCCGTATGGGCAATCACTGCCGCGACAGTTGCTCCATTCGCTCGTATGGAACGGGCAGTATGGCGTGCAGATATTCTTCGCGGTGTCCGGCTTTCTGATCACCGCGACCTCGCTGCGCCGGTGGGGAATCCCCTCCCGCATGCACCCTCGGGAGTTCTACCTTCTGCGCGTTGCGCGCATCGCCCCGACCTTGATTCTATTGCTCATCGTGCTGAGTCTCCTGCACGTTACCGGATCGAAGTGGTTCTTCGTCTCGGAGAAAACCGGGGGCTTGGGCCGCGCGCTGTTCGCCGCGCTCACGTTCCGCGTCAACGTACTCGAATCCCAAAGGGGCTACCTGCCGGGGAACTGGGACGTTCTTTGGTCGCTGTCGGTCGAGGAGACGTTCTACTTGCTCTTCCCGCTGTGTCTCCGGTGGTTCGGCCGCGGCCGCTGGCTCATTGCACTGTTGATCGCCCTCATCGTCGCAGGGCCGTTCGCGCGCACGGTGTTTGCGGGTCGCAATGAAGTCTGGCGCGAATACTCCTACCTCGGGGGCATGGATGCCATTGCGCTCGGTTGCCTGACGGCGCTTTTCGTTCCCCGACTGCGAACCTCCCGTCGCGGCTTGATCACGATGCAGACCATCGGCATCGCTCTGATGCTCTTCATCCTGTGCTTTTCGATCACGGTAAAGAGCATCGGCCTTGCACGCCTCGGCGTGGACATGACGATCCTCGCACTCGGTACCTGCATGGTGATCGCGGCTGTCGCGCAATCGGGAGGGAATGGTCCGGTGGTCGCTCGGCCCTTGCTCTTCCTCGGCCGGCGCAGCTATGAAATCTATTTGACCCACATGTTCGTCGTGATCGGTGGTTTCGTGCTCTTCACGAAGCTTGGGAAGCCCCCGATCGGCGTGCCAATCCTGTTTGTCGCCGTCATCCTGATCGCCGCGGCCCTCGGTGAACTCGTGGCGCGATTTTACTCGGAGCCGATGAATCGATATCTGCGGAGCCGTTGGGGCGAAGGACCGGACCGGCTGGGCACGGTCGTCGAGACCGTCTGAAACCCACATGGCGACTCGCACCCGGTAGCGGCGCCCGAGTGATGTGCGGTGAACGCCGCTTGGCCTTGGCCTATGCTCGCCGCATGCACGCCCGGTGTCGGAGACATGCCGGGCACTGCTCGCCCGGTCGGTCTGTTTTCAGCCATTTTACGGCGCAGCTCAGAAGCGTGGCGTTGATGCGCAAGCTCGTGAGAAACTGACCGCGTTCAATGGGCAGCGGCGAAATCCCCAACCACGACGCGAGGCACACGATGCAACTGAAAAAGCTCGGAGTCTGGGCGGCAACGGATAGCCTCTGCGCGGCGGATGCCGCCGCGTTCGCGAGGCGCGTCGAAGCCTGGGGCTACGGCGCACTGTGGATTCCAGAGGCCGTGGGGCGCGAAGCATGTTCCGCATCCGCCTGGCTACTGGCCAATACCAGCAAGCTGATCGTCGCCAGCGGCATCGCCAACATCTATGCCCGCGATTCGATTTCCGCGGCCGCGGCGCAGAAAGGCCTCAACGAACAGTCTGGCGGAAGGTTTCTGCTCGGCCTCGGGGTCTCGCACATCCCTCTGGTCGAGGGAGTACGGCGGCACCAGTACGGCAAGCCCATCGCCACCATGCGCAGCTACTTGCAAGCCATGGCCGCGGCCCCCTACAAGTCCGTTCCGCCCGCGGCAGCGCCGACGACCGTGCTCGCCGCGCTCGGGCCCAAGATGCTCGAGCTTGCCGCCGAATTAGCCGACGGTGCGCATCCGTACAACGTTACACCGGAACACACCCGCGGCGCGCGCGCGCTCCTGGGCGCGGGCAAACTCCTATGCGTCGAACAGGCGGCGATTCTCGAGACGGACCCCGCCCAAGCGCGTGCAGCGGCCCGTCGGTTCCTTTCTTTTTATATGGCCCTGCCGAACTACGTCGACAACTGGAGGCGTTTGGGTTTCGCCGACGCGGACTTCTCGGGCGGCGGATCGGATCGGCTGATCGACGCGGTGCTGGTCTGGGGCGACGAAAAGGCGATCCGCGCGCGCATCGACGAGCACTGGCAGGCGGGTGCAGACCACGTCTGTGTCCAGGCTATCGGCCAAACGGCACTGGCGGACGAGCGTCTGCTCGCTCTGCTGGCGCCCGGGTTATGAGGCTGGTCGAAATGAACTAGCATGCGTATTCTGGTCATTTGGCGCTGGGACTCGCGCGCGGGACTGGATGAGCTTGACGATGCTTGGCGATCTGACCCGCCGGATTGATCGGCGGTGCGGCGCCTGCGCCCTGATTGCGATCAAGGGGCGCGCGCTGCAAGACGCGGCTTGCGGAGGCGCTTGCGCCTTCGGCACGCATCGAGCTGGTGCGATCGATGTTCGCTGCGGTGCTCGCGGATAGCGGCGAGTGCCTCAACAGTACGCTGACGCAGGCCCATCGGGTGCTGCGCGAATTGGGCTGCCGAGAGGTGGTGAT
>VFSW01000458.1_pt1 | contig 60213 bp, 47 predicted proteins | sample 5358111 | NCBI WGS metagenome assembly VFSW01 (sample SAMN11554181, study PRJNA540505) | mine drainage metagenome | isolation source: sediment from site ElyBrook_90M | place: USA: Ely Copper Mine, Vershire, VT | collected 2017
CCCGCCCCCCTCGCCCCCTCTAATTCTTTTTCTCCCCTGCCGCCCGCCCCCCCGCCGGCGGGGGGGGGGGGGGGCCCTTTTCTGATTCAGCGCAGGGATTCGCATTTCCTCCGCATCAAAGGTAAATTCCTCCAAGGCGGCAGCCTTGGGAGGGCGCGGATGAAAGGGATCGTCGGCACTGTGTGCGCGGGGATGTGTTTCATATTCCTGTTGTATCTGTTTCCGGTTGTCCGGGCGGAAAGTCCGCTCGACCAGGCCTGGAACATTCTGCAAACTAACCTCAACGAAAAAAGTGCCGAGAAGCGGGTGCGCGCCACGCACGTACTGGGACTGTTGCCCGGCGACCGCCGCGCGTTGCGGCTTGCGGAAACTTCCGCCATGGACGACAAGCCGGAAGTGCGCGTCGCGGCAGCAGCGGCGCTCGGGCAGATGCGCGGAAAATCCGCGGCCGCCACGCTGCACAAGCTGCTCTCGGATGACGAGCCGTCCGTTGTCCTGGCCGCGGCGAGCGCGTTAATTCCCGCAAAGGACCCGGCCGCATACGAGGCCTACTACCAGTTTCTGACCGGCGAACGGAAGACCGGCGCCGGATTGATCGCGAGCCAGATGAAGACACTGAAAGACCCGAAGAAGTTGGCGGAAATCGGCATCGAACAGGGAATCGGATTCATTCCCTACGCCGGCATCGGGCTCGAAGCGTTCCAGACGCTGCGCACCGATGACGTTTCTCCGGTGCGAGCCGCGGCCGCCAAAATGCTCGCGAACGACCCGGACCCGCAAAGCGCCAAGGCGCTCGTCAAGGCCGCTACGGACAAAAGCTGGGTGGTGAGGGCCGCGGCACTCGAAGCCATCACGAAGCGCGGCGATCCGCAACTTCTCGATCCCATCGTGCCCGCGATGACGGATGACAATCTTTCCGTGAAGTGCACGGCGGCAGCGGCGGTCATCCGGCTGTCCACGTTGCAGGAAGCTCAAAACAAGAAATCGAAGCTGGCGCAATGACAGGCCAGCTGTAATTTCTTGATTCGGTGAATTATCAGCAAGGGGAAAGGCTACAGCAGACTCGAGCTTCCCATCAGGTATTTGTCCACGGCGATGGCGGCCTTGCGCCCTTCCGAAATCGCCCAGACAACCAGCGACTGTCCGCGGCGCATGTCTCCCGCGGCAAATACTCCGGGAACAGAGGACATGTAATCCGCGCCCGTGGCGATGTTGCCGCGCGGGTCGAGATTCACGCCGAGTTCCTCGATCATGCCCTGCTTGACCGGCCCGAGGAATCCGAGCGCAAGCAGAACCAGGTCGGCTTCGATCATAAATTCCGTGCCGGGAATCGCCTCGAATTTCGGCGGCGGGCCGACGCGCATAGCGTGCAGTTGCTTGACGTTGCCATCGGCGTCGCCCGTGAATTTGACAGTATTGATGGCCCAATCGCGCTTGCCGCCCTCTTCGTGCGCGCTCTCTGTGCGAAGTTGCAAAGGCCAGAGCGGCCACGGCGTCGTCGGCGAGCGCTCCCCCGGCGGCATGGGCATGATTTCAAATTGATGAATGGATTTTGCGCCCTGGCGATGCGAAGTGCCGAGGCAGTCCGCGCCGGTATCTCCGCCACCGATGATTACGACGCGCTTTCCGGTGGCGACGATCTGGTCGTGGACCGTGTCGCCGGCGATCACCTTGTTCTGCAGCGGCAGGAACTGCATCGCGAAATAGATGCCCTTCAGTTCACGGCCAGGGACCTTGAGGTCGCGCGGCGCTTCCGATCCGCCCGAAAGCAGCATGGCGTCGAAATCCTTCCGCAAATCCTGCGCGGGAACATTCGCGCCCACGTGCGCGCGCGTCTGGAAGAGGACTCCTTCTTCGATCATCTGGTCAATGCGCCGGTTGAGGACGGCTTTTTCGAGTTTAAAGTCCGGAATGCCGTAGCGCAGCAATCCACCAATGCGGTCGGCCTTTTCAAATACGGTGACCACGTGCCCCGCGCGATTGAGTTGCTGCGCAGCGGCCAGACCCGACGGTCCGGACCCAACCACAGCAACGCGCTTGCCCGTGCGCGACCTGGGAAGCTCGGGCTTGATCCAGCCCTCTTCCCAGGCGCGGTCCACAATCGTCTTTTCGATCAGCTTGATTGTGACCGGCGGTTCATTGATGCCGAGAACACAGGACGCCTCGCACGGAGCGGGACAGATGCGGCCCGTGAATTCAGGAAAATTGTTCGTCGAGTGCAGAACGCGGATCGCTTCCTTCCAGCGGTCGCGATAGACGAGGTCATTCCAGTCCGGAATGATGTTGTTAACCGGGCAGCCGTTGTGGCAAAACGGAATGCCGCAATCCATGCACCGCGCGCCCTGGATGCGGACTTTTTCCTCGGGGAACGGCTCGTACACCTCGAAATAGTCGTGAATGCGTTCTTCCACGGGGCGCCGCGGCGGTGTTTCGCGTTTGTACTCCTTAAATCCGGTGACCTTACCCACGAATCACCTGCCCCTGAACCTGCGGCTTGGCAGCCTGCGCCGCGAGCACGCCCGCGGGAATGCGCGGGATGCCCAGCACGCGCTTGTATTCGTGCGGGAAAACTTTCACGAATTTCGGTGACACAGTTTCCCAATGTTTCAGAATCCATTTTCCCTGCGGGCTGTCCGTATATTCCGCGTGCCGAGTTACGAGTTGGTGCAGCATCTCGAGATCTCTCGGGTCCGTGGCCGGCTCGAGATCCACGTCCGTGCGGTTGCAACTGACAGAAGCAAATTCGCCGGTCTGATCGAGGACAAACGCAATGCCGCCCGTCATGCCGGCCGCAAAATTCCGGCCCGTCTTTCCGAGCACCACGACGAGCCCGCGCGTCATGTATTCGCAGCCGTGATCGCCGACACCCTCCACGACAGCAGTGGCGCCGGAGTTGCGCACGGCAAAGCGCTCCCCGGCCATTCCGTTAAGGAAAACCTCGCCGCTCGTTGCGCCGTATAGACAAACGTTCCCCACCAGAATATTTTCCTCCGGCACGAAGCGCGAAGCGCGCGGCGGATAGATGATGACGCGGCCGCCGGAAAGTCCCTTGCCGACATAGTCGTTGGCCTCGCCTTCGAGAGTCAGCGTGACGCCCTTGGCAAGGAAGGCGGCAAAACTTTGTCCCGCGCAGCCATGAAATTGGATGCGAATGGTGTCGTCGGGCAGACCCGCGGACCCATGACGCTTGGCAATCTGTCCGCTGAGCATGGCGCCGACCGTGCGATGAACATTGCGGATCGGCAGGCTGAGGGAAACCGGAGCGCGATGCTCGATGGCGTCGCTGGCCTGCTCGATCAGTTTGCTATCGAGCGCATCCTGCAAACCGTGGTCCTGCGCCTGCGTGCAGCGCCGGCCCACGTGGCTCGGCATCGGCGGATTGTAGAGCACGGAAGAAAGGTCAATGCCCTTGGCCTTCCAGTGCTCAATGTCCTTGCGCTGAACGAGGCAGTCCACGCGGCCGACCATTTCGTCCACCTTGCGGAATCCCAGTTCGGCCATGATCTTGCGCAGATCCTCAGCGACAAAGAACAGGAAATTGATGACGTTTTCAGGAGTTCCCTGGAACTTTTTGCGAAGCTCCGGGTCCTGCGTGGCGACGCCGACCGGGCAAGTATTCAGATGACACTTCCGCATCATGATGCAGCCCATGGCGATGAGCGGAGTCGTCGCGAAGCCGAACTCCTCCGCGCCGAGGAGCGCGCCGACCGCCACGTCGCGTCCGGTCAGAATCTTGCCGTCCACCTGCAAGCGCACGCGGCTGCGCAGATCGTTCATCACCAGAACCTGCTGCGTTTCGGCGAGTCCGAGTTCCCAAGGAATTCCGGCATGCCGGATCGAACTGATCGGCGAAGCGCCCGTGCCGCCGTCATACCCGCTGATGAGAATCACATCCGAATGCGCTTTGGCGACGCCCGCGGCAACCGTGCCGACGCCCACTTCCGCAACAAGTTTCACGGAAATGCGCGCCTGCGGATTCACATTTTTCAAATCAAAAATCAGCTGCGCCAGATCCTCGATGGAATAGATGTCGTGATGCGGAGGCGGAGAGATCAGCCCCACGCCGGGGATCGAGTGCCGGACGCGCGCGATCACTTCATCCACCTTGTGCCCGGGCAACTGGCCGCCTTCGCCGGGCTTCGCGCCTTGCGCGATCTTGATCTGCAAATCGTCGGCGTTGATCAGGTAGTTGGTCGTTACGCCGAAGCGCGCCGAAGCCACCTGTTTGATGGCGCTGCGCCGCAGGTCGCCGTTCGCGTCCCGCTGGAAGCGCTCTTCGTCCTCCCCGCCTTCGCCGGTATTGGATTTTCCGCCAATGCGGTTCATGGCGATGGCCAGTGTCTCGTGCGCTTCCTTGCTGATCGAACCGAACGACATCGCGCCGGTCGCGAACCGCTTCACAATTTCCGCGGCAGGCTCGACTTCCTCGATCGGCACGGCGGGCCCGTTGGGCTTGAAATCAAACATGCCGCGCAGCATTTGCAGATCGCGGTTCTGCTGATTGACCGTGTCGGCAAATTCGCGGAAGGTCTCGAACTTTCCGCTCCGCACGGCGTGTTGCAGCTTGCTGACGCTCGCCGGATTAAGCAGGTGGCGTTCGCCGCGAATGCGGTACTGATACTCGCCGCCCACGCGCAGTTCCGTCTCGGACTCCTGCGGCGGCTGCATTGCAAATTCGTGCCGCATGAGCGCTTCGCGCGCCAGCACTTCGATCCCCACGCCTTCGATGCGGGAAGAGGTGCCGGTAAAATAGGTTTCCACGAGCGATTTGTTGAGGCCGATCGCCTCGAAAATCTGCGCGCCCTGATAACTCTGCAGCGTGGAAATACCCATCTTGGAAAATGTTTTCAGAAGCCCCTTGTCAATCGCCTTCATGTAGCTTTTGAAAACTTTGTCCCAGGTGTATTCCGCCGGGAAAGCTCCGGCGCGGTGGCGGTCTTCGAGCGTCTCGATGGCGAGATATGGATTGACCGCGCTCGCTCCATAGCCGAGCAGCAGCGCAAAATGCATCACTTCTCGCGGCTCGCCGGATTCGACGATCAGGGCCACTTGATTGCGCGTCCCCTCGCGAACAAGATGATTGTGAACCGCGGAAAGAGCCAGCAGGCTCGGGATCGGCGCGTACTCGTGATCCACGCCGCGGTCTGACAGAATCAGGAGCGAGTACCCGGACTGGATCGCGAGCGATGCCCGGCGGCACAGGGTTTCCAGCGCCTGTTCGAGTTCCGCTTCGCCGCCGCGCACGTGAAACAGCATGGGCAGGCTGGCCGCGAGGAAATCGCCCCAGCTTACGCGGCGTAATTTCTCGAGGCGCCAGTTGGAAATCACGGGATGCCGTAATTTCAGCGTATGACAATTCTTCGGGGTCTCTTCGAGAATGTTGCCTTCGCTGCCGATGTAGGAGTTCAGCGACATCACCAGGCCTTCGCGGATCGAATCAATCGCGGGGTTGGTGACCTGCGCAAACGTCTGCTTGAAATAGCTGAACAGAAGCTGCGGCTTGTCCGAAAGGCAAGCGAGGGGCGTATCAATACCCATCGAACCGATAGGCTCTTCTCCCGCCAGCGCGGAGGGAGAGAGAATGATTTTTAAATCCTCGTCGGTATATCCGAACGCGCGTTGCCGCATCAGGATCGTTTCATGATTGCTCGGCAGGACGTGCGTTGGGCTCGGCAGATGATCGAGAGTAATCTGGTTCTCTTTCAGCCACTCGGCATACGGCTGGCGCGCGGCGAGCTGCTTCTTGATCTCTTCATCCGTAATCAGCCGCTTTTGCTCGGTGTCCACCAGAAAAAACTTGCCCGGCGCCAGGCGCCCCTTCATCATCACGTCCTCGGGCTTGATGGGTAGCACACCCGCTTCGGACGCGAGGACGACGAGGCCGTCATTCGTCACGACGTAGCGCCCTGGACGCAGTCCGTTGCGGTCCAGCTTCGCGCCGATCAGTCGCCCGTCGGTAAACGCGACCGCCGCCGGGCCGTCCCACGGCTCCATCAGCGAAGCGTGGTATTCGTAAAACGCCTTGATGTCCTCCGGCATGGTGTTGTCATGATCCCAGGCCTCGGGAATCAGCATGGACATCACGTGCGGGAGAGAACGTCCGGAAAGCGCCAGCAATTCGACGGCATTGTCGAGCATGGCCGAATCGCTGCCGCCGGACGTGATAATTGGCAGCAGTTTCTTGATATCGTCGCCGAACAAGGGAGACGCCAGCACGTTCTGGCGCGCCTGCATCCAGTTCATGTTTCCGCGCAGAGTATTGATCTCGCCGTTGTGGCAGATGTAGCGGTACGGATGCGCCAGCTTCCAACTCGGGAAAGTGTTCGTGGAAAATCTCTGGTGTACCAGGCACAGCCCGCTCGTCAATTCCGGATCGAGCAGTTCCTTGTAAAAATCGGTGATTTGCGGCGCGAGGAGCAATCCCTTATACACAATCGTGCGCGAAGAGAGAGAAGGCATGTAAAAGAACTCTTTCTCCTTGAGGTCGGTTGCCAGAATCGCTGCTTCCGCCCTCTTGCGCACAACGTACAATTTGCGCTCGAGCGCATCCTGATCCATCCCCGGCGCGCTGCGGATAAAAATCTGCTCGATATAAGGCTGAGAGACGCGCGCCACGCGGCCGATCATGTTCCCGTTAATGGGCGTGTCGCGCCAGCCGAGAACCGCCAGCCCTTCTTCGCGAACAATCTTTTCGACAACGCCTTCGCAGATCAAGCGGTCATGCGGATCCACGGGAAGGAAGGCCATCCCCACGCCATACTCGCCGGCGGACGGCAACGCAACTCCCTGTCCTGCCATCTCCCTCTCAAAATAGGCGTGAGGAATCTGGATCAAAATGCCGGCGCCATCGCCTGTCTGGGGATCGCAGCCGCAAGCGCCGCGATGCGTCAGATTGATCAGAATCTGCACACCTTTGACGACGATATCGTGTGATTTTCGGCCCTCAATGTTGGCAATAAACCCGATGCCACACGCGTCGTGCTCGTGCTCGGGGCGGTATAATCCCTGGGCTTCCGGCAAACCCCGAAATGGATATGCTTCCTTCATGTTGGTAACTCGGACTTCCCCTGTATCGGATTCCGGACGCGTAAACCATGCGGAACCGGGGCGGCATACACCACTGCGCCCGTTCCCGATCGCCTTTCCGGAAAGGATTTATCTTAACATTGAGCGCAACTGGTTGTCGCCGGAAGAGTGACAGCAGGAATTGTGATTCAATGCATTAAAATTTTGAATTCATGCGTTGGTCCGCTCCGTCTTTGCTATAATCCCGCCACCCATTATGGATTTCGACCAACTTACAACCTTTATTGAAATCGCAAAACTCGGCAGTTTTTCGCGCGCCGGACAGAAGCTGTTCCGATCCCAGCCGGCCGTCAGCGCGCAAGTGCGCCAACTCGAACAGGAGTACGGCGAACGGCTCTTCGACCGCGGCCGCAAATCCGTGCGCCTCACTTCGGCGGGCGAAACCCTGTTTGAATACGCCGTGCGCATGGTGAATTTGCGCGGCGAATCCCAGCGCGCCGTTGCGGATAAGGCCACGACGCCGCGCGGCGTGCTTGCACTGGGCGCCAACGAAGCCACGTGCCTGTACGTTTTGCCGGACATTTTCGCGGAGTATCACAAGCTTTATCCCGCCGTGCAGATCAGCATCTACCGGAATTTCAGCCACAAGGTGATGCAGAAGGTCGAGGACGGTTCGGTGGACGTTGGCATCGTCACCCTGCCCGCCAGATCCGCCAGCCTCAGGTTTCACTCCATCTTTCGCGACCGCGTGATGCTGATGGTCAACCCGAAAAATCCCCTGGCGAAAATGAAGTCGGTCCGCATGAAGGACATTGCGGAACAGCCGCTGATCTTCCCGCGCACCGGATATACCCGCCAGATCCTGGACAAGTATTTCCGTCCCTACCGCAACCAATTGCAGATCACCATGGAATTGACGAGCGTGGGAATGATCAAGTGCTTCGTCGCCGCGGGACTGGGAGTTTCCCTCATCAGCGCCAGCTTCGCGCGAAATGAGGTTCGCTCCGGCGAAGTAAAACTCATCTCGATTGCCGATGTCGAATTGTGGCGAGAGCTCGGAATCGTGTATCGCCGCGACCGCACGCTTCCCCGGTCCTCCGCCGCATTTGTCACACTCGTGCGGCAGCGCGCGGCGGAAAATCCGGAACTTGAAATCCCCGCGGTGAAGTAAAATACACGCGTAAATTTCCAAGCCATCGTCATTCCAAGCGGAGCGAGGAATCCCTCTTACTTTCCGACTCATAGACCGACGCGCCGTGGTGCGCCGACAAAGGAACAGAAACCAAGAACAGCGCCGCAGCCACGGCTGAAAACATTTTGATCTTCACGATGGCGCCCTTTTGCGGGCCACGATTCCACCTTGTCCGGAGAGATGTCAACGTGAAAAATTCCGGAAGGCTGCGATTATGCGGAGCGGTCGCGCAAGAGGCGAAGCATGTCGGGGTCGGAGTTGTGCGCTGCCGGGGAGTCCTCGTCAGAAGGTTCGGATAGGTCTCCCTCGCCCGCCGCGAGAAAGAGATTGGCTTCGAGGCCGTGTTGCTTGTCATACAACTCTCGATAGCGCCCGCCGGCGGCGTACAGCGCGGCATGATCACCGCGCTCGACAATTTTTCCCGCTTCGACCACAAGAATCTGATCGGCGCGGCGAATGGTCGAGAGACGGTGCGCGATCACGAACGTCGTGCGCCCGCGCATCAGTTGCGAGAGGCCTTCCTGAATGAGCAGCTCGGATTCCGAGTCGAGGCTCGATGTGGCCTCGTCCAAAATCAGGACGCGCGGGTCCGCAAGAATCGCGCGCGCAATCGAGACGCGCTGGCGCTGCCCGCCCGAAAGTCTTACGCCGCGTTCGCCGATGATGGTGTCGTATCCTTCCGGAAAACGCTCGGCGAATTCGTCCACGCGGGCGACGCGGCATGCCGCCAGAATTTGTTCCTCGGTGGAATAGGGCCGCGAAAAAGCCACGTTCTCGCGGATCGAGCCGTCAAATAGAAACGATTCCTGCAAGACAACCCCAAGACGCGTGCGGTAGGAATCGAGCCGCACCGTGGCGAGGTCCACTCCGTCCACGAGCACGCGGCCTTCGAGCGGCACGTGGAACGCGGCCACGAGTCCGATCATCGTGGATTTTCCCGATCCGGAGGAGCCGACGAGCGCCGTCACCGTCCCGGGCTTCGAGCAAAAACTGACGTCCTGCAACACGGGTTTTCCCGGCTCGTAGGAAAAGCTGACATGATCGAAGATAATCTCGCCGGTGATGTCTGACAAAGTGTTCGTCCGGCGCGGGTCTTCGTCCTCAGGCCGTTCGTCGAGCACTTCCTTCGTGCGCTCCAGCCCGGCAATCGCCTCGGTTAACTGCGTGCCGATGCCCACAACTTGAAACACGGGAGCGACAAGAAATGCGAGAAAGGCCATGTAACTTACGTAGCCGCCCACGGTGAGCGTGCCTGCTTGAATCTCATGCGCTCCGATCAGCATGACGAGACCGCCGGATACACCCAGCAGCGCGGTCGTAGAAAAACTCATCATGGACATCGTCGTTAGCGTGCGCAGGACATTCTCGAGGAGGCGCTGGACGCCGCGCGAAAACACGTCGTGCTCGCGCGCCTCGGCATGATAGCCCTTCACAACGCGCACGCCGGACAAGGTTTCCGTCAGCCGCCCGGTGACCTCAGCGTTGATTTTGGATCTTTCGCGGAAGATGGGCCGAATTGTTCCGAACGCTTTCCTAAGGGCGAGCATGCTGACAAGCAGGAGACCAAAGGCCACGCCCGTCATCACCGGGCTGATGCGCAGAAGCAAGACCAGCGCAATCGAGGCCGTCAGAAGCCCGCCCAGAAATTCCACGAGTCCGGTGCCGATGAGGTTCCGCACGCCCTCGACGTCATTCATGATGCGCGAGACGAGCGCGCCGGTCTTGTTCGCGTCGTAATACGCCACCGACAAGCGCCCCACGTGCTCCTGCACTTTTCGGCGGAGTTCCGTGATCATGCGCTGCGCGGCTTTCGAGAGAAGCTGCGTCAGCGCGTACGATGTCACTCCCTGCAGGAGCGTCGCCAGCAGAACGGCGCCGACAAGAGGCATCAGCAGCTTGGTCTGATGCTTGTTGAAGACATTATCAAAAAGATATTTTTGCGAGGCGGGCAGGATCAGGCCGGCAACGCGGTTGACGGCCATCAGCACAAGACCCAAGGCCAGAATCGCGCGGCGCGGCCGGAGGAGTCTCCAGATTTCCGGCAGTTGATCGAGGGCGCGCAATGGCTTGCCTTTGCCGGCGGCGTCCGAAGAATAATCACGCGCACCGCGAGACCGCGGAGTTCTCTCCGCGTGCCCGCCCATTCCACCTCGTCCGCCGAATCCGCCACCCATTCCCATGTGATGTTCATCTTAGGGGATTCGATTCATTCCCGCCAGTGCGCGGCGCGCTGCCTGAAAACGGCATGAGACGATATGGAAAAAGGCGCCCCAGCAATCCCGTCATTCCGAGTCCCGGTAGGGACTGGGAATGACGGAATGAACGATTTTCCCGCGGCCTGAAAAGCCGCTATGCAGTTCGTCCGGGCAACATCGCAGGATTACGACCGGAAACAATTCGATCTCTCTGGCACAAGAAAGGTGAGATAGAATGCAGCGGCTTGGCGGAAAGTAAGGTGCCTCCCCGCGGGTGATCGGGCTGGAAGTGCAAGCAAGGCGCCGGCGGGTCGTCCTGGCATTTGGAGAAACTGAAAAAATGTCCAAACTGCGATTGGCCCTGGCTTGCTGGAATTATGACCGCACGCGCGCGCTCCTCGAGGACCGCATCCCCGTGGACGGTATTGATCTGAACTACATCAACATTCCGATCGAGGAGACATTTTTCCGGATGATCCGCCACCGTGAATTTGACGTGGCGGAGATGTCACTGTCGTCCTACACGCTTTCGCTGTTTCGCGAGCCGCAGCCGTTCGTGGCGATTCCGATTTTTCCATCGCGCTCCTTCCGGCACTCCTGCATCTTCATCAACCGCGATAGCGGCATCCGGGAACCGCACGATCTCGCCGGCAAGCGCGTGGGCAATCCGGAATTTCAACTGACGGCGTGCGTGTGGATCCGCGGAATCCTGAGCGACCACTACAACGTTCCCGTTTCGAGCGTGACTTATTTCCGCGGCGGCGAAGAAGAACCGGGACGCGCGGAAAAGCAAACCGTCACCTTGCCGCCAGAGATTCGCCTCGAAAATATTCTGGAAGACAAGACGCTTTCGGAAATGCTTCTCCGCGGCGAAATAGATGCTATTTATTCTCCGCGGACACCCTCTTGCTTCCACATGGGAAAGGGCATCGTGCGCCGGCTGTTCGAGGATTATGAATCGGTCGAGCGCGAATACTACAAGAGCACGAAGCTCTTCCCCATCATGCACACAATCGTGATTCGCCGCGAAATCTACGAGGCGCACCCGTGGATCGCGCAATCGCTCTACAAGGCGTTTGTGAAAGCGCAGTGCGAAACGTATGAAGACCTGTTTGAAACGGCGGCCCTCAAAATAATGCTGCCCTGGCAGATTCGCCATGCGGAAGAAGCGCGGGAATTGATGGGCCAGGATTTCTGGCCGTACGGATACGAGAAGAACGTGCACTGCCTGAGCACGTTTCTTCGTTACGCGCACGAACAAGGATTAGCCAAACGCCTGCTCGCGCCGAAGGAACTGTTTGCCCCCGAGTCGCTTGAGGAGTTCAAGATCTGAGATATAAAATCCGAAATTTCAAATTTCAAATTTGAGATTTCAAATCAAGGGGCTCCGTAAACGCATTCGAACGGGCAACACGGAATGATTCAGTTTCAACTCCAGCTTCAGATTCTGAATTCGATCCAGAACAGACCCATTTCGCGCAAGAAAGAATCCGCATGGCGCAAACCGAAAACGCACACGGTACTCGCTGGTGGTCCCTGACGCGGGGCGACATTGACGCCACGGTCGCGCAAGTCGGATTCAACGTCGCCCAAATGATTATCCCGGCTTTTCTGCTGGCTCCCGTCGGCATTGCCATGGGATTCAGCCTGAGCCATCTCCTCCCCGGATACGCGCTCGGATTCGTGGCCGCCTCGTTGGGATTCACCGCTCTTGGCGTGCAACTTGCAAAGCGTGAAGACCGCTCGGACGTGACGGCGCACGTATACATCAACAATGTTCCGGGCATCATCGCGTACACGCTGTCCATCATGCTTCCGGTATTTTTGCAGACGCGCGACGCGGAGCTTGCCTGGAGAATCGGCGCGGCCGCGGTCGTCTGGACAGGGGTGATCAAGCTCGCCGCGGCGCCGCTGGCGGGCGCGATTCGTTCCTTCATCCCCAAGCCGGCAACCATGACCGTATTCGGCGCGGCCATGTACACGTATCTCGCCATGGTGCTGCTGCAACGAATTTTCGATCAGCCTCTCGTGGGAATTCTGGCGTTGACGATCGTTGCCGCCGCGGGCCTCGCCGAAATTCCGATCACGCGCTGGAGGATTCCGATGTTTCTTCTGGCCTGGCTTGTGCCGCTGGCGGCTGGGCTGGCTGTCGGCTACGTTCATCCGGTCTGGAGCGGGTTCTCGCCGCAACTCCCGTACGTGCACACGCCGGGACTTTTGCAGGCGATGCGCCTCGCGATTCCGTATCTTTCCGTGATTGCGCCGATGTCCATCTACCAGGTGTTGCAGGATATCGCTGCCGTGGAGGGCGGGGCCGCGGCGGGCGACAATTACGACGCGCGCCTGATTGTCGCCTGCGACGGAATTGGCACGCTGTTGTGCGGAGTCGGAGGCAGCAATATCACTCCTGTCGTCGCCGCGCTGCATCCGCCTTATAAGAGGATGGGCGCGCGCATCGGATTCTGTTTCTGGACCGGGATCATTTTTCTTGTCGTGGTGATGGGCGGCGTTTCGGTCTTCATGGCGCAACTATTTCCCTGGGCGATCCTGGCAGCGATGATCGCCTATGTCGCGATTGGCGTGGGCCGGGCCACTCTGCACCGCGTAGATCCCAAGTACATCACAGCCGTGCTGCTCGGGATCGTCCTGCCGACCGGCGCCGTCGTGGGTTCCGCCGTGAGCGCGGCGCTGCCGGCACTGAAACTTTCCGCGCAAAATCCGGAAGTGCAAGCCGCGCTGAACCGCTCGATCTACTGGTCTTCGCTGCAAGGGCTGGGCAACGGGTTCTTGTTCCTCGTCCTGGTGATCTCGGCGATGATCACGGAATTGATTGACCGGAGATTCGGACGCGCGGCGTTCTGGTGCCTGCTGGCCTCGGTCTTTTCCTGGTTTGGATTGATGCACTCGGCCACGCTGCACTGGGGAGCTCAGCCGATGTACGCCGTAGGCTGGCTGGCCGCCGCGGGGATTGTATATTCCGCGCGCTGGTGGCGAGGGGATCTTGCACCTACGAAATAGTTTCCTAAATTCTAATCGCCGGTGCGGGACGCTGTGCCCGCAAGATAGAAGTAACCCACCTTATTATTCGCCGGGGTCCCGAACCACATGCGCCCCTGATCATCCAGGTAAAACTCGCGCATGGTGTTCTCCGGCTGCGGAGTCGGATACTCGGTCACGTGGCCGGTCTTGGGATCGAGATTTCCAATCACGTCGAGATGTTCCGAGGAGTACCAAATCGTGTGATTGCGATCGATCCCCAACGCGTAGGGAGTCGTGTCCGGCCCCGGCAGCGGAAATTCCTTGAACGTCTCGGTCTTGGGATCGAATTGCGCCAGTTTGCCGGCCTGAAATTCGGCGAACCATACCGTGCCGTCGGTATCAATTTGAATGCGGCGAGGCCGTGCGTCCGGCGTCGGCGGATTCCACTTCGTCACCTTCAGGGTCTTGGCGTCCACCTTGCCGATTTTTCCGTTGGGCACGAATTCGGCAAACCAGCAGTTGCCGTCTTTGTCGAGGGCCAGCCCGTAAGCGGACGGGATCTCCTTGATCTGAGTAAACTCCTTCGTCTTCGGATCGAACACGGTCAGCGGGCCGCCGGTCGCCCAGACGCGCCCCTGAGCGTCAATGCGCAGCGTGTGCTTCGAGCCGCCTGCAACGGTGCCTTCCTTCCCCGCGATGTAGGAATCCTGAAATTCCGTGATCTTGCGCGTTGCGGGATCCCAACGCCCGATGCGGTTTGAGCCCTGTTCCGTCATCCAGACGCTGCCATCCGGAGCGGGCACTGCCGAATGAACAGCCGCCGTTCCTTGAAATGGAGTGGCGTATTCCTGCACTTCTCCCGTCAGCGGATCGAGACGGCCGATCATGTCCGCTCGGCCGTAATACGGCATCCAGTAGTTGCCGTCCTTGTCCGGGAAGGCGCTCCAGGGCATGCGATTCGGCCCCGGCAATTCATATTCGACGTAAACAATTCTGGACGACTCTTCCGGGAAGGTGCGCGCGACATCCTTGTACTGCGGCAACTCTTCCGGCGATTTCGGCAAAACGGAATTTTCGCCAAACAGCGTATTGATGTACGAAGTGACATCGTCCGCATTTTGATCGTTGAACGGCGCGCCGAGGCCGTTGAGGAAGAAATGCATCGAAGTGGTCATGTAATTCACGCGGTCGCGCCACCCTTCCTCGTCGCGGCGCACGGAAGCCATGCGGGACTCAAATCCGTGGCAGGTAAAACAGCGCTCCACCAGCAATGATTTCCCTTTCGCCTCCGGGAACAGGACCGTGCCCTGATAGATGGAGAGGTCGCTCCAGCGCACCGTTCCCTTTTGCAAAGCGAACTCATAAGTGGCGTTCTGATCCACTGTGAGCTTCACGTCGTTGAGGGGAGTGCTCCGGTATCCAGCGGCACGCACGCGTAGCTCGTAGCTGCCTGCAGGAAGATTTTCGATCCGGTAGCGACCATCTTTATCCGTAAGGACATTCACGAGGATTCGCGTGCTCGTGTTCTGCGCCTGCACAAAAGCTCCGCGGAAGGCGCTCCCGTCAGGACCTTTCACAGTACCGGCCACGGTAGCTGCTTGTACGAGGGCCGCAGAAACTGATGCGAGCAGAACGACGAGCGCGATCCGGGAAGTGATCTTCATGGATCCTCCAAAATGCCGCAGGTGGATGATCCGGATTCTACCCCAATCTCAATCCAGGAGAATAGGCATGCACAGCACGGGTTCAACGTGAAAATCGAGGCGATTGATCTCCTGCAACGCACAACCCAGCTGCGCGCTGCGGCAAGTCTCGAGTGTAATAATGAATGGAAGCGCGGAGTGCGGATATCCCGGGCGCTGCAAAACGGCGTCAATGCCAATGCCGTAGCGCGACAGAACCGTCGCCACGCCCGCAATAATTCCCGGGCGGTCCTTCACTACAAACCGCAAATAGTAGGGCGCGGTAAATTCCCCGCTCACTTCCTTGGGAGTCTCCACTTCCGGAACATTGCTTTGCGGCGCGGGACCGCTGCGCGCAATCGCATACAGATCGGAGACCACGGCAACAGCCGTCGGATCTCCTCCGGCTCCAAATCCCGAAAAAACCATTTGCCCGCCGTACTGGCCGGTCGCCATCACCAGATTCTTGCTTCCTTCGACATGTGCCACGAGCGACGAAGCGGGCACGAGCGCCGGCCGCACAAACGCGCGGATGCTCATGCCGTCTTCGGTCTCTTTCTTGGCGAGCGAAATTTGCCGGATCGCGCAATTGAGCTCTCGCGAGTAAGCAAAATCCACAGCACCAACATCGGAGATGGGCCAGCACGGAATCTGCTCGCTCTTCACGCGCGCCCGCAGCCCGGCCTGCGTCAGGATCACCAGCTTGGCGCGGGCGTCGTAGCCTTCGACGTCGGCGGTGGGATCGGCTTCGGCAAATCCAAGTTCCTGAGCTTCCTTGAGCGCCGTTTCAAAGCTCGCCCCGGTGGATTCCATCTTCGTCAGAATGTAATTGCACGTGCCGTTCAGCACGCCGGCGATCCGGAACAGCCGGTCTCCGGCAAGGCCCTCCTGAATTCCCATGATCGCCGGAATTCCTCCGGCCACGGACGCGCCGTATTCGAGGCGGCGTCCCGCCTGCCGGCCCAATTCGACGAGTTCCGGCCCGTTTTCGGCGATCAACTGCTTGTTCGCTGTGACGACGCATTTTCCCGAGCGCAGCGCCTTGCGTATCCAGTCGCCCGCAGGCTTCACTCCGCCTGCGAGTTCGACAAAAATGTCGGCGTCGGAATTGAGCACTTCATTGATGCTTCCGGTCCAGCGGACGCTCGCGGGCACCCAGTCCACTTTCTTGCGCGCCACATTGCGATTGAAAATGTGCGTCAGCTCAAAACACTCGTTCGCCTCCTGCAGCAGCAGCTTGACGACCGAGCGGCCGACCGTCCCAAATCCCGCAATCGCCACTTTCAATTTTCGTTTGCGGGAAGCGGATGCTTTCGCCGGCGCGGCGTTCGCCGCGGATCTGGATTTCGCAGGTTTGGATTTGGCCGCCAACTTATCACCTCGCACGAGACTGAAACACAGATTCCCTTTTCCCAGGACGGGCAACGATTATAAGGTATTTTGGTTCCCCGCAGGATTTTCCCGGAAAATGTTTCTGGCCTGCGACTTTCCGGGAAGCGCGGGAATCCAATCCCTATGGCCCAGATTGCGCAAAGGCTTCCCGGCAACGTGGACGGCGAATTCTACGTGGACGCCAGCTGCATTGACTGCGACGCGTGCCGCCAGATTGCTCCGGCCAGCTTTCGCGAGTTGGGCGGACAATCCGTAGTCTACCGGCAGCCTACAAATCCGGGCGAGCAGCACCGCGCGTTCATGGCCCTGGTCGCCTGCCCGACGGCTTCGATCGGCACAACCACCGGGCGCAGCGCCCGCACCGGCGTCGAAGCGTTCCCTGTGCATGTCGCCGATGACGTCTACTACTGCGGCTTCAATTCGGAGGCGAGTTTTGGAGCGTGGGCATACCTGATCGTGCGTCCGGCCGAGCGTGGCGGAAATGTGCTCGTGGATTCGCCGCGGTTTGCCGGACCGCTCGTCAAGCGCATCGAGGAGATGGGCGGCGTGCGCCTGATGTTCCTCTCTCACCGCGACGACATCGCCGACCATGCCAAATTCGCCGCGCATTTTCACTGTCCGCGCGTCATGCACGATGGCGACGCTGCTTCTTCGCGCGGCATCGAGCAGGTCATTACCGGTACGGACCCGGTTCGGCTCGATGACGATCTCCTTGTAATTCCTACACCGGGGCACACGCGCGGCCATCAGGTGCTGCTCTATCGCGACAAAATACTGTTTACCGGAGACCATCTCTCCTGGTCTCCCGCGCGCGAAACCCTCACCGCCTTTCGCGATGTCTGCTGGTACAACTGGAAGGAGCAGACGCGCTCGATGGAGAAACTTCTCGACTACCGCTTCGAGTGGGTTCTGCCCGGCCACGGCCGCATTCACGGCGGAGCCGCCGAAGAGATGCACAAGCACCTCGAGCGCTGCATCGCGCGCATGCACGAGCAATAATTCGCGCTTCCTTTCCAGAACTTTTTTCTGCCAAGAGAAGAGCAGCCTGACCAAGCCGCGAAAACCACACGCTCTTTCGTCATTCCGAGTTCCGGAAGGGACCGGGATAAACTCCGCGAGGAATCCCTCCGCGTTCCGTAGCGTTGCGCGGAAAAGAAAGAGGAATTCCTCGCTCCGCTCGGAATGACGCGAGAATTTATTTCTTCAACGAACCGTAAATCGGGCGGAAAGTCATGTGGAAGACTTACACGAGTTCGAGGAGCATGGCGATTCCCTGCCCCACGCCGATGCACATAGAGACGAGCGCGTAGCGAGCCTTCGTTCGTTGAAGCTGGCGCGACGCCGTCAGAACGAGCCGCACGCCGCTCATTCCCAGAGGGTGCCCGATGGCAATCGCGCCGCCATTGGGATTCACCTTCTCGCTGTCGTCGGGCAGGCCGAGCTCCCGCGTCACCGCCAATGCCTGCGCCGCGAACGCTTCATTGAGTTCAAAGATATCTACATCCGCCATACTCATCTTCAGCCGCGTGAGCAGTTTTTGCACGGCGAAGATCGGCCCGATACCCATGTAATCCGGCTCGACTCCCGCGGTAGCTGTTCCCACTACGCGCGCGATGGGCGTCAAACCGAACCGCGCCGCCGCGGGCTCCGAGGCCACGAACATCGCGCCCGCTCCATCATTGATGCCGGAGGCGTTTCCCGCCGTAACCGTGCCGTTCTTGCGAAAAATAGCCGGCAATTTGGCGAGCGCTTCGATCGTTGTGTCGGGGCGGATGTGTTCGTCCTGGGAAACGATGGTGGAAGTTCCCTTCGGCCCCGGAATGGTTACAGGAGAGATCTCTTCGGCGAGGACTCCGGCTTTTTGCGCGCGTGCGGCTTTATGCTGAGACCGCAGGGCAAATGCGTCCTGCGAGGCGCGGTCAATCTTGTACCGCTCGGCAACATTTTCCGCGGTTTCGGGCATGGAAGAGTTGCCGTACCGCTCGATCATGCGCGGGTTGGGGAACCGCCAGCCAATCGTTGTGTCGTAAATTTCCGCTGTGCGTGAAAATGTCGAGGCGGCCTTGGGAATCACGAAGGGAGCGCGGCTCATGCTTTCTACGCCGCCCGCAATCGCGATGGAAATCTCTCCGGCAGTAATTGCTCGCGAGGCCACGGCCACCGCTTCCATTCCCGAGCCGCAGAGACGATTGACCGTCATCGCGGGAACGGTGTGGGGGATGCCGGAAAGGAGCAGGGCCATGCGAGAGACGTTGCGGTTGTCTTCCCCGGCCTGGTTCGCGCAGCCGAAGATGACTTCATCTATTGCGGCCCAATCGGCTTTGGGGAATTGCCTCTGCAATTCTCCGAGAGGAACGGCCGCGAGATCATCCGTGCGCACCCGAGCCAGCGCGCCGCCGTAGCGCCCTACCGGCGTCCTCGTTCCTTCACAAATAAATGCGGAAGGCATCGCCTCTCATCCACGCTCCGGGTAGAAAATTATTTCGCGTCCTCTCCGGCGGCCTGGATGGAAATGACTTCGAGGTTGAAAATTAGCGTCGCATTCGGCCCGATGACGCTCATGGCTCCCTTGTCGCCGTAGGCCAGATTCGGAGGAATGACGACCTCCCACTTCGAGCCCACCGGCATCATCAGCAGCGCTTCCTTGAATCCGGGAATCACGTTCTTCAATTCAAACGGGACAGGTTTGCCATTCTGCGTGGAACTGTCGAACTCGGTCCCGTCGGGAAACGTGCCCGTGTAGTTGCACAGCACCGTGTCGGATTCGACCGGCTTCTTCCCGTCGCCTGCCTTCAACACCCGGTATTGCAGACCGCTTGGCAAAGTCACGACGCCCTCTTTTTTGGCGTTCTTGGCCATGAACTCGTCGCCGATCTTCTTGTTTTCCTCGCCCGCGGCTTGCAAGGCTTCCGCTTGCTTCTGTTTCATCTGGTCTTGCAGGCCCGCGATCACCGATTTGAGCTCGTCATCGCTCAGCAGCGAAGTTCCGCCCGTGATAGCGTCTTTCAATCCCTGGGAAATCAGGGCGGGATCCACGTCCAGGCCCTGGGCTTTCACGCCCATGCCCATTTCCATTCCGATGGCGTAGCTCAATTTGTCTTTTTGTGTTTTGAGAGCTGCCGGAGCTGCCGGCGTTGCCGGAGCGTCCTGCGCGCGCACGCTGCAGGTCACGATGCCCAACGCCAAAACTGCCCAAAAGATCCGCTTCATCCTTCCTCCTCAATCCATGCGACGAGCGCTGGTTTGGCGCCCATCTTCCTTGTCAAGGTACCCGATTGTCCGCGGAGTTGGAAGGAGATTCAGGCGGACCCTGTGCCCATGCGACTTTCTGGGCGGCAGTGTGCCGCGCCGCAAAAAATCCGCATGCGTTTATACACCGAATGCAGTACAGAACAAAGTTGCGCCTCTGCAGCAGCCGCACGAGAACATTTAATACACACTCGCAGCACGTCTCCCGGCGAGTCTGTCCCCTTCCGTAAATCTGTGGCACAGTAGAGACCGATGGACAACTCCGGAACTCCTTCCAACTCCGGCCGTGTGGCCTTTACCTATCCTGACTTTTCCCTTTACCAGCTCGCGCGTTTTTTCATCGTAGCCGGACTGGAAATGCAGTCGGTTGCCGTGGGCTGGCAAATCTATGAAATCACAAAGCGGCCTCTCGACCTGGGACTGGTAGGACTCGCGCAGTTCATGCCCGGGATAATCCTGTTTCTCCCTGTAGGGCACGCCGCCGACGTGTTCAACCGGCGGAAACTTTTGATGCTCTGCTACGGCGGATTCAGCATCTGCGCCTGCCTTCTGCTCATGACGGCGCTTCGGGGAATGCATTCCGTATTGCCCATCTATTCGATCGTCGTGCTGCTTGGCATCGTGCGGGCGCTCAATGGCCCGGTGAGCCGGACGATGCTGCCCCAGATTGTTCCCGATGAGCATCTGCAAAATGCCATCGCCTGGAACAGCACGGTGAATCAGGCGGCAATTATCCTGGGCCCATCGCTCGGAGGATTTGTCTACGCTGTTACGCGCGGCCCGGCGGCCGTCTATTCCGGGGCCATGGTCACCGCCGCGGCGGCCGTATTCCTCATGGCGCAAGTGACGCTGCGTTCCCGTGCCAAACCGCGCGACCCCGTGACACTGAAATCCGTGATGGCGGGGCTGCACTACATCCGGGAAAAGAAAATCATTCTGGGCTCGATCTCGCTGGACCTGTTTGCAGTGCTTTTCGGCGGCGCCGTAGCTCTTTTGCCGGTCGTGGCAAAAGAAGTTCTGCACACGGGGCCGTGGGGATTGGGGCTCTTGCGGAGTTCGCCGGCCATCGGAGCGGCCAGCATGGCGCTCCTGCTGGCGCACCGCCCCTTCCGGCGGCGTGCCGGGGTCACGATGCTCTGGTGCGTCGCGGGCTTTGGAGTGTTCACCGTGCTTTTCGGCCTCTCGCACAATCTTTTCCTGTCCATGGTGGCGCTGATGCTCGTCGGCTCCATGGATATGGTGAGCGTCGTCGTCCGCTCGACCATGATCCAGCTGGCCACGCCGGACGAAATGCTCGGGCGTGTGAGCGCCGTGGAAATGATTTTCGTCGGGGCCTCGAATGAGATCGGCCAATTTGAATCCGGCCTGACGGCGCAGTGGTTCGGCACCATTCCGGCAATCATTTTCGGGGGAATCGGCACGCTGATTGTCACCGGGTTGTGGGCGTGGTATTTCCCGGAATTGCGGCGCGTCGAAGAGATGACAAGAATTGAGAAGTAGATTCGCGGTTTTGTAGCACAGGCACTCTTGCCTGTGCGGGTTTTGCAATCGTGAACTGGAACCGAGGTCCGAATCGCGCCCTACAAACCCACACAGGCAAGAGTGCCTGTGCTACTCATCTTTTCCGCAGCCTGTTCAACCCGTGGATATAATCCATACTAAGACCAACCCTCCAAATGCCGAAGCCTGCACCACAAATCCACGCGATAGCTGACCTCCATCCCTACTTCAGACTATTCACCATAGCAGTCATCTTCCGGATCATTCCGTCGGACTTGCTCAGCACGTAAAGTTCTCCGTCGCCCCCGAGGGCCATGCGCACATCGGCGCGTCCACCGCCGTACGGAACGCCCTCCGGATCGGTTTTCGGCTGCTTGTGCGCGTCATCGAGCCAGCCTGTCGTCGCCGCGGATCCTTGCGGCAAAACCCGGTCCTGCGCGGGAGTTCCGCCCTTGTGCGAGTAGGCTTCGGCGACAATGTCGTACATGCGACGCTTCGCGGGAGCCTGACTTCCCGTGGCGTAAGGGCTCTTGTATACGATCTGCAACTCATGAATCGCGGCCTGATGATTGCGCTGCCCGTGCGTGGCGATCATTTCGTTCAGATCGGCGTAAAAAATGCGGCCCGTGGTCAGATCGTTGAAGACATATTTTCCGCGGAGCTGCGGCATCAGCTTCCCCCGATAGACAAATCCGCTGCCGATAGCATCGCCTTCGCGATGGCTGTAGACTGCCGCGGGATACACGGGCGCGACAGGCTCTTCCAATCCATCCACGTGCAGCAGGTCGCGATCCGGAAAATTCACAGGCGGAGTCATGAGGCTGCCCGTTTTTCCGGCGTTGTCCACAAAAAGCTGCTCGTTGCCTTCGCGCTCGGAATATCCGTAATTCGCTCCCTTGGTGACGATGTCCACCTCCTCCCAGTAGTGCAGCCCGATGTCGTCGGTGAGAAAAGTTTTCGTTTCCACGTCCCAGGTCAGGCGATGCGGATGGCGCAATCCGTAGGCAAACACTTCGGGACGTGCGCCCGCCACTTTAACAAAAGGATTCGGATCGGAGCCGGTCGAGGGAATGCGGTAGCGCCCGTTTTCGCTGAGCATGTCCTTCGGACGCAAATTGACATCCGGAGTGATGCGCAAAATCTTTCCGAGCAGGTTATTCAATTGCTGCGGAATGGTGTGGCCCGGGCCGGGAGTTTCGCCCTGCGCGCCGTCTCCCATGCCAACGTAGAGATTTTCGTAGTCAGCGCTTCCCGGCTTGGCCAGGGGATCGAAGATCAGATCGGCCATGGGATGATTGCGGTCAAATCCCACGCGCAGCAACTCCCGCGCGGTTCCCTCGAACGTGGCGTTGCCGATGTTCGTGTCCGTCCACTCCGTGAGCACGGATTCCAGATGCACTGGCCCCGCCGGCGGCGCGACTTCGGGCGTCATGGAGTATCCCTGCAGGTCGAGAGAAGGCAACCGCGCATTCGTTGCCGCCGCCGAACCCGGGAGGTCGGGCTTCTCCACGTGAACGGTGTAGAACTTCCCGTTCTTCGCGTACGCGGGATCAAATGCGATGGACACGATGCCCGAGGCGTAGCCCGAATCCGATGTAAATTTCGGAAAAATATCCGGGAAAATCAGGTACGGAGTGAATTTCTTCGTCGTCTTATCGAGGATGTAAAGTGTGCCGCTCTCATCGTCCACGAAAAAGCGGGAGGCGGAGAGTGGCGCATCGGCGGGCTCCGAACGCATCGAACTCACGCGTCCAAGCTGCATTTTGTAATCAATCGGGCCGGGACCTTTCCCCGCGTGCGTTGGATTGGAGAGCGGCGGGTTTGCATAATCCTCGAGCAGTACCGACGTGCCGTCCTTGCTGAACTGCGATTTCGCTGGATAGGTGGCCGGATATTGCGCGAACGCACCCTGCGACGCGGCCATACCGCCGAGCAGCAATACCGCGGTTAGAATTTTGGGGGATCTCTTCAAGCCCAGATTCGTCCAGTCCATGACGAGTGCCTCCCTGTCAAGAAATCAGATGATTTGAAAATTCTCGGGGGAATCGGCGCAACCCACGCCGATTGCAAATATCAACAATATATTTCGCAGTTCCAAGAGCAGTTCTTGCGAATCCTCAGCCGGCCTTGCCCTTTTCCAGCTCTTCAATCAGCGCGGGCACAACCTCGAACAGGTCGCCCACAATTCCATAATCGGCGACTTCAAAAATCGGCGCGTTCTGATCCTTGTTGATGGCCGCGATGGTGCGCGAACCCTTCATCCCGACGACGTGCTGGATGGCCCCGCTGATTCCCAGCGCGAGGTACAGCTTCGGCGCAACCGTCTGTCCCGAACTGCCGATCTGGCGGTCCAGCGGCAGCCAGCCTTCGTCGCAGATCGGGCGCGACGCCGCGATCTCTCCGCCCAAGAGTTGCGCCAGCTTTTGCGCGAGCGGAATATTTTCCGGCGCCTTGATGCCGCGCCCAACGGAAACCAGAATCGCCGCCTGCGTCAGATCCACGGCCTGCTTTGCTTCGCGGAAAATTTCCAGGGGCTTGGTCCGGATCTGTTCCGGCTTCAAATCCACGGCCACGGACGTGACCGGCGCTTTCGACGCGCCCTGCGCCAGCAGATCCGCGCGGAATGCTCCGGCCTGCAGCGTCGCAAACCATGGCGCCGCGCCTTCAAAGACGACGTCGCCGGCCATTTTCCCCTGAAACATCTGGCGGACGAAAACCAGTTTGCCGTTCTCGATCCGGTAGGCGATCGAATCGCCGATCATGCCCTTGCCGAGCGAGGCCGCGAGCTTGGGCGCAAAATCGCGCACCTGATAGGTGTGAGGCAAGAGCACAAGATCGGGTTTCTTCTGCTCGATCACTTGCCGCAGGGCGATGGTATAGCCGTCCGGCGTGTACGCGGCCAGGAGGTCATGCTCGAGAAGCAGAACTTCATCCAACTTCGATGCGGCAAGTTCACCGGCAAGCGCCGCGACACCGTTGCCGATCACCACGGCCGTGAGACGCCCTCCGGTTTCCGCGGCGAGTTGCTGGCCCGCGACCACGGTTTCAAAACTGGCTTTATTCCATTGCGCGTCGCGCTGTTCGGTGATGAGAAGTATGTTCATCGGCATTCGGCCCCGGTCACAGCACGCGCGCTTCGTGCCTTAATTTTTCAAGCAGCTTCGCGGCAGCTTCCTTCGGCGTCCCAGTCAGAATCTCGGTTTTCTTTGTTTTTACGGGAACGTAGATGCGCGTGATGCGCTCGGTCGCTTCATGCGCAATGCCGAGCGATTCGCGTGTGATCGTGGCGATCTCCTTTTTCTTGGCCGCCATGATGCCCTTCAGGGTCGCGTAGCGTACCTTATTGATTCCGGATTGAATCGTCAGGACGCACGGCAGGGGCGACTCGACCCGCTGGAACCATCCGGCTTCAAGTTCGCGCTTCAGCCGCAACTTCTGCCCTTCCACTTCAATCTGCATGATGAGCGTGGCGTGCGGGAGTCCCAGGCGTTCCGCCAGCAGGACGCCCGTCTGGCCGAATCCTTGATCGTCGCTTTGCAGGCCGGTGAGGATGAGGTCGGGCTTTTCACGCTCGATCGCCGCGGCCAGCGATTTCGCCGCGCCAAGTGGATCGAGCAGGTGGGCCTTATCGTCGGCAATGTGAATTCCGCGATCGGCGCCTTTGGCGAGGGCTTCTTTGATTGTCTGCTTCACCCGCTCGGGCCCCATCGAAATCGCGATCACTTCGCCTGTGTGTTTTTCCTTCAGGCGCAGGGCTTCCTCGAGCGCATAGGAGTCCGGCTCGTTCATCTCGAAGCTGATGTCGGTTTCGCGGATCCAGATGCAGTCGGTGATCGCCAGTGGAGCGTCTTTGGCGGGAACTTGCTTGATGCAAACCGCAATTTTCATCAGACCCTCACGCGCCGGGCGCGGAACTTAGCGCGAATCCCAGCGCCTGAACAAAAGCGCCGCGTTCGTGCCGCCAAATCCGAAGGAGTTGGAAAGCGCGTATTCGACAGCAGCCGGACGCGCCACGTTGGGAATGTAGTCCAGATCGCACTCGGGGTCCGGCGTCTCCTGATTGATCGTCGGCGGCAGAATTTGGTCACGCAACGCGAGAACGCTGATCCCGGCTTCGAGCCCGCCCGCGCCCCCCAGAAGATGCCCGGTCATGGACTTGGTGGAACTGACGGACACCTTTTTCGCCAGATTGCCGAACAGGCGTTTCATCGCTTTTGTTTCAATGGCGTCGCCCAGCGGCGTGGACGTGCCGTGCGCGTTGACGTAGCCAATCTGGCTCGGTTCGATTTTTGCATCGCGAATCGCCGCACGCATGACGCGGAATGCCCCGTCGCCATTTGCTTCCGGCGCCGTGATGTGATTGGCGTCGCCGGACATGCCGTAGCCCACACATTCGGCCAGGATGCGCGCGCCGCGGCGTTCGGCGTACTCGAGCGATTCCAGAATCAGGATGCCTGCGCCTTCGCCCATCACGAAGCCGTCCCGTCCGGCGTCAAACGGGCGGCTGGCGCGTTCCGGCTCATCGTTGCGCGTGGAAAGCGCCCTCATCGCGGCGAATCCGCCGACCCCCATCGGCGTAATGGCTGCTTCCGAGCCGCCGCAGATCATCACTTCCGCGTAACCATGTTGGATCAGCCGGAACGAATCTCCCACCGCGTGGGCCGACGCCGAACAGGCGGTCGCTGTCGCGGAATTGGGTCCCTTCGCACCGTGACGGATGGAGATGTGGCCGGAGGCAAGGTTGATGATTGCCGCGGGAATGAAAAACGGGGAGATGCGTCCCGGCCCGCCCTGCAGAAGTTTCGAGTGTTCGCGTTCAATGACATCGAAACCGCCGATTCCGCTGCCGACGTAGACGCCGGCCATTTCGGCGATCTCCGGCAAGATCTTCAGGTCGGCCATGCTCACGGCAAAATCCGTGGCCGACAGCGCGAGTTGAATGAAGCGCGCGACTTTCTTGAGCTCTTTCTTTTCCACCCAGCGCAGCGGATCGAAGTCGCGAACCTCGCCGGCAATCGTGCAATCCGATCCCTTGGTATCAAAATGCGTGATCGTGCGGACACCGCTCTGTCCGGCGCGAAGGTGGTCCCAGACCACGTCCGTGCCGATTCCCAGTCCGCAGACCAATCCCACACCCGTTACGACGACCCGGCGGCTCACTTTATCCGATCTCTCCTGATGACAGTGCGGCGGGCGGCAAGCTACTTCTTTGCCGACGCGTTCTTCTGGATGTAATCCACTGCATCCTTCACGGTGGCGATTTTTTCGGCGTCCTCATCGGGTATCTCGATGCCGAAAGCTTCTTCGAAGGCCATGACCAGCTCTACCGTATCCAGGGAGTCCGCCCCCAGATCATCCACAAAGGACGCTGTGGACGTCACTTCGCCTTCATCCACCCCTAACTGCTCGACAATAATCTGTTTTACGCGTTCTTCGACACTGGCCATTGCTGTATGCCTCCGCTAAGCGCTCAACGCGCCTTCCCTGTGGGTTGTGCTTGGACTATTCGTGCGCTGAATTAAGCCCCGCATATTCTATGTACGGTGCGCCCTTTGGTCAACTCAAGTCTGATTTTTTGTCAGTAGCACATGAAGTGTCCGGTGTAATTAGCACATGAAATGTCCGCGTTTGCGACGCCAACCGATGTAGGAATACCAGCCGGAGGACGGCATGGGCCCTATGGGGAGTGTCGCCTGGGAGCGGGCGATGAAAGTACAGGAAGTGATATTGCGTGCGATGGCCAAGAAGATCACCTGGTGGCAGGCCGCGGAGATCATCGGCATCAGCGAGCGGCAGATGCGGCGCTGGCACCGGCGATACGAGAAGTTCGGCTATGACGGACTGTGGGATCGCCGTCGTGGCGGCCCCAGTCCACGGCGGGTGCCGCTGCAGACCGCGCAGCAAGTCTTGCGGTTGTACGGTGAGCAACCGGGCAACACCCTCTGGGATCGCTTCACCGTGCACTACACTCCCAAACACGGAAGCTGGCTGAACCAAGCGGAAATCGAGATCGGCCTGTTTTCCCGGCAATGCCTCGGCCAGCGAAGAATTCCGGATTTGCCGACGCTGCGCAGCGAGAGTCGCGCGTGGAATCGTCGGATCAACCACGCTGGCGTCACCATCAACTGGAAGTTTGACCGAAAAGCCGCGCGCAAAAAGTTTGGCTACACAACCAACTCTTTCACGCGGTCTAAGAACTAGTAACACCGTGGCGCTCCGCATCACGCACATGGCGGCTGGGGTGGTGGGGGCGTATCGGTATTTGCGGGCGCACCGAAAAGCCCATGCGGGCAGTGCCTTCGCGCCTGAGCCTCGGAGCATGACCTCCAAGGTCGGACGGAACGATCCATGTCCGTGCGGGTCGGGGAAGAAATACAAGAAGTGCTGCGGCGGGATGACTGTAAATTAAGCTACGAACTCTTGGAGCAACTTGGGATCAGTTAAAAGGGTTGATTCTGATGGACGATGAGCTATGCGCAGCCCAAACAACGACTTGGATTTTTTCTTCCACCTGCCCCCCCAGTTTGCAAGCAGGGGGTCGCAGGTTCGAACCCTGTCACGTCCACCAAAATTTTCAACGATATACAGTGACAGGAGCTAAGCTCACTGGCGCACTGTAGAGGAAAGTGTAGCGGGCAACTCTTAGTTTAGGGTCATCGTTCTGTTCTTCCGTCGCTTTCGGGCTGCGGCGTTTCTAACTGAAGTCTTGCGGCCTCGGAATTTGATCTGAGATAATAGGCCAGCAAGCTGGTTTGTTCACATGTTGGAAGACTCAAAACCTTTTCAATCCGAACCTGCTCCCGTGGATGAGGATTCTCCGTTTCTTTTGGCTTTCACACTTGGAAAGATTTCTCGTGTGGTTTATCCCGGCCCTGTCGGAGTTCGGAATGAGACCGCAAGACACGACTTCCCCAGCCTGTTCGGCCGATTCGTCACCAAGGCTCTCGTGATTGCCTATGTGTGCTGTGGTCTATTGGCTGCGCAGACCAGCAGGCCAATTGCTGCCGCCGATCATGGGAAGGAAGACGAGAAACCGGTCCTCCAGGCCGACCACTCTTTTGTTCTTGCTGTTGCGAATGAAGACAAAAGGACAGTCGCTTTGCTTCTCGACGCGGATTTCACGTGGACAGACTCGGATGGGATAACCTCGACGCGGGAGCAAGTCCTTCAGGACCTCAGCGCGTTCGCCAAAGGCAGCGAAGGAAACGCAGATCTCAAGCCCTTTCGCTATGGCCAGGTCGGAGTTGTGTTCGGCGTTCAGCAAAACGCTCGCTTCGAGCGCGTGTGGGTGAAGCGCCCGGCGGGCTGGCGCGTGCTCGTCTATCAACAAGTTCCCGATCGGGCGCCATCGTCTCCTGCCTACGCGAGCAGCGGGCCGCGCTCGGCGGACTGCGAGAATCCATGCAAGATGATTCCCTACAAGGCCACAACCGAAGCGGATCGCGAAGTCATTGCTTCCTATCAGGCAATGAACACAGCGATCTGGGAGGCGGATGCGGATGCGTGGGCCAGACACATCGGGGATGAGGACTTTGGGATAACCCCCGGCGTTCTGGTCAGCAAAGCGAATCGTATTGCGGCCATCAAGAAGCAAAAGGAGATGAATGCCAAGGCGTTACCGGCACCATTACTGAGCGCCTCCTTTTTCGATTTCGGCGACACTGTAGTTATGACCGCTCTGCACCAGCCGCAAACCGGCAGACCACATCACTTTACCAGGGTGTGGGTGAAGCGAGAAAGCGCATGGCAGCTCGTCGCTGGAGCGCAAACGGAAATTCAGGCTGCCCCCGCCATAGTTCTCCAATAGGATCTGAAAAAGATTTGCCGCGCCCATAAAAAACATGAAAAGTTAATCGCCTTGAATTGGCAGGCCCGTGGAGCCTCGAACCGGCGGGTGTCCCGTCCTTCGTTTTTGAAGGGCGGGGCTTTTGACTCTGCAGTCAAGCATTGCCTCAACGCATGAGATGTGCGGCCAATTTTCTTCTCAAGGAATTCCCGTCTTCGAATCCCGCTTGCCGAATCGCATTCCACGTCACACAATACGCAGTATCGAATCCCAACAATCTGTCTGTTCCGGAGGCGAAGATGAATGAATCGGGCCGACGCGATTTCATCAAAAATTCCCTGTCGCTGGCGCTGGGTCCTGTGGCGGCTGCGTCCGCATGGCCGAAGCTGGAAGAGTTGGAGATGCCCCGCGCCCTGGCGGCGCCGGCAGTCAACGAGCCGCCCGAATATTTCAAGGGATTCAAGCGGGAACAGATCAAGACCTCCGGAACGACCATCCACACGGTGTATGGCGGAAAGGGTTCGCCCGTTTTGCTGCTGCACGGCATTCCGGAGACGCATCTTCTGTGGCGCAAGGTGGCTCCCGCGCTGGCCGAGGATCATTTCCTGGTGATCACCGATCTGCGCGGCTACGGAGATAGCGGAAAACCTCCTGGCGGAGACGATCACTACGCCTATTCCAAGCGCGCCATGGCGCAGGACCAGATGGAAGTGATGAAGCATCTGGGCTTCGACAAATTCGCGGTGGTGGGCCATGACCGCGGCGGGCGCGCCGCGCACCGCATGGCGCTGGATTATCCGGAAGCGCTGACGAAGCTCGGGATTCTGGATATCGTGCCCACCTACACGCTCTACCAGAACATCACGAAGGAATTTGCTACGATTTTTTATCACTGGTTTCTGCTGGTGCAGCCCGCGCCGTTTCCCGAGACGCTGGTCGCCAATAGCGCCGAATATTTTCTGCTCTCGACGCTCCTGTGGCTCGGCGGGCGCCCGCTCGGCGAACCCGTGCCCGACTACATCGGCGGCGACGTATTTCGGGAGTACTTGCGCTGCTTCAAGGATCCCGCGTCCATCCACGCAATCTGCGAGGATTACCGCGCGGCTGCGTCCATTGACCTGAAACACGACGGCGCCGACCTCAACCGGAAAATCGAGTGTCCGCTGCTGGTCCTGTGGTCGGAAAAAGGCCCGTTCCAGAGGATGTACGATGTTCTGCAAACCTGGCGCGACCGGTCACGGACTGGAAATGGCCGCGCGCTCCCCACCGGCCACTTTCTGCCCGAGCAGATGCCCGAGGAACTCACGCGAGAGCTGAAAGCATTTCTGGCGGCGTGATTTGAGTTGCAACCGGCTGCGAGGAGAGATTCCTCAGGCCGCGCGGAATGCGCGGGAGTGAAATTTCAGACAATGAAGTTCTGCTTGACGCAGATTTCCCCGCCATGTAAAAGGAGCGTCTGATTGGGGGACTACTTCATGGGAAGCCGGCGGAGAGATTTTCTTCGGGCGTGCATTTTTCTATTCGCTGCTACAGCCCCCGCCTTCGCGCATCATGGGACGGCCAGTTACGACATGGCGAAGACGACCTCGCTCAAGGGCACCGTCATCGCTTTTGAATGGGCCAATCCCCACGCCATGATCAGCCTCGAGGTAAAGAACTCGAAGGGCGAAGTCGAGAAGTGGCAAGCCGAAACGAATAGCCCTCTTCTGCTGTCCCGGGCAGGCTGGAACCGGAACACCATCAAAGCTGGCGATGAGATCACGGTCGTGGGTCACGCGGCCAAGAACGATGACAAGGTCATTCGTCTGGTCAAAATCATTTACGCGGATGGCCATGAACTTTCTCCAGGGGAATAGTCCGGGGCCTGGTGACGTTCAAATGCTGGGTAGACCCTGGTGGAGGAGGAATCGTGCAGGGTTGCGTGCTGCGTTCTGTTCTTGCCATCTTTCTGGTTTCGTCCTCCACTCTCCTGGCTCAAGCGGGAAAGCCCGCGGCATCCACAGGGACGCCCACGAGCGCGGGGCCGGACTTATCGGGAGTCTGGATGGGGCGCTCGATGACGTTTACATTCGACCCCAACAATCCCAAGGGCGACAAGCCGGATAGCACTCCGCTGCAGCCGGAGTTCGCGGCCCGATATAAGGAACTACTTCAAAAAGACCACGGTGATCACGACGCCACCGATCCGACGTTGAGTTGCGCCCCGCCGGGATATCCGCGCCTTCTCCTCTATCACTTTCCGATCGAGATCCTGCAACTTTCGGATCGGGTCGTCATGATCTTTGAGTTCCATCATTTCGTGCGTGAAATCTTCACCGATGGCCGCCCACATCCCGAGGACCCCGACCCGACTTACATGGGCAATGCGATTGGTCATTGGGAGGGCGACACGCTGGTCGTGGACACGATCGGATTCAATGACAAGACGTGGCTCGATCAGGCGGGCCATCCTCACTCGGCGGAGCTGCACCTGCTGGAAAGAATCCGGCGGACGAGCCCCGGCACCCTCGAAGACGATTTGACGTTCGAGGATCCCAAAGCGTTTACAAAGGCCTGGACGGGCCGTCAACTTTATGACCTCAAACGCGGGTGGACGATCGGCGAGTATGTTTGCGAGGACACCGTCAAGCTGAAACGCGAGCCGAAATAAGCCAGCGCGAACGCATCCGCGCGGCCGGGCAAGACGCGCGTGGCAACGGGGTTTCGCCGCGCTATCCGGAATCAGGAAATTCTTGAGTAGTAGAAACGTCTCGGGGCCGTCGGCACGGAAACGACGCGGGCAAAACTGTCGCTGAATTTATTTTCTTGGAGGAAACGATGAAATTTGTTTGGAGCACGACTTTGGCCTTGGTTGTATCGGTTGCCGGTTCGTTGGCTTTGAGGGCGGACCAGCTGACCCCGAAGAAGGGTCTCAATTTGGCCGTGGCCCGGCAGGTTGCGGCCGTGGCGGAACAGGAAGCCGCCAAAATCAATTTCAAGGTGGTCATCGCGATTGCGGACGAGGGAGGAAACCTCCTTTATCTCGAGCGGATGGACGACGTGCAGTTTGCCAGTGTCGAGATTGCGCGCGAAAAAGCTTACGCTTCGGCCGCATTTAAACGTCCCACAAAATTTTTCCATGACGGATTGGCGGCGGGAAATACGAGCCTATTGAAACTTCCCGGTTTGATTATGACCGAGGGTGGCGTACCGCTCATTGTGGACGGCAACGTGATCGGTGGAATCGGAGTAAGCGGAGGCGCCCCGCCGAAGGACCACGAAATCGCTCAGGCCGCTGCCAATGCTCTCGCCAAGATCATCAGCCAGTAGGGGAAGCCGGCCAGTGACAGCCCGCGGTTTGCGCGGCAAAAACACGGCGAGGCAGGACACATATTGAAAAATGAATGTTACTCCGCCTCGCCGCGGACTACGGCCGTCACGTCAATTTCCACCAGCATGCCGGGATGGGCGAGTTGATTGATGTTGAGGAAAGTGTGCGCCGGACGCGGCAGATCGCCGAGTGTTTCGCCGAGGCACTTGAAGTAGTCGCCCGCGGACCGGATGTCGGTAACGTAGGCAACGATCTTCACGATGTCCGCGAGCGTCGCCTTCTGCCAGGCCAGCGTTCTCCGGATCTTGTCGAACGCATAGCGGCACTGCCCGGAAAAATCTCCTGGAAATAAGATGGTGCCGATCGTCCCGTTTTCATCTTCCGCGCCGACTCCGGCGAGAAAAATCATTCTTGCCGGGCCCGACACGGTAACCGCATCCGAGAATCTCCCCTTGGCCCACGCGCTATAATTGTAATGATTCTTTTCAAATTTCGACATGAGGCCCGCCTTTGGTGAGTGATTATCCTTCAAGTGGCTCCATCTGAAGCAAGGAGTTTTCCGCGTCTGCTTCACACAGAGACGGCGCGCTGCCACCGAGAATGGATCGGCCAGGCCCATATGCTTGGTCCAATGCGCGAACTCCCGGGCAACCCCGGCGCGAAATTTCAATTCTTAGTATGCGTCCCTCAAGTGAAGGTGGTGGTCTACCCTAGTAGTTCGCCGGGATGTAGGGCCGGTCGTTCGACTCTGCTGGAAGACGCCGAAGGGCAGCGGTTGGGCGGCAAATCCTCAATTGACGCGTTGATTCTCCGAGGGATAGAATCATGCTGCCGCAGAAGGCGCGAGGTATGTATGATGATGAACCGTATTGCCCGTATACACTATTTTCTACTGCTGGGCGGAGCCCTTCTATTTGCCCCATGCCTTCGCGTCCACGCCCAGGAGCAGGACAAAGCTGCGGCTGACGCCCCGGCCATCAAAGAGGACTCCGCAAAGAAGAACGAAAAGCCCGGCAAGAATCCCAAGAACCTGAGAAAGCTCGAGAAAGAGCTGGCCACCCCCTACAAGAAGTGGCTCCAGGAAGAAGTCCCCTACATCATCACGGATGAAGAGCGGACGGCCTTTCTCCGTTTGCAAACGAACGAAGAGCGCGAGCAGTTTATCGAAGCCTTCTGGCAGCGCCGCGATCCGACTCCAGACACTCCCGAAAATGAGTTTAAGGACGAGCACTACCGCCGCATCGCCTATGCGAATGAGCGATTCTCCTCTGGTATCGCGGGCTGGAGAACAGACCGGGGCCGGATTTACATTATTTGGGGCCCTCCCGACAGCATAGAGACGCATTCCGCCGGCAGCACCTACGATCGCCCGATGGACGAAGGCGGCGGCCAGACGACCGTGTACGCCTTCGACGACTGGAATTATCACTACCTTGAAGGCATCGGGAGCAACATCACGATCGAGTTCGTGGACCCCACGGGCACGGGCGAATACCACATGACGATGGATCCCGGCGAAAAAGACGCCTTGGCCAAAATTCCCGGAGCGGGGGCCAGCTTGATGGAACAGATGGGCATGAGCAACCGCGCGGCGCGATTCACGCGCACGGACGGCTCCACCGCCCCGATCGGTCTTGCGGGAACGAACAACCTGGACAGCAATGAAGAGTTCACGCGCCTCGAGCAGTTCGTCAAGGTGCAGGCGCCCCCGCCGGTGAAGTTCAAGGACCTGGAGGAAGTAGTCAGTTCGCGGATTCTGCGCAATCAGATTAATTTTGATTTCCGCACGGATTTCCTGCGCATTACGGGCGACACGATTCTGGTTCCGGTAACGCTGCAGATCCAGAACAAGGAGATGACGTTCAAGAATCACGACGGCGTCAATTCGGCGACCATGAACCTGTTTGCGCGGATCAGCACGCTGACGGGGCGCGTCGTGCAGACGTTTGAAGACGTGATCCAGCGCGATTTCCCGGATTCGTTGCTGGAATCGTCACTCAAGGGGTTTTCGATCTATCAGAAGGCGGTTCCGCTGCGTCCGGGACTTTACAAGATTGACGTCGTCATCAAGGACGTGAATAGCGGCAACGTGGGTGTCCTGAATACGCGGCTCGCGGTTTCCCCCATGGCGGACGACAAGCTGGACGCGAGTTCCCTGATCCTGGCCGATCAGCTCGAGCCGGTCTCGTCCAAGGATGTGGGCGTCGGGCAATTTGTTCTGGGCTCAACCAAAGTGCGGCCCAAGCTGGACGCGGAATTCCGCACCGACCAGCCGATGGGCATCTACATGCAGTTTTACAACTTGAAGGTGGATGACAAAACGCACAAAAACAATTCGTCCATAGACGTGAAAGTGACGCAGGGGCAACAGACGATCTCCCACCAGGTGAAAACGGGCGAGGAGCTCAAACAGAACGGGGAACAGATCACTTTCGAGGAAGTCGTGGCGGCGAAGTCTCTCGCCCCCGGAAAATACAAACTCGAAATTCAGGCCACCGATCTTCTATCCAACCAGACGATATCCCGCACGGCGGATTTCACTGTGACTCCTCCAGCGCCTGGTGCACCAGTGGCGCCCAGAGGGGCCAACGGGAGGTAGTCGTAGCTCATGAACGCACCCGTCAATGTGACGGCCAGGGCAGCGGCCAAAACGCTCGGATGGGTGGCGGTCCTCGTTCTTGCGTTCGGCACGCATGCAGCGGCGAAGCAGGGATATGGCACCCTCTCGGGCGTGGTTCTCGATCCGGCAGGCACGCCGCAAATGGGGGCGAATGTCTGGCTGATTTCGGAAGACCTCGGCGGGCGGACGGTACTTCAGCTTCTCTCCAATCAATACGGCGCTTTTTTCACCGATCATGTGATACCCGGCTTGTATGCCGTGCGCGTTTCCCTGTCCGGGTACTTGCCGGCAACGGAACACCACGTCGCGGTGATGGCGGACCTCACGGTCATGCTGCGCGTGCAGATGAGTTCTGTGTTTGTCTCGCTCGATACGCTGCGCCACAAGCCGGCGACTACCTCCGAGCCCGACGACTGGAAGTGGGCGCTGCGCTCCTCGACGGCCACGCGCCCCATCCTGCAATGGCGCGGCGGGAATACGGGGATTGGGACGGGCACAGATGATTCCGGACTGGAAGCCGCGGACAACACGCGCGGAATCGTGCAGGTGACGAATGGTTCGGTGCGCCTCGGGTCTCCTTCGAACCTGCCTGACGGACCCGCAACGTCTGTCTCCTACGATCAGCGTCTCGGCAGTCTGGGCCGCTTGCTGCTGGCCGGGCAGATGAGCTACATGCGCGGCGCCTCCGGAGCGTTTGCGAGCGTGTGGCTCCCGACAGGAACCGATGCGTCGGGACCGGAAACAGTTTTTGTCCTTCATCAATCCATCTTCGGGAATGAGAATCTGCAATTCCAGCAGATGCGGCTCGATCATACCGAGCATTTCTCTTTGTCCGACTGGCTCTCATTGCGCGTGGGTTCGGAATACGTTCGCGCGAGCCTGGAGGATTCTTCCTCTTCGTCGCTGCGGCCGCATGCGCAACTCGATGCCCTCGTCGCACCGGGCTGGCTGGCGTCCTTTGTCGTGACTTCCAATCCTCCCGTGGTACAGGACGACTCTCGCAGACTGGATTCGGCCATCGCCGAGCTGGACACCATACCCTCCGTTCTGTTCCTTGGCGGAAAGCCCGCCATGGAGGGCGGCTGGCATGAAGAGTTCGAGGTTCGGCGCAGGCTGTCGGATCACGCCCGCGTGGACGTCGCTGCGTTTCATGATTCGATCCGGAATCAGGTGCTGTTCGGGTCGGGACCGGTGGATGGCTCCAATGTGGCGCAAGACCCCTTCTCAAGCGCGTTCCTTTACGACGGCGGCGACGAGAATTCGTGGGGCGCACGCGCGGCCTTTCACCAGGCTTTGTCAAGCAATGTGGAGTTCACGGCGATGTATTCCTGGGGCGGCGCGTTGACTGCCCGGGGAGAGATCAACTCGGGACTGACGAATCTTCCAGAAACGGTAGCGACACGCAATCTTCACAGCGTTGCGGCGCGCCTTTCCGGCAAGCTGCCGCGCTCGGGAACGCAGGTTGCCGCCAGCTACAAGTGGGTTTCCGGAACAACCCTTTCGCGGCTGGACCCTTTCGGCGAGGCGCAGAATTCCGTGGATCCCTATCTGCATTTCACCGTCCGGCAGACTCTTCCCGGACTGAATGGGCGTTTGGCGGCCATGGCGGATTTCAGCAATGTTTTGGCGCAAGGGTATATATCGGCGGGGAGTGGGGACTCCCAAATCTATCTTGTGCCGATATTTAGGGCATTTCGGGGTGGGGTCAGCTTTCAATTTTAGTGGTCACCGAGCTATGTAATTTGGAAAGGCGAATTCCAGAAATGGAATAGTTTCGGTCCAGGCGCCGTTTCCCGCCCGATTTCGCCCCAATTGTCTGTATTTTAAAGATTTAAGTTCTTAGATTTGCCTATATAATTTGGCAGGCGGTGCGCTCGATTCTCTTCGAAATCCGCGCCTGCCGAGGGACATCGTGAGCGTTCCTGTTAATGACAGCCTGCGTATTCGGTTGGGAGCAGCCGTTCTGGCGCTGACTACCCTGACCGCAATCATTTTCGGCATCATTAACTTCGAGCAGCGCGCCATCTTTGCCGCTCCCGACGACGGGGTGGCATGGACCGACGGTCCTTCCGGCGTTTCCGCCTGGCATATTTCGCCCAACTCGCCGGCCTCGGTCGCAGGGCTTCGCACGGGCGACACGGTTCTCGCCATCAATGACGTTCCCATTCGCAACTCGATTGACGTGACCAAGCGGCTGTGGCGCGTGGGACTCTGGTCCCAGGCGCGGTACCGCCTTAACCGCAACGGAAAATTGTTTGAAGCGCAACTCGTGATCCAGCCGGCGCAGCATCCGGCATCGCTGGAAAATTATTTGCGCGTGGTCGGATTGCTGTATCTGTTTATCGGCCTTTTTATTTTTGCGCGCCGCTGGAATGCCACGCGCGCCGTTCATTTCTACATCTTTTGTCTCGCCTCGTTTGTGCTGTATTCCTTCCAGTACACGGGAAAATTCAGCGCCTTCGATTGGGAGATCTACTGGGCCGGAATCGTTGCGCGGCTGTTGCAGCCGGCGCTGCTGTTGCATTTCGCGCTCGTCTTTCCGGAGAGGCGATCCGCGTCGAAATGGCATGGGGCCGTGCTCTCGACGATCTACGCGGTGCCCGGAGTTTTGCTCCTCGTCCGCGTCCTCGTTGGTCTGGGCGAACTGGGCTTCATGCCGTCCATTGATGCGCGAATTTTGCTCGACCGCCTGGATCTCGCCTGCCTCGGTATCTATTTTCTTCTGGCTGCGGCCGTATTTGTGAACAGCTATCGCCGCGCGTCTTCCGCCATTTTGCGGCAGCAATTGAAGTGGGTCACGGGGGGAGCGGTGGCTGGAATCGCGCCGTTCCTGCTGCTGTATGTGGTGCCGTACTTCTTCGGAGTGGTGCCGCAGCCGTGGATGAATTTCTCGACGATCTCTCTGGTGCTGATCCCACTCTGCTTCGGGTACGCCATCATTCGCTACCGGCTGATGGACGTGGACATTATCTTCAAGAGAGGCCTCGCGTATACGGCGGCGAGCGGCGCGGTAGTGGCCGTGTACATCGCTTTTGTCGCGCTCGTCGGCGCGCTGTTCCATACGGCCTGGCCTTCGGGAATGATGGGCGGCGTCATCGCCATCTTTGTCGCCGCGTTTCTGTTTCAACCCTTTCGCGACTGGATTCAGGCGCGCCTCGACCGGTTTTTCTACCGCGACCGCCTGGATTACCGCCGCACATTGATTGAGTTCGGCCGCACGCTTACTTCGGAAGTGCGCCTTGATCCGATGCTCGCTTCGGTGATGGACCGCACCTCCCAGGCGCTGCTGGTGGATCGCCTCGCCGTTTTCCTTCAGGACGAATCGCGTCCGGGCGCCTACCGGCTGGCGCGGTCCGTTGGCGTGCGGTACGCGGGATCGCTGGATCTCAGCTTTCTGGAAGAAGAAAAGAAACCGTTCCAGAGCGGTGTGCTGTTCTACGAATCGGCGCGCGCCGCGCGTGAATCCACGGCGTCCGTGCGGCAGACGCTCGATCAACTGGATCTGAACTATTTCATTCCCTGCAGGATTCGCGACCACGTTGCCGCGGTCCTGGGCGTCGGCAAGACGGTGGACGGCGATTATCTGTCGAGCGAAGACGTCGAGCTGCTTTCGACCATCGCCGGTTATCTGGCGATCGCGCTTGATAACGCGCAGCTTTACCATTCGCTCGAACAAAAGGCGGCGCAGATCGAGCGGCTCAAGGACTTTTCGGAAAATATCGTCGAATCGCTCAACGTAGGCGTGCTGGCGCTGGACCTGGAAGACGCGGTGGAATCCTGGAACACGCAGCTCGAGCGGTTGATCGGCGTGTCGCGAGCGGAGGCCGTTGGCCGCAAGGTGGACAAGGTCCTGCCCGCGAACCTGATGGCGGAGATCAACGCGCGCGCCGACCTGGAGCGCGTCTCGAGCCTCTACAAATTCCCGATGCGCAATTTTGCCGGGCGCAACCTCGTGGTCAACGTTTCGATCGCTCCCCTGGTCGGAAAATCCGGCGACCGCATCGGCCGCCTCGTGCTGATTGACGACGTGACCAAGCGCATTCACATGGAAGAACAGATGGTGCAGACGGAAAAACTGACCTCGCTGGGCCTGCTCGCGGCGGGAGTGGCGCACGAAGTCAATACGCCGCTGGCCGTGATCTCGAATTACATTCAGATGCTGGCGAAGCAGTTGCCCAGCGATGATCCGCGGCACCAGCTGATCGAGAAGGTGGTAAAGCAGACGTTCCGCGCGAGCGAAATCGTGAATAACCTTTTGAATTTTTCGCGCACGGGCGCGGCGGAATTCACCGAGGTCAATTTGAACACGGTGGTCGAGGAGACTCTTTCTCTGGTGGACCACCCCTTCCGCACGGCGCAGGTGCAGGTTTTGCGAAATCTGCAGAATGAGCTGCCGCCGGTGCTCGGCTCGAACAACAAGCTGCAACAAGTATTCCTGAATCTTTTCATGAATGCGCGCGACTCGATGCCCTCGGGCGGAACGGTGGAAGTCCGCACGGCTGCGCGCAATGGTTCCGTGGAAGTGGAGATTACGGATACTGGCACCGGCATCCCCCGCGAAAATCTCAACCGGATCTTTGATCCGTTCTTCACGACCAAGGCGACGGGGCGCGGCACAGGCCTCGGGCTCTCCGTGAGCTACGGCATCATCAAGGAGCACGCCGGAAAAGTGGACGTGCGCTCGACTCAGGGCAAGGGCACATCCTTCCGCATCGAATTCCCCGCCGCAAGGAAAGCTGTACATGCCTAAGGGCCTCATCCTGATCGTGGACGATGAGGCGGAAATCCGCGAAGGGCTCGAACTCCTTCTCACCACGGAAGGCTATGAAACCTCGAGTGCGGAAACCGGCGAAGCGGGCCTCGCGCTGCTCGAGGAAAAACCATTCGATCTGATCCTGCTTGACGTCAGTCTGCCGGACCGAAACGGCCTCGATCTGCTCCGGGAAATCCGAAACCGCGATCCCAATATTGCCGTGGTTGTGATTACAGCCTACGGCTCGATTGACATGGCGCGCGCTGCGTTCAAAAGCGGCGCGCAGGACTACATCACCAAGCCGTGGTCCAACGATGAGTTGCTGATCCAGGTCGCGCAGGCCGTCGAGTCCCGGCGCCTGCGCGAGGAAAACTTGCAACTCAAGCGCGCCCTGAAGCAGCGCTACAATTTCCCGAACATCATCGGCAAGAGCGACAAAATGCTCGCCGTGCTGGACCTGGTGGCGCAGGTCGCGCCTTCGCGCTCGACCGTCCTGATTCACGGAGAAAGCGGCACAGGCAAGGAACTCATCGCCAAGGCGCTGCATTCCGCGTCTCCGCGCGCCGACCGGCCGTTTATTCCCATCAATACGGGCTCGATCCCCGTGGATCTCCTGGAATCGCAGCTTTTCGGGCATGTCAAGGGGGCGTTCACCAGCGCCGTGGCATCGAAAAAAGGTCTTTTTGAAGTTGCCGACCACGGCACGATTTTCTTCGACGAAATTTCCACCATCGGCCCGGAGACGCAGGCCAAGTTGCTGCGCGTGATTCAGGAGCGCGAATTCATGCGGCTCGGCGGCACGGAAACAATCAAGGTGGATGTCCGCATCATCGCCGCCTGCAATGTGGAACTTCTCAACCTCGTGCGGGAGGGGCGCTTCCGCGAGGACCTGTATCACCGCCTGAATGTGATCGCCATTCCCCTGCCGCCGTTGCGCGACCGCCGCGAGGACGTGCCGCTGCTGCTGGATCATTTTTTGACGATATTTGCGGAAGAAAACAAGCGACCGGTGAGCAAATTCACTCCCGCGGCTCTCAAACTACTCGTGGACTACTCCTGGCCCGGCAACGTGCGCGAACTGGAAAATGTTGTCGAGCGCGCTGTCGTTCTCTCCACGGGAGAACTTTTCGACGCAAATCTTTTGCCGGAGAGCGTGCGCGGGAGTGCGACGGCGGGCGGCGCGAAGATCAGCCTTTCCGATACAGTTCCGCCGCTTCCGGGGGAATCCGGCTCGCGTGCCGGCGGCGATGCCGCGAAGACTTCGCTGTTTCAAATCATGGATGAGCTGGAACGCCGCGTGATCACGGAAATGCTGGAGCGCAGCGGATGGAATCAGACCGACGCTGCGGAGAGGTTTCAGGTTCCGCTTTCCACGCTGAACCAGAAGATCAAGCGGCTGCGAATTGAAGTGCGCCGCAAAGGCGCAACGCGCGGCGAAGGGGATGAGTCTGCTTTATCCGCCGGCGGCGCGGGCCTCAAGTAATCAGGGCTTTCGGATATCGCGGACCACGGCGTCCTTCAATTGCGCGCCGTCCATTTTCACATCCGTCAAATCAATTTCGCGGAAACTGGCAAGAGCGAGGTCGGAGCCCGAGAAATCGGCGCCGCGAAGATTGGCTTCGCGAAGGACGGTACCGCGCAGGATGGTGCCGTTCAATTTGGCGGACCGGAGATTGCCGCGAAAAAGTTCCGTGCCGCTCAGATCGGCTCCACTCAGGTCGGCGCCTTCAAGATTCGTCTCCGTAAAATCGCAACTGCGAAGATCGGCCCGGCGAAGGTTGGCCCCGCTCAAGTCGGCGAAGCTCAGCTTGCTTCCCCGCAAGTCGGCCTCCTGAAGGGTGCATCCGGAAAGTTTCGCGCCCGTAAGATCGCGTTTGCGCAGATCGGCGCGCGAAAGATTGGCGCCGGAAAGATCCGCGCGTTCGCCTCCGGGATGACCTTTGTGAAACTTTTCATGTGCGTCGAGAATGTCGCTGAGCTTTTTGCCCTTGTGTCGAATCATCCGTATCCATTCGCGCCGCTATGCGGGCGCTTCCTTCCTGTATGCGTTCCCGTCTCTGCCTTTTGATTTGTGCGATAGCTTATTCTACAGAAAATGCGCGTGGGCGCAAACCAGGTAACGCGGGGATGGGCCTGGGGATTTTGGAGTTTTCCGCGGCGGAGCTTGCGTGGAAGGTACCGCCACAGGCCTCCTTTCCCTCGGCGCTTGCTTCTATGGTAACTTGAGCATGTCATGAAGGTAATTGAAACACTTCGCTCGCGAGCACGAACACGTCCGCAACGCATCGTCCTGCCCGAGGGAGAAGATTCTCGTGTAATCGCCGCGGCGGGAACCATTGCCAGAGAGGGTTTGGCCAACATTACGCTGCTGGGCCGCAAGGCCGTGATCGAAACGCTCGCCGCAGGTGCGGGCACGCCGCTGGCGAACATTTCCGTGATGGACCCGGCATCCAGCCCGCGCGTTGACGCGTATGCGCAACTTTTTTATGAGCGCCGGCGCGCGCAGGGCGTTTCGCTCGAAGAATCGCGCGAGATCGCGCGCCAGCCGTTGTACTTCGCCGCCCTCGCCGTCGCCGCGGGAGACGCGGATGGAACCGTGGGCGGCGCGTCCAACACGACGGGCGAAACCGTGCGGGCGGCTCTCCAGGCCATCGGGCTTGCGCCTCACGCGAAACTTGCGTCGAGTTTTTTCCTGATGGTGCCGCGTCCACGAGAAGTTGCGGACCGAGACTTTCCTGGCGCGCTGTTCTTTGCTGATTGCGCCGTCGTCCCGGATCCCGGCCCGGAGGAGCTTGCCGAAATTGCCCGCGCCACGGCGGAGAATGCGCGCGCGCTGCTGGACGTCGAACCCCGCGTTGCACTGCTTTCCTTTTCCACCAAAGGCTCGGCTCAGCACCCGCACGTCGAGAAAGTCCGCGAGGTGATGCGCATTCTGAAAGCGCGTGCCCCGCATCTTGCCGCGGACGGAGAGCTGCAAGCCGACGCCGCGCTCATTTCCCATATCGCCGAGTCCAAGGCGCCGGGTTCTTCCGTTGCCGGACGCGCCAATGTCCTGATCTTCCCGGACCTCAACTCCGGCAATATCGCCTACAAGCTCGTCGAGCGACTGGGCGGCGCGCAGGCGCTGGGCCCCATCCTGCAAGGCCTCGACCGTCCGGCGAACGATCTGTCGCGAGGGTGCACGGCGGAAGATATTGTGAACGTCGTGGCCATTACGGCTCTGCAAGCGGCCGCGAGGCGGGACAAACTTTTGGAAGCCACGGACGCGCGCGGATAGCGAGGCCGCGCAAGAATTGGTCTATTCCGTCATTCCGAATGAAGCGAGGAATCCCTCTTTCTTTTTCGCGCAATGCTAAGGAACACGGAGGGATTCCTCGCGGAGTTTATCCCAGTCCCTACCGGGACTCGGAATGACGGAAGTTCTGGGGCGCCTTTTCCGCGAACTGTAGAAGCAGATCGCACACACTCCGGATCTTTTGACTGCGGAAACACCGAAATGAAAGCCAGACTGAATCTTCGCGGACCTGTTTTCTTTCCTGCTTTTCCTCTGATTTTCTTTGCGCCGCTCTGCATGATTCCGTGGTTGCCATCCCGCGCCCTTGCGCAGGAAATGGCTGTCAACCTGGCCGAAGGCCGCGTCGTGATTTGCCCTGCTGAAAATGGAATCATCATGGCCACAATGGATACGCACAACGAAGAGGGATCCAAACCGCTGCACATCGTTGCGCTTGGCCCGGACCGGGAAGGCGTTATCCTCGGCGCGGTCGAGTGGGTGAAGCCTGACTCTCACGACGAGCCGATTCGCCTCGATGAAGAATTCCCGAAACTCGTTTCGTCCGCTCTCAATACGACAGGACGCCCAACAGACGCCGACGCGGCCAACGACATCGAATCCATCGGCGCGGCGGTGCTGGAACGAGTTCGCATCGTGGCGGGAGCTTTGCACAGCAAGGTAAATCTCGGCGAAGATGAACCGCTCATCCGCATTGTGTTTGCCGGATTCGTTCCGGGATACGGCCCGGAAGCGTGGAGATTCGACTACCGGGTCCGGCAGGACAATCTCGGCAACGGATTTTATCGCACGCGCGTTCTGCGTCCCCTGTACACGCAGATCTATCCGCCCGAAAAGGGCCAGCCGAAAACGCTCATCGAGGTGCGTTATCCACCGGAACAGCGCGGCAAAGATGAACCGGAACTTCTCGACCTGTTGCAGCAAAACGATGCCCGGCTGGAACCAAGCCGCCCCTCCGGCACGCCGGTCGCCAAGTCCATCGGCTATGTGGTCGAAGGGCAGAGCCAAAAATCGGACGCGATGAGTGACATCGCTTTTCTGAAGTCGGCTCTGCCCGCCGTCAAGCCGCCCGATTCCAACATCAATATGGCGTACGTGGATTTCGACCGCGGATTTCAGTGGGTCATCGCGCCGAAAGACAAGATGGCTCCGCCGCCGGTGGAATTGAAACCCGGGGATCCTTTTCCGCAGCAGACGGAAAGGCCGACGCTGCGCAGAAAACCGGGAAATTAACGACGGGGAGGAAAACATGGCCGCAAGCTTTTCTCTTTCTCCTGGAAAATCTGAAATTCCAGGCGTTACGATTCGCTCCCTGCGCGAAGAGGATTTACTCGAGGCGGACCGGATTGTTCGCCTGGCGTTCGGAACCTTCCTCGGCCTGCCTGATCCCATGCAATTCATGGGCGATGCCGACTACGTTCGCACTCGCTGGCGCGCCGATCCTTCCGCTGCGTTTGCCGCTGAAGTAGACGGGAAACTGGCAGGGACGAATTTTGCGACGCGCTGGGGAAGCTTCGCCTTCTTTGGCCCGCTCACGATTCGCCCGGATTTGTGGGACCAGGGCATCGCGCAACTCCTTCTCCGCCCGACGATGGATCTGTTCGACCGCTGGGGCGTGCGCCACGCCGGCCTGTTCACGTTTGCCACAAGCACGAAGCACGTCGCGCTTTATCAGAAGTTCGGTTTCTGGCCGCGTTTCCTGACGGCTCTGATGGAGTTGCCCATCGGCACGGAATCCACGGCCACGCAATGGACGCGCTTCGGCTCGCTTTCCGCGCCGGAAAAACTTGCCTGCCTCGAAGCCTGCCGGGAACTCTCTTCGTCCCTCTACGACGGACTGGATCTGGAGCGCGAAATTCAGGCCGTGGATCAGCAGCGCCTCGGCGATACCGTGCTCACCTGGAAAGTCAGCCAGCTTGTGGGATTCGCGGTGTGCCACGTGGGAGCAAAAACCGAAGCGGGTTCGGGAAAATGCTATATCAAGTTTGGCTGCGCGCGGAACGGACCGGGCGCAGCGCGCGAATTTCGCAGGTTGATCCACTCCTGTCGCGAGTATGGACTTTGCGCGGGCGCGAAAACCCTATCCGCGGGAGTGAATCTCGCGCGCCTTGAGGCCTATCGCGAAATGTTGCAGGCGGGCTTTCGCACGGCCATGCACGGCGTGGCCATGGAGCGCGATTCCGATCCCGGCTGCAACCGCTCCGATGTGTTCATGATGGACGACTGGCGCTGATTCAATGAAACGGGCTTAACACTCAGTGGAAGATGTGGCGCCGTTATTCCGAGTCCCGGTAGGGACTGGGATAAACTACGCGAGGAATCCCTCTGTGTTCGGTAGCGTCGCGCGAAAAAGAAAGAGAGATTCCTTGCTCCGCTCGGAATGACGGTTTAGGGAGACTCTTGCACACTTCGCGAACTCCGTCTTTTGCTTTCAGGGCTTGAACGGCGCACTCGCAGCGCCCGGCGGGGCATCGGTTCCGGGCGCTTTATAATCCGTCCAGCGGATAACCATGCGGATCGGGACGCGCGCGCCGTTTGCCTCGATTGTCTCATCCGAACGCGAGTATGCCGGGAACCAGAGAGATTTTCCCACCTGCTGCCGGTAAGTCTCAAAGATGCTGAAGGGCAATTCCGAAGAGGTCACATCTCCGGTTTCCGTCACCCATTTGCCGATGGATTTCACGATGACGAGATCCTGCTTGTCCACCCGGACCACGCCGGAAAAATAGGCATGCGCGCGTTCGAGGGTCCGCGGCTTCACCGTGAAAAAATAGGCGGTCAATTCGTCGAGCGGCTGCTCCCCTCCAAATGTAATTTCGTAGTTCGGGAGTTGTGCCGTCGTCAGCGGAAAAAGCGGCGTAGACGCAAGGAGGCCGGTATCCCCGCGCTCAATATCGAGCACGTGCAAAGTCGAAGGAGGGCGCTTCAGGGATTTCTCGTACACCTTGCCGTCGGGGGAGACCGTCTGCTGAGAAAGAATTTCGAGTTGCCCCGAGGGGTTGTTGTCCGGGCCGATCTCTTCGATGCGCACACTCTTTTGAAACGTGTAACCGAGAATTGCGCGGACCATTTCGTCTTCCTTTGCCGAGAATCTCCGGATGATCTCGTCCGGCGGAAGCGGGGGAAGGGCTGGCTTTTGTGGCGGCGGAGGCGTGGGAAATTTCGTGGATTCCGGCGGCCGCATCGGGCCGGGGCCGGAATCCTGCCCGGGCGAAGGAGTTGCTGCCGCAAAAAAAGCAAACGCCAGCGCGCATAAAATGCCGAATTGAAAAGGGCGTGGGTTCATGGGGTACGTTTCCAATCGTTGGATGCAGGACACCGGAAATGTGTAGCTTAACGAGTGTCTCGGCGCGCCGTCTAGTTCGCGTCCATCAAAGTGTACCGCACAGTGAATTCGGCGGATGAATCCGGAGTATCAGGAATGTCATTCAGAATCCGAATTTGAGCGGAATAAGATTTAGGGATAACTACCACTTTTCCGGATGTCCACTCGATGGCGACACCGGGGCTGCCGGGATTTTGAACCACGAGCCGAGACATCCCTGGAGGTAAGGTCAGTGAGTCGCCCCTGGAGGAAAACTCCTCGCAGGGAGTCGCGGCGGACGTATGATCCGGTGAAGACTCCGCGGAAGCCGGGGGGATTTCCGCGGCCTGCCAGCAAAATCGGGTTCGCGCGTCCTCCGTAGCAAGCGCGGGAACGGAAAATTCCGACGCGAACATCTCCTTTTCGCCGGATTCGTCTTGTTGTGCGGCGGAGCCGGAATCCCGCGAGATGCGGTAGGAGATCTCGAGCATTTCGGGCTTTGCGAAGCGCACGGTTTTCTCAATCCGGTGACCCGCGGGCGAGCCGGAGTGTTCCTGAAACGCCAGGCGCAAGCTTGGACTGTCCTTTTCGCCTGTCCATTCGGCGCGGTAGGCACGGTTAAATGCAATTTCGTCCGACGCGCCGCCATCCTCCGATTCCGCATCGGCGGATAGAACAAGGTCGTGCATCGCGCCGCCGAACGTAATCAGATCCTGGTTCGTGGATTTGTTCACGAGCGCCTCGGCTCGACCGCTGTCCGCCGGCGACACAATGAGACGGAGGCGGCTGCTTTCGAGCATCCATTCCGGCGCGCCGTCTTCGTCAAAATCATATTGATAGGTTGAAATGGCGTCCTTGCTTTGCGGAATGAACCCTAAAGGTCCGTTGAGGCGGTCGCGCCCCGCGCGCATCGCCAGCGTGCCCTGGAGCAAACCGTCAGGCCCGGGTGGAGTTTGCACGAGCGCGCCGGCGGGGGTTCGAGCGGGCTGAAACCGGATCCGCGTGAACGTCTGCTGATTCGCGGGAATGCGTGTGTAGCCTGAGCCGTGAAAGGGGCCATCCAAATTGAAATCGACCGAGCGCAAATCGTCGGAATGATTTGTCGCGGAGACCACGAGGTAGCCACCAGAATTCGTGTCGGCGGAAAGAAGAGGCGGCAGGGAGGGAATCGCCGCTTCCGCGCCGAGAGGAAAGCGGACCGAGTCGAAGACGTCATACTCCACTCCGCGCAGGAAATCATTGCCCTGAATCATCTTTTCCGGCACGTGTGGCGTATAGCGCAGATGCACCCTCAAGACGCGCCAGTAGGCGGGCGCCGCGCCGCGCGGGATTTGAACCTGAAGTTCTCCAGTTTCCTGTTTCCAGTCAAAGTCGAGATGAAAATTTTCCTCGTACTCGATGCGCGTGGGCGCACTTTCGAGCGACAGCCGGACCGTCGCGCGCGCGGGAGCATAGAATGCGAGTTCCAGGATTTTTCCGTCGCGGTCGGCGCCCAGGAGTTCAGCCCCGGCAGTGATCACTTCGTCGGAGCATCGTTCTGCAGGCCCGACCGCCGAGCACAAGGAGGCATGCACGGGCAACAGTAGCGATTCGCGCGGCGGAACCGTGACATCGAGGGAGATCTTCGACGAATCAGGACGGCGATCCATTCCGGCAGATTCTTTGATTTCGAGCGAGGCGTCCGCGGAACGCGCCGGGTCGAGATTCGTTACGCTGACCAGCGCGGCGGCGCACAACTGCATGTCTGCGCAGTTTCGCGCGGGTTCCTGCGCTGGTTTTGGTGTGTTGGCAACCAACTCGTTGGCAATGAGCGATGGCCCGGTTTCGCGGGAGTTCGTCACCCGCAAAGCGCGTTGCGCTCCGGCGCGTTCCATGACTTCCTGGAATAAGGAAACGTCCGGGACATTTTCCCGCCGGCCCTCCGTGATTGCCGAATTTTCGCTGACACTTTCCGGTGAGTAAAAATCCTTGAAAACACCGATGACCCGCCCCTCGCCGAATGTTTCCTCTTCCATATGATTCGCTTCCGGATGTGCCGCCGGCGCGCCTTGCCACAATTCATCGAGCATTGCGCCCTTTGGTCGTGAAGGAAAATAGATCAGCACGCCGCCCTTTCTCACGTATTCGAGGAGCGCCTTCTGAACAGCTTCCGGCAATGAGAATCCGTTTGTGTTGTCCAGCGGAACTTCCAAGACGATGGCGCGTTCGCGCTGCAGCCGCTCCATCGGTTGAGCGCCGGCGTGGATGAAACTGGGCGTGTATCCGGCGAGAGTCGCGATGCGGCAGAGGCGGTCGATCCCCGCAGCGTAACTTGCGCTGGCGGCATCAGCGGAAATCACTCCGGCGCCGCGCAGATCAATAATTCCGAAATCCGATTGCACGTGCGAAGCGGCGAGTTGGCCGCCCCAAGCCCCGAACAACTGGCCGTTTCGGATCACACCGGCGGCGCGCGGCCCTCGATTCCCGCTCAGATCGAGCGGCGCATCCCAGCGGTAATACCTTGCGGCCGAGGGGCTTTCCCATCCGGCTGGCGTGAGCGTGTCTTGCAAAGGCAAGTAGACGATGCCGCGCGCGCCGGCCCCGAGCAGCAGGCGTGAAGCAAGGTATCCGTTTTCGGGAGGGGGTTCGGAGATGCGCGCCTCGTCCCGCGGCAGAACAGCCGTTGGAGAAAATGCGGAAACCAGCGGCGGGAATCCCGATTGCGCATCCAGCGAGCGTACGAGAGACACGAGTACAGAGGCCTCACCGTCATTGAGCAGGGAGCCCTGGAGATATTGCGGGGGACCCGGCGCGGGTTTGGTTGCGACGAGTTCCGGCATCCGCCGTTCGTAAAACCATTGGCCCGCGAATCCAATGCGGAGAGGAGGCTCATTGTCCGTGGCCCCTTGGAGCTGCGGCAGTCCTTCCTTTGCCGCGCCGGGAGCATCCAGAAAAATCATGGCATCGAGGCCGCCGCGAACGAGGGCGCCGCGAAGTTCCCTGAGATAACGGACAAAGTCGGAAGTGTCTCCGCCCGCCGGAATGCGAACCCCTTCACCGAGCGCGACAAACAGCAAAGGGCCAGGAATTTCGATCTCCTGCATCTCTCCTTCGCGCTCGCCCGGATCGGAAACCTTTACCAGATTTTTCGCGGCGAACGGCGCAAGCACTTTGGCGACTGCCGTCAGCCAGCGGCGCGAATAAATCATGTGCGTTTTATTCTCGAGCCAGACGCCGGCTTCCTCATTCGAGTCCTTCGCGCCGAGCGCGGCGTCGGGCGGTTCAAGCCCGCGCTGAATGTCCGGCGGGTCCATATCGTAATCCGAGTAGGCGAGCAGCCAGGCGGGTAATCCTCCATTGCGCCAATGATCTCCGATGAGCGGACCTGGTCGGGCGATCACCTTGAACCGAAGTCCGGCAATCTCTCCCAATAGCCCGCGCAGATTGCGGTTCGGATTCGTTGTGCCGTCGAAATCAATTTTTCCGTCGCTCGGCTCGTGCCAGTTCCAGGGAATGCGCAGGTCAATTGTGTTGATGCCCAGCTCGCGATAGCGCAACAGGGACCGGATCCACAGGTCCGGTGGGATGCGGAAATAATCGAACTGTGCGGCATGAACGAAGAAAGGCACGCCGCCGACGCGCAACTCCGGCTCGCCGTTCGCCGTGACGATTTCAGCGACGGGGATGGGCGGCTCAGGCTTTTTCGACGCGGGCTTTTGCGCCGCTACGGGAAAAGCCGACACAATCAAAAAAAGAACGGGCGCCGCAGCGGACGCCAGAAGCCGGCCGCGCAAACAGCGCAGCGCTCGCGGCGCAATCGTTTGGGCCCGCACAGTCGTCCTGGACGAGATCACCCCCTGATGGTACATGACCGGCGCGCCATTTGGATGCCAGGAAATGGTTGCAATCCCGCGCCAGCCCAAGTGATTTCCGCACCGCCGCATGCCCAACGTCTGCTACAATCACGCGGCTGTAATTTGGCTTTCAGGGCATGCCGCATGGCCACGGGAACTCTCGCCAGGCGTTACTACGTTTCGGGACGAGTGCAGGGGGTGGGATTCCGCTACTTTGCCGAGGGTGTTGCTTCGCGGCTGGGCATCGGGGGCTACGCCAGGAATTTGCCGGATGGCCGTGTGGAAGTTTACGCCGTGGGCACGGCGGAACAGCTTGCCTCGCTGGCCACGGAACTTGGCCGCGGACCACGAATGGCCTGGGTAGACGCCGTCGAGGAATTGGAAGCGGAACTCAGGGCCGATCGTGCGGATTTTTTCACCATAGAAGATTGAGCGAAAGTATCCACCAACCGGAGCGGATGGAATGAACCATTTGAAAGAATTGATTCGAGAAGTTCCCGATTACCCAAAGCCGGGAATTCTCTTTTACGACTTGACGACCCTGCTCAAGAATGCCGCGGGGTTTCACAGCCTGGTGGACGCCCTCTGCGATCATTATGCGGGGCACAAAGTGGATGCCGTCGTGGGCATCGAAGCGCGGGGTTTTATTCTGGCGCCGGCGCTGGCCTACCGGCTCGGAACGGGTTTTGTGCCCGTCCGCAAACCGAAAAAGCTGCCGTCGAAAGTCGTTGGGGTGACGTACGACCTCGAATACGGCACGGACACACTGGAAATTCACGAAGACGCCATTCAGCCGGGCGCGCGCGTCTTGATCAGCGATGATTTACTGGCGACCGGCGGCACAGCCTCGGCCACAGTCGCGCTCGTGCAAAAGCTCGGCGGCATGGTAGTGGGCGCGTCGTTCGCCGTGGAACTGACGTTCCTCAACGGACGCAAGAGGCTGCCGGGCATTGATGTCTTCACCATGATTCAGTACGACAAATAGTTCAGGGATTTTTCGTTTCCGTCGTGGAAGCCGAGCCGGCGAGACCCCGCTGACGCACCGCCTCAAACAGCGCGACGCCTGCAGCGACCGAAACATTGAGCGAGCGGACCGGGCCGGTCGTCGGAATGGAAACCAGAAAATCGCAGCGCTCTTTTGTGAGGGTGTGCAGACCCTGGCCTTCGCCGCCGAGCACGATGCCCGTGGGCATTCGGAAATCCACTTCGGTGTGGCGCTGTGTGCCGCGCTCATCGAGACCCACGAGCCAGTAGCCTGCCTCTTTCATCTCTTCCATGGCACGCACCAGATTCTTCACGCGGGCAACGGGCAGATGCGCCAGCGCTCCGGCGGAGGCGCGCGCCACCGTCTCCGTCAATCCCGCCGCGCGCCGCTCGGGAATGACGACGCCCTGCGCGCCGGCCGCAAGGGACGTCCGCACAATCGCGCCAAGATTTTGCGGATCTTCGACGCCGTCGAGCAGGACGAGTAGTCCGGGACCGCCATCGGCCGTGCGCGGCCTAATTAAATCCTCGAAGCTCGCCGCCGCCGATGCTGCCGCCAGAGCCACGACGCCCTGATGCTCGCGCGTTCCCGCCGTCCGGTCGAGTTGAATTCGCTCTTCAAAACGTACGGGGACGCCCTGCTTTCGCGCAAGACGCACCAGCTCTTCGATGCGGTTGCCGTGGCTTCCCTTCGCCACAACCAGCGAATCGAGCGGGCGCCCGGCTTCGAGCGCTTCCCGCACAGCATGAATTCCCGTCAGGCGGTCCATGAATTCCTTTGATTCGCGCTAAAACTTATCTCACAAATTATCTATGTGAGTCGCGGCTTTAGCCGCGACGTTCAAGAACCAAAAAAGTGGGGGCTTTAGCCCCTGACGCCCTACCGAGGTCGAACGTTTCGCCATTTATGAGAAGGGCCTTTAATCGAGCGCGGCGCAAAATTCCAGCATGCGCGCGCGCACGGATTTTACCGGCGCGAGCCCCTCCGTCGTTGCGGCCCGGTCGAGGAGCAGGACAACGCGGTCCAGTTCCCCTTCACCGGCTCGCCCGGCCACTGCCACACGCAGCGGCAGAAAAATATCCCGGCTGCGATACGGTGTTTTTGCCTTCACTGCACCGGCGATTTCCTTGAGCCGCGCGGAATCCACCGGGCCGCCGCCGAGAATTTCCGCCGCCAGCGCGCGAATCACTTCCCGGGCGCCCTCGCGGGACAGCATCTCCCTGCAATCGAGCGACGCTACAACCCGTTTCGCATCGTAAGAAAATATCAGATCGAGGAGCGCGGCCAGCGCTTCGCGGCCAATCGCGTGCGGCCCGAGCAGCGCTGCGGCTTCCGCCAGCCAGGCTGGAACATCGCCGCCCTCGTGCAAGAGCCAGCCGCGTTCGCGTAAAATCGTTGCCACGTCCGCGCCCGTAAAGTTGCTCACGGCAGAATTGGTACCCGCGTTCGGTTCGGAAATCATTCGCGCAAAAATTCGGGACCCGCGCCGCGCGGCGTCCAGCCTGCGGAAAAAGTCCCCCAGCCCTCGTGTCACTCCGAGAGCCTGTGACTTTTTTGATTTTTCGCGCAGAGCGACGCTGAAAACAATACTCATATAAGCGCAAAAGTCGCCAAATCGCAATTTAGTCACACACTCCGAGCGAAGCGAGGAATCCCTCTTTGTTTTCTTACGATTCAACGCCGGAGGATTTCCTCGCGGAGTTTATCCCGGTCCCTACCGGGACTCGGAATGACGAAATACTCTATTTTTCCGCGGCCTCTTCAGCGATCGAGCGTCACAATCGCGTGCGCGGCAATCGCTTCGCCACGCCCGATGGCGTCCACCCCTTCGTTCGTCTTGGCCTTCAGGTTAATCAGAGCCGGGGAGATCCCGAGCGACTTCGCGAGCGCCTCGCGCATGGCGGGAAAATGCGGGCCGAGTTTGGGCTTTTCGGTGATCACAATGGCGTCAATGTGCGTGATACGGAAATGATGTTCGGCGAGAAGATCGCGCACGTGCTCGAGAAACAGCAGGCTCGAAGCGTCCTTCCACTTCGGCTCCGTGTCCGGGAAGTGCGTGCCGATGTCTCCCATGCCCGCCGCGCCGAGCAACGCGTCACATATCGCGTGCGCGAGGGCGTCACCGTCGGAGTGGCCCACCGGACCCTTGTGAAACGCGAGTTCAATGCCACCGAGAATGAGTTTGCGGCCTTCGGCGAGGCGGTGAAGGTCGTAGCCGATGCCGCAGCGCGTCATTTTCCGGCCCGCTCCTGCTGAAGATAAAATTGCGCGAGTTCCATGTCGCCCGGCCGCGTGATCTTCAGATTGCGCTCGGACCCGGGCACGACGTGCACATCCCGGCCGATTCGCTCGACCAGCCCCGCTTCATCGGAAGCGCTCACGCCATCAGCGCGCGCGCGGCCAAAGGCTTCGAGCAGTAACGAAGCGCGGAAGACTTGCGGCGTCTGCGCCAGCACCACGCGTTCGCGGGGAATCGTCGCGGTAACTAGAGCCGCATCGCCTACGCCGCCCTTCGGCGTCGAGCGCTTCACTTCCTTGACCGTATCCATCGCCGGGATTCCCAGGATGGCCGCGTCGCACGCGTCGGCTTCGGCGATCACGCTTTCGATCTGCTCGCGCGTCACCAGCGGACGCACGGCGTCATGCACGAGAATCAGGTCCGTATCCGGGGAGATCTCCGCCAGCGCGTTGGCGACGGAGTCCTGCCGCGTGGCGCCGCCGCGAATCACTCGAACGGGCCGGCCCAGGTTTTCCAGGGACGTTGCGGCTGCCAGCGCGTCCACCTCGTCAGGTCGCGTCGCAATCACGAATTCGGTTATGAGCGGCGAGGCGGCGAGGCGCCGCAGTGTGAACAGAAGCACCGGCACGCCGTCGAGCTGAAGGAACTGCTTGGGCGTCTCAGCGCCCATGCGTGTGCCCAACCCGGCTGCCGGTAAAATTGCGGTGACTCGAGTCATGTTGGCCTCTGAGAATGAGCAAAAAAGCTTACACCAAACCGTGCCGCAGCGGTACTAATTGCGAGACTTGGGTATGGCGACGGGTCGCGCTCCACTTGATGGACTACAACTTCTGCCGAGTCCTTCAAACGCTCCGGGTCACCCCGGCGACCGAAGCGGGGATCACCGGCCACGTTTGGATTATCGAAGAGGTGGTTAGATTTCTGGACAAAACCGCTCTATCGGAAACGGTCTAGTTCACCGGACCACGCATCGAGTCTAATTTCGCTTTTGTCATCTCGTGAATACGTTTTGCTATCTGGTCCCTGTACTGTTGCCATTTACCAGTTTGTCGAAAGTCAGCAAGCGCGGCATCGAATTCGTTATCCAGTACCATCTTTTTTGCGTCCAGCAATAGCCGAACGACCACCGAGTCAGCGGCAACAGAAGCCAGTACGTCGCACATCGCTTCCGAAAGTGCTGCGAACCTCAATTCTGTTTCTTCGTTTGTCATATGCTGTCCTTTACCGGTGTAGCTTCACTGCTTCGCGAAGCGTTCGTGCAGCGCCAGGTAAATGACATCCAGCGCGGCTAGGTGGCGTTGTTCAGGGTGGTTTGATAGCCAAGCCATCACTGTATTGTATAGCTGGCCGTTGGTGAGGTCGTGTGGAATGCGAATGTGTTCTTGGTGGTCCAACACTTCGGCTATGCCCTTTATATAGCCCATGCAGAATCCTCGGTAGGCTCGACCGAGGCCCGTTTTCGTGTCAACCGTGTTGCACTGCGTCCAAAGGTCATCGCCACTATTAAACGCCCACGAAGCGGAGGATGGAGGGTCGGCAAGATCGGCAATTGATCGGTCCTTTTGCGCTAGGGTCGGAGCCGCGAGGGCAATAAGGGAAACTAAGAGCAGGATGAACTTCATGGGTATCCTCGGCGTGATTATGGAACCGATCAGAACCGGCCGCAAGTTCATAACCGACGATCCGCACCCGACGGAGAGGCATTTGGCCTTTGTCGAATACTGCGACAAGGGGCACGCTATTTGTACCAACATTTTTGGCGACACTGATGCGCCTTACCGTCTTGCGAGGAAGAATGGACAATGTCTCCCTCCTTGTAGATGCATGTCAATCCACAGGCAGGACAATAGAGCGCCTGTCCTTCTTCCGGTGGACGAAACTGAACAGCAACAAGTTCCGGGCGCTCTACCTCGTATTGGTTGACGATAATGAATTGCTGACACGCAGAAGCGGCACAGAACACGCCGTAGTATTTGGTGGCCATGGTAGGCAACTCTAGTACATATTCTAGCGGAAGGATTCACTGGGTCAATTCAAACTGACCCACTGCCCGAGACTTCTTGCACGTGAATCGTTTCCACGTGCCGCCGGGCATCCTGAGCCCGCCGTGTTGCGACGCCCCCGGAGCGGCTGCTAGAATCGAGTCGCGGAACACCCGCGCAAAACGAACGTCCGCGCGCATTTCATGGCTTCAGGATCAGTATTCCCCCTGCAGCGGAGGAAACTTGGCTAAATACGATCTCGTTATCATCGGCAGCGGTCCCGGAGGATACAACACGGCGGTCCGCGCGTCGCAATGGGGACTCAAAACGCTGGTTGTCGAAAAGGACGGATATCTGGGCGGCACGTGCCTGCATGTCGGCTGCATTCCCACGAAAGTGCTGCTGCACCACGCGGAAATTTACGATACTTTCAAGAACGCGAAAGAGTTTGGCATAGATGTAAAGGAATTTTCGCTCAACTGGCCGGCTATCCTGGCGCGCAAAGATAAGATCGTCACCAAGCACGCCAAGGGCATCGAGTTCCTGTTCCGCAAGAACAAGGTCGAGTCCATGCTCGGCTGGGGACGCTGGGCTGGCCCCGGCCGCGTGAGCGTTGAGCAGGACGGGAAAACGACGGAAGTCGAAGCCACGCACATAATATTTGCGACCGGCTCGGCGGCGCGTTCGTTGCCGGGAATTGAAATTGACGGCACGACCGTCCTCAGCAACATCGAAATCCTGAAGCTGCCCGCCGTGCCGAAGAGCCTGGTGATTGTCGGAGCGGGCGCCGTGGGCGTCGAGTTTGCCTCCATCTTCAACTCGTTCGGAACCAAGGTCACCGTGCTCGAAATGCTTCCGCGCGTTACCCCGCTTGAAGACGAAGAGATTTCCGCCGAACTTCAAAAGGCGCTGACCAAAAAAGGAATTCAGATTTTCACCGAAGCCAAAGTGGAATCGGTGAAAAAAGACGCGCAGGGCGCAACCGTTTCGTTCAAGGACAAGGCGAGAACGGTGCAGGCGATTACCGCCGAACGCGTGCTGATGGCCGTGGGCCGCATGCCGAAGACCGACAATCTCGGCCTCGAAAAATCTAAGGTGAAACTCGAGCGCGGCTTTGTTCACGTGGGCCCCTACATGGAGACGGACGAGCCGCACGTCTATGCTATCGGCGACATCGTAGCCGGAATGCCGCAGCTCGCCCATGCCGCGTCCATGGAAGGCATCACCTGCGTTGCGAAAATCACGGGCAAAAACATGCCGCCCATTGAAAAGACGCGCATCCCGAACGCGACGTATTGCGAGCCGCAGGTCGCCTCGATCGGCCTGACCGAGCGCGCGGCGCGCGAAGCGGGATATGCCGTGAAGACCGGAAAATTCCCGTTCGTCGGAAATAGCAAGGCCACGATCCTCGGCCACCACGAAGGGTTCATCAAGGTCGTCACCGACGAAAAATTCGGCGAGCTGCTCGGGGTGCACATCATCGGACCGTTCGCCACGGAGATCATTTCGGAATCGGTCGCCGCGCTGCAACTGGAAGCCACCGTGGATGACCTGATGTCCACCGTGCACGCGCATCCGACGGTTTGGGAAGCGATGTCGGACGCCGTAGCGGCCGTGCGCGGCCTGGCCATCAATGCCTAGAGGGCGGAGGCAGACAGGACGAACTTAGCAGGCAAATCCTAGGGCCCGTAATTTCCAATTCGCGCCAGAAAGGGGAACGTCCGTGCAGGAGACTCCTCAGGAATACACAAAGCGGATGCTGGAACAGGCGGAAGGAAATGATGCACTCAAAATATTGGCGTCCACTTCAAGGAAATTGGAACGCCTCCTCAAGGGCGTGCCCGCGGCCAAATTGCGCAAGCGCCCTGCCCCAGGAAAATGGTCGGTCGTGGAAATTCTCGCGCACCTGGCCGATTGCGAGATCGCCCGCGGCTGGCGCATGCGGCAGGTCCTGAGCGCTCCGGGAACGACGCTTCAAGCTTTTGACCAGGATGCCTGGGCGGCGTCTTGCCACTACGAAAAGCGCGATCCGCGAAAATCGCTCGCGCTCTTTCAGGCGGCTCGCGACGTGGATCTCGCGCTTTTGAAATCGCTCTCCCCGGAACAGTGGAAGTGCCATGGCATGCATGCCGAGCGCGGCGCGGAGACGATTCAGCACATCTGCCGCATGCACGCCGGACATGATTTGAATCACCTCGCGCAGATCGAGCGGATTTTGGGAAAGAAGAGCAAGTAGAATTTAGATTTTGAATTTGACCTTCCACAACCATGAAAAGCGCTCTGATCGTAAACCTCGGACGAATCGAATACGGCGAGGCCTGGGACCTCCAGAAGCGCCTGGTGGCGGCGCGCAAGACGGGAGCCGTTCCCGACGTGCTGCTCTTGTGCGAGCATCCGCATGTGATCACTCTGGGACGCAGCGGAAAGCTCAAGAATCTGCTCGCCCCGGATTCGGTTTTGCGGGAAATGGGCGTTTCATTTTTTGAAACGAGCCGCGGCGGCGACATCACCTATCACGGGCCCGGACAAGTTGTCGGCTATCCGATCCTGAACCTGTCGGAGATTCGCCGCGACGTCGGCTGGTACGTGCGCAGCCTCGAGGAGGCGATGATTCGCGCCACCGCCGAATTCGGCGTGACGGGCCGGCGCGTGCCGGGATGTACCGGCGTATGGGTGGACACAGCTTGCGGCGAAGAAAAAGTGGGCGCGATCGGCGTGCACCTCAGCCGCTGGGTCACTTCGCACGGTTTCGCCTATAACGTTTCGACCGACCTGCGGTATTTCGATCTGATCGTGCCGTGCGGAATTGCCGGCAAGCGCGCGACGTCTCTAGAAAAGCTGCTCGGCCGGCCGGCTGATCCGCGCGATGTCGCATCCAGAATCGCTGCACATCTCGGCGAACTGTTTGGACTTTCTCTCGCGCCCGCCTCGCCCGGTGCGCTGGAAGAAATGCTCCGCCAATATGAAGCGCAGCCCGCCGGAGTAGGCGCGTAAAATCGCGGGGACGGGCAGCCGCCCAAAGTTTGGAACACGCATGGCCTCCAACCTGACGCGCGACGCGCACCTCGATCTCTACTACTACATGCGCCTCAATCGCGAACTCGAGGCGCAGATGGCCCGCCTCGTCCGCCAGAACAAGATCACCGGCGGCTTGTATTCGAGCCTCGGCCAGGAGGCCATCTCGGTGGGCACGGCCTGGGCGCTCGGCCCCGGCGACTGGATCGCTCCCATGATCCGGAATATCGGCGCGCTGCTCGTGCGCGGGTACAAGCCACGCGAAATATTGACGCAGCACATGGCGCGCTACACCTCGCCGACGCGCGGCAAGGACGGCACGAGCCATTTCGGCGACCTGAAAATCCGCCACGTCGTTTCACCCATCTCAATTCTCGGCGACCTGATTCCGGTGATGACGGGCGTGGCCATGGCGGGGTGCTACCTCGGCCAGAAGATCGTGACCATGACCTGGATCGGCGACGGTGGATCCTCGACGGGCGCGTTTCACGAGGGCCTGAATCTCGCCGCCGTGCAGAAGGCGCCGCTCGTGCTGATTCTCGAAAACAATCAGTGGGCCTATTCCACGCCGGTTGAAAAGCAATCGGCGCTTCGAGACCTGGCTGATCGCGCCAAGGGCTATGGGATCGAATCGGCAATCGTGGACGGAAACGACGTGCTCGCCGTCGTGGAGACGACGCGCAAAGCCGTCGAGCACGCGCGCGCGGGAAACGGCCCGGTGCTCATCGAAGCCAAGACCATGCGCATGCGCGGCCACGCCCAACACGACGCGGCGGAATATGTGCCGGAACAGATGCACGAAGCGTGGAAGCGGCACGATCCGCTCGATCTCTATGAAACCTGGCTGACCAGCCGAAAATTGTGGGACGCGAGCACGAAACAAACGATTGACGCACGCATCGCCCGCGAGATTCAGGCCGACCTGGAATTTGCCGAAAATTCTCCGCCGCCGCCGCCGGAACTTGCCGCTGAAGGTGTCTATTGCGAAAGTTGTCACACGGTCGAAGCCGATTGGCACCGGTCGAAGGAAGAGCTTTTGCCGCCGCACTCCTCCGTCAAGGCGGAGTGGCGGTCGGGCGCTCTGCCCCAATCGGTTGAAGCAGAGGCTGCATCGCGGCGAGCGGAGAAGGGCTCTGGAAGCGGCGCGCGAAGTGGGCGGGTGGAAAAATCTACTTCCAAAGCAAAGCCGGCGCGAAATTCAGTCCGCGCAAGCCGAGTCCGAAAGGCGAAACGCTAGCCATGGCCGAAACCACCTACCTCGAAGCTGTCCGCCAGGCGCTTGCCGAAGAGATGCAGCGCGATCCGGCGGTCGTGCTCCTCGGCGAGGACATCGGCGTGTACGGCGGCGCGTTCCAGGCGACGCAGGGACTGCTCGAACGTTTCGGCTGGGAGCGCGTCATAGATACGCCGATCAGCGAAACCGCCATTGTCGGCGCGGCCATCGGCATGGGCTACGCCGGGCTGCGGCCCGTCGCGGAAATGCAGTTCATGGATTTCATTGCTTGCGCATTCAATTCAATCACGAATTTTGCCGCGAAGTCGCACTATCTCTGGGGAGCGCCCGTGCCTCTTGTTTTGCGCGGACCGTCCGGCGGCGGAGTGCATGGCGGGCCGTATCATTCGACAAATCCGGAAATGTATTTTGTGCACACGCCCGGGCTCAAGGTCGTATGCCCGGCGACGGCGTATGACGCGAAAGGGCTTTTGAAATCGGCCATCCGCGACAACAATCCAGTCCTGTTTTTCGAGCACAAATTTTTGTACCGCCGCATCAAGGAAGATTTGCCTGGGGACGACTACACCGTGCCCATCGGAAAAGCGGCGGTGCGCCGCGAAGGACGCGACCTCACCATCGTCAGCTATGCGGCGATGCTGCACG